>Ga0208490_100499_pt1 | contig 23941 bp, 23 predicted proteins | sample SubbioAug_CSWold_FD_184818 | JGI IMG/M metagenome (GOLD analysis project Ga0208490, IMG submission 184818) | Serpentinite rock and fluid subsurface biosphere microbial communities from McLaughlin Reserve, California, USA - CR11Aug_CSWold (SPAdes) | ecosystem: Environmental > Terrestrial > Deep...
GCGCTACGACGTGGTCGTGTCCGCCACCGGCCAGCTGAGCCGGCCCCGCTGGCCGGACATCGACGGCCTCGACTCCTTCGCCGGTCCGGTCTTCCACTCCGCCGAGTGGGACCACTCCGTCGACCTCGCCGGCAAGCGCGTGGCCTCCATCGGCGCCGGCGCCAGCGCGGTCCAGTACGTGCCCCAGGTCGCCAAGGAGGCGTCGCACGTCACGATCTTCCAGCGCACGCCCAACTGGATCATCCCCAAGAACGACCGCGACTACAGCGACCTCGAGAACTCCCTCATCCGGCGCAGCCGCGTCGCCCGCAACGTGCGCCGCTTCCTGATCTTCGCCCGGGCCGAGCTGCTCGGGTACGACCTGATGCACCAGCGGTCCTTCGTCCGCGACTTCATGCAGAAGTTCGCGCTCAAGAACCTGCAGGAGAAGGTGAGCGATCCCGACAAGGTGGCCAAGCTCACGCCGGACTACCCGATGGGCGCCAAGCGGGTCCTGTTCTCCGACGACTTCTACGAGTCGATCGAGGAGCACGACATCGACATCGTGACCGACCGCATCGACAAGGTGACGGGCGACGCCATCGTCACCGTCTCGGGCATGGACCAGGACCACGTCGAGCACCCCGTCGACGTCATCGTCGTCGGCACCGGCTTCCACACCCAGGACTTCCTGACGCCCATGGAGGTGGTCGGGCCCGAGGGGCGCAACCTCAACGACGAGTGGCGCGAAGGACCCCAGGCCCACCTCGGCCTCGCCGTGTCCGGGTTCCCGAACCTGTTCTTCATGTACGGCCCGAACACCAACCTCGGCCACAACTCGATCGTGCTGATGATCGAGTCGCAGTGCCGCTACATCCTCTCGGCGCTGCGCCAGATGGCGGCCCGCTCGATCCAGGCGATCGAGGTCAAGGCCGAGGTGCAGCAGGCCTACAACGACGAGCTGTCCCGGCGCCTCGCCGACAGCGCGTGGGTGCTCATCGAGGACAGCTGGTATCTGCAGGGCGGCAAGGTCACCAACAACTGGGTCGGCCGCACCACCGAGTACCGCCGGCGCACCAACCACGCCGACCTCGACGAGTACCACCTGCGCCCCAAGCCGGCCCTCACCAGCTGAGCTACATCCCGCCGAAGAGCTCCTCGTCCAGGACGGGGAGCAGGATCGCCTCCTTGAGGGTGGCGTACGTGTCGAGGCGCTCGAGGTCGCCGTCGTCGTCGATCCAGGCGAACGTATAGGCGTCCTCGGCCTCCTTCAGCACGGCGTAGACCCCGCCGTCGGCGTCGAAGATGGCCACGGCCTCGATGCCGTCGTCGGTGTCGACCACCGGCAGCGAGCCGCCCGCCTTGCCGACCGCGGCGGCCACGTACTCCACGGCGTCGATGAAGGTGGCGTGCTGCTCGGGGAGCTCGACCACCTCGTCCATCCCGGGGGTGCCGCGGACCACGGTCCAGCCGTCGTGGTCGACGCCCTCCACCACGAGCAGCGTGTCGCTGGGCAGGCGGACCTCGAGCGCGGGCAGGGCGATCCCCTCCTCGCCTTCCCCGACGCCGAGCAGGACCGTGGCCACCGGGCCGGGCTCGAGGTCGTTGGCCGCGATCGCCGCGGCCTGGGCGGCGTCGAGCGGGACGGGGTTCTGCTCGGTGGTGCCGTCCTGCAGCGGCGAGCCAACGAACTCGTCACCGGCCAGCAGGGACGTGCCGTCGATCGGCGAGCGCAGGCTGTCGAACCCCACGGAGACGACCGCGACCTGCTGGCCGTCCTCGTCGTCGACGAGCTCGACCGGGCCGACGACCGACCCGGTGGCGTAGATGCCGGCGGGGACGACCGCGCCCAGGCGGTCCTGCACCCAGAGGTGGGCGAGCTGGCCGGGACCGAGCAGGCCGGCCCGGTCGTCGGCGACCTCGAACTGGATCATGGCCTCCCCGTCGGCGAAGGCCGACCCGAGGTCGATGTCGGTGGGGTCGACCTCGAAGACCCAGGCGGCGGGAGGTCGGTGGGGCGCGTCGGTCACGGACCGACCCTACGGGCGCCTCCGACCCCCGACCCACGAGGACGGTGTGCTCCCATGGGGCGGTGGCCGTGCCAGAACCCCAGCAGCCCGATGCCGAGGACCTCGTCCGGTTCGTGCGCATGGTGTCCCACGGGCTGCGCAACCCGCTCGCCATCGCCACCGGCATGCTGGACCTGCTGGACCAGCTGGCGGGGGCCCAGCTCGACGACGAGGGGCGCGAGCTGCTGGCCCGGTCCTCGGCCGCGGTCCACCGCACGGCGGACATGGTGCTGAGCGTGCAGCGCTACGTCGGCGCCCAGCACCGGCCGCTGCAGCCCGGCCCCGTGGACCTGGGCGAGGTCGCCCGCTCGGTCGCCGAGCAGCTCGACCCGGCGGTGGCCACGGTGCAGGTGGCCGAGGGCCTCCCCACCCTGGTCGCCGACCGGGACATGGCCGAGTGGGTCTTCCACGAGCTCTACGACAACGCCCGGCGCCATGCCCGCGCCGACGGGACCGTGGCCGTGTCGGTCACCGCCGCGCAGGATGCCGGCCGCTGGTGGCTCGTGTCGATCACCGATGACGGCACCGGGATCCCCGCCGAGCGCCACGAGGACGCCTTCGGCGAGGGCGAGCGCCTCGATCGCGCCGGCGGCGGCCTCGGCCTGGGCCTGCCCATCGTGCGGGCGGTGCTGGCCCGCCACGGCGGCGAGGCGTGGTTGGAGGAGGCACCCGACGGTGGCCTGCGCGCCACCACCGCCTGGCCCACCTGACGCAGGCGCAACACCAGCACTGCCAGTTCGAAGAGGTGGAGCTGGCAGTTCCCCGGTTGCGGCAGTGGGGCGCTACTCGGCGAGCAGGGCGCGGATCGCCTCGGCGACGTCGTCGGCCTGGGGGAGGATGGCGTCCTCCAGGGTGGGCTCGTAGGCGACGTGCACGTCGGGGGCGCCGACCCGGCGCACCGGCGCGTCGAGGGACCAGAAGCACTCGTCGGCGATCCAGGCGGCGATCTCGCCGCCGAAGCCGGCGGTGAGGACGTCCTCGTGGACGACGAGGGCCCGGCCGGTGCGCGCCACGGACTCCCCGACCCGCTCGCTGTCCCACGGGGCGATGGTGCGCAGGTCGATCACCTCGACCTGGCGGCCCGTCTCGGTCGCGATGGCCTCGGCGGCGACGAGGGACTTCTGGACCATGGCGCCCCAGGTGATGACGGTGACGGCATCGCCGGGGCGACGGACGTCGGCCACGCCGAAGGGCAGCACCCAGTCGGCCGGCGGCAGGAGGTCCTTGGTGTAGGGCTGGCGCAGCAGGTGCTTGTGCTCGAGGAACAGGACCGGGTCCTCGCACTCGAACGCGTAGCGCAGCAGACCGGCGGCGTCGCGGGCCCGGGACGGGAAGGCGATGAGCAGGCCGGGCACGTGGGCGAAGATCGACTCGCCGGACTGGCTGTGCCAGATGGCGCCGCCGTGGAGGTAGCCGCCGATGGGGATGCGCACGACCATGGGCGCGGTGAACGCCGCGTTGGAGCGCCACCGCATCGTGGCGGCCTCGCTCTTGATCTGCTGCATGGCGGGCCACACGTAGTCGAAGAACTGGATCTCCGGCGCCGGTCGCAACCCGCGAACGCCGTGGCCGATGGCGCGGCCGATGATGTTGGCCTCGGCCAGCGGCGTGTTGAAGCAGCGGGCCATGCCGAACTCGCGCTGCAGCCCGTGGGTGGTGCCGAACACGCCGCCCTTGCCCTCGACCTTGGCGAGCATCTGCTCGCGGGCGTCGGCGACGTCCTCACCGAAGACCCGGATGCGCACGTCGGCAGCCATGCGCTCGTGGAGCACCGCGCTGATGGCCCCGCCCAGCGCGACCTCGGCACCGCCGTCGTACCGGTCGGGCGGCACCGGGACCTCGGGGAGGGCCACGACGTGGTCGAGGACCGTCGCCGGGTCGGGGCGAGGCGCGTCGAGGGCCCGCTTGGCCGCGTCGGCGACCTCCTGGCGGGCTGCCTCCCGGATGGCGGAGGCCTCGGACGGGCTGAGCGCGCCGTGCTCGACGAGGGCCTGCTCGAGCCGACCGATGGGATCGCGCTCGGACTCCTCGGCCAGCTCGCGCTCGGAGCGGTACTTGGACTGCGTGTCCGCCGCGGAGTGGGAGTAGGGCCGGGTGACGTCGGCGTGGATGAGCAGCGGACCGACGCCGGCCCGGACCCGGGCGATGGCGGCCTCGCTCCAGCCCCGCACCTCGAGGTAGTCGGTGCCGTCCAGGCGCAGCACCTCGAGGCCCCGGAAGCCGCGGACCAGCTCGGACACCGGCGCCGGCGACTGGTCGGACACCGGCACCGAGATGGCGTAGCCGTTGTCGGCCACCACGTAGACGACCGGGAGGTGCAGGGTGCAGGCCGTGTTGAGCGACTCCCAGAACTCGCCCTCGGAGGTGGCGCCCTCGCCGAGGCTGACGTAGGTGACCTCGTCGCCGGCGGCGGGCAGGTGGGACAGCTCGGGTGTGCGCCCGATGTAGCGGCCGGCCTCGGCGCAGCCCACGGCCGGGATGCACTGGCTGCCGGTGGGGCTGGACTGGGAGACGACGTGCTCGGCGGCGTAGCCCCAGTGCGAGGGCATCTGGCGTCCGCCCGACGCCCGGCACTCGGCCGACCCGACCGCCTGGAGCAGCAGCTCGTAGGGGCTGATGCCGAGGCCGAGCATGAGGGCCAGGTCGCGGTAGTAGGGGAAGAACCAGTCGTGGCCCGGGCGCAGCGAGCGGGCCAGCGCGAGCAGCAGCGCCTCGTGCCCCGCACCGGAGATCTGGAAGAACACCTTGCTCTGCTTCTGCAGGCTGATCTCGCGGTCGTCGATGGCGCGCGACACGCACGCCAGGCGGAAGTCCTCGATGACCTCCTCGACCGCGAACCCCCGGATGTCGCTCACCGTTCCGAGTGTGCCACTCCCGGTGGCTCCCGTGGGCCGAAGCGCCGGTGCGGTGCGCCTCGAGTGGGCAGTGCGCGCAGTCGATGGCGGATCACCTGCGCAGACCGCGCACCCGTCCCTGCACCTCCTGGCCGTTCAGGCGGGCGCGGTCGGCCGCGGCGTGGCCGGCGGCGTAGCCGGCCGGGTCGCTGGCGGTGACCCGCATGCGACGCAGGTGCGGGAACGCGGATGCCAGCTCGTCCTCGACCGCGACCTCCCGGCTGCGCAGCACCGGCAGCAAGCCCTCGCCGTGCTCGCGCACGGCCTCGGACACCGTCGCGGCGGCGGCCTCCTGCAGGCGGTGGCCGATGCGGTTGGCGTAGGCGACCAGGAACGCCTGGCGGTAGGCGCGCGACCGGGTGCGGGCGCTGGTGCCCGAGCGCAGCATGGCCCTGGTGCCCTGCACCAGCAGCGACGTGTAGAGCAGCTCGACGGTGGCCTGGTCGTCGGGGAAGCCGATGACCGTGGCCACGTTCGAGCTGGTGTCGAGGACGGCCCGGCACCGGTTGGCCCGGGCGAGCTCGGTGAGGAGCCGGAACTTCGGGCGGGCGTAGGGGGCCTCCACGAGCAGCGTGCGCCCCTCGGGACCGGCCCCGCCGCCGTCGGCCAGCATCGCCCGTTCGATGGCGTGGCGCTCCATGAGCTGCTGGGCCTTGGCGCTGAGCGCCTCGGCCTCGTCGGGGTACGTGGTGGACTCGGCCTTGGCGAGCAGGGACCGGACCTTGTGCAGCACGCCGGGGTCGGGGGCGCTCCCGCCGGCGCCGTCGGGATCGAGGTGGGCCATCCCCCCATCATGTCGGCACCCTCCGACAGCGTCGGCAGGCGCCGCGCCGGGCAGGGTCCGCGGACCCTGTCGACGGGGTCGGCGACATGGGTAGAACCAGCACATGCGCCGCCACTCCCCCCTCGAAGCCGTCGACCTGTTCGAGCGGACCGACACCCTCGGCCTGCCCCTCGGTCCCGCCCAGCCGGCGGCGCTGCTCGAGGCGATGGGCACGCGCAAGGACTGGGACGACCTCAAGATCTTCGGCGCGCTGGTGACGGTCCTCACCGACCTGTTCACGCATCCCAACGTCCACTACCTGAGCGGGTTCTTCGGGCCGCTCGAGCGCCTGCTGCGCGACAGCGGCGCCAACATCGGCTTCGCCCCGGCCGACTTCCGTCGCTTCGTCACCCTGCTGGAGGACATCTGCCCGCGGGTGATGGCGACGGCGGCCTCCCCGCCCGATCGGGAGGGGTGGTGCAGCCTGTCCCTCCACGCCGGCGCCAACGTCAGGTCGCTGCACGCCGCCGGCCGCGATCCGCAGCGGTTGCTCGTCGTGGAGGTGAGCGACCGCTACCCGGTCACCCACGGGCTGGGCGAGCACGAGCACCGGCTCCACGTCGACGAGATCGACGTCCTCATCGAGTCCGAGTCCACCCCGTACGAGATCGCCGACCCCGAGCCCACCGACGTCGAGCGCGCCATCGCCCGACACATCCAGGCCCTGATCCCCGACGGGGCCACGCTGCAGACCGGGATCGGCGCGGTCCCGTCGGTGGTGGCCGCCCTCCTGGCCGAGGGCGACGGGGGCGACTACGGCATCCACTCCGAGATGTTCACCACCGGCCTGATGAAGCTGCACCAGGCCGGCAAGGTCACCAACGCCCGCAAGGGCCAGTACGACGGCGTGTCGGTCTGCACCTTCGCCGGCGGCACGCGCGAGCTGTACGACTGGCTCGACGGCAACCGCGACGTGGCGTTCCTGCCGGTCGAGGTCGTCAACTCCCCCGAGGTGATCGGCGCCAACGAGTCGATGATCACGATCAACGCCGCCCTCTCGGTGGACATCCACGGCCAGGTCGTGGCCGACACGCGCAGCGGCGAGCAGTTCTCGGGCATCGGCGGCCACGAGGACTTCGTCGCCGGCACCGGCCTCGACCTGTCGGACCGGTCGATCCTGTGCCTGCCCTCCACCTACCGCGCCGGCGAGGAGGTCCGCTCCCGGATCGTCCCCTGGTTCGCCGCCGGCACCGTCATCACGACGCCGCGCCACCAGGTCGACGTCATCGTCACCGAGCACGGCGCCGCCGAGCTGCAGGGCAAGACGGTCCACCAGCGCGGTCAGGCCCTGGCCGCCATCGCCCACCCCGACTTCCGCGACGAGCTCCTCGCCGCCGCCGCCCGCGCCTCGGGCGGCGCCTCCCCCATGCCCTGACCTCCGCCGGGGGCTCACCGGCCGTGGGGAGGAGCCGGTGCGGGCCGGGACGAACTCTCCGTCGTGGGCCTGTCTCGTCGCACCTTCATCAAGTCCGCTGCCGTGGCCGGGGTCGGCGCCGCCGTCGGCGGCACCGCGCACGCCGACCTCGTCAACCTCGCTCGCCCGACGTCGCTGCTGCTCGAGGGCGCGCCGCCGAAGTTCCCCAACATCCAGCACGTGGTGGTCGTGATGATGGAGAACCGCTCGACCGACCACTTCCTCGGCTGGTGGGGCGACCGGGAGGACGTCGCCTTCGACGCCAGCACGACCCTGCCGGGTCGGGAGACCTTCGACTTCGGCCACGGCGGCGAGCAGAACTGGGCCGGTCACCCCTACCTCGACCCGGGCCACAGCCACGCCACCGGCCGGTACCAGGTCATCGACCACGACGGGGACGGCACCCCCGACGGGTGGAGCACCACCGAGGACGGCTCCGACCGCCCGAACAGCGGCACCGACCGCTACGCGTCCAGCTACTACACGGCCGCCGACCTGCCCGTGATCGACCGGATCCTCCAGGACTTCACGTCGTTCGACCGGTACTTCACGTCGTGGATGGGCAACACGTTCCCGAACCGCTACTACATGCACTCGGCCCAGGCCCACGGCATCGCCAACAACGACACCCCGCCCCAGCGGGCCCAGGAGAACCCGGCGTGGACGCTGGGCTGGGACTGGCCCACGCTCTGGGACCAGCTCGACGCCCGGGGCGTGACCTGGAAGTACTACTTCTCGAACCTGCCGGCGATCGGCCTCTGGGGCCCGCGCTACGCCACCAAGGCCCGCCCCATCACCGAGTACTACGCCGACTGTGCCGCCGGCACGCTGCCCCAGGTCACCTTCGTCGACCCGTTCTTCATCCTGCCCGAGGGCCTGGCCAACGACGACCACCCCCACGCCGACATCCGCCTCGGCCAGGAGTTCTACAGCGACGTCACCACCGCGTTCATGCGCTCCCCGCACTGGCCCAAGGGCGCCATGTTCATCAACTACGACGAGTGGGGCGGGTTCTTCGACCACGTCGTGCCGCCGGCGGTGGACGACACGGTCGATCCCTATGGCGCCTACGGGCCGGGGGAGGTGCCGGACTACACCGTCGAGGGTCCCCACACCACCGGGCCCGACGACTTCGGACTGTTCGGCTTCCGCACGCCCGCGTTCCTGCTCAGCCCGTACGCGCGGAACAGCGGGGTCAACCAGCGGGCGTCTGCGGACGAGAGGCCGGGCCCGGCGGCGGGTCGGGGCCGGGGCAGGGCGGACGGGTCGGCGCCCACCATCGACCGCACGGTCAGCAGCACCCAGGACCACGTGTCGATCCTGGCGTTCATCTGCGAGAACTGGGGCCTGGCCCCGACCGGAGCGTGGGATCCGGGCCGCAGCCGCCACGCCACCGGCACGATGCTCGACGCCTTCGACCCCTCGATCGCCGATCCGGACGACCCCGGCCACCCGGAGGTCGACGTCGACGCCTACGAGTACGTGGCGCCGCCCGAGGCCCGGACCACGGCCCTGCCGATCCCGGCCAGCTCGGTGAGCGACCTGTGGGTGCTGGCCGACTGGTTCGAGGCGCAGGGCTACCGGATCAACACCCGCTTCGCCGACGCGCTGCCCGTCACCCGCTGAGCCCGCCGCTCAGGCGTTCTCCTGCAGGAACGGCGCGACCCGCTCCGTCGGGCGGCCGATGATGGCCCGTCCGTGGAGCCACACGACGGGGCGCTCCATCAGCTCGGGGTGCTCGACGAGCAGGTCGACCACGGCCGCCGGCGTCGTCGCCTGCGAGGTGTCGACGCCGGCCTTCTTCGCGTCGCCGTGGCGGATGAGGTCGGTGGGCGGGTCCTCGAGGCCGGCCACGATGGCCTCGAGCGTGGTGCGGTCGGGCGGGGCGTCGAGGTAGCGCACCTCGTCGACGTCGATGCCGAGCTCGTCGGCGGTGGACATCGCCGCCCGCGACTTCGAGCAGCGGGGGTTGTGGAAGATGGTGGGTCCGGTGCCGAGGGTGGACATGGCCCGAACGTAGCCCCGTCGTCGCGGCGTGCGAGCCTGGGCGGGTGACGTCCCCACGCGGCATCCACGAGCCGCACCCGAGCCGGCTCGCTCCGGATCATCCGGACCGGGACGTGATCCTGGCGGCGCACCGTGCCGCCGTGGACGCCGGCGAACCGGGCTACCTCGATCCGGTCACCGGCCTCTTCGTGCTGACCGCCGCGGAGCTCGCCGCCCGGGGCTCGTGCTGCGACAGCGGCTGTCGCCACTGTCCCTACCTCTGACTCACTGCTCCCAGGAGCGGTAGCCCACGAAGGAGACCTCGTGGCGGAAGCCGAGCGCCGCGTAGAGGCCCCGTGCCGTCGCGCGGTGGTCCTGGACGGTGAGCGCCATGCGGCGGAGGGGCGCACGTGGCAGCAGCTCGCGGGCGATGGCGGTGATGGCCAGGCGCCCGAGCCCCTGCCCGTGGTGGTCGGGGTGGACCACGACGAAGTCCAGGCAGCCCTCCCCGTCGTCCTGCACGTGCCCGGACGCATAGGCCGCGATCCCGCGGGCGCCGTCGGGCACGACCAGGGTCACCCGGCTGCCGTCCTGCTGGCCCTCGACGAGCTGGGCCGCCGTGGCGTAGGTGCCGGGGAACTCGGCGTCGTGGAGCGCCCGGATGGCCTCGACGTCGTCCGGGGTCGCCGGCCGGAGGGCGCCGGTGGGGTGCGCTCCGTCGGCCCACGACGCCACGATCCCCTCGTCGACGGAGAGGGCGTGGTTGACCTCGGTCGTCCACCAGCCCCGGGCCGCCGCCAGCGCGGCGAGGTGGTGGTTCGCGGTGTCGCCCGACATCTCGTGTCGCGCGATCGCCGGGGGCACCTGCGCCAGCGCGGCGTCGAGCAGCTCGCCGGCGAGGGGGAGCCAGCGGTCGTCGTCGTGCGCCACCCACGGACCCATGATCCACGAGCGCCCGACCTCGTCGTCCCACTCCACGGCGACGGCACCCACGATGCGGTCGTCCTGCCGTGCGATCCGGGCGGAGGAGGTCCACGCCGGCTCGAGGCCCTCCAGCTCGGCGGTCACCCCCTCCACCTCGGTCCCCAGGTAGGCGACGTTGCGGTCGGGTCGGCGCTGCTGTTCGACGACGAAGGCGATCACCTCGTCGAGGTCGCTCGGGTCCGGGATCGTCAGCACGCAGCGACGTTAGAGCCGCCGTGACGGCACCGGACCGTCCATATGCTCGCTCCGTGCCCGGCACCATCGACCGCCTCCCCGATCTCGAGATCCCGGGCCACCGGCCGTCGCAGCCCGACGGTGCCGACCACCCGATGCGGGTGATGACGCGCCGAGCGGCCGGGTTGGAGGGCCCGCCGTGGGACACCGGCGCGCGGCGGGAGGTCGCCGCGCTCTTCGACGGCCTCGCTGCGGAGTGGCACACCCGGACCTCACCGGAGCGGGCCAGGGTCGTCGACGACGCCTTCGATCGCGGCGATGTCGGTGCGGGTGGCAGCGCCCTCGAGCTCGGCAGCGGGATCGGGGCCTACACCGGGGTGCTGGCCGAGCGCTTCGGTCGGGTCGTGGCCGTGGACCTCTCCCTCGAGATGCTGCGCCTCGCCGCGCAGGGTCCGGGCCACCGGGTGCTCGCCGACGCGCACCGCCTGCCCCTGGCCGACGGCAGCGTCGACGCCGCGGTGCTCGTGAACATGCTGCTCTTCCCCGAGGAGCTCGACCGCGTGCTGGCACCCGCAGGCTGCGTGGTCTGGGTCAACTCCAGCGGCGAGGCGACGCCGATCCACCTGATGCCCGACGAGGTCGTCGAGGCGCTCCCCGGGGCCTGGACGGGGACCTGGGCCCGTGCCGGCACCGGCCTCTGGACGGTGCTGCGCCGGCGCTAGGCGGTCGCTGCCGTCGCCAGGTCGGCCGCATCGACCTCCCGGGCGAAGCGCTCGGCCATGTCGGCGAAGAACGCGGCGTTGGCGGCCGCCCGCCACCGGGCGCCGCGGACGATGCCGGCCGCCCAGCGTGGGTCCTCGGCCAGCGGGGCGATGGCGTTGTCGAGCCAGGCCTTGCCGTGGTGGGGATCGACGTCGCGGTGCTCGGTGTAGAAGGGGAACGCCCCCTCCGGTGCGTGGAGGCGCTCGAACGCCTTCACGACCTGCCGGCACCGCGGACCCGCCTGCAGCTCCAGCAGGCCGAGGGCGCCCACCATCTCCGGCTGCAGGACCCGGTTGGTGGCGAGGATCCCGCCGAGCGTGGCGCGCAGCAGGGCGCTGGTGGGGAGCTCGTCCCGGGGGATGCGGGGCATGTCGATGGCCTCGCACAGCCGGTGGTGCAGCTCGGTGTGGACGTCGGCGAGCGTGCCCTGGCCCATCTCGTCCCAGTAGTTGCGGGCCAGCTCGAGCTTGGGCTCGCCCCGCAGGCCGATCTGGCAGGCGGCGACGAGGTCGTCGAAGCCGGCGTCGGGGCCGCCCTCGAGGGCGAGGAACGACACGAGGTCGTCCCAGCTGGCGTCGGCGGCGACCCACTCGTAGACCTCGGGGACCAGGTCCTGGCGGGCGATGGCGCGGACGGCGGCCACCGCGTCGGAGTCGGCGTCGATGGTGGCGCCGTCGGCCATCGCCTCGAGCTCGGCGAGCACCTCGTGCTCCAGGCGGGTCTTCAGCGCGGCGACGGTGGGGTGGTGCTGCCACCGGACGGCGTCGCCGACGCGGTCGATGTCGCCGACGTGCAGGTCGTGGATGACCTGCAGAGTGAGGAGCCGGTCGCGATCGTCGGTGGGCACGCCGTCGGCGACGGCGGCGAGGGCGGGTTCGCCGGTGCGGAGCGCGTGCTCCAGCTTCTCGACGAGCGACCGGGGGATCGCCGTCCTGGCTACGGGGGGCATCTGGAGTCCGTTCCCCAACGACGGGACCAACCAGACCGAGAGGCGCGTCAGGTGGGCTCGAGGACGACGACGACGGGGGCTGCGCCACCGACGTGCGCGATGACGCCGGGGTCGTCGGGCCCCACCTCGACGTCGCCGGTGAGGATCCTCAGGCGGCTCTGCTCGGTGCCGTCGGCGCGCCGTGACGTGCCGAACCGTCGTTCCTGCCCCGGCGCCTCGAACCGGAACTCGATGTCCTGCTCCTGGAGCTGGACCAGCAGCGGGAAGGTGAAACCGGTCCCGAACGCCACGGTCGTGTCGTCGACGAGGACCGGACCGTCGATCTCGCCGCGCCGTGCCGCCTCGTGCACCTGGGCGGTCATCTGCTCGACGGAGCGCTGCTCGTCGAGGTAGTGCCCTCGCTGCTCGGTCTGGATCGATCGGGGCACGTTGGCGGCCGTCGCCGCCACGAGGACGACCACTGCGGCCGGCACCGCCCAACGGGTGCGGTCGCCTCCGTCGCGGTCGAGCAGCCATCGCCGCCAGGTGAGGAGGAGGCCGACCAGCACCACGAAGGCTGCGGTCGACCAGAGCCACCGGTAGTTGCCCACGTTCAACCCGAACGTCGTCGACGGGATCAGCGATGCGTTGAGCACACCGGCGAGCACGGCGACGACGCCGACGGCCACCCCCGCGACGGTGGTCCCGTCGATCCGACGCCTCGCCCGGCAGGTGGCGACGACCACGGTCACGAGGAGCAGCCCGAACACACCGAGCTGCCACGGGTCGGCGTCCGGGATCGCCCAGTCGTACCGGCGGTACCCCGGTCGGAGGAGCACATCCGGTGGCAGCAGCCCGCCGACCACGATGCGGAGGCCACGGCCGAACCCTGTCGGCTCGCCATCGCCGCCTCCGCCCACGACGTTGCCGAGGTTCTGGAAGCCGGAGACCTGGTCGATCAGCGGCTGGACCCACAGCACGATCGCCACGACGCCAGCCACCACGATCGGCAGACGGCCGCCCCGCGCCTGGCCCGCTCGTGTGCTCAGCACCTGGCCGACGAGCATCACGAGGGCCACCGCGGCGACGAGCACCGGGTAGGTGAGGTGGGTCTGGGCGAGGAGGCTGCCCGCGACCACGGCGACGACGAGTCCCCATCGGTCGCCGCTGGTGACCGCCCATGCCGCGACCAGCAGGCAGAGGTACGGCACGACCGAGTACTGGTGCTGGCGCGGCGTGATCAGCATCTCGGACCCCATGGTCCAGGTGAGGATCGCGACCGGGACCATGGCGGGGAGCACGAGACGTCGCCCGCCGAGGCGGCCGACCAACCAACCGATCGCCGCGATGGCTGCGATGTGCACCACGGCGACGCCGATCGCGGTGCCAGCGATGGGGGTCCAGCGCGTGAAGGGTGCCAGGAGGTCGAGCTGGAGCGGGCCGAGGTTGTTCACCGTCCAGTCGTCGGACCCGGCAGAACCCGACGACCATGCGCCGACCAGCGGGTGGTGCCGCGTCAACACGTCCATCGATCGAGCGGTGAAGTACGCATCGTCGCCGACCGGGGTCCAGCCGCCTGCGGCCGCTCGGGCTGCGGCGACCACCACCGGCACGATCGCGATCGCGATCGGCCAGAGCACCGCCAGCTTCCGACCCATCAGGCGAGGGTGTCCGTCGGCACCGGTCTGCTCGCCCCGGCGCTCGCGTCCCGCGACGGAACGAACGCTCAAGCCGGCGCGAGCTCGTCGAGGGCGGTTGCGGCGTGGAGGGCGACGCCGACGGCCATCGCGTCCTCGTCGATGACCATGCGGTTCGAGTGGTTCGGCGCGACCCGGTGGAAGTCCTCGCCGGGCGGACAGGTGCCGAGGAAGGCCATCGCGCCGGGGACCTGCTGCAGCACGTAGCTCCAGTCCTCGGCGCCCATCACCGGGTTCGGCATCTCGACCACCAGGTCGTCGCCGACGATGCGCCGCGCCACGTGGCCCACCCAGGTCGCGGCGTCGGCGTCGTTGACGGTGACGGGGAACCCGGGGTCGATCCGGAAGCGGGCCTCCATGTCGTGGGCGGCGGCGATGTTCGTGGCGATCCGCTCGAGCTCGGCGTGCACGAGGGCGCGGGTGCGCTCGGACACGGCGCGGATGGTGCCGACGAGTCGGGCGCTCTCGGGGATCACGTTGTTCGTGGAGCCGGCCCGCACGCTGCCGACGGTGACCACGGCGGGGTCGAACACGTCGACGCGCCGCGTCACGAGCGTCTGGAAGGCCCCGACCATGGCGCACGCCACGGGCACGGGGTCGTTGGCGTGGTGGGGCATGGCGGCGTGGCCGCCGCGTCCGACGACCTCGACCACGAACTCGTCGGCCGACGCCAGCAGCGGGCCGGCCTTGGTCGCGACCATCCCCGACGGGAAGCTGGGCGACTGGTGGATGGCGAAGGCCCGGGTGACGTCCAGGCCGTCGAGCAGGCCCTCCTCCAACATGTGCCTCGCCCCGTGGTGGCCCTCCTCGCCGGGCTGGAACATGAACACGACCTTGCCGGTGAGGTCGTCGGCCCGGTCGACGAGCAGCCGGGCAGCCGAGGCCAGCATCGCCGTGTGGGCGTCGTGGCCGCAGGCGTGCATCGCCCCGTCGACCTCGGACGCGTAGTCCAGCTGGGTGTCCTCGGGCATCGGCAGGGCGTCCATGTCGCCGCGCAGCAGCATCGTGCCGCCCGGCCGGCCGGTGTCGAGCGTGGCCGTCACCGACGTCACCGAGGTCCCCGTGCGCACGTCGAGGCCGAGGTCGGCGATGGCCTCGAGCACCGCGCCCTGGGTGCGCGGCAGGTCGTTGCCGATCTCGGGGTGGCGGTGCAGGTCGCGGCGCAGGGCCACGGTGTCGGGCTGCAGGGCACGGGCGGCGTCGAGGAGCTCGGAGGTCACGGCGCGACCCTAGGCAGCACGGCGCCGGCGAGGGTGGCCGGACTGGCCGGCGCGGCGCCGGGGAATCGACGGGGGATGACGGCAGACTCCGACGACACCATCCCCGAGCGCGTCGAGGACGACGAGCTCGACGACCCCACCACCGACGAGGACGAGGACGAGTCCGTGATCGACCGCATGCGCGGCTCGGGCGTCGGGGTCGAGGACCCCGACATCGTGGGCGACCCGCACCCCGGCGTCGTCGACGCCGAGATCGCCGAGGACGAGCCCCCGCAGGTCTGACCTACTGCAGGACCTTGATGGCGGCGTCGTAGTCGGGCTCCTGCGCGATCTCGGGGACGAGCTCGCGGTGCAGCACGGTGCCGTCACCGTCGAGGACGACCACGGCCCGGGCTGCGACACCGGCCAGCTTGCCGTCGGTCATGCGCAGCCCGTAGTCGTCCAGGAAGCTGGACCGGAAGGTCGATCCGGTGATGACGTTGTCGATGCCCTCGGCGCCGCAGAAGCGGGCGGCCGCGAAGGGCAGGTCGGCGGAGACGCAGACCACCGTGGTGTCGTCGAGGTCGGCGGCCCGCTCGTTGAACGTGCGCACGGACGTGGCGCACACGGCGGTGTCGACGCTCGGGAAGATGTTGAGGACGACGCGCTGACCGGAGAGGTCGTCGGAGCTGACCGTGGTGAGGTCGCTCTTGACCAGCTCGAAGGCCGGCGCCTTGGCGCCCTCCTCCGGGAGGTCGCCGTTGGTGTGGACGGGGTTGCCGCCGAGGGTGATCTCTGCCATGGCGGCCGTTCTATCGGATCGCACGGCCCGTGCCTCCCCGCCCGCAGGCTGCGGAGCGCCCGATAACAACCGTTACGGTTGGACGGGTGACCCCGTCCGCCCAGCACCGGGAGCGCGTCCAGGCGCGCCTGACCGACTCCGACCGGTACCCCCGGTGGGTGCTGCTCACGGCGCTGGCCGGCATGTTCGCCACGACCTTCCCGGTCACGCTGCTGGCCGTCAGCATCCCGACCATCGCCGAGGACTTCGGAGCACCCCAGACCCTGGTGGCCTGGGTGATCTCCGGTCCGCTGCTGGCCTCGGCCGTGGCGCTGCCCATCCTCGGCAAGCTCGGCGACCTCTACGGCCAGCGGCGCGTGTTCCTGATCGGCTTCGTCATCTCCACGGTCGTCACGGCGCTGACCACCCTGGCGTGGGACCCCTACTCGCTCATCGTCCTGCGTGGGCTCGCCGTCGTGGTCGGTGCCGCCACCATCCCGTCCTCGATGGCGCTCATCAACTCCGTGCACGCGCCGGCGCAGCGGGCCAAGGCCATGGGCTGGTGGTCGCTCGTCGCGGCCGGTTCCCCGGCCATCGGGCTGGTCATCGGCGGACCGCTCATCGACGCCATCGGTTGGCGTCCGCTCTTCGGGGTCCAGGCGGTCCTGTCGGTCATCCCGGTCGTGGTCGCGTGGCTGGTGCTGCGGGAGACGGCACGGCGCGGCGACGTCGGCTTCGACGTGCCCGGGGCCGGCACGCTGGCCGTCGGGGCCGGCGGCATCATGCTCGCGCTGAACCAGCTCCCGGAGCGGGGCGCCGACCCCCTCGTCGCCGGGGCCGCCGTCGCCGGCCTGGCCGGCCTGGTGGCCTTCGTCGCCGTCGAGCGGCGGGTGACGTACCCGCTGCTGCCCCTGGAGCTGTTCCGGCGCCGCAACTTCACCGCCTCCATGCTGGGGTCGCTCTTCTCCGGCGCCGCGTACATGGGCGGCTTCGTGCTCGCCCCCCTGCTGCTGCAGTCGGTGTTCGGGTACTCCGTGGCCGCCGCCTCGTTCATCATGCTGCTGCGACCGGCGTCGTTCTCGGCGACGTCACCGGTCGGGGGCTGGCTGGCCACCCGCATCGGGGAGCGCCCGGTCGCCGTCTTCGGTGCCACCGCCATCGCCGTCGCCCTGCTGGCGCTCGGCTTCGGGGCCAGCGAGGAGATGGTGGCCCTGGTCATGGGTGCGCTGGTGCTGCAGGGCATCGGCAATGGCACCGCCCAGCCCACGCTCACCGCCACGCTGTCGAACTCGGTGGAGGAGCACGACCTCGGCGTCGCCGCGGCCGCGCAGCGGATGATGTTCCAGGTCGGTGCCGCGCTCGGCATCACCGTCATGATCTCGGTGTACGGCGGCACCGGGCAGGCATCGGACTTCTTCAACGGCTACGCGATCGGGTCCGTGCTCGGCGTCGCCGCCATCGTGTTCTCCTGGTTCATCCGCTCGACGCCGCGCGGCCCGACCGCCGACGGCGAGGTCTCGGAGGAGACCGCCGTCGGGGCAACGCCACCCGCGGCCCCGATCTCGGTCGCGGCCGGAGACTGAGCGCGCCGGACCGGGCAGCGGGCGACGCTCAGCCGAGGTCCACGAAGACGTGCACCGTGTACACCGTCCCGTCCCGCGCGACGGCGTGCCCGGTGCCGATGCGGTCCCACCGGCGATCGAGGATGTTGGCGCGGTGGCGCGGCGAGGCCAGGTAGGAGTCGTGGATGCTGCGGATGCTGGACCCCCGGCCCACGTTCTCGGCCACGGTCACCCACGGGAGCCCGTCCAGGCCCGAGCTCAGGTTCGAGTGCGCCAGGGTCCCGTTGGCGGCCAGGTGCTCGGCCCACCGCTGCGCCTTCTGACGGACGATGAGCTCGTCACCGATCGGATGGACCCCGTGGGCCCGGCGGCTCTCGTTGACGAGGGACCGGACCGACTCCTGGCTGGGGCTCGGGTCGCACGCCGCCAGGCCGACCACCAGGAGCGGAGCAGCGAGGGCGAGGAGCACCCGCCTCGTGGACGAGCGGCGCGGTCGACGGTCGGGCGGGGCGGCGGGGCGTGCGTGCTGGGGCGCGCGCGTGCTGAGCGTCATGGGGAACGGACTCCTCAGGATGTGCAGGTGGGGTTGCACCGCTGCCCGTGTCCCTCGATGGCGACCGTAGCCCACCGGCCGTCATGAAAACGCAACCCAACGGAAATAGATCCGCGCGCTGTCCGAAATGTGGTGGTGGCGCTACGGCCGCAGCACCACGGCTTCGTCCGGGCCGAGCCGACCGCTGAAGGGGTGGCCGGCGCCGAGGCCGCTCGATCCGACCACCACCGTGCCGGCGAGGTCGGTGACGTCGGCCGGGGCGTCGCCGAAGTTCACGGCGACGATGCGCTCGTCGGTTCCGTGGACCCGCCGGTAGGCCAGCACGTCGTCGGTCCGGGCGAGCAGCTCGAGGCTCCCCCGCTGCAGCGCGGGTGACGACTTCCGCGCCGCCAGGAGCTGACGGTAGAGGGCGAGCACCGAGGCGGAGTCCGCCTGCTGGGCCTCCACGGACCGGGTCGCGGCCTCGGGCGGGAACGGGAGCCAGGGTTCGGAGCCCCAGCCGTGGGGCGCCTCGACCGTCCACGGGATCGGCGCGCGGCAGCCGTCGCGCCCGCCGGGATCGATCTCGGTGCCGGCCGGGATCACGGCGTCCTCCAGGCCGAGCTCCTCGCCCTGGTACAGGAACGGCGTGCCCCGGACCGTCAGCAGCAGCACGGCGGCCGAGCGGGCCCGGGCCTCGCTGCCGCCGTAGCGGGTGCGGTGGCGCTGGTTGTCGTGGTTGGACAGCACGTAGGACGGCCAGGTGGCGTCGTGGTCCGAGTACGCGTCCTCCATGCCCTCGATCAGCAGGTGCCACTGGTCGCGATCCCAGGGGGCCCCGACCGAGACGAAGTTCACCGTGCAGCTCACGCCGTCGCCGTCGCCGCAGTAGGACGCCTGCTGCTCGAGGTCGCCGGTGACGACCTCGCCCACGACGAGGCGGTCGAGCCCGGGCGGGTCGACCAGCTCGCGGATCCGGCGGATGAGGGGCATGGCCGTCTCGTGGTGGGTGAGCACGACGTGGTCGATGCCGGCCATGCGCTCGGGCACGTCGCGGGGCTCGGGGTCCTTGCCGATCGCGTTGATGACGTCGACCCGGAACCCGTCGACGCCGCGCTCGAGCCAGAACCGCAGCACGTCGTGCTGGGCCGCCTCGAGGTCGGGGTTCGCCCAGTTCACGTCGGGCTGGTCGGGCAGGAAGAGGTGCAGGTAGTACTGGCCGGACTGCTCGTCGAGGGCCCAGGCCGACTCCTTCGTGAACGACGCCGTCCAGTTGAACGGCGGGCCGCCGTCGGGCGCCGGGTCGGCCCAGATGAACCAGTCGCGCTTCGGCGAGTCCGGGTGCGACACCGCCTCGATGAACCAGGGGTGGTCGGTGGAGACGTGGTTCGGGACGAAGTCGACGATCAAACGGATGCCGCGCTCGTGCAGTGCGGCCAGCAGGGCGTCGAAGTCCTCCATGGTGCCGAACACCGGATCGACCGCGCAGTGGTCGATGACGTCGTAGCCGTTGTCGCGCATGGGCGACTCGTAGAACGGCGACATCCACACGCAGTCCACGCCCAGGTCGGCCAGGTGGTCGACCTTCGACAGGATGCCGGGCAGGTCACCCACCCCGTCGCCGTCCGCGTCCGCGAAGGAGCGGGGGTACACCTGGTACACCACGGCGGTCTTCCACCACGGCAGGTCGTCGGTGGTCTCGGTCGGCGGGGGCGGGGCCACGGCCGGACCCTACCGATGCCCGCGAGCGCCGCCGACGACGCGCCACACTCGTCCGGCGTGGAGCAGCACGCGCCGGTCCTCGGCGCCGTCGGGTCCGGTCGGATCGTGCGCCCCCGCTGGCGGGCGAGGCTGGTGCGGGGCTTCGTCGCCGTCGTGCTCGTGGGCCACGCCGTGCTCCTCGTCCGCGGCTACGCCGACCCGCACAAGTTCTTCGCCTTCCAGCCCTTCAACGAGTCCTCCACCTGGCGCGCCGACATCGTGCGGGTCACCGCCGACGGGCGCCGGGTGCCGATCGAGGAGCCCTGGCCCGGCGGCTACGACTGGGACGAGCTGGTCCGGTGGGGCGTGCTCGAGCAGCCCGACACCATGCGCCACGCCTACTCCGGCCTCGGCACGGCGCTGGACTTCCTCGACGACGCCCTCGACTGGGTGGCCGACAACACCCCCGACGACGACGAGACCCTGTACCTGGAGGCGACGACCGAGGCGTACCGGAACACGAGGGGCCCCGAGGTGCTGGTCCTGCGCAGCGACCTGCGGGAGGAGGCGCGATGAGCGCGACCGTCGCCGGACCGGTCCCGGATGACCCGACGCTGCGGGAGCGCATCGACGACGTGTTCGACCGCCCGGCGTCGCTGCGCTCGATGGCGCTGCTCCGCCTCGTCCTCGGCCCGGTCGTGCTCGTGCACCTCTGGCCGTTCCTGTCCGACACCCTCGCCGGCACCACCTACGACGACCACTTCTGGGTCCGCTGGTGGGGCTTCATGCCGGCCGTCCCCGGCGTCGTGCAGGTCGGCCTGGTGTGGACCGGTGCGGTCGCGGCCGTCGGGCTGGGACTCGGGTGGCGCACCCGGCTCGTGGCGCCGATCACCTGGATCTGCGTCGCCGGCAACCTGTTCCTCTCCCAGCACCACTTCCGGCACAACCGTGCCTTCCTGCTGTTCCTGCTGGCGGCCGTGGCCCTCGCCGACAGCGGACGCGTGCTGTCCCTGGACGCCCGCCGGCGGCGGGCGCGGACGGGCACCTCCCCCACCGACCCCGGCGACGACCTCGGCACCGTCTGGCCGATGTGGCTCCTGCGGGTCCTGGCGGCCAGCGTCTACCTCGCGTCCGGGTTCTCGAAGCTGATCGACCCCGACTGGTCGGGCGGCCTCATCCTGTGGGACCGCGCCGTGCGCCACCAGCACCTCGTGCACGAGCGGATGCCCGGCCCGATCGCCGACGCCGTCGTCGAGCTGGTCACGGCCCGCTGGGTGCATGCGATCACCTCGCCCATCGCGGTCGCCATGGAGCTGTTCATCGGGATCGCCATCTGGTTCGGTCGGACGCGGCTCGTCGCCATCTGGGTCGCCATCTTCTTCCACGTGTCGATCGAGCTGTCGGCGTCGGTGGAGGTCTTCAGCCTGGCCGCGATCGCCGCCCTGGTGATCTGGGCGACGCCGTCGACCCGCGATCGCGTTGCCGTCGTGCCGGATGCGACCTGGGTCCGCCGGCTGGACTGGCTCGCCCGCTTCGAGGTGCGCGAGCAACCCGGGGCGACGCTGCGCATCGTCGACCGGGACGGCACGGTGCACACGGGCGGCACCGCGCGGTGGCTCCTGTGGAGCAGGCTGCCGGTCGTGTTCCCGTTCGTCGCCGTCGCCCACGCCGTGCGCCGGGTGCGCCCGTGAACGTCCGCAGCCGCACCACCCGGGCGCTCGTGACGTGGGCCGTCGGTGCCTCGATCATGCGCCTCACGCTGTGGGCCCCCGAGGTCTGCCCGCCCATCACCCGTTCCGAGGCCCGCCTCGCCGCCGCCGAGGCCGCGGACTGGATCGTCGTGAACCAGGCCGACGACGGCAAGTTCCTCTACGACTTCCACCGGGGACGGGAGGAGTCCAGCGCCGACTACAACCTGGTCCGCCACGCCGGGGTCACCATGAGCCTGTACCAGCTCGTGCGGGGTGGCGAGCTGCGGTACCTCGACGCGGCCGACCGCGGCCTGGACTGGATGCTCGACCGACTGCAACCCACGGGCGGGGGCGGCATCGCGTTCACCGACGTGAACCGGGCCAAGCTGGGCGCGTCGTCGCTCCTCGTCGTCTCCCTCGCCCACCGCCGGCTGGCCACCTCCGACGCCCAGTACGACCAGCTCATGCAGGACCTCGGCACGTTCCTCGTCGAGCAGCAGCGAGCCGATGGTTCGATGCTCAACTTCCACGACATCGAGGCCGGCGAGCCGGTGCCCGAGGAGACCTCGGTGTTCGCCACCGGCGAGGCGCTGTGGGGCCTGGCGCTGCTCCACGAGGCCTTCCCGCAGGTCGGCTACGACGAGCCGGCGTGGAGCACGCTCGACTACATGGCCACCAGCCGGGACCTCGACGAGGACATCTTCCCCCAGCCCTGGCCCGACCAGTGGGCGGCGTACTCGCTCGGCGAGATGGGCGAGTGGGGCCTGGCCGACGCGCACATCGACTACGCCCGGCGCCTCATCGAGCGCTTCGCGATGATCGTGCGCTTCGACGCCCAGCGCGGCACCGCCTACGGGTCGCTCACCCACGGCCCGGCGCCCCGCGGTGGCGGTGTCGGGACCTGGCTGGAGGGGCTCGCCGCGCTCCGGCCGCTCACCCTCATGGACGACCGCCTCGCCGACCTCGAGGCCCCGCTGGAGGAGACCCTGGCCTGCGCCGCCGGCGTGCTCGCCGAGCGCCAGGTCGAGTCGGGCGATGACGTCTCCGAGCAGGAGGCCGGCGCCTGGTTCTACGACGACCTCACCCGCATGGACGACCAGCAGCACGCCGCGTCCGGCCTGCTCCTCTCCCTCCCCGTCCTCCCCTGATCCCGACCCCCAAGGACGCCCACCGTGATCCTCGCCCTGCTCGGCTTCCTCGCCACCGTGAACCCGGCGGCCGCGGCGCTCGCCCTCATCCGAGACCGACGGACCGATCGACCCCGGTCGGTGGCCGCCGGGGTCGCTGTCGCCGTGGCCGTGCTCGTGGTGCTGGCGGCGGCGGCAGACCCCATCCTCGACCTGCTCGACATCAACCTCGGCACCTACCGCCTGGGCGCCGGCGTCGTCATCGCCGTGGCCGGGCTGCGGTGGCTGGTCGCCGGCGCCGCGCCCGCGTGCCCCGAGCCCGACGAGGACCGCCGGCTGGCCGGGTTCGTTGCCTTCCCCGTGCTGCTCACGCCCGGTGCCGTGGTGCTCGCCGTCTCGGTCGGCGCCGAGCACGGCACGCTCGAGGCTGCGGTCGGCATCGTCGTCGCCGCCGTGCTCGGCGGGCTCGGCCTCTACCTGCGCCGGTCGGTGCCGCACCTGTTCGTGGCCGGCCTGGTGCGCATGCTCGGCGCGGCGGCCACGGTGCTCGGTGTCGTCGTCGCCGTGGACGGCATCCGCACGCTCTGAGCGATCGCGCGTCAGATCGGCGCGTCGAAGACCCAGGGCTCGAGCGGGACGGCATCGGGGTCGAACCGGCGCAGCAGGGTGCCGGCGTCGACGAGCTCGCCCTCGGCCGCCAGCCCGAGCGACGCTCCCATCCGGCCGAGGAGCTCGCCGGCACCGATGCCGTGCACGGCCAGCTCACCGCGGGTGACGGAGCCGTGCCGCTTGGCCAGGCGATCGCCGTCGGGGCCGACCACCAGGGGCACGTGCACCCACTGCGGCCGGGGCAGGTCGAGGCGGTCGCACAGCCAGGCCTGGCGCGGGGTCCCCTCGAGCAGGTCGGCGCCGCGGACGACCTCGACGATGCCCTGGTGCGCATCATCGACCACGACCGCGAGGTTGTAGGCCGGGACGCCGTCTCCGCGGACCACCACGAAGTCGTCGACGATGCCGGTCCGCTCGCCGTGGAGCCGGTCCTCGATGGTCACGGCGACCTCGTCGGCCCGCACCCGCAACGACGGGGGGCGGTCCGGCCGTCCGGCGGCCCGATCGGCGCGCTGGGATGCGGTCAGGTCGCGGCACGTGCCGGGATAGGCACCCTCGGGCCACGGGCCGTGGGCAGCCTGCGAGGCCTCCCGCACCTCGCGCCGGGAGCAGAAGCAGGGGTAGAGGGCGCCCGCCGCGTCGAGCCGGGCGATGGCGGCGTCGTGACGGGCGCGGGCGACCGGATCGGACTGGCGCAGCACCGGACCGTCGTGGTCCAGGCCCAGGGCGGCGAGGTCGGCCAGGTGCTCCCCGACCAGCTCGTCACGGCTGGCCACCGGGTCGAGGTCCTCCACCCGCACCAGGAAGCGGCCGCCGTCCACCCGCGCGTAGAGCCACGACAGGAGCGCGGTGCGCAGGTTGCCCACGTGCAGCGGGCCGGTGGGGCTGGGGGCGAAGCGACCGTCGGCCATGGCCGGCCGAGCCTACGGTCGCCCCGCCCCACCACCCGTGGGGCCGGTCAGGCGCAGGCCCAGGGACCCCAGCCCTGCTGGCCGTAGAGGTGCCGGGCGTAGATGGTGTTGAGCTCGG
>Ga0208490_100500_pt1 | contig 23907 bp, 21 predicted proteins | sample SubbioAug_CSWold_FD_184818 | JGI IMG/M metagenome (GOLD analysis project Ga0208490, IMG submission 184818) | Serpentinite rock and fluid subsurface biosphere microbial communities from McLaughlin Reserve, California, USA - CR11Aug_CSWold (SPAdes) | ecosystem: Environmental > Terrestrial > Deep...
GAAGCTCGAGTTCACCTCGGGGTACTCGCCGATGGCGTCGACCACGGCGCGGGAGATGAACGGCAGGTAGGTGAGGCTGAAGCCCTCCTTGGCCTTGAAGTCGTCCTTGTGGGCGGCGCGCACGCGGTCGACGTTGTCGAAGTCGACCTCGATGGACGCGTAGACGTGGGCCGAGGTGTCGACCGACCGGCGGAGGTGCTCGGCCGAGGAGCGCCGGATGCGGGAGTGCGACACGGCGGTGTCGCGCTCGCCGGCCGCCGCCACCGGGGCGGCGGGTGCCTTCGGCGCCGCAGCAGCCGGGGCGGGTGCCTGCGGCGCCGAGCCGGCGGCGGGCTGGGCGGGCGCGGCGCCCTTCTTGGCCGCCCCGGCGTCGATGGCGTCGAGCACGTCGTCGCGGGTGATGCGCCCACCCGGACCGGTCCCGTCGAGGGCGTCGACGTCGAGGTCGTTGTCGTTCACCAGCTTGCGCACGACCGGCGAGAGCAGCTTCGAGCGACCCCCGCCCTGGCCGGACCCACCGCCCGAGGACGGCGCCGGCGCCTGCTTCGCCGGCGGCTCCGGCTCGGGTGACGCCTGCGCCTCGGGCACCTGGGCCGGCTGCTGGGCGGACGGCTCGACCTCGCCTTCCACGTCGTCGGCCGGGGCCTCCTGCTGGGCCGGGTCCTCCTCCTGGGCCGCCTGCTCGGCCGGTGCGTCGCCGGCGTCGCCGATGCGAGCCAGGACGGTGCCGACATCGACGGTGTCGCCCTCCTCGACGAGGATCTCGGTGAGCGTGCCGGCCATGGAAGCCGGGACCTCGGAGTCGACCTTGTCGGTGGACACCTCGAACAGCGGCTCGTCCTCGGCGACGGTGTCGCCGACCTGCTTGAACCAGCGGGTGATCGTCCCCTCGGTGACGGTCTCTCCGAGCTGCGGCATCTCGACATCGGCCATGGCTCGGACTCTACCGGCGCCCTGGCAATGGAGGATTCGGGCCCCGATCGTGCCATCGTGGAGGGGTTCCGAACAGCTCGGACGCCGTCCGGGACGCAACAAATACGACGATCGAGGAGATCCGTGGCAAAGAACAACGACATGATCGTGATGGAGGGCGTCGTGAACGAGTCGCTCCCCAACGCGTCGTTCCGTGTGGAGCTCGACAACGGCCACCTGGTGCTGGCCCACATCTCGGGCAAGATGCGCCGGCACCGCATCCGCGTGCTGCCGGGCGATCGGGTCCAGGTCGAGCTCAGCCCCTACGACCTCACCCGGGGCCGGCTCACCTTCCGCTACAAGGCGTAGGGGCGAACCTCAGCCGTGCAGTGACCGTCCGGTCATGGCCAGGACGGACTCGCCGAACAGCTCCGAGAGCGTGGGGTGCGGCTGGATGAAGTGGGCGACCTCGTCGACCGTGGCCTCCCAGTTCACCGCCAGGTAGCCCTGACCGAGCTGCTCGGTGGCCCACGGGCCGCACAGGTGCACGCCGAGGATGCGGCCGGCCCGGCCGTCGGCGTCCTTCTCGGCGATGATCTTCACGACGCCCTCGGTGTCGCCGATGATCATGGCCCGGCCGTTGCCGGTCCAGCGGTGCTTGGAGGTCACCACGTCGAAGCCGGCGTCCTTGGCCGCCTGCTCGGTGAGGCCGGCGAAGGCCACCTCCGGGTGGCAGTAGATGGCCCAGGGCACGTTCGTGTAGTCGATCGGGATCGGGTCCTCATCGAGGATGTCCTTGATGACGAGGATGCCCTCGGCGAAGGCGACGTGGGCCAGGGCGGGCGTGGCGATGCAGTCGCCCACCGACCAGACGCCGGGCTCGCCGGTGCGGCAGCGCTCGTCCACCTCGACGAAGCCGCGCTCGGCGATCGACACCGACGTGTCCTCGAGGCCGAGGTCGTCGGTGTTGGGCCGGCGACCCACGGACACGACCACCACGTCGACCTCGATGCTCTCGCCGTCGCCGTACATCACGGCCGTGCCACCACCCTCCTTGGGCTGGTGGCCGGTGACCTTCACGCCGGTCTTCACGTCGATCTTGCGCTTCTTGAACGACTGCCCCACGGCGCGCACCACGTCGGCGTCGCAGCCCGGGATGATCTGGTCGAGCGCCTCGAGGATGGTCACGTCGGTGCCCATGTCGGACATGGTCGAGGCGAACTCGCAGCCGATGGCGCCGCCGCCGATGACCACCGCGGTGGAGGGCAGCGGATCCATCGACAGGAACTCGTCCGACGTCATGACGATCTCGCCGTCGACGTCGAAGCCCGGGATGGTGCGGGGCAGGGAGCCGGTGGCGATCACGACCGAATCGCCGGAGATGGCGACGTCGCCGGAGTCGCCGCCGCTGATGGTGACCTTGTGGCCGGCCTGCAGCTTGCCGTGACCGTCGAACATCGTGACCTTGCGGCTCTTCAGCAGCTGGCCGAGCCCGCCGACCAGCTTGTCGACGACCTCCTGCTTGCGCTCGATCGTGCGCGACCAGTTGATGCCGATCTCGCCGATCTCGAAGCCGAACTCGGCCGCGCCCAGCAGGGTGCGGTGCACGTGGGCGCTCTCGAGCAGCTCCTTGGCCGGGATGCAGCCGACGTTCAGGCAGGTGCCGCCGAGCTTGTTCTTCTCGATCAGCGCGATGTCCAACCCGGCCGACGCGCCGTACAGCGCGGCGGCGTAGCCACCGGGACCACCGCCGATGACGACGACGTCGAAGTGCTGGTCCTGGCGGTCGACCTCGCCGCCACCGTGGCCGCCGGCACTCGCCGGCTCGGGCTCCGCCTCCGCCTCCGCCTGGGCCGGCTGCTCGGGCTGCACGGGCGCCGTGGCCTCGGAGGCAGCTGCGTCGTCGGCCGCCGGCTGCTCGTCGGGCGGCGTCTGGGGCTCGGGCTCGGCCGCGGCCTCGGGCTCGTCGCGACCGGCCGGGGCTGCGCCCTCGTCGCCGATGCGGGCCAGCACGGTGCCGACGTCGACCGTGTCGCCCTCGTCGACCAGGATCTCGGTGAGCGTGCCGCTCATGGGTGCGGGCACCTCGGAGTCGACCTTGTCGGTGGACACCTCGAAGAGCGGTTCGTCCTCGGCGACTGCGTCGCCGACCTGCTTGAACCAGCGGGTGATCGTTCCCTCGGTGACGGTCTCACCGAGCTGGGGCATGGGTACGTCGGCCACGCTTCGAACCATAGAGGACGACGGTGGCTAGCCCTCCCCGGCGCGCCGCCGGCGACGGCGCCGGACCCCGCCGACCAGCTCGCCGATCAGCAGCGCGACCGCCGCCGTGCCCAGCAGCACGACCCAGAGCGGCTGCTCGGCCTGGAAGACCAGCCACTCGACCTTGGTGGTTGCGGTGTTCTGGACGATCAGCAGGATGAGTGCGACCGCCAGGACCGCACCCAGGACGACCCGCGGCGTGACCGCCCGGGCCGGGCCCCGCTCGCCGTCGACGTCGCTCACCTGGCCTGCGACTTCAGCAGGTCCCGGATCTCCGAGAGGAGCAGTGCCTCGTCGGTGGGCGTCGGGGTCTCCTCGTCGGGGACCTCCTGCTTGGCCCGTCGCTCCTGGAGCTTCTGGAACGACTGGATGACGAAGAACAGCGCCGTGCCGATGATCACGAAGTCGAGGACCTGCTGGAGGAAGGCGCCGATGCGCAGCACGGCGTCGCCGTCGGCGCTCTCGCGCAAGGTGATGGCGCCGACCTCGCTGATGTCGGGCTGCCCGAAGATCGCCGCGATGATCGGGTTGATGATGTTGTCCACGAAGGACGACACCACGAGGCCGAACGCGGCACCGATGACGACCGCGACGGCCAGGTCGATGACGTTGCCCCGCAGCAGGAACTTCTTCAGGTCTTGCAGCATCGTTGAGGGTCCCCCCGGCGCTCCGGATCCAGCGCGATCCCCGACGTCGGGGCGCTGTCCCGCGTCGGTACGGTACGCGACATGAAGGTCGCCATCACCGGATCCTCGGGCCTCATCGGCTCGTCCCTCGTCGGAGCGCTCCGAGGTGCCGGGCACACGGCCGTCCGCCTCGTCCGCCACGGCAGCCCGGGCACCGACGAGGTGGCGTGGGACCCCGAGGCGGGCACCATCGACGCGGCCGGCCTCGAGGGCGTCGACGCCGTCGTGAACCTGGCCGGTGCCGGCATCGGCGACGAGCGCTGGACCGACGAGCGCAAGCGCCTCATCCTCGAGTCCCGCACGAAGAGCACCGACCTGATCGCCCGCACCATCGCCGGCCTCGACCGCAAGCCATCGGTGCTGCTGTCGGCCTCGGGCATCGACTACTACCCCGATGCCGGCGACGAGGTGCTGACCGAGGAGTCCCGTGCCGGCGAGGGGTTCCTCACCGACGTCTGCGTCCAGTGGGAGGGCGCCACCGCCCCGGCGCGAGACGCCGGCATCCGCACGTGCCTGCTGCGCACCGGCATCGTGCAGTCCGCCGACGGGGGTGCCCTGAAGCAGATGCTGCTGCCGTTCAAGCTCGGCATCGGCGGCCGGCTCGGCTCGGGCGAGCAGTGGTGGAGCTGGATCTCCATCGACGACCACGTCCGGGCGATGCTGCACCTCATCGATGCCGACGTCGAGGGGCCGGTGAACCTGACGGCGCCGAACCCGGTGACGAACCAGGAGTTCACCAAGGCGCTCGGTCGCGAGCTGGGCCGTCCGACGCTGCTGCCCATCCCCAAGATCGGACCCCGCGCCCTGCTCGGCAAGGAGCTGTCCGATGCGCTGCTCTACACGTCGCACCGCGTCGTGCCCTCGGTGCTCGAGTCGAGCGGCTTCACGTTCCGCCACCCGACCCTCGAGGTCTGCCTCGCCGCCGTGCTCGGCGACGCCGAGGCCGCGTAGGCCCCACCCCGGACCGTTCCGGGCCGCGGCACGCGCCTCCGGGGCGTGCCCGACGGCCCGCTACGTGGGGAACGGGGGCAGCGCCGTGTCGTACACCCAGGCGTCGAAGAGCCCGCCAAGGTCCTGGCCCGACAGCTCCTCGGCCAGCGCCCGCAGGTCCGCCGTCGACGCCGCCGAGTGCTGGAACCGGGTCGGCCACTCCTCCAGCAGGGAGCGGAACGCGTCGTCGCCCATCGCCACCGAGAGCGCATGCAGCGCGAGGCCTCCCCGGATGTACACGGTGGGTTGGAAGAGCTCCTCGTTGCCCGGGTCACCGGGGGCGATCCCGTAGTCGGCGCCGGCGTGGGCCCGCTCGGCCGAGGTGCGGATGGGCTGGCCGTAGGCCTCCTGCAGCCAGATCCACTCGGCGTAGGTGGCGAAGCCCTCGTTCAGCCAGATGTCGTTCCAGCTCGCCGGGCTGACCGCGTTGCCGAACCACTGGTGGGCCAGCTCGTGGGCCACGGTCCGCTCGCCGGCGCCGCCGCTGCCGAGCAGGTCGGTGCCGAACAGCGACAGCGTCTGGTTCTCGAGCGCGAAGCCGAGCACCTCGTCGACCACGACGTGGCCGTACACCTCGAACGGGTACGGGCCGAACCACGCCTCGAACGTCTCGATCATCTCGCCCGTGCGGGCGAACAGCTCCCGGGCGGCCTCGGCGTGCTGCGGGGGGTAGGCATCGCGCAGGGGAAGACCGGTCGGGGCTTCGCCACGCTCGCTGATCAGATCGCCGATCACGACCGAGGCGAGGTACGTCGCCATCGGGTCCGACGCCTGCCACCGCGAGGTCCGCCGGCCGTCGGGCTCGGTGCGCTCCTCGACGAGGACCCCGTTGGCGACGGCGACGAGGTCGCCCGGGACGGTGAGGTCGAAGGTGAACAGCGCCTTGTCGGTCGGGTGGTCGTTGGCCGGGAACCACGTGGCCGCACCGGCCGGCTCGGACACCACGTAGGCGTCCCGGCCGGACGTCTGCCACCCGGCGCCGAAGACGGCGCTGCCCAGCGACAGCGCCTGGGGCACGCCGCGGTAGGCGACGCTGACGGTGACCGGCTCGTCGGCGAGCAGGACCGGGACCGGGTCGATCGTGAGCTCACGCCCGGCACGGGTGATCGGCGCCGGTTCCCCGTCGACCGTCACCAAGGTCACGTCCAGCCCGACCAGGTCGAGGTTGAACGTGTCGAGGTCGAGCGTCGGCGTGAGCTCGATGGTGGTGACGGCGTCGATCGTGCCGGTGTCGGCCAGCCACTCGAGGTCGATGTGGTAGCTGGCGACGTCGTAGCCACCGTTGCCGAGCTCGGGGAAGTAGGGGTCGCCGACGCCCGGTGCGCCGGCGACGCCGGTCGGCGGCGCGGTGGTGGTCGATGTGGTCGTCTCCGCAGTCGCGGTCGTGGTCGTCGGCGAGTCGAGCGCGACATCGCTCCCCCGGCACGACACGAGACCCGTCGCCAGCGCGGCGAGGACCAGGAGCCGGCCGGCTCGGGCAGGCAGCGGCGCGACGGGCACGGCTGCATCCTCCCACGACGTCTCTTCGCGGTCGGCTCGCGCTACACAGAGCGCGTGCCCACCGTCCTCGTCACCGGCGCCACCGGCTACATCGGCGGTCGGCTCGTCCCCGAGCTCCTCGACGCCGGCTACGAGGTGCGGTGCCTGGTGCGCACGCCGTCGAAGCTGCTCGGCATCGACTGGGTCGATCGGGTCACCGTCGTCCAGGGCTCGCTCGAGGACGCCGGCGCCGTGCGCGAGGCGATGGCGGGCTGCACCGCCGCCTACTTCCTCGTCCACTCCATGGGCGGATCCGACGACTTCGCCGCGACCGACCGTCGCAACGCCCGGGCGTTCGCCGAGGCCGCCGCCGACACACCGACCATGGAGCGCATCGTCTACCTCGGGGGCCTGGGCGAGGAGGGCGAGGACCTCTCGCACCACCTGTCCAGCCGCCACGAGGTCGGTGACATCCTCCGGGTCGGCCGGGTCCCGGTCACCGAGCTGCGAGCCGCCGTCATCATCGGCTCCGGGTCCGCCAGCTTCGAGATGCTGCGCAACCTGGTCGAGGTGCTCCCGGCGATGGTCACCCCGAAGTGGGTCGACACCAGGGTCCAGCCCATCGCCATCCGCGACATCCTCCACGCCCTCGTCGCCGTGCTCGACCGGCCCGACACCCTCGACCGGGTCATCGAGGTCGGCGGGCCCGACGTGCTCACGTACCGGGACATGATGCACACCTACGCCGAGGTGGCCGGCCTCCGCCGGCGCCTCATCGTGCCCGTGCCCGTGCTGTCGCCGAGCCTGTCCAGCCGCTGGGTCGGCCTGGTGACGCCCCTGCCCGGCGGGCTGGCCCGGCCGCTGGTCGAGAGCCTCGTGAACGAGGTCATCGTGCACGACACCTCCATCGACCTGTTCGCCGATCGCCCGGCGGTCTCGTTCCGCGAGTCGCTGGAGCTGGCGCTGCGCCGGGTGGACGACGTCGACGTGCGGACCCGTTGGTCCGACGCGTCGCTCCCCGGCCAGACGCCGGCCGACCCGTTGCCGTCGGATCCGGACTGGTCCGGTGGCACCGTCTTCATCGACGAGCAGACCGCCACGGCCGACGCCCCGGCCGACGCCGTCTTCGCCATCGCCGCCGGCATCGGCGGTGACCGGGGATGGTTCGTCGCCGACTTCCTGTGGACCGTGCGAGGCATCGCCGACAAGCTCGTGGGCGGCCCCGGCATGCGGCGGGGCCGACGCCATCCCGACCACCTCCGCGTCGGTGATGCCCTCGACTTCTGGCGGGTCGAGGCCTACGAACCCCCTCGCCTGCTCCGCCTGCGCGCCGAGATGCGCCTGCCCGGCGAGGCGTGGATGGAGTGGGTCGTGGAGGACGAGGGGCCGGGCCGGTCGCTGCTGCGCCAGCGGGCGCTGTTCGTGCCCCGGGGCCTGTTCGGCCGCCTCTACTGGTACCTCGTGCTGCCGTTCCATGGCCTGATCTTCGGCCAGCTCGCCCGGGACATCGCTCGGCGGGCCGCGGCGACGGACGGGTCGGTAGGGTCCGGCCGATGAAGCGCTTCGTCCGGTTCGTCTCCCTCGCCGCCGCGCTGGCCGCCGTCCTCGCCGCAGCGAAGGCCATGCGCCGGACGGCCGATCCCCTGCCCACGCCGGCGACGAGCCCGTCCGAACCGTGGCCCCCGCTGCGCACCGACGCCGCCCCCACCCCCGACGCCGCCCCGGCCCCGAACACGCCCGACCCCGACGCCGAGGCGCCGGCTGACGTCGCTCCCGTCGCCAGCCCGAAGCCCGAGTCCACCGATGAGGACACCGTCCGCTTCCCCGAGCCCGACGGCGTCCCGGTCGCCGCGACGCCGACGCAGGGCGCGTCGTGGACCCAGCCCACCGCCGGCGGCGAGTGCCCCGACGGCTACCCCATCAAGGCGAAGATGGGCTCGAAGATCTTCCACTGCCCCGGCCAGCTCAACTACGACCGCACCACGCCCGACCGCTGCTACGTCCACGCCACCGCGGCCGAGGCCGACGGCCTCCGCGCCGCCAAGCGCTGAATGAGCGGCGACGACGACGTCACCTTCGCCGACCTCGGCGACGTCACCATCTGCCACCGCCTCGCCGGCCCCGAGGACGGACCGCGCGTCGTCTACGTGAGCGGCTCCGGCTCGGATCTGCGTCGGGAGCCGAACGCCCTGTCGTCTCCCTTCGTCGACCGGTGCCGGGTCCTCGCGTACGACCACCGGGGCCTCGGCCGCTCCACCACCGGCGACGACGAGCCGACCATGGCCGACTTCGCCCGCGACCTGCTCGGCCTGCTCGACCACGTCGGTTGGGACACGTGCCGGGCGGTCGGCATCAGCTTCGGCGGGATGGTGCTCATGGAGGCCGCGGTCACCGCGCCCGAGCGGTTCGAGCGCTGCGTGCTCGGCTGCACCTCACCCGGCGGCGCCGGCGGCGCCTCGTTCCCCCTGCACGAGCTGGTCGGCCTGCCCGACGACGAGCGCCGCGAGCGCTGGCTCGACGCCCTCGACACCCGCAACGCCGACCCCGACCGGCGGGCCCTGGTCCGCTCCGTGATCGAGGCGATGGACGCCGCCAGGTCCCGTCCGCCGGGCGAGGCGTTCCACACCGACGGCGAGGTCGCCCAGCTCCAGGCCCGGCGCACCCACGACTGCTTCGGCCGCCTGCCGGCGATCCACATGCCGGTCCTGATCGCCGCCGGCCGCTACGACGGCATCGCCCCGCCGGCCAACCAGGAAGCGATGCTCGCCCAGCTCCCCGATGCACGCATCGAGTGGTTCGAGGGCGGCCACGCCTTCTTCATCGAGGACCGCACCGCCTACCCCACGATGGCGGACTTCCTGCTCAGCTGAGGACGTGGACCGTCGAGATCCCGTCGGTCGACCGCATCACGTCGGCGACCTCGCGGGGCACGGCCGGCGACGTGGCCAGCACCATGAGGGAGGCGTCGCCGCTCGTGGTCGATCGACCGAGGTGCATGTCGTCGATGTTCACGCCGGCGTCGGCCAGGGCCTGGGCGACGGTGGCGATCATGCCCGGGCGGTCGTCGTTGCGGACGATGAGCATGTGGTCGGCCGGGGGCACGTCGACGGTGTGGTCGTCGATGGCCACGATGGCCGGCTCCTGGCGGGCGCCCACGACCGAGCCGGCGATGGAGTGATCGCCGCCGCTGATCGTGATCAGGTTGACGTAGTCGTGTGACACCGACGAGGTCGTGTCCCGGACCTCGACGCCGCGCTCCTTGGCCAGCATCGGGGCGTTCACGTAGCTCACCGGCTCCTCGCTCACCTTGCCGAAGGCGCCCTTGAGCACCGACAGCGTGAGGATGCGGGTGTCGTACTCGGCGATCTCGCCCGAGTAGGAGATCTCGAGCACCTCGGGCACGCCCTCGCTCAGGGCGGTGAACATGGCGCCCATGCGCTCGGCCAGCGGGAGGAACGGCTTGATCGTCTCGGACGCCTCGGCGGCGGCCACGTTCACGGCGTAGGGCACGAAGTCGCCGGCCATGGCCAGGCCGACCATCTCGGCGATGGTCACGCCGGCCTTGTCCTGGGCCTCGTGGGTGGAGGCGCCGAGGTGGGGGGTGACCACGACCTCGTCCAGCTCGAACAGCGGCGACTCGGTCGTGGGCTCGGTGGCGAACACGTCGAGCGACGCACCGCCGACCTGGCCCGACCGGATGGCGTCGGCCAGCGCGTCCTCGTCGATCACGCCGCCACGAGCCACGTTCACGACGCGGATCCCGGTCTTGGCCTTGGCGAAGAAGTCGGCGTTCAACAGGTTGACCGTCTCGGGCGTCTTCACGAGGTGGAGCGTGATGAAGTCCGAGCGCGAAGCGAGCGTGTCGAGGTCGACGACCTCGACACCGACCCGCCGGGCCCGCTCGTCGGTCACGTAGGGGTCATACGCGATGACCTTCATGCCGAAGGCGTTGGCGCGCTGGGCGACGAGGGTGCCGATGCGACCGAAGCCGATGATGCCCAGCGTCTTGTCGGCCAGCTCCACACCGGTCCACTTGCTGCGCTCCCAGCGACCTTCCTTGAGCGCCCGGTTGGCAGCGGGGATGTTGCGGGCCTGGGCCAGCAGCATCGCCATCGTGTGCTCGGCCGTCGACAGCGTGTTGGACTGCGGCGCGTTCACCACCATGACACCGCGCTCGGTGGCGGCCTCGGCGTCGACGTTGTCCAGGCCGATGCCGGCCCGGCCGACCACGACCAGGTCGGTGCCCGCCTCGAGGACCTCACGGGTCACCGTCGTCGCCGACCGGATGATCAGGGCGTGGGCACCCTTCACCGCGCCGAGCAGGTCCTCCGGGGACAGCCCCAGCTGGATGTCGACGTCGTGGCCGGCATCACGGAGCTTCTGGAGCCCGTTGTCGGCGATCTCTTCGGTGACGAGGATGCGTGCCATCGCCGCCGAGTCTCGCGGGTGGCCCCGGCCATCCGGAAACGACCTCCGTCTCAGAGGGATCGGCTGCGGAGCTCTTCGTACGCCAGCCGGAAGCGCTCCAGCTCCTGCTCGCCCGATGGGAACAGGGCTGCGGTGGTGCGGGCTCGGCTCAGCTCGATGTCGAAGTCCGCGTCGGCCACGTCGAAGGAGGCCACCATCAGGCCGTCGCCGGAGAAGCTCTCGAGCACGGTGTGCTCGGCGATGACGTGGCCGCCCAGGTCGCGCACGAGGTCGATGCAGCGCTGGTGGGTCTGGGGGTCGCCGGAGATCGTGTGGTGGTGGGTCGACACGACGACGAAGCGGATCCGCCCGTCGGCGATGAGCTCGCGACACGACTCGAGCACGGCGAGCTCCGCGCCCTGGATGTCGAGGTGGAGGACGTCGATGCGGTCGAGGTCATGGTCGGCGACGATGGTCGGGATGCTGCGCACCGGCACGTGGTGGACGGTGCCGGGGTGGTTCCACGACTCCAGCTCGAGCACCTCGTCGTCGGACGCGCCACCGGCTGCTTCCTCGAACCGGATCTCGACGCCGTTGATCGCCGCGGTCTGGCGGCCGACGTCGAGGTGCTCCGGGTCCGGCTCGCACGCGACGGCGGTGCCGCCAGGGAACGACTTCAGGAACCAGGTCGAGTAGTAGGCCCAGAAGCAGCCGAGCTCGACGATCACGGGGTCGGGACGCTCGATCCGCTCCAGGATGCGGGCGAAGGCCAGCTCCTCCTGGGGCTCGTGGTGGCCGTCCAGCCTCTCGATGATCTCCGCCATCCAGTCCCCGAAGTAGCCCAGGTGGGGGACGTCGACGCCGTTGTGCATGCGTTGGACCGGACCGTGCGGGCTCTCGAAGACCCGGCCGGCACCCTCGACCTTGGGGAGGACGTCGGCGTCGCGGCACGACACTGTGAGGGCCACCCGGCCGGCGGTGTCGAGCTGGGCGCCGACCGCCTGCAGGACCTCGGTGCCCGTCGGGGCCGCCGGCGGGGCGGGGGCGGGGGCGGGGGCACGGTCCTCGATCGGGGTCAGCAGCCGGCGCTTGGCCTCGCGCAGCGTCGATCGGGGGTGGCGGACGGCGTGGCGGAGGTCGGGCATGGGCTCAGCCTCGCGGCACGAGGGCGAGCTGGCGAGACTGGGCCACCAGGCGGCCGGTGGCGTCCCACACCTCGCCGTCCTCCTCGAGGAACCCGCCGGTCACGAAGCGGGTCGTGAACTCGCAGCGCAGGGGACCCGGCGCCGGACGAGCCCGCACGTGCGTCGTGAGCTCGACGGTCGGCACCCAGCCCACCGGCAGCTCGACGTTGAAGATCGTGGGCGGGAAGGCGTCGGTCGCCTGGAGCAGGGCGATGGTGTCGACCGCCTCCCGTTCGCCGTCCTCCCCCTCCGGCCACGCGAACCAGCCCCGCATGCGAGCCGACCCCGACTTCTGACCCTGGGAGAACACCGAGTCGTCCGGGTGCAGGCGCAGGTCGACCTGGTCCATGAACGCCGGCGCCAGCTCGGCGGCGTGCTGGCGGGGCTTGCAGTCCTCGAAGCTCGGCATCTCAGGCGGAGCGGCGTCGACCAGCTCGTGGTGCTCGGAGGCCTCCAGCGTGCTGCCGAGGGTCCCGAACGTACCCAGCAGGCTGAGCAGCGGCCGCCCGTCCACGCCGAGGAGGTTGGCCCGCACCGAGGCGAACGTCTTGCCCGACTTCACCGGCTGGACCTCGACGGTGACCGGCCCGGGCTTGCCCGGCCGCAGGTAGTGGGCGGTGACGCTCACCGGGTCGGGCCGCGCACTGGCGTCTCGCATGGCCCGGGCGGCGATGGCGAGCAGGTACCCGCCGTTGGCGTTGCCGCCGATGTCCCAGCCGTCGTGGACCTCGCCGGCGAAGCGCACGGTCCCCTCGTCGGAGACGTCGATCCGGGTGACGGCGGTGTCGGCAGCGAAGCTCATGGCGGAGACAACACCACGCCGGCGACCGATCATCCGAATCGGGTCGTGCGCTCCGCCGGCTTCACCCTCCGCCGGCTGCGGCGGTGAGATCGAGGTCCCCGGCCGAGCCGGGGCACAGGGCCGTCAGCCGGAGCAGCTGGCGGACCTGGGGTTGGGGGTTGCGCAGGCACAGGTACCCGCCGCTCGAGCCGAGGACCTCCCGGGCCTGCTGCAGCACCCGCAGCGCCGTCGTGTCCATGAAGGAGACCTCTCGCAGGTCGACGTCCACCTCGTGGGCGCCGCTGCACAGGGCGTCGTGCACCATCGCGGCCAGCTGGTCGACGCTGCCGGCGTCGATCTCACCTCTCGGCTCGAGCGTGACCCTCGTCTGGCCGTAGCCAAGCCTGCTGACCGTGTCCGTGATGACCATCGTGCACCCCCTTCGGGCGATCGACCTGTCGTGGTCGCTACCCCTTCAGACGCACGGGCCGACCAGATCGATCCCGTTGACGCCAACCTGCAACAGAAGCGAAAGGTGGACCCGCCTCTCGAGCTGGCAGTGCTGCGGTTGCGGCCGCTACTGGTCGGGCGTGCCGAGGAACTCGGTCATCGTGACGCCGCCGTCCTCGGCCACGCCGTCCCGGGACACGACGACCCGCAGCGTGCGCCACAGGATCTTGACGTCGAGCAGCAGCGACCGGTTCTCCACGTACCAGACGTCCATCTCGAGGCGCTCGGCCCAGCCGGCCGTGTTGCGGCCGTTCACCTGGGCCCAGCCGGTGATGCCGGGGCGCACCTCGTGGCGCCGGGCCTGGCGAGGCGAGTAGCGCGGGAGGTACTTCGTGGGCAGCGGCCGGGGCCCGACCAGGCTCATCTCGCCCCGCAGCACGTGGACCAGCTCGGGCAGCTCGTCGAGCGACGTGGAGCGCAGGAACGACCCGAAGGCCGGCAGACGGTCCCCGTCGGGGAGCAGCTCCCCATCGGCGCCCCGCTCGTCGGTCATCGTCCGGAGCTTCGTGAGCGTGAAGGGCTGCCCCCGGAGCCCGGCCCGCTCCTGACGGAACACCACGGGCGACCCGAGCCGCAGCCGCACCAGCGCGGCGACGACCGCCAGGACCGGCGACAGCACGACCAGGGCGACGCCGGCGACGACGAGGTCGAAGGCCCGCTTCAACGGGTGGCGCCCCGGTACCGCCAGCGGTTCACCAGGTCGCGCACGTCGTTCTCCAGGCGCATGCCGCCCCGGACCTTGCGCTCGAAGAAGTCCATGCCATCGGACACCTGGATCGGCGACCGGGTGAGTCGGTGCAGGTCCGATCCCTCCCACGGGTTCGGCCGGGTGCGACCGATGGTCGCCGTGCGGAAGCGCGACCGGACCTCGTGCTCGTTCTGCGGCGACCCGAGCAGCGCCTTGGGGTAGGCGAAGTGCCGGGGCGTCACGCCGAGGTGGGTCTCGATGACGGCGATCGACCGGTCGAGCTCGTGGGCCGCCTCGGTGGGCGGGATGCGGTCGAGCAGCGCGTGGGTGTGGGTGTGCGAGCCGATGTCGACCAGCCCGGATGCCACCACCTCCTTGGCCGCCGTCCACGTCATCGGGGCACCGTCGTCGGGGAACGGCTGCTGGCGGTCGATGAAGTCGCTGGCCAGGTAGTACGTGGCCGGCACGCCGTGGCGCTCGAGCACCGGCAGGGCCTCGTCGACGAAGTCGGCGGTGCCGTCGTCGAAGGTGACGACCACGTGGGGCCGGTCGTCGGCCGGTGCCTCGCCGGCCTCCAGGAGCTCGGCGGCGTCGGTCAGCGACAGCGCCCGGCACCGCTCGGCCAGGAACGCCATCTGCTCGTCGAACAGCGCGGTCGGCAGGTCGACGCTGATCGGCGTGCGGCCGCCGACCCGGTGGTAGATCAGGATCGCCACGCCCGCCGGCGCCGGGCTGAACCGGTCCTGCAGGACCGCAGCCCGGCGAACGGCGGTCTTCGCGGAAGCCGGCATCGAACGCGAACCGTACCCTCCCCTCCGCATGCCGCGGCTCCTGCACGTCACCACGACCGACATCAGCCTCGAGCTGCTCCTCGGCCCCCAGCTGCGGGCGTTCCAGGCGGCCGGCTACGAGGTCCACACCGCCTCGGCGCCCGGCCCCTACGTCGCCGCGCTCGAAGCCGACGGCATCGTCCACCATCCGCTCGAGCACGCCACGCGGGCCACTGCGCCGCTCGAGGACGCCAAGGCCCTGCTCGAGCTGTACCGCCTCTTCCGGCGACTGAAGCCAGACGTCGTCCACACCCACAACCCCAAGCCCGGCGTGTACGGCCGCATCGCCGCCCGAGCGGCCCGGGTGCCGTTGGTCGTCAACACCCAGCACGGCCTCTACGCGCAGCCCCAGGACCGCTGGGCCCGCAAGCTGCCCGTCTACGTCCTCGAGCGCGTCGCCGCCGCCTTCTCCCACGCCGAGCTGGTGCAGAACGAAGAGGATGCCGCCACATTGCTGCGACTCCGGGTGCCGGCCGCCAAGCTCCAGGTGCTCGGCAACGGCATCGACCTCGACCGCTTCACGCCCGACCCCGCCGTGCGCACCGAGGTCCGCAACGAGCTCGGCCTGGATGACGGCACGGTCGTCGTCGGCGCCGTCGGCCGCCTGGTGTGGGAGAAGGGCTACGCCGAGCTCCTCCAGGCCGCACGGGCGATCCTGGCCACCCGTGACGACGTCGCGTTCGTCGTCGCCGGCCCCTTCGACCCCGACAAGGGCGACCCCCTCTCCCCCGACGACGTTGCTGCCGCCGAGGCCGCCGGCGTCCGCTTCCTCGGTCACAGCAACGACCCCGAGCGCCTCTACCAGGCCTTCGACCTCTACGTGCTGGCCAGCCACCGGGAGGGCTTCCCCCGCTCGGCCATGGAGGCCGCCGCCACCGGCCTGCCCATCGTCGCTTGCGACATCCGGGGCTGCCGCCAGGTCGTCGACCACGGCACCACCGGCCTCCTCGGCCCCGTCCGGGACCCCGCTGCGCTGCAGGCGAACATCGAGAAGCTCCTCGACGACCCGGGCCTCAGGGCCTCCATGTCGGAGGCGGCGCTGGTCAAGGCCACCGCCAGCTTCGACCAGCAGGCGGTCGTCGACCGGACGCTGGCGACCTACGCCCAGGGGTAGGGCTCCGCTCAGGTGCCTCCAGCGGGGCCACGTCCCTCGGGCGGGCAGCCCCGGGGTCGGGCGTCACGGGCAGGCACGCAGCGCCGCTCGTCAGCCTGACCGCCGTCGCCACCTCCGTCACCGTCGCCGTGGCCGAACGCCGCGGGATCCACGACGATGACCCCGGCGCCGGCGGGCACGGGCACGTCGACACGGGTGCCGGCTTCATCGACGAGGGTGACGACGGCGTCGCTGTCGCCGTCGTGGCGCAGCTCGATCGGCTCCTCGCTCGTCACCCGAGCCCGGGTCAGGTCGAGGGTCACCGCGCCCACGTTGGTGAGGGTGAGCTCGAAGCCGTTGACGGCCTCGCGCTCGGGGTGCTCGCCCCAGGTCTGGTTGGTCTCGACGTAGGGCAGCGGGACCGTGCCGGCGCCGTTGCCCCGCGTCGGCGTCGGGTCGTCGATGCCGAAGGCCAGGCTCTCGACGTCGACCACGCCCTTCCCGATCGGGGCCGACAGCGAGGAGACCGCCACGCCGACGGTCGGGTCGGCGAGCGCGATGTCGCTGACCCAGTAGGCGTGGTCGTGGACCAGGCCGAGCTCGGGGTCGTCGGCTGCCGGCGTGTAGGCGAAGGTGACGTGGAACGGGTCCCGGTCGACGGCAGCGTCCCCGAGGAACGCCGCGGCCTGGGGCAGGTCGTAGCCGAGGATGGCCAGCGTCAGGTGCTCGGCCGCCGGGTACACGTCGAAGGCGTACCGGTAGCCGAGGGCGTCGAAGCTGGTGCGCCCACCTCCGGCCGGCCCGATGCTCTGCTGGGTCGTGCCCGAGATCGGGACCAGCTCGTCGGCGGCGGCGACGATGTTCATGTAGGGCACGTTGCGGGCGTTCTCCAGCCACAGGTTGCTGAGCGTCTCGGCCCCACCGGTGGGGGCGCCGGCGCCCATCCAGATCCCGTCGCCGGGCGGGCCGACCACGGTCACCGCCGCGCCGAACAGGTCGGGGTACAGGGTGCCGAGGCGGTAGGTGGCGTAGCCGCCCATGGAGTAGCCGGTGATGGCGGTGGCGTCGGGGTCGAGGGTGTGGTGGCGAGCGATGTCGTTCCACATCTCGAACACGTCGTACTCGGCCTCGTTCTGGTACCAGCCGTCCGTGCCTCGGGCGTCGGCGGTGGCGACGAGGCTGCCCCGCTCCTCGCCCAGCTGCTGGACGCCGGTCGAGCCGTTGTACTGCCAGTGCCGCTCACCGAGGGAGTGGAGGTTCAGCGTGAGCGGCGACCGCACGTCGGGTGCGTCGGAGGTGGGCACGTAGACCGAGTACGCCTGCAGCTGGCCGAGCAGGGCGGGGAACCCGGGACCGCGACCCTCGCCGAGCGACAGCCGGCTCGGGAAGAAGCGGACCATGGTCCCGTGCTCGGGCACGGTGGTGGCCGAGGCCCGGGCGGCGATGGCGTCGAAGTCGATGTCGTGGGCGAAGCGCGTGGGCTCACGGGCGGCGAGCGCCGCCGACTGGTCCGAGTCCGGCGGGGCGCTGCGGGACAGGATGGCCTCGTCGAAGCGGAACCCGAGGTTGAAGATGGCGGCCTTGCCGTCGCCGCCGCCGGGGCGGGTGGCGGTGGCCGACCCCTGCGGGGCGAGGAAGCCGCCGGTCTCGGCGTCGTGCAGGCCGACGGCCAGGGTCGTCCGCCAGGTGCCGGTGGGTTCGGCGACGGCGTCGGGCACTGCGACGGTGATCTGGTTGGCGTCGACGTCCACGTCGACCGGCAGCGGCTCGGCCGACCAGGCGCTGCCGTCCCAGCTGCTCCACGTCGCACCGGTGCCCCAGGCGCTGAGCACGGCGTCGGTGCCGGGGAACGGTGCGCCGGGCTCGTCGGGCAGCTCGGCCGAGCCGGTGGCGGGGTCCTGGTCGGTGTCGAAGGCGACAGCGACGCGGGTCGTGTCCGGCGCGAGCAGGCTGTTGAGCGTGAACCGGTAGAGGGTGACGCCCTCCTCACGGGCGGAGATCCGGAACTCGACGAGGTCGGCGGCGTTGCCGGCGAAGCGGCCCCGGTCGGTCGGGTAGCTGAGCCCGTCGCCGCTGTCGTCCCAGATGTGGTCGGTGTAGAGGTACTCGCCGTCGACGTAGCGGTCGGTGCCCGACACCCGGTCGAACGGCGCGACGAAGGCGGGGTGGCGGTTCTCGAGCTGGGGAGCCACCGGGGCCGGCTCGTAGAGCACGGGCGCTCCGGGACGCGCACCCGTCGTCACCTGGGGCAGGGACGCCAGCGTGGCCTCGTCGGCGGACGTGCTCGACGGCTCGACCGTCGAGCTGGCCATCGGGGCCAGCGCCCCGAACATGGCGACGGCGGCAACGCTGGTCAGTGCTCGGCGCGTGGTGCGCTTCATCTCGCCCCCTGGCTGACCCCGGGGCCGGTCCCCGGGCTCGAGGGTCGCTTCGACGGAGATGGGCGCAGCACCTGCCCGATGATCGGCGCCGCGTTCGGGTACGACTGGAGTCGACCATGCTCGATCGCCTCCCTCCCCTCGCGCGCCTGGCCCTCGGCTCGCTCGTCCTGATCGCGCTGGTCTGGGCGGCGTTCGGGCGTGGCGGCGGGGACGACGTCACGACGGCATCGGCCACCACATCGACCACCGAGCCCTCGCCGTTCGAACCGCTGGCGAGCGCTGGGACCGGAGCCGTCTTGCTCGACGAGCTGGTGCTCCCGGTCACCGGCGGGGGCGAGGGCGAGTGGACCGTGCTGACGCCGTGCGCCAACGAGGCGACCGTGGACGGCGAGCACGTGGCCGGCGCCCACGTCGTCATCGACCCCGGCCACGGCGGCCGGGAGACCGGTGCCATCGGCCCGAGCGGTCTGGTGGAGGCCGAGGTCAACCTCGCCGTGGCCCTGATGGCGAAGGCGGAGCTCGAGTCGCGCGGCGCCACCGTGGTGCTCACCCGCAACGACGACACCCGGGTCACCATCCAGACCCGGGCCGCCATCGCCCGGGCCCTGGACCCGCTGGTGTTCATCTCGATCCACCACAACGGCGGCCCGACCCGCCCCTCGAACCGCCCCGGCGTGCAGGTGTACCACCAGCACCGGACCCCGGCGTCGGCCCGGTTCGCCGGCGTGCTGTTCGAGCAGCTCCAGGAGGCGATGGCGCCCTTCTCCGACACCTGGTCCGGCGGCAACGCCACCGGCGTGCGGTCACGCCTCGCCGAGGACGGCACCGACTTCTACGGCCTCCTGCGCCTGACGCCCGGCGTGCCGTCCGTGCTGGCCGAGGCGCTGTACATGTCCGACGAGCCCGAGGCGACGCTGCTGCTGCGAGACGACGTCCGCCAGGCCGAAGCCGAGGCGATCGCGGATGCCGTCGTCGCCTGGCTCGTGTCGCCCTACGCCGGCAGCGGCTACCTGCCGCCGCTCGTGGCCAGCGAGACCGCCGGCGGGGGTGGCGGGGTGGTCGGGTGCGAGGACCCCGAGGCGCTCAGGACGCCGGGGTGAACCCCAGCACCCGTCCGTAGAAGGCGAGCTCGGCCTCGAGCACGGCGATCACCGTCTCGGACTTCCGGAAGCCGTGCTGCTCGCCCTCGAAGGCGTGGTACTCGACGGTGACGCCCTTGGCCTGCAGCGCCTCGACGACCATCTCGGACTGGTTCGGCGGGACGATCTCGTCCTCGAGGCCCTGGAACACGATGAGCGGCGACTCGAGCCGGTCGATGTTGTTGATCGGCGAGCGCTCGTCGTACACCGCCTTGGCCTCGGGGTACGGGCCGACCAGGCCGTCGAGGTAGCGGGACTCGAACTTGTGGGTCTCCTCCGCCAGCGCAGTCAGGTCGGCCACGCCGTAGGACGATGCCCCGGCGGCGAACACGTCAGCCTGGACCAGGGCGGCGAGCACCGTGAACCCGCCCGCCGAGCCACCCCGGATGCACAGGCGATCCGGGTCGGCGAGGCCCTGCCCGGCCAGGTGGATGGCGGCGGCGATGCAGTCCTCGACGTCGACGATGCCCCAGCTGCCCTTGAGCAGCTCCCGATAGGGACGGCCGTAGCCGGTGGAGCCGCCGTAGTTGACGTCGACGAGGGCGAAGCCCCGGCTGGTCCAGTACTGCTTGGCCAGGTCGAGGCGGCCCCGGGCCATGGCCGTCGGGCCGCCGTGGATCAGGACGAGCAGCGGTGGCGCCTCATTCTCCGGCGCTTCCACGTCCGGATTGGCTGGCGGGTAGTAGAGGGCATGCGCGGTCCGCTCGTTGGCGGCGCCGGACGGGAACGACACCGGTTGGGCGACCGAGAACCAGGCCGGGTCCAGATCGAGGTCACGCGCCGGTCGCAGCACCGCGGGGGTGCCGGCGATCGGAGCGTTCACGTCGCCCTCGATGGGCACCTCGACGACCACCGCCTCCCGGTCGAATCCCGCTCCGACGAACACCACCGACGTCTGGCGGACGGCGACCGACGCGATCTCCGTGTACGGCAGGTCGAGGTCGGTGACCGCTCCGTCGAGGCCGAGCACGGCCAAGCGGTCGAGACCGTCGCTGGCGTAGGCGAACACCATCCGCCCATCGGCCAGGAACCCGTAGCGGGACATGCCGAACACCCACTGGGGCGTGCCGATCTCGGCCTCGAGCGTCGTGCGCGCCTCGACCGTCCCGTCGGCCGTGACGCCGTACGCGTTCCACCACCCCGTGTCCCGGTCGGACAGGAGGTGCAGCTCGCCGTCATCGCGGAACACCGGTTGGATGACGGACTCGCCCGGCCCGCCGGCGACCACGACGGTCTCGCCGAGCCGGACCTCGCCGTCGACGACCTCGATGGCGGCCGCGCACAGCTCGGTGGAGTCCCACGGCATGTCCGGGTGGTCCCACTGGATCCACGCCAGCTGCATCCCGCTCGGCGAGAGGCGGGGGTTGGCGACGAAGTCGGGTCCGCTCACCAGCACCTGCGGCTCGCTCGACCCGTCGACCGGGATGGCGACGATCTCGTTGGTCGCCTCCCCGCCGGTGTCGTGGCGCTCGCGGACGCAGACCAGGTGCTCGCCGAGCCGGCACATGTCGGCGTAGCGGTACCCTCCGGTCGTCGGCGGTTCGGGGGTGATGGGTTCCGGGGTCCCACCTCGGAGCGACAACCGGTGGAGCCGCTGGTCGGTCCAGTTCGTGAAGTACAGCCAGCCGTCGTCGACGAGCCACGCGCCGCCGCCGTACTCGTGCACCCGGGTGCGGGCGCTGAACCCCTCGGGCAGCAGGTCGTGGTTGGTGCCGTCCGGCGTGCGCCGCACCACCTGCACCCGTCCACCCTCGGCCGGCCGCAGCTCGCTCCAGCAGATGTCCGGGCCGTCGAGCAGCACCTCGCCGAGGCCGACCGAGGAGGCGACGACGAGGTCGGGGGTGATGGGCGACGGCCACTCGCCGTGGGGGACGGTCGATCGGGACGGCATGGCGCTCACCGTAACGGTGCGTCTTGAGGAAGCCGCTTCCGCTCGAGGTCAGAACAGCTCGAGGTCGCCGAGCGCGAAGCCGACGTCGCCGGACGCCGGCACGATGGGGTTGGTCAGCGTTCGCCAGGTGACCATCGGGCCCTGCCGAGGCATCGGCGCGAACCCGTGGCGGGGTCCGAGACCGATCGCCACGGCGTAGTCGCCGCAGGCCCGCACCAGGCGGAACACCGCAGCCGGGTCGGGCTCGGCAGAGAGCCAGTCGACGATCGCCACCTCGCGCAGCGGTCCGCGCTGGCGGACCCGGAACACGGCGTGGCCGCCGCGGACCTCGACGGCGCGGTAGTGGAGCGGCTCGAAGCCGTAGCGCCAGGCCAGGTGCTCGGCGGTGCGGGGGGTCGCCCACTGCTCGATCTCGGCCGGTCGGAGCTCTCCGGCCACCTCGGCGGCCGGCACCCCGTAGGTGACCGGATCGGACCACTTCGCCGCCGGCACCCGGGCCCGCAGCATCCGGGCCAGCGCCACGGGCGACGCCGGCTGCACGAGCAGCGTGGGGCGTCCGAGCTCGACCCAACCCATCTTCAGGTACCCAGGGCGGCTCTGGTCGTTGGGCGTGTTGAACACGGCGTCCACGCCGTCTGCCGTCAGCTCCTCCACGGCCTGGGTCGTCAGCGTTCGGAACAGCCCCTTGCCCTGGAAGTCCGGGTCGGTGGCCGTGTCCACGGCCCGCACCAGTCGCAGCGACGCGTCGCCCTGGACCAGCTCCCAGCGCAGCAGGGTGCGGAACGCGACCAGCCGGTCGCCGTCCCAGACCCCCCACGCCGGTGAGGGGCCGAACGGGTTCTCCAGGTGCTTCCAGGCGAAGAACGCCCGGTCCCGCTCGTCGCCGGCCCAGCCCAGGGATCGGCTGCCGAGGGCCACGATGTCGTCGACGTGCGCGGCCGGATCGAGCGACCGGACCGGCAGGCCCTTGCGCGATCGTCCGGTACCGCTCATCCGTGCACCATCATGGCCGAGTGCGGACCGGGGAGCGGACCAGGGTGCTGTGGCTCACGAAGGGTCTCGGTCCGGGCGGCGCCGAGCGCCTGCTGCTGTCCTTCGCCCAGAACGCCGACCACGACCGCTTCGAGCTACATGCCGCCTACCTGCTGCCGTGGAAGGACCACCTCGTCGCCGACCTCGAGGCGGCCGGCGTCACGACCCACTGCCTGAACAGCAGCAAGCCATGGGACGTGCGGTGGTGGTGGCGGCTACGGCGTCTCGTGACCAGGGCGGGCATCGACGTCGTGCACCTCCACTCCCCCCTCGTCGCTGCCCAGGCCCGCCTCGTGCTGCGGACGGTGCCCCGTCGACGTCGGCCGAAGTCCGTCACCACCGAGCACAACATGTGGAGCTCCCACCAGCGAGCGACCCGTCTCCTGAACGACCGCACCATCGGTCTGGACGACCACGTCTTCGCCGTGTCCGACCAGGCGCGGGACTCGATGTCGCCCCGCATCCGCGACCGGGTCGAGGTGCTCATCCACGGCGTCGACGTCGACGCCATCGCCGCCCGACGGCCGGAGCGGGCGGCAGCACGCGCCGCCCACGGCTTGACGGACGACGACCTCGTCGTGGTGACGGTGGCCAACCTGCGGGCCAACAAGGACTACCCGAACATGTTGCAGGCCGCCCGCCGGCTGGTGGACGACGGCGTGCCCGTGACCTTCCTGGCGGTCGGTCAGGGACCCCTCGAGCGGGAGCTCGCCGCCATGAAGGACGACCTCGCCCTCGGCGACCGGTTCCGCTTCCTGGGCTACCAGGCCGACCCCATCGGCGTCCTCGCCGCCGGCGACGTCTTCTGCCTGTCCTCGCAGTACGAGGGGCTCCCTATCGCCCTGCTGGAAGCGCTGGCCATCGGGCTGCCCGTGGTGTCCACGGCGGTCGGCGGGGTCCCAACGGTGATCACCGATGGCGTGGAGGGCCACCTCGTGCGGTCTGGTGACTCCGCGGCGCTGGCCGACGCGATCGCCGAGCTGGCCGACCCGGACGTCCGGCGGCGCCTCGCCGTCGTCGCAGCGCGCCGCAGCATGGACTTCAGCATCACCCACGCCGTCGAACGCCAGCAGCAGACCTACGAGGCCGTCGCGGACCCGAGAAGCCGCCCGTAGGAGGCGGAGCTTCCGTTCAGCTCTGCACCAGGTCGGCGATGCGCTGCACGCCCTCGCCCAGGTCGTCGTCGCCGAGGGCGAACGACAGCCGGGCGTAGCCGGGCGTGCCGAAGGCCTCGCCGGGAACGATGGCCACCTTGGCCTCCTCGAGGATGATGGCGGCCAGGTCGAGGGTGTTGTCGGCGGTGCGGCCGTTCAGCGAGCGTCCATAGAGGCCGGTGAGGTTGGGGTACGCGTAGAACGCGCCCTCCGGCTCGAGGCAGCTCACGCCGTCGATGGCGTCGAGCATCTTCCAGATGGTCTGGCGCCGGCGGTCGAAGGCCTGGCGCATCATCGCCACGTCGTCGAGCGGACCCGACACGGCAGCCAGCGCGGCACGCTGGCTGACGTTGGCCACGTTCGAGGTCGAGTGGCTCTGGAGGTTCGTCGCACCCTTGATCACGTCGTTGGGGCCGATCATCCACCCGACCCGCCAGCCGGTCATGGCGTAGGTCTTGGCCACGCCGTTGAGCACGACGCAGCGGTCG
>Ga0208490_100501_pt1 | contig 23825 bp, 19 predicted proteins | sample SubbioAug_CSWold_FD_184818 | JGI IMG/M metagenome (GOLD analysis project Ga0208490, IMG submission 184818) | Serpentinite rock and fluid subsurface biosphere microbial communities from McLaughlin Reserve, California, USA - CR11Aug_CSWold (SPAdes) | ecosystem: Environmental > Terrestrial > Deep...
CGTCATCGCGTGCAGATCGACGACGCAGTAGATGCACTCCGCCCGCTCCTGCATGGCCACCCAGTTGACCCAGGCACCGAGCAGGTTGCCGAGGTGGGGTTCACCGCTGGGCTGCATGCCGGAGAAGACACGGGTCACGGGCGTGGTCCTGGTCGCGAAGGCGGGGAACGGGCGAGCACCGAAGGTAGCGTTGCCGAGGACGCTGACGACACCCATGCCGAGGCGACGTCGAGGAGGCCGGATGTCGCGCATCACGTTGCCGCCGCTGGTCGATGGGGACCTGCGATTGCGGCCGCCGAGCGACGTGGACGTGACGGCGATCACGGCGGCCTGCCAGGACCCCGTGATCCAGCGCTTCACCCGGGTGCCGTCGCCCTACACGACCGACGACGCCCGAGCGTTCGTTCGCTTCTGCAACGACGGCCTCGCCCGGGGCTCGGGCGTCCACCTGCTCGCGGTCGACCCCGACGACGACCGCCTGCTCGGCGCGATCGGACTCGGCATCGACCGCACCGACCACAGCGGCGAGCTCGGCTACTGGGTCGCGCCCGACGAGCGGGGCCGCCGCGTCGCCCTGCGCGGCTGCCGGCTGCTGCTGACCGTCGCGTTCGGTCCGCTCGAGCTCGCCTACGTCGGCCTCCACGCTGCCGCCACCAACACGGCGTCGAACGCCCTGGCGCGTCGCCTGGGATTCACCCACGAGGGGACCCTGCGCTCGGCGATGCTCGACGGGCCGTCAGGCGACCGGACGGCACCGCGGTGCGATGCCAACGTCTGGGGACTGCTGCCGGGCGAGTGGCAGTGAGCGGCGCGACGAGTGCCCCTGACAGGAGCGCAGCCACCACGGCGTGGCTCGACGCACTGTGCGATTGGACCGGCGCGAGCCGATGGGCACTCGCTCAGCAACGGCAAGAGCGCTGGCACGTGAGGTCGAGAGCCAACTCGCTGCGTGACGGGGCCCTGGCCCAGGTCGCCGAGGAGATCCTCGGCGCGGCCGCGCCTGCACCGCGGCTGTTCGCGGTCGACGATCTCGGCGACTCCGGCGCTCGGTTGCAGGCCGCCGGAGTCTCGCGCCTGCTGGCGCTGCCCGCCGGCGGTGGGGCCTGGCTGTTCCTCGAGTCGCCCGACCTCGAGAGCGCGCTCGACCTCGTCCAGGTCAGCACCGAGTGGCCTCGTCTCGACATCGCCGCGCTGCTCGCGGCCGAGGACGTCGCCGCGGACATGCAGGACCTGATCGCGTGGTGGTTGGCCGACGAGCGTGCGACGGTCCGCATGCGCACCAGCCGGGGTTCGTTGCTCGCCAACCAGTTGCACATGGCGATCGAGGCCCTGCAGACCACCGGTGACGAGTCACGCCGCAACGCGCTGCTGCGCGAACGCGCCCGCATCGCCTCGGTGATCCACGAGGGGATCACGCAGGTGCTCACCAACGTCGCCATCCAGCTCGAGGTGCTGGGACACCACGCCGACGAGCCTGCGGCGGTACGCAACATGGTCGGTGCCAGCCGCTCCGCCGTCCTGCAGGCCCTCGAGTCGTTGCGAACGGCCATCCTCGACCTGACGCCGCCGTCCGAGGAGTGGACCGACCTCGTCGTCGGTCTCCAAGGCTTCGTGGTCGACTTCGCCGCCCAGTGGGGCATCGAGTGCCGCCTCGAGATCCTCGGTACGCCGCGCGAGATCGCGAGCGAGGTGGTGTCGCTGGCATTCGGGTTCGTGCAGGAAGGTCTCACCAACGTGCGCAAGCATGCCAGGATCGAACACGCGGATGTCCAACTGTCGTTCGGACCCGGCGTCGTCTCGATCGAGGTCCGCGACGCCGGGGGCGGCCTGTCGGAGGCTGACGTGGACCACACGGACCTGCGTCGACACCAGGGACTGGCCATCCTGGCCTCCCGCATCCGACTGCTCAACGGGCGCTTCCACGTCGAGTCACCGGCCGAGGGCGGCGTCTGCGTCCGCATGGTCGTGCCCGCATGAGCGCGATCCGGGTGATGCTCGTCGACGACCACGAGATGGTCCGTCAGGGCCTGCGACTGCTGCTCGAGAGCGTCCTGCACTACGAGGTCGTGGAGGCGTCATCGGGACCGCACGCCCTGGCCCTGCTCACCGAGACGACCGTCGACGCGGTGTTGCTCGACGCCCGCATGCCGGAGCACGACGGCATCTGGACCCTGCAGCGCATCCGGGCCGAACGACCGGAACTCCCCGTGCTGATGCTCTCGACCTACGACACCGCCGACTACGTCGAGGGTGCCCTCGACAACGGCGCCGCCGGCTATCTGTTGAAGGATGCCAGCAGCCAGCAGGTCGGGGAGGCCGTGGCGACCGCGCTGGAGGGACGCGGGGTCTACCTGCACCCCCAGGTCGCCCAGCGGCTCCTCGGCCGCCGCGGGGGCTCGCCCGGCCACACGATTCCGCTCTCCACGCGCGAGCAGGAGATCCTCGAACTGCTCGTCGGTGGGCGGTCGACCGAGGACATCGGCCTGGCGCTCCACCTGGCCACGGCGACGGTGAAGAGCCACCTGACCTCGATCTTCCGCAAGCTGCGCGTCACCAACCGCACGCAGGCCGTCGCGAAGGCGCTGCAGGACGGACTGGTGCGAGGGGGCCGCTGACCGGGCCACGACGGCGTGGGCACAACGGGCTACGACCCGGGTCGCATGGACTACCGACCGACGCCGGATGGTGCAGAACGGCCGATCGCGTAGCGTTGGCAACGTGAAGTTCGGGGCCCCTGTCAACCTCCGCATCGCCGTGGCCGATTCGGTGACGGCTGCGAGAACATCGCTGCGGCAGGTCGTCGAGGGTCCGTTGGGGTGGCAGGTCGTCGGTGAAGCGGCCGACGGGTTCGAGGCCGTACGGGTTGCCCGCGCAACCGCGGCCGACGTTCTGCTCGTGGAGTGCACCATCGGAGGACTACCGCTGAGCGACATCCGGGCCCTGCTGGCGTCGAGCCACACCGTGGTGGTCGGCCTGCTCGACCGTCCCGAGCAGCACGCGGCGCAGACCGGACCATCGACGCTCAAGACGGTCCCAGCCGACGCCCTGCGCACCCGGATCCTCGCCGCGGTGGAGGAGCGGTGGCACCTCGGCGGGGTGGTCGGGACATGAGCGAGGTCGCCTCGGTCGGGCCGGCCGACGAGCCGACCACGCGGCCCCGCCGCGTCGAACTCGCCAAGCAGGGCCGCGGTCGCCGTCGTGCGCGTCCCTCGCCGGCCGAGCCCACGGCCGTGAGCGCGGGCAACGTGGGATTCGTGGCCGGCCTGCTCGGGTTCCTCGAGGACCCGGTTGCGCCCGCACGCCAGGACACGCGGCCCGAACCGAACGACGCGACGGCCCCGTCGGCGCCCGCGGTTGCGATCGAGTCCCCGTCCTCCGAACCACCGGCCGTCCCCCCTCCGCCGGCGCGCCCGGACGGGACCGACGGCATCGACGCACCGGCGGCGGTCGTTGAACCGGTGTGGGACTGGGCTGCACGGGGCGAGGACGTGGATCCGCGTCCGGACGACCCGCCGGGCAGGCAGCCGACCGCGCCCGACCACGACCTCGTCCTCGAGTTGACCTCGTTCGATCCACAACGCCGCCGCGACGCGCTGCGGCGCATGCTCGGCGAGAGGCTGACCGGCGCCACCGCCACGGCTGCCGCGGTGGCGCTGCGCGACCCCGAGCCGGACATCCGGCATCTCGCGCTGCAACTGTTCGAGCACGCCCCTCAACTCCTACCGCTCGACTCCCTCGAAGCACTCGCCTTCGACACCGACGCGGCCGTGCGCCTGCGAGCCGCGGCGCTCGCGGGGCGGATCGACGATCCCGACGTCGTCCTACACCTGGCCGACCGACTGCTCACCGAGCGTGACGACGCCGTGCTCGAAACGGTGCTGGCCTCGGTCATCGGCGTCAGCCGATCCGTCGGCCTCGGCGAGACACACGTCGACGGCCTGTGCCGCGCGATCGGCCAGGTCGCCGTGAGCCACCTCGGTGCACTGCGGTCCGGTCTGCAGACCCTGGCGGCCAGCCTCGACGCCGGAGACCTGCTCCATCGACTGGGCAGCCACGACCCCGACCTGCGCGCCGGCGCTGCCGTACTCGCCTTCGAGTCCGGAACCGACACGGCCCTGGCTGCCGTCGCCCGGCTGTCGACCGACGGCCACCCCACGGCACGCCGCTATGCGAACGCGGCCGTCGCGGCCAGCCGCGCGCCCGCCGACGTTGCACCGACCACTGCGCCGGCCGGTAGCAGCACCGACCTACCCCAGGCCCGGGGCGAGACCAGACGCTCGGAACGCGCGGCCCCCGGCGAGGCCGAGCTGACCATGCTCCCCGGGCTCGTCGCGGCACTCGGCGATCCCGACCCCGCGATCCGCGACCAGGCGGGCGCCTCCCTGGCTGGCATCGACCGCGACAAGCTGCTCGCGTGGATGTGGACCCAGTCACGGCACGCGGACGCGGCCGAGCTGGAACGACTCATCGACGCAGCCGGTCGCCTCGAGGCGGCCGAGATCGGCGAGCCGCTCGCCCGCGCCGTCCTGCGCGTCCGCAGTGCCGGCGACTCCGTGACGTTGGAACTCGCTGCCCGCTCCTTCGAGCCGTTGGCCACGGTGGCCAGTCGCTGGCAGGGATCGGACAACCCGGCCGACCGTGTGCGGGCGGTCGAGCTGTGGACGGTGCTGGCCTCGGCCGGTCCGGCGCCGCTGCTCGATCTCCTGGACGACTCGAACGCCAACGTCCGACTCGCTGCGGTCGCCGCCGTCGTCGAGACCGGATCCGACGCCCCGACCGTCGAGCGCCTGCTCGACCTGATCGAGCGCGACAGTTCGTTGCGCGTCCGGCAGGCGGCGCTGGCGGCACTGCACGCGTCGAGCCCCGCCGAACGCGTGACCGCCGTTCGGATCGCCCTCTCCACCCCGCATCCCGACTTGCGCCGCGCAAGCCTGGACCTGCTCGGGGGCGAGACGGACGACGAGTTCCACCTGCTCACGGCGGCACTCGCCGATCCCGACGGCGGCGTGGCGCAGCGGGCCGCTGCGGTGCTGATGGAGCGGCCTCGCCCCGAGACGTTGGCGGTGCTGTGGAGTCAGCTGCGCACCGCTTCGGGAGCGAGCCGGGTGCTCCTGCTCGACGTCCTGCGCAACCTCGACGCGGCGGCGTTGCGGCGGCTGGGCACGCAGGCAGCCTCCCATCCGGATCCCGGCGAACGCATCGTCGGCGTCACGGCCCTTGCCGCGCTCGGCGACGAGCGGGAAGTGTCCCGCCTCGTGGACGCGCTGGGCGACCCGACGCCGGCCGTCCGCCTCGCCGCGCTCGAGGCGCTGGGCTCTCACGCCGGCGTGACCGCGCTGGCGCCCGTGCTCGCCGCCCTGCGCGACCCGGAACCCAGCGTGCGTGCGTCCGCCGTGCGCGTGCTGGCCGACTTCGAGGACGACGCGGCGATCCCGCACGTCGTCGGGGCGCTGGACGACCCCGCACCGCTCGTTCGCGACGCGGTGGTCGAGGTGCTCGGCAGACACGGCTCCCCCCAGGTCGCCGCGCTGCTGCTCGGCCACCTCGACCGACCCGCACACCAGACCACCGTCGCGCAACTGCTCGCCAGGATGGGGCCGGCGGCCACCGAGGCGCTCCTGGCCCGGATACCCGATGCCGACCGTACCCAGCGCATCGTCCTGCTCCAGGCACTGCGTGCCGCCGGGATCACCGACCGCCTCACCGGCGAGCTGCAGGCACCCGCCCCGGACGTGCGCCTGCGGGCGCTCGAGCTGCTGGCACTGCTGCATCACACCGAGGCCGCCGACTCGATCGCGGACCGGCTGACCGATCCCGACGCCCGGGTCCGGGCACTGGCCGCCACGATTCTGGGCGACTTCGGGGACGACCGGGCCATCGACTGTCTGCGGGCCGCGTTCGGCAGCGATCCGGACATGGAGGTGGTCGCGGCCGTCGAACGCGCTTTCCGGCAGTTGGTGACCGATGAATGAGCGCGAGCTGCGTTCGGCCGCGGCAACACCGCGACGCACGCGGGTCCTGCTGACGACCGAGGGCACCTATCCCCACACGATCGGCGGCGTCTCGACGTGGTGCCAGAACCTGGTCGAGTCGCTCGGCGAGATCGACTTCACGGTCTTCGCGCACATGACCAGCCCGTTCGTCCCCGAGGCCTACGAGCGACCCGCCAACGTCGAGCTCGTCGGGGTCCCGATCTGGGGCGTCGAGGAGCCGGCCGAGTTCAACCCCAAGCTGTCCCCCCGCCGGGTCATCGTGCTCTCCGCGATGATGGACGAACCCACCGCACGCCGCTGGTTCTGCCCCCTGCTGCGCGAGATGCTCGAGATGCTGCACTACCCGCAGCGCTTCGACGCCGAGCGCTTCGGGGCCATCGTCGAGTCGATGTACGACTACTTCCGCGACCACGACTACCGCGGGACGTTCCGCACCCGGGCCGTTTGGGAGACCTGCCGCGACACCTGGCTGGAGGCCTGCGGCGTGGATCCCGACGACGACGACCCCGACGCCGATTTCGACCCGGAGGCGAACCCGAACCCGCACGAGATCGTCCGCCGCCTCGGGCAGCTCCGTCGGCCCCAGCCCGCCGACGACGAAGAACTGAAGCGGACACATCGGCTACCGCGGTTGTTCGAGGCGACCGAGGCGATGCGACTCGTCTACCGCCTGCTGACCCCGCTCAACTACGACCTGCCGGAGGCCGACCTCGTCCATGCGACGGCCGCGTCCTTCTGTGGGCTGGCCGGCATCGTCAAGCGGCGTCGGGACGGCACGCCCCTGCTCGTGACCGAGCACGGCGTGTTCATGCGCGAGCAGATGCTCTACCTCGGTCGCGTCCGCTTCCCGTTCCACCTGCGCAAGTTCTTCATCCAGTTCGTTTCCGCCGTCTCTCGCGCCGTGTATCACCACGCCGACCAGGTCAGTCCGGTCTGCGCCTACAACGCCCGCTGGGAGGTGAAGAACGGGGCCCACCCGGACCGGATCCGCGTCATCTACAACGGCGTCGAGGAGGATCGGTTCCGCCCGATGGTGGTCGAACGGCCGGCCGCGCCGACGGTGGTCATGGTCTCGCGCGTCGATGCCCTCAAGGATCTGGAGACGGCACTGCGTGTCGCGGCCCGGGTGCGCGAACGGGTGCCAGAGGTCCGGTTCCTGCACTACGGGCCCGAACCCGACGCCGCCTACGCGACCCGGTGCCGAGAGCTGTGGCGGGAACTAGGACTCGAGACGACCTTCGAGTGGCGTGGCATGACGAACGACGCCGCGGCCGCGTACAACCAGGGCGACGTCGTGCTGCTCACGTCGATCTCCGAGGCGTTCCCGTACACGGTGATCGAGGGCATGATGTGCGGCCGCCCGGTCGTCTCGACCAACGTCGGTGGGGTGCCCGAAGCGATCGGCGAACTCGGAGCCACCGCGAGGATCCGCGATGTCGACGGCCTCGCGCGAGGGGTCGAGTGGCTGCTCCGCCTCGACGCCGGGGACCGCGAACAACTGCAGCGCTCCTGTCGCGAGCGCACCGTGCGCCTGTTCACCCAGGCGGCGTCGATCGCGGAGTACCGCATCGCGTACGACGAGTTGATCCGGCAGGCGCGGATACCGGGGACCACGCCGCTCGTGGCGTCGGCGTCGGCGGCGACGCCGACGGCCGTCCCGCCACCCTTGCCCCTCCCGACCTCGACGGTCGCGACACGGACGCTCGTGCGTGTGCCGGCGACCGCCGACGAGGTCCGCCTCGGCCTCGGCGCGCCACTCCCCGAAGCTCGCCTCGCGGCGGTCGCAGCGGCCGGCGATCACCTCGAGCAGGTCGAGGCCATCCGGCGGCTGACCCAACTGCTGCGCACCGACCCCGACACCCGCGTCCGCCTCGAGGTGGGCGTGGCGCTGCGGACCCTGATCGGACTGCAGCAGGAAGCCGGCTGATGGGCACGACGCTGCCGACCGTCGACGACCTCGCGCACTCGATCTCCAGTGACCTCGGCTGGATACAGGGCCCGTTCGAGGTGGCGGCCCTGCTCGAATCGCAGGGGATCACCGACACCGACGCGCGGGAGCACTACGGGCAGCCGGACGTCTTCGGGCTGGCGGACGAGGTGCTCGCCCGCCAGCGCAACGAGATCGACCTCCACCGGTTGGCGTCCGAGGAGGAGGACCGGCGACTGGTCGACGAACTCGATCGTTACCCGACCGAGACGATGGGGCTGGTGCGCACCATCATCCGTGGCGCCGCCTACGGCATGCCGATGGGGCTGTCCGTCTTCGCCTCGCTGATCCTGCTGTACTCGCTGTGGTCGTACTACTACTTCACGCCGGCCCAGGCGACCGCCATCGGGTTGGGCACCGCCCTGTCCTACTTCATCGCCGGCGGCTTCACGCAGGCGATCGGTCGACGCGGACTGATGTACCTGCGCCAGGGCATGTACCTGATGACGCTCAAGGTGAGCTGGTTCTTCGTCCTCACCGGCATGGTGGTGACCGCCGTCGTCGCGTTCGTGCTGTGGCTCGTGTTCAACCTGTTCACCGTCATCTCGCAGTTCGAGGCCAACCTGGCGGTGCTGTACTTCCTCAGCCTCTCGGTGCTGTGGCTGTGCCTGGCCGTGCTCTACATGCTCGAACAGGAGCTGATGTTCACGGTCGCCGTGGCGATCGGCATCGCCGTGGTCTACGCCCTGCGCGAGTACGTCGGCCTGCCGATGGTCGTCAGCCACCAGATCGGCCTCGCCGCCAGTTCCCTGTTCTCGATGCTGATGTCGGCCGTGCACCTGCTGCGACTGCACCGCCGTCACCGTGACCCGGCGGTGCCGACCTACACCAGGCTGCCCCGCATCGTGATCCTGCTCTCGTCGGTGCGCACCTTCGTCCTGTACGGGTCGCTCTACTTCACGCTGCTGTTCGCCGATCGGCTCCTGGCATGGACCGGCCGGATGGACTTCCGCCAGACCTTCATCTGGTTCCGGGCCGACTACGAGGCCGGCCTCAACTGGGCCCTGATCGGTATGTTGCCTGCCTTCACGGTGCTCGAGATCGTGCTCCAGCGTTTCGGTGGCCAGATGAAGCCGAAACAACTCGCGCACTCGCTCGCCGACCGCCGCGGGTTCTCGTCGTGGTACCTGCGCTTCTACGTGCGTCAGGTCGGTCTCTACCTCGTCGTGGCGGTCGCGGGTGTCGTCGCGGCCTGGTACGGGATGCTGGCGCTCGTGCCTCGCATACCGGAGCTGGCGATCCTCGGCGGCCACGTGACCCGGTTCACGTTCTTCGTCGGCTCGTTCGGCTACCTCGCCATCGGCTTCTCGCTGCTGAACCTGTCGGTGTTCTTCTGGCTGTCGCGGCCGCGTCTGGCCATGCTCTCGTTGCTGCCGGCCATGCTCGGCAACCTCGTCATCGGCTACCTGCTGAGTCGGATCTTCTCCTACCACCTGGCCGTGTTCGGGCTTGCCGCGGGGGGACTGGTGTTCGCCCTCATCTCGACGGTGCTGTGCATGCGGGTGATGTCGAACCTGGACTACTACTACTACTCGGCGTTCTGACGTGGGCCTGCAAGAATTGCTGCAGACACCCCTGGTCACCCTGCTCCGCGTGCTCACCGGGCTCGTCCTCGCCGTGGGCGTCCTCCCGGCATTCGTACTACCGCGCCCGACGTCGGCACGCAGCGGACTCGATGCCGCCGCCGTGAGACTGGTCCGCTGGACTGCGGTCGTACTCGTCGTCAGCCAACTCCTGGCGATCATCCGGCTGTTCCACGTGCTGCCGATCGTGCTGCTGTGCGCCTACGGCCACTGGTACCGGCGGCGCCACGAAGGCAGATTGCGGACGCGCGGCCCGGGCGAGGGGCTCCTCCAGAGACCATGGCTCGCGTTCGCCGACCTGCTGCACCGATTCGAACAGCACGGCATGGCAGTCGTCACGACGGCGTGGGACGGCATCTTGGTGGCCGCGAGACGACACCGCGAACGGCTGGTCGCGCGACGTGTCCTGCCACTGGCGCTCCTGCTGGCCCCGATCGCCGCGATCCTTGCGACCTCGCTGGGGATGCGCGTGGTCCAGGCCTTCCGCTTCCAGACGCTGTCACCGCCCGACGCGTACGTGATCCTGACCTGGGCCAAGTCGTTCGCCGCCAACCAGCCCTTCCCCGACGGCCTGTACCCGCCCGGCCTGCCGGCCCTGGTCGCGTTCGTCGGGAAGACGACACCGGGCGTCGACCTGTACGAGATCGTGCGCTACACGGGGCCGCTCATCGGCATGCTGCTGGTCTTCGGGCTGTTCTACGCCTGCCTGCGACTGACCGGCAACATCGGCGCTGCGCTGGTCGCAGCGGGCACGTTCGGCCTGTTCGGCACCTCCTACTACTGGCACTCGCCCTGGGCGCGCCAGACCGGTCCGCTGCCGCAGGAATTGGGCCTGGCGATCGCGTTGATCGCCCTGCCCTCGGCCGTGCTGGCCGTGACCGAACGCGACCGTGACCACCTGCTCACCACCGCGCTGGCGGCGCTCGCCATCGGGTTGATCCATCCGGCATCGTGCCTGGTCTTCGTCGTGCTCGCGATCGCCGGCGCGATCGGGGCCACCCTCGTCGCGCGGTGCTCGCCAGGGCCGGCCCTGGCCGTGGTCGTTGCTGCCGCGGCCGGCGCCGTCGTCGCCCACCTGTACCTGCCGATCGGCCTGCTGCTCGGCCTGCCGCTGTTCCGAGGACTCGACAGCCCGTTCATCGGGGTCGAGATCGAGCAGGGACGCGACGCGTTCCTGGAGGGGCTGCTCGGCACCTCGGCACTGGGCCACAACCCGTTGAGCCTGCTCGCGCTGGCCGGTGCCGGCCTGGCGCTGGTCGTTGCGTTCGCGCTGTTCGCACGTTCCCGGATCTCCCCCGGGGTCCACCCGTCTGGCGCCCAAGCGTTCGCGGCGTTGGGTGGGCTCGCGGGTATCGCCCTCGCCGCCGTCGCCGCCTACGACGTCCGCTGGATCCCGCTGCCGACGAACGTGACCGGCTCGATCGGAGGCCTGGTCGGCATCGCCCTCGCGCTCGGCCTCGGGGCCGGCTTCGCCGCCCTCACCCCACTCTGGCTCGCCCGCCGCGGTGCGATGGTCCGCGCCACGGCGTTGGTCACGGCCGCGGCGCTGTCGATCGGGGGCTTCGGTCTGGCCTTCGAGTCCGGCCCACGGGGCCGTGAGCCGAGCGAGTACGAGTCCACGGCAGCGGTCACCCGTGACATCATGAAGAACCAGGACGCCTACAGCTACACGGTCGTCGGCACACCACAACAGCGGCAGGCGATCCAGGGGGTCGGCGCCTTCATCGAACTGTGGGTGTTCGCCCGCGACGTGACGGTCCGGGATGCCCGGGACCCGGGCTTCGTCGTCCCCGACCTGTCGTCGCTCATGTTCGCCCGCGACCTCGGCGAGAGTCTCCCGATCCCGACCGCAGACATCTACGTGTTCGTCGAGAAGCAGCCGTTCCCGGTCACGGCCCGGACGGCCACGGGACCGACCGAGGAGTACTACTTCGACCCGGCCAAGCGTGGCCGCATCATGGCGACCGTCTACGCGTGGGCGGAGTACTACCGCCACTACCACACCGACATGGACATCCACCACGAGGACGAGCACATCGTCGTCTACCGGATCCGCCGCCGCCCGAACACGGTGGCCGCCGCCGCTTCCCCGCAGTTCAAGGACTACACGTGGGAACCCGGTGTGCTGTTCAACGGTGGCCCTGCGTCGCCGGCCGAGGTGGAGATTCCATGGCGCATGTGATCCCCGGCTGGCGGCGCGGGCGGCGCCGCATCAGCGCCATCAGCCTGTTGCTGGTCCTCAGCGTCCTTCTCGGTGGGTGTCGGCCCTCCGGGGAGCGGCGCCTGGTCAGCCTGCGTGAGGGCGAGTTCAGCGGTGGCGAGGTCGCCGGGCAGCTGCTCTACGTCGAGACACGCGGCGTGCGGCAGTCGGCGCTGTTCGTCCACGACCTCGACCGGGACGAGCGGCAGCGGCTGACGCTACCGCCGGGCTACGCGAACTCGCCCGCGTGGTCCCCCGATGGCCGTCACGTCGCCTTCTCCCTGACCGGGGCCGACGGCTTCTCGCACCTGTGGGTGGTCCCCGTCGCGGGCGGCCGTGCCCGGCAGATCACCGACGGCGAGGTGGTCGACGACCATCCGCGATGGTCACCCGACGGCGAGAAGCTGGTGTTCACCTCGATCCGGGACGGCGACTACGACTGGCGGCTGTTCACGGTCGCCGTCGACGACCCGGAGCCACCACGGCCGGTCGGCAGCACCGACGGTCACAGCGTCTTCCCGGACTGGTCACCGGACGGACGCCACCTGGTCTACGCCAATCGCGGGGAGGGCAACTACCGGCTCCGGTTGCACGACCTCGAAAGCGGCCGCGACCGCCGGATCACGGACGGCCCGGGCGAGGACCTCTACCCGCGGTTCTCCCCCGACGGCCGAGAGGTGCTGTTCTCCTCCACGCGCGTCGACGACGTCTGGCAGATCCAGCGCCTCGACCTCGCGACCGACGAGGTGGAGCATGTCGTCGGCAGCGACTCCATGGACGAATTCCCGGTCTACTCACCCGACATGCAACACGTCGCCTTCTCGGCCGGACACCTCGCGCTGTACCGCGCCGACGGCGAGGCATTCCCCGACGGCAAACTGCGCTGGTCCATCACGCGCAACCTGGCCTGGACACCGGACTGGAGGGGATAGTGGAGCTCGAACAGGCAGCCACGTTCCTCCGGGTGCTCCTGGCCACGGGGATCGTGCTCGGGGTGCTGCCCCGGCTCGTGCTGCCACGGCCCGGGAACGCGCGGTCGGGCCTCGACGCCGCCGTTGCGAACCTGCTGCGCTGGCTGGCGATCGTGATGGTCGTCAGCCACGTGCTCGCCGGGATCGGGCTCTACAACCGGGTCTCGCTGCTGGGCAGCTTCCTCGTCATCGCCTGGTTCTCGACCTACCGGCCCCGCTACGGCGGCCTCGGTGGCCTCCTGCACCGGCTGTGGCCGACGGATGGCGGTCGCGCCGCTGCCCGCGAGCCCACACGACCTCGGCTCGGATGGCGCGACCGTGCCGCACTCGTCGGCCTCACCGCCCCGCTCGTCGTCCTGCTGGCCGCCTCGTATTGGTTGCGCGCCAAGGACACGTTCGCGACCGTGGCGTTGAGCCCGCCCGATGCCTATGTCCACATGACCTGGGCATGGTCGTTCCAGCAGAACGTGCTCTGGCCTGACGGGGTCTACCCGCAGGGCATGTCGGCGATCGTCTCCCTGATCCACCTGTTCGCGCCGTTCACCGAGATTCTCGACGTCGCGCGGTTCACCGGGCCGATGGTCGGCACGTTCCTGGTCTTCTCCATCTACTACGTCGTACTGCGCCTGTCCCGAAACCCCGGGGCGGCCCTGTTCGCAGCCGGCCTGCTCGGCCTGTTCGGCGCCAACCCCGAATGGCGGGAGCCGTGGGAACGACAGGTTGCGCTGCTGCCCCAGGAGTTCGGCCTCGCGATGGCCCTGCTCGCCGTGGTGTTCGCCGTGCTCGCCGTCTCCGAGGAGCCGCACGGACCACGGCTGCGGCTCGGGCGCCTGCCCGCGGTGCCGCTGGGAGGCCACGCGACGACGCTCGGGGTCGCGGTGTTCGCCGTCGCGCTGTGCCATCCACTGCCCGGCCTGTGGGCCGGTCTGGTCGTCGCGGTCGGTGCCATCGGCGCCGTGGTGCTCTCGCACCGGTTCGCCGCCCTCGTCGGGGCGGGACTGACGACGTTGGCCGGAGCGGCGGTCGGGTTCGCGGTCGTCCCGCTCGCCCAGTGGTTCGGGGTTCCCGCCTACCTCGGCTACGGCGCCGGCGAGGCGCTTGCGGACCTCACGGGGATGAGCCTCCAGGAGCGCCAGGCCAAGCTGGTCGAGTACTTCGGCGAACTCGACCGGCTCGGGCACAATTGGCTCAGCCTCGCCGCCGCAGCCGCGCTCGTCCTCGCCGTCGTCGGCGTCGTGCTGCTGGCGCGGGGCGGACAGCGCGGACACGCAGCCGAACTGCTCGGGTTGACCGCGGTCGGCGGCTTCGCCGTCGCAGCGTTCGACCTGCGCCCTCTGGCCGGCGCGCTCGACCCCTTCTACCTCGTTCGCGTGGGAAACCTGCTCGGCCCGACACTGCCCCTGGCGTTCGGTGCCGGGCTCGGCGGCCTGTCGCTGCTGGTGGCCAGGCGCGTGACGTACGTGCGCGTGGCCGTCCTGGTGCTCATCGGCCTGGTCTCCCTGGGCGGCATCGCCACCCGGTTCCCGGCCGACGCGATCGAGCGCTGGTACGAACGCGAAGAGGTCGAGTACGAGGAGATGACGCACGTCACACTGCGGCTGAAGCGCGAGGTGGAACCGCTGACCTACACCACGGTCGGCTTGGCCTCGCAACGCCAGGTCATGGGCGAGGCGTCGTGGTTCATCGCTGCCTGGGTCTTCGCCCGCGACCTCCCGGACGTGCCGCACAACGACATCCTGCCGGTCCCGACGCCCGAGACCTACGTGTTCGTCGAACTCGACCCGTACCGCGTGAAGGAGGTCGATCCCAACGGCGCCGTCGAGGAGTACTACTTCGACCGCGAGAAGCGGGGGCGCATCCAGGCCCGCCTCTACGAGTGGGCCGAACAGCGACGACGGATCAATCCCGACACGACGATTTGGTACGACGGGGAGCACGTCCGCGTCTACCGCATCGCGCGCAACCCGGCCATCCAGACCGACCCCGGCAGCCCGGAGTTCAAGGACTACGCCTGGGTTCCCGGCAAGTTGTTCAACAGCGGCCCCACCTCCCCGCGCGACCTCGAGGCACGGTTTGCCGCCCTTCCCGAGCCCGTGTTCGACGAACTGGGCGCGCCGTGAGCGGCAGCACGGCCGCCCGGCGGCTCGCCTTGAACACGGGCACGCTCGTCGGCGGCGGCCTGCTCGGTCAGGGCGCCAAGGGGCTGATCGCGATCGCCGTGGGGCGCGAACTCGGCCCCGCTCAGCTCGGCGTGTTCACGTTCGTGTGGACCATTGCCGCGCTGGTCGCGCAGTACGCCCCGCTGGGCATCGGTCACCTGCTCGTGCGCGAGCTCAGCCGCGAGCACGCGAGGGTCGCCTCGGGTGACGCGCTGCGCGTCGCCGCCTCCATGAGCCTGCTGGCCGCCGTCGGTCTCGTCGCCGGCGCCAGGCTGTTCGGTGCCGGGGACGAGATCGTGCGTGCGCTGGCCGTCGCGACCCCCTACGTGCTGCTCAGCCCGATCGTGATCGTGCACACGGCGCGGTTCCATGCGCGTGAACGGATGGAACTCGACGCCGTCGTCCAGATCACCGAGGGAGCGATCGCACTGCTCGGTGCACTCGTCGCGCTGCGGGCCGGCCACGGACTCCTCGGCGTACTAGCGGCGCTCGGCGTGGGGCGGGCGACCGGCGCCGGGGTGTCGTGGTGGCTCGACCGACGCCTGCCGGCTCCACCGGCCGCCCCACCGGTCGCGCGGTCGTCATGGCGTGAGGTCGTGCGCCTGAGCCTGCCCATGGGCGGGGCGAGCCTGTTCACCGCGCTCGTCTCGCGCGTGGACCTGGTGATCCTCGGCCTGCTCGTGGCCGCAGCCGACGTCGGCATCTACGGCGCGGCAGCCGTCGTGGTGGCGCTGCTCGCCGACACCACCAACGAACTCAACCGGGCCGCCTACCCGCGCCTGTCGCGCCTGGCCGGCCCCCATCTCGGCGCCGGGTTCGCGCGACTCTGGCGGGTGCAGTTGGCATTCACCACGGCCGCGGCCGCTGGACTGAGCGTGCTCGCCGGGCCCATCGTCGAGATGCTGTTCGGCGACGGGTTCGGCGAGGCCGCCCGCGTGCTGGCGGTGCTGGCCTGGATCCTGCCGCTGCGCGCCCTCAGCCACCTGTGCGGCATCGGCCTGTACGCGGTCGACCGCGCCGGCGCACGCACCCGGGCGACCGGCGTCGCCGCGGGGCTCAACGTCGCCGCGAACCTCGCCCTCGTGCCGATGTTCGGACTCTGGGGCGCCGTGATCGCGGCGCTCCTGACCGATGCCGTGCTGTTGGCGCTCTCGGCCCACTATGGCCGGGATCTCCGGCCGGCCGCGTGGACCGGGTTGGCGACCTCGCTGGTGGTCGGATCGATCGTGGCGGCGGTCGCCGCCCTCGCGCCCGGACACGTCCTGGTCCGCATCGCGGCCGGCACCGTCGCGTTCGCCGGCGCCGCCGCGGCGACGCGGACCGGCCGCGACACCGCACGCCGCCTGCGCACGGAGGTGTCCTCGTGACCGGTACGTGTCGTGTCCGGGTGGGGCCGGTGACCATCGGGCTGACCGGCGTCGACCCGACCCTGCCCGCAGTCGGGGTGTTCGCCGGCCTGCCCCCGGCAGGACCGGACGCGCCCGTCGACCTGCGCATCGCCTTCGAGCCGGGACTACGGGTCCCGGGACGCGCGGCTCGCGCCGTGGGGCGGTACCCGCTGTACGCCGCACCCGGGGGCCTCGTGGTCATCGACCACGTCGGACGTGAGGCGTACCTGCCGTTGGCCGACCTCGGGACCCGGCCGGTCAGGATCGACCCCGAACTCGACCTCCACGTGCTGCAGACCTGGGTCCAGTTGCCGCTGCTGCGGATGGCTCTGCACCGGGCCGGCGGCGGCCTGGTCAGGTGCACCGTGGTCGAGGTGGACGGTCACCGTCTCGCCCTCGTCGCGCCCGCCCGGGCGGGCAAGACGCGGTTGGTGCTGGCGTTGTTGCGCCACGGTGCGGGACTCGTCGGCGACGACTGGGTCGCCGTCGACGCGACCGGTCGGTGTTCCCCGGCCTGTCGGCTGCTGGTCGTCCGCGACGAGGCCCGCGACGACACCGGCCAGCGGTCGGTTCGCAGCCTGCTCGTCCTGGCCCTGCGTCGCGCGGCGGCGGTGTTGGTGCGATGGCGGCGGCTGTCACTCGCCATGGCACATGCCGCCGACGTCGTCTGGCGGCTCGGGCAGCAGGTCCGCGACGTCGCCGACGTGGTTCCCGGGGCGCGCGTCGCCGAGCAACCGGCGGTCCTGGACGAGGTCGTCGTGCTCACATCCCAGGCCACCGAGGCGGCGCCGGTGTCGGCGTCGGACGCGGCGACCATCGCCGAGATGGTCGCGGCCGCGGTGGTGGTCGAGCACCCGGAGCAGTACGTGCTCGACGGGGTGTTCCGGCTGGTCCACCCTGGCATCCTGCCGGCGGGGAGCCTCCCGGCCCCGGCCGCCGACCTCGAGCGGGCACTCACGCTGCTGGGACCGGCGCGGGTGGCGTCCATGCCGATCGACGACATCGGTTGGACCGTGCGACGACTCACGGGTCTGTCGGCCGAGGCACGGTCGACGCGCCGCGACGATCAGGGAGCCCAGGCATGACACGAAGAACCGGGCTGCGCCTCGATCCGTTCCTGTCGAGCTACGTCGCGACGATCCGCGAGGTCCTCGAGCCACTACGTGACCGCGACGTGCTCGACGTCTCGGCGGGAAGCGGCTGGGTCGGGCAGTTCGACTTCAGGAACTACACCCCCGTCGACATCGTCGACCCCGACGCCTACTGGGACCTCGACACGCCCCTGCCCGATGACCACGTCGCCGGCTACGACCTCGTCGTCAACCTCGGGTCCCTGCACTACACGCGGGATCCGGTGCGGTCGTTGGAGCAGATGCTGCGTGCACTGCGCCCAGGGGGCGACCTGGTCATCATGGTGCCGTGGATGTTCCCGCCGCACGACCGCCGCGCCGATCGTTGGCGCATCGCTCCCGTGAAACTGTGGGAGATGCTCGACCCCGGCTTCGTGACCGTCGACCTGTTCCTGGTCGGGAACGCATTCCAGCTTCCGCTCCACGTCGGCAAGCGCCTGCTCGCCGGACCGTTCGTCGGGGTGACGCAGGCGGAACTGGCCGCGACCTCCCGGCGTCACGCCGCGCCGCGAGTGTCTGTCACGGACGCCGACGGCGTCCCTGCGCGTTGGACCGGACCGGTGAACGTGGTGGCCCATGCGACCGGCTTCACCTTCGGCGGTGGCACATGACACCCGCGGCGGAGACATCCCCGCCCGGACGCGTCCTCGCCCTGATGCCGGCCTTCAACGAGGAGGACATGGTCGGCGTCGTCGTGCACCGGGTGCTGGGTCAGGTCCCCGACGTCGACGTGCTCGTGGTCGACGACGGCTCCACCGACGCGACCGCGATGGTCGCCCGCCGGGCCGGCGCCCAGGTCCTCTCGCTGCCCTACAACCTGGGGGTCGGTGGTGCGATCCGCGTCGGCTACCGCTTCGCGGCCCGGCGCGGCTACGACGCCGTCGTGCAGATCGACGCCGACGGCCAGCACGACCCCGCCGACGTGCCGCGACTGCTCGCCGCCCTCGTCGACGCCGACCTCGTGGTCGGGGCACGGTTCGCCGGTCGCGGCGACTACCAGGTCGACCCCGTGCGCCGGTTGGCGATGCGCTACTTCGCCCGCAAGGTGTCCCGGATCGCCGGCGTGACGCTGACGGACGTGACATCGGGGTTCCGTGCGGCCGGGCCCCGGACGATCGCGGCCTTCGCGGCCAACTACCCCCTCGACTACCTCTCCGACACGGTCGAGGCCCTGCTGCTGGCCGTCCAGGCCGGCCTGCGGGTCGACCAGGTGCCGGTCGCGATGCAGCAGCGGGGTGGTGGCCAGCCGAGCCAGTCGTACGGCCACCTCGTCGCCAGCGCGGCCCGCGCCGTGTTGCAGTTGCAGATCATGCGCTTCCGTGCGAGCACGTCCCCGCGACCGACGATGGAAGGGACGCCCGACGGCGTACCCGGAGCCACGACGAGGGCAGGGAGTCCACCATGATCACCGGTGCACACGTGTTGGCGACCGTCGGCACCCTCGGCACGGCCGGCGTCGCCCTGCACCTCGTCCGACGCCACAGCCTCAACGTGCGCTACGCCATGCTGTGGATCGCGCTCTCGGTGAGCATGCTCGTCGTGATCGCCTTTCCCGGACTGCTCGACCGGGCAGCCACGTTGCTGTCGATCGTCGAACCGGCAGACGCGCTGTTCTTCCTCGGCTTCCTGGTGTTGTTCGCGATCGTCCTGCAGTTGTCCTTCGCGATCTCCAAGCTCGAGATGCACACCCGCACGCTCGCAGAGGAGGTCGCCCTGCTGCGCCTCGAGGTCGAGACCGTCGACCGGGTCGGACACGAGCCGGACCCCGACGCCGAGCGGCGTCGACCGCAGATCTACTGACGCGAGTCGGACGCCAACAGCTCGGCCAGGATCGTGTCACTCGGCCGCGCCTCGAGGCGAACCTCGTCGCGGCGGTACGCGCCCGGATCGGCCAGGAACGCCGAGATGCGGGCGGGGTCGTAGCCCGAGACCACCACGTTGGCACCGAGACCGTCGGGCCGTTCGGTCCTCGCCCGCCACAGCAGGCACGGCACACCGAGTGCCGCCGCCTCCTCCTGGATCGAGCCGCCGTCGGTGAGCACGAAGGGCGCGGCCGCGACCATCCGGCTGAACTCGCGGTGCGGCACGAGGTCGCTGACCTCGATGCCGGCGGCGAGCAGTCCGGCCACCAGCCCGTGCCTTTCGAGCAGCAGGCGGGTCGGCGGGTGCAGGACGAAGCGCACCCGGGCGCCACGTCCGATGCGGGTCGCGAGCGCCACGAAGGCACGGAGCCGGGCGGGACGGTGCAGGTTCTCGAGTCGGTGGAGGCTCAAGACGACAGGCCCGGACGCGACCTCTGGCAGATCGTCCCCGAGCGCATCCCGCAGCGCGTCGACGACGGTGTTCGCACGGGTGGCCACGATGCGCCCCCGCAGGCGCATCGCCCGGAGGTTGGCAACCGCCACCTCGTCCGGTGCGAAGAGGAGGTCGGCGCGCCGCATGACCAGGATGCGCACGAGTTCCTCGGGGAAGGGGTGGAACAGGTGACGCGAGCGCAGGCCGGCCTCGACGTGTGCGACCCGCAGACCGGCACGTCTGGCCAGCACGGCCGCCAGCCACGTCGACACCGTGTCGCCGTGGACCACACACACCCCGCCATCGTCGCCGAAGACGCGAGCGCGGAGCCTGGAGGGACGCAACCACAGACCGAGCAGCCGCAGGGTCCACGCGATGCCGTGCACGATCGTGGCGACATCACGACGACCACCGAGTCGGACGTCGGGCTCGCGCACACCGAGGTCGGCACGCAGGTCACCGGCCATGCCCGCATGTTGTCCCGAGTCGATCAGCCGGTAGGGGATGCCCCGGTGGTCCATGAGCCGGAGCAGTGGCGCCAACTTGATGTACTGGGCCTTCGTGCCCGAGAAGACGTGCAGAGCCACCGGTGCCGCCGCCTTCGTCGTGCGAGGTGTGTGCTGCGGGAGCGTAACTCGGGTCCGCACTGGTCGACGGCTAGCGTCGCGACATGGCGCACCGGCTCGTGTTCCGCTTCGACGTCGACAGCCACCGCTGTCTCGGCGAGGGAACCCGCGCGCTCTCGATGGTCGCCGCACGGCACGACGTGGCCTTCACGTTCTTCGTGCACATGGGCCGCGCGACCGACCGTGGCCGGCTGGCCCGGTCGGTGGTGCTGCGACGCGTCACCGGCAACGACGTCCATCGCCTGTCGACGCGGCGGAAGCTCGGCACCGCAGGCCTGTTGCGATTGGCCGTCACGAATCCCCTGGTCGGCGCCGCCGACGGCGAGGAGATCCGTCGGTTGGTCGCCGCCGGCCACGAGGTCGGACTCCACGGCGGTCGCAACCACCGCTCGTGGCAGGAGTCGGCGGACCGCTGGGACCACCGGCGGCTGACCGCCGAGATCGGCTGGGGGCTCGCACGCCTGCGCGCTGCCGGCGTCGATGCGCCGGACGGGTTCGCCTCACCGGCCTGGACCACCTCGTCCGCGGTGGCGACGGTCGCGGCGGACTTCGGGTTCTCCTACCTCGCCGACCGGCACGGCACGGTGGCCGATGTGTTCGACCTCGGCGGACCTCTCCCGGAGGTGTCCACCAACCTGCTCGGAGAACCCGGCGGCGTCGGCTATCTCGAGTGGTGCCGCGCCAAAGGCTGGTCCGACCGCCAACTCCTCGACGACTTCGCCTGCCGTCTGCATGCGATCGACGACCTCGCCGTCGTCTACGACCACCCCTTCTGGGCCGGGGTCCACGACGCCGACCTGGTCGACCGCATGCTCGGCATCGCATCGCGACAGGGCGTCGAGGTCCTCACACTGGGCGCTGCCGTCGCGCGGGAGTTGCGCGGGTGAACGCCCGGCGTGGAGGGCTGCTCGTCGTCGTCCTCGGATGCCACGGCTCGGGCAAGTCGACGCTCGTGGCCGCCGTTGCCGACCAACTGCGTCGGCGCGACCTGCGCGTCGATGAGTGCTATCTCGGCCGGGCGCAGGACCCGCGGCTGATCGCGCCCTTGCGCCCCGCCATCGAGTCGCTCGCACACCGGCTCGTGGCCCGCCGCGCACGCGGCGCGGAGGCGGATCCCACGGCCGGCTCCCGCCTCCATGGTGCCGCGGGGTGGTGGTACGCGGTGAACCTGGCCGGCCGCTTCCACCGCCACGTCCGACCCCGGTTGCGCCGAGGTGGCGTGGTCGTCGTCGACCGCTATGTCGACGACCTCGCGGTGATGCCGGGTGCATCCCGGCGTAGCCTCGCGCTGGCCCGCCGTCTCGTTCGCCGGCCCGACATCCTCGTGCTCGTCGAGACCCCACTGGCGACGGTTGCGGCGCGTCGCCCAGGGCAGCCCGCCGCACGACTCCGCTTCGAGATGGAGCGGTTCCGACATCTCTCGGCCGCACAACCCCCCGAGGTCACGGTCGTCCGTGTCGCGGGTGACGACGACCACCTCGCCGGCGGGGCGCAGGAGGTCGTCACGGTCGTCACCGATGGCCTGCGCTACCGTCTCGCGGCCGGTCGTCACCGTGACAGCCGCCACCGGTGAGTCGCGCGACCCGCCGCCTGCTGCTCGCGGTCGGGGTGGTCGCGCTCCTCGGACTGGTCGTGGCCCGAGTCCTGGAGAGCACCTCGCCGTCCTCGAGTTGTGCCGATCCCGCGGCACCCCTCGCCCCGCCCGACGGGTGGGAGGCGGTGCCCGCGGCTGCCGTCGGCCACGGGGCGCTCCGCTCGTTGCAGCTGGCGACCGATGGGCCCGAAGACCTGCGCAGCGCCCGGTTCCTGCTGGTGCGGATCGCCACCGACGGGGGGGCGCCGCCGGAGATCTACCTCGACACGGTCGGTGGTCGGGAGCGTGGCGGCTGGACCTACCAGTCAGCCCTCTCGGCGTCCGCGTGGAACCTCATGGTCGAGAGCGACGGGCGCATCTTCCGACACGACGGCGGCCCGACGACCTGGTCGTGGCAGGAGGCCGAGGCGACGGCGGGCTATCGATGGCAGGCGCACGGCACGGCGGTGGTGGTCTGCATCCCGGTGGACCTGCTCGCCACGGACGGCACGCTCCCCTCGCGCGTCCGGGTCGCCGCGCAACGCGACGACCGCTGGCTCCCCGCACCTTTCCTGGCCGGTGCCGCCCTGCCGCCGGCCACCCCCACACTGGGCGTCGCGCAGGTCAGGGCCCCTGGCCGCCTCGCGTTCGCGTATCAGTGGGCGCCGTGGGCGGTCCGCGATGCCGACCCCGCCGGGCTCGACCTCACCCGCGCCAGTCAGGTCTACGGCCGGTTCGACCATGTCGTCTTCGGTGCCGGGCTCCAACGACCCGACCACCCCTCCCATGCGAACACCGAGCGCCTGGTCCGACAACTGGCCGAGGACCACCCGGGCCAGGAGCGGTGGGGCTACGTCTCGATGCTCCGCGAGGCCGACGACTGGTACGGACACGCCGGCGTCGCCCGCCGTATCGACCAGTGGGCCCGGCTGCCCGTCACCGGGATCTTCCTCGACGAGTTCGACCTGTGCGACGCCGCATGGGCGGATTGCGGGATCGCCCCCGACGGCTCCGCGCGACGAGCGACGCGCGAGCGCCAGCGGGCGGCCGTCGAGCATGCCCATGCCCGCGGCCTGGCGGTGTTCGCGAACGCACACTCGGCGCATGGCGTCCTCGTGAGCCACGCCGGCGATCCGACGCCGCTCGGTCCTGGGAGCGCCGACCGTCCGGCCGACATGTACCTGCTCGAGAACCCGACGGTCTGGGACGGGCGCTGGTGGACCGGCCTCGACCTCGCCGCTGCACTCGCCCGGTTCCACGATGCTCCGGTGCTGGCGCGCGGTGCGGGCGTCCGACTGGCCGTCGTGGACACGGGTGCAGGTGCGATCCGTGACACGGCCGACACGACGCAGGAGTACGCGGCGAGCTGGTGGCGGGCCGTTCAGGCCGGCGCCGCGGCGCACGGCTTCACGAACGCGGTCTACTCGGCCAGCGACGAGCTCGGCACCAACCTCGCCCTGCTCGGCCCGCCACCCGACGGCGTGGGCCTCGACGAACGCGGCTGGCGTTTCGCGGGTCCGCCGGTCGTGGTGGACGGCGGCGTGACCCTTGCCCGCCCGGTCGTCGACACCGAGGGGCACACGATCGGCGAGCTTCGCACCACCTTCGATCCGGATGTCGGCACGGTCACGGTGACGCCGCCACGTCCGAACTGATCCGGACGGCACGCGTGGGCGGCCGGCGGAATGCGAGCGCGGCGGCGAACGTTCGGACCATCGGCCACCTTGAGGTGGCGCACTCGCGGCCGACAACGGTCAGAGTGAGATCTGCGCCCCCGCCTGTAGCACCTCGCGGTGCGGCGCGACACGCGAGTAGAAAGGAAGAGGTGATGACACAGGACGCGCATCAGAGCCGCCCGGTCACCTACCCGCCACACGTCGTGGCACTGTGCCTGGCCGACCTCGGCTGACGGCACGACCA
>Ga0208490_100502_pt1 | contig 23797 bp, 24 predicted proteins | sample SubbioAug_CSWold_FD_184818 | JGI IMG/M metagenome (GOLD analysis project Ga0208490, IMG submission 184818) | Serpentinite rock and fluid subsurface biosphere microbial communities from McLaughlin Reserve, California, USA - CR11Aug_CSWold (SPAdes) | ecosystem: Environmental > Terrestrial > Deep...
GTGAAGGCGGCCGCCCAGCGGTCCCGGCGGTCCGGCTCCAGGCCGTCGACGGTCCTGACCGTTCGGCCGGCCACCCGCCGCGCGGGCGTCACGCAGGCCACCCGGGGCTGGCCGTCCACGAGGACGGTGCAGCACCCGCACTGGCCCTGGGGGCTGCACCCGTCCTTGGCGGCGACGAGGTGCAGGTCCTCGCGCAGCACGGCCAGCAGCGACTGGCCCCGGTCCGGCACCTCGACGGCTCGCCCGTCGACGTGGAGGGCGATGGGCGGGCGACTGCCGTCGGACATGCACCGGAGGATAGGTTCGGCCCGATGTCCCCCTCGGTACCGCTCCTCTCCCGCCGTCAGCTGCTCGTCGGCGGATCGGCGGCCACCGCGGCGGTGCTGCTCGGAGCCTGCGGGGGCGACGACGAGCGCCCGGGGGCCGAGGGCGACGACGCCCGCACCACCACGACCGCCCTCGAGGGCCTGGCCCTGGTGCAGTTCTTCGGGGGCCCGATGTTCGTCCCCGGCCCCGTCCGCCTGCCCTTCGGCGTGGCCGACGAGGACGGCCTGCTGACCACCGACGCCAGCCCGGCCGAGCTCCAGGTGGAGATCCTCGACGCCGACGGAGCGCCCGTGGGCAGCGCGCTCACCGTCACCCGCCACGCCGACGGCCTGCCCCGCCCGTACTTCCCGCTGCGGGCGAACATCCCCCGCGCCGGCTTCTACACCGCCCGCACGGAGATCGACGGGATCGGCTCTGAGCTGTCCTTCCAGGTCCACGAGCCCGGCGAGCTGCAGGTGCTCGGGCCCGGCGACCCCCTGCCCGCCGTCGCCACGCCGACCGCGCAGGACGCAGCCGGGGTGGACCCGATCTGCACGAGCAGCCCGGTCTGCCCCCTGCACGAGGTCACGCTGGCCGATGCCCTGGCCGAGAGCCGCCCGGTGGCGCTGCTCGTGTCCACGCCCGCCTTCTGCGAGCTCGCCATCTGCGGTCCGGTGCTCGACGTGCTCCTGACGGTGGCCGACCAGCACCCCGACGTCCGCTTCCTGCACACCGAGGTCTACGCCGACCCCTACGACAACCAGGAGGAGTACGCGCCGATCGTGCCCGAGCTCGGTCTCCACTTCGAGCCCTGCTTGCTCCTCGCCGGGCCTGACGGCCGGATCGTGGAGCGCCTCGACACGATCTTCGACGCCTCGGAGGCGGACGAGCGGCTCACCGGGCTGACCTGACCCGGACCGGTAGCCTCCGGTCCGTGGACACCCTCCGCGAGGACGCCGGCCCTGGGCTGCACCGCGTCACGGCGTCCGACCCCGCCGCCGTCGCCGCCGAGCTCGGTGGGCGGCTCTGCCGGTCGAGCGCGGAGCTCGACCACGCATTGGCCGAGGCGGCCGCGCAGGTCGGCCCCGACGGCGACCCGCTCGAAGAGCTGGCGAGGGTCGCCCGCCGGTGGGCGAAGCTGACCCAGGTGGCAGAGCGGACGCGGCAGCGAGTGGTGGCCGGGGCCAGCCAGCGCCTCACCAGCGGCGCCTTGGCGGTCCACCCAGACACCGTGCGCGACCGAGCCCGTCGGCTGGAGGCCGCCCGGGCCGAGCTCCTCGAGGCCGAACGGGCCCTCGCGGCGCACGACGCCTCTGCTCCGGAGCCCGACCGCGGTCCCGAGCCCGCGGCCCCGGTCGACGAGCCGTCGCCGAGCCGCACCGACGAGCTCGCGGCCCGGCTCCGGATGCGGCGCAACCAGGCTCTCGGCGTCGTGCTGGCCTCGTTCGGGCTCGGGCTCATCCTCCTCGCTGTCGCCGTCCTGCCCCTCTGGGCGGCGCTGCTGATCCCCTTCGTCGCCTCGATCTGGGCGCTGCGCCACCTCCGTCCCACCGAGCGCGGCGAGCGATCGGACGAGGTCGACAGCCTCTCGCGGCTGGCCGAGGTCGGGGCGTTCACCGACGAGCTCTTCGGCGCCCGGCGGGCCGTGCAGGAGCTGGAGGCGGAGCAGGCTCGGCTCGACGCGGCTCGCTCCCGCGCCGAGGAGGAGCTGCGCCTCGCCGAGAAGGCCTGGGGCGACCTCGCCGGCCCAGGGGTCGACCCCCGCGACGTCGACGAGGTCGTCCGGCGCTTCGATCCCGGCCTCGGCGAGGCCGAGCACCTCGCCGGCGAGGCGGTCGGCGTGCGCGCCACCGCGGCGGTGCTCGCAGGGCTGGCCGAGCGCTGGGCCGCCGGCTGGGAGGCGCTCGGGCTGCCCGTCCCACCGATCGACGACGGCGAGGCGGCCGTGACGGCGGTGGCCGAGCGCCGCCACCAGGCGATCGTGCTGGTGGGCGAGGCGGCCGGGCGCGCCGAGGAGGCGGCGGCGCGGGTCCCGTCGGTGCCCGTCGTGGTGGTCGAGGCGGAGGAGCCCGACCCGACCGGCTCAGCCTGAGCGGCGAGGGGCGGTCAGCTGAAGGACTTGCCGCAGCCGCAGCTGCGCTGCGCGTTGGGGTTCTCGATGGCGAACCCGGCGCCCTGGAGGCCGTCCTTGTAGTCGAGCGTGGCGCCCTGGAGCAGCTCGGCGCTCGAGGCGTCGACGACCACCTTCACGCCGGCCTGGTCGAGCAGGTTGTCGTCGTCGGCCACGTCGGTGTCGAAGAACATCTCGTAGCTGAAGCCCGAGCAGCCGCCCGGCCGCACCGCGACCCGGAGCGCCAGGCCGTCCTCGCCTTCGGCCGCGATGAGGTCCTTCACCTTGCTGGCGGCGGAATCGGTGAGCGTGATCACGTGGTGGTCCTCCTGCAGGACGGAGCAGCTGGGTTCCAGGCTACCTGGCTGCGGTGGCGATCTCGACCTGGCACGGCACGCGGTGCACGAGGGGATGGAAGTCCACGACCTCGCCGTCGCCGCGCGCGTCGACGAACCCCTCGACGAGCCCCTGGTGGAGCCCGCAGACGACATCGGGGTTGCTCTCGGCCAGCTCCCGGAACGGGCAGCGGGTGAACGCGATCGTGGCCCGGTCGTCGTCCTCGATCGCCTCGGGGTCGAACCCGAGCTCGGCCAGCTCGTCGGTGAGGGCCGCCACGCACGGACCGAGCCGCTCCGGTCGGCGCGCTCCGGCCGCTCCCTGCTCTCGCCCGGCCTCGACCGCGTCGGCCGTGCTCAGCCGAGCCGAGCCGGCCAGCTGCAGCAGCATCCGGGCGAGCACCGGGAAGGCGGGCGGCTCGAAGCCGAGGGCCGGGGCGTCGGGGGCGAGGGAGTACCGGTGCTGCGGGCGTCCCACGGTGCCCTGCGCGTCGATCGTGACCTGCAGGAGGCCGACGTCGCGCATGCGCTCCAGGTGGGGCCGGACGGTGTTCGGGTGCAGCCCGAGCGTCTCGGCGACCTGCGCGGTGGCCAGCGGGCTGGGGGAGCGGGCCAGCTCGAGGTAGATGGCGTACCGGGTGTTGTCGCCCAGTGCCTTCAGGAGCTCGAGCCGAGGGGTTGCCACGCGTGGAGTTTACACGGACGACACCGGTAGAATCTTGGGCGTGACCATCGCCGCCCCACCCACCCCGGACGACGTGCTGGCGGTGCTGCGGGGGGTCATCGACCCGGAGCTCGGGAGCGACATCGTCGACCTCGGCATGGCCAAGGGCGCCCGCGTCGAGCCCGACGGGGAGGTGGTCGTCACGGTCGCCCTCACCACCTCCGGCTGCCCGCTGCGCGCCCAGATCCAGCGAGACGTGCGGACCCGCGTCGGGTCGCTCCCAGGGGTCCGCCACGTGCGGCTCGAGTGGACGGAGATGACCCAGGACGAGAAGGCGTCGGCCATGGCCAAGGCCCGGTGGAACGTCGCTCAGCGGCCCGAGGAGACCTCGCTCGCCCCGACGACCAAGGTGATCCTCGTGGCCTCCGGCAAGGGCGGGGTGGGCAAGTCCTCGGTCACCGTGAACCTGGCCGCTGCGCTGGCGGCCGCCGGTCGCCGGGTGGGCGTCCTCGACGCCGACATCTGGGGGTTCTCGGTCCCCCGCATGCTCGGGCTCGAGGGGCGTCTGCGAGGGCACGAGGCCGAGGGGCGCAAGCGCATCCTCCCCCTCGAGCGCACGGTCGGCGATGGTGTGCTCCGGGTGATCTCCATGGGGTTCCTCGTCGAGGACGAGGAGTCCGCCCTCATGTGGCGGGGCCTCATGCTCAACCGCGGCGTCACCCACTTCCTCCAGGACGTGGAGTGGGGCGAGGACCTCGACTACCTCCTCGTCGACATGCCGCCAGGCACCGGCGACGTGCAGATGGGCGTGGCCAAGCTGCTCCCGCGAGCCGAGGTGATCGTGGTGACCACGCCCGCCCGTGCTGCGCAGAAGGTGGCCAGTCGGGCCGTGTCGATGGCCCGCAAGAGCTACCTGCGGGTGGCTGGCGTCATCGAGAACATGAGCTCGTTCACCTGCGAGCACGGCACCGCCTACGCCCTGTTCGGCGAAGGGGGCGGGGAGGCGCTGGCCACGGAAGCCGGCGTGCCGCTCCTCGGCCAGGTCCCCCTCGAACCGGCCGTCGCAGCGGGCGGCGACTCGGGGGAGCCCGCCGTGCTGGGCTCCGGCCCGGCCGCGGACGCCTTCCGGGCGATCGCCGATCGGGTCCTCACCGAGGCCGTCCCCCCGGCCGAGCTGGCCGGGTGCTCCGCCCGGATGCTGGAGGCGGCGGTGGCCGCCCTCGACGCGCAGGAGGCCTGAGCCGAGCTCAGCTCAGCTCAGCTCAGCTCAGGCGATCGCCCACTGGTCGTCGAGGGCGTCGCCGGTCACCCGGCCCTCGGCGGCCAGCTTGCGCAGGTGCGCCCACACCGAGAGCGCAGCCCAGTCGTGCAGCTCGACGGGGACGTCCGCGTAGATGGTGGACACGAGCGCCGGGATGGTGGTCCGTCCGGCGGCGGCGAGGGCGTCGACGACCTGCGCCTCGCGGGCCAGGCGGTGGGTGCGGTACTCCTCGATCTTGCCCAGAGGGTCCTCGATGAGGTGGCCGTGGCCCGGGGCGATGGACCGCAGGCGGGGCCGGAGCCCGCTCAGCCGCTCGAGTGACGCGAGGTAGTCGCCCATGTCGCCGTCGGGGGGCGCGATGACCACCGTCGAGCCCTCCATGATGTGGTCGCCCGAGAACAGCATCCGCTCCTGCTCGAGCAGGAAGCAGAGGTGGTTCGACGCGTGGCCGGGCGTGTGCAGCGCCCGGAGCACGAACTCGGTGGCTTCGATCACGTCGCGGTCGCCGAGGCGGCGGTCGACGACGAGGTCGTCACGGGCGTCGAAGGCCAGCACCTCGGCGCCGGTGCGCTCCTTCAGGCCGGCCGCGCCGGGGGAGTGGTCCTCGTGGGTGTGGGTGCAGGCGATCCAGCGGATGCGGTCTCCGCCGCAGCCGGCGATGGCGTCGAGGTGGCCCTCGTCGGCCGGGCCGGGGTCGATGACCACGATCTCGTCGATCCCGACGAGGTAGGTGTTGGTGCCGGGCCCGGTCATGACCGAGGGGTTGGGGGCCACGATGCGGCGCACCAGCGGGCTCAGCGCGCTCGCCACCCCGGCGACCAGCGGGGGCCGCTCGTCGACCGCGTCGGCATCGGTGGCGTCGCTCATGCTGCTCCTCCGTGGGCCCGCCCGCGGGTGGTGGTCATCGGCCCAGCCCGGGACGCCCCGGGCCGGACGGCGGGTCCTCCCAGCTGTCGACGTCCCAGACGTCACCGGAGGGTCGGGGGGCGGTGGGAGCGCCGGCGACGACCCGCACGATCCCGCCGCCCGCTCGGATCCGGCGCAGGATCGCGCCCCGGGCCAGCGCCCGGGTGGGGGGCAGCAGCAGCAGGATGGCGAGGAGGTCCGAGAGGAACCCGGGGGTGAGCATGAGGGCCGCCGCGAGGAGCACGAGCGCGCCGTCGATCACCTCGGCCGAGGGGACCCGGCCGGCCCGGACGGTGCGCTGGAAGCGGCTCAGCACGCCCAGCCCGGCCACCTTGGCCAGCCAGACGCCGACCACGCTGACGCCGATGAGCAGCAGGATCGTCTCGGGCACGCCGATGCCGCCGGCCACCTGCACGATCACGTAGAGCTCGACGACCGGCACGACCAGGAAGAGCAGGAACAGCAGGCCGATCATCGGGTCAGCCTACCGCCGGGGTAGCGTCGCCCTCGATGGCCAGGGACGACGGGGCTGGGGCCGCCGGACGGGCGGGTGGACGGCCGTCGCGCTCGCTGCGGGGCGCCCTGCCCCGGTCAGCCCTCGGCCTGGCCGGCCTGCTCTTCGCCATGAGCGTGGCATCGGCCGCCACCGGAGCGATCCTCTACGCCTACTACGAGTACCGCCTGGGCCAGACCGACGACCGGGTCGAGGAGTTCGCGGCCGGCTTCGAGGAGACGATGGACGAGGCGGTCGGTCGGATCGAGACCGAGCGCGACACCGCCGTCGGAGCCGTGCAGGGCCAGCTCGACGCCCTCGAGAAGTTCGCGGCCAGCGGCGAGACCCTGGCCGAGCTGCTCGAGCAGACGACGCCGTCGGTCTGGTTCGTCTCCACGCTCGATGAGGCGGGCCAGCCGTCGGTCGGCTCCGCGTTCGTGGTGTTCTCCGACACGGAGCAGTCGTTCCTGCTCGCCTCCTACACGACGGTGCGGGCCGCCACGCAGAACCCGGCCCCGGAGATCACGGTCCGAAAGGGCGACGACGTGCTCGGCGTCGAGCTCACGTCCTGGGACCCGGCCAACGACCTCGCCCTCCTCACCGTCGACCGGCCCTCACTGCCGGCGCTCGAGTGGGCACCTACCGACCCGCCCACGAGGGTCGGCGACCGGGTGTTCGCCGTGTCCGGCCTCGGTGCCGCCGGTGGGGCGATCAGCCAGGGGTTCGTGGCCGACGTGTCCGCGAACGGCGTCCAGCACGACACCCCGGTGGGGGCCGCCTTCCAAGGGGGGCCGTTGCTGACCTCCAGCGGGCAGGTGCTCGCGGTCGCGAGCCGCGCCTACGCCCCCCTCGGCTTCGCCCCCGAAGCCGTGTTCTTCGGGGTTCCGATCCGGGCCGCCTGCATCGAGGTGCTGCGCTGCCCGGACCCCGAGACGCAGCCCGGCTGACCCGGCGCCCGGAGCGAGCGGCGGCTCGGGCGCTAGTTGAACAGCCCGCCTCCGCCGTCGTCGTCCTCGGTGGTGGTGGTCGGCTCGGTGGTCGTGGTCGTCGGGGGAGCGGTGGTGGTGGTCGTGGTGGGCACGTCGGCCTCGGGGGCGGCCGGCGGCTGGACGTAGGACACCGCGGCCGGGTCACCGCTCGGGAACCGGCGGCGGCCCGGTTCGAAGCCTCGGCGGGCGGCCCGCTTGCGGGCGTCGGGGACCGCCTCGATCGGAGCCGGCTCGGTGAACTCGGTGATCGGGACCTCGGCCAGCGCCCGCTGCATGAACGCCTGCCAGATGCGGGCCGGGTGGCTGCCGCCGGTCACCCGGCTGACGCCCTTGATGCCGACCAGCTCGCGGGTCGTCTCCGGGGTCTTGTTCTCGTAGCCGATCCACACGGCGGTGGACAGGGTCGGGGTGTACCCGACGAACCAGGCGTCGAGGTTGTTCTGGGTGGTCCCGGTCTTCCCGGCCGCCGGCCGGCCGATGCCTCGCCCTCGAGCGGTGCCGCTCTCCAGCACCCCCCGCAGCACGTCGGTCACGTTGTCGGCCACCTTCTCATCGAGCACCCGGGTCGGCTCCCGCTGCGAGGTGTCGATGAGGACGTTCCCGTCGCGGTCGGTCACGTGGAGGACCGGGGTCGGCTCGGCCCGCTGGCCCCGGGCCGCGAACGCCCCGTAGGCCGACGCCATGTCGAGCGGTGACACGGACTCCGCCCCGAGGGCCACGCTGGCGCAGTGGACGGCCGGGTCGTACGGCCGCACGCCTGTCACGCCGAGGTCGCGGGCGAGGCCCATCGTGGCTTCGACACCCACGTCGAGGATCAGGCGGGTGAAGGCGGTGTTGACCGACGCCGCCGTGGCCTGGCGCAGGTCGACCGTGCCGTACCCGGCGCCCTCGTAGTTGTCGAGCACGGTGCCCGGCGAGCCGCACGCCTCGGAGACGTCGTGGGGGCGGCCGGAGTAGGCGGCACCGGGGGTGATGCCGGTGGCGAAGGCCTGGGCCAGCACGAACGGCTTGAACGCCGAGCCGGGCTGGCGCCCCGAGCCCCCGCCGCCCACCCCGCCGCCGCTCGACTGTCCGAGCGCGTAGTTCACGGCGTCGGTGGCGAAGTCGCGCCCCGAGACGAACGCCCGCACGAAGCCGGTGGGCGGCTCGACCGCCACGAGCGAGGTGCGCAGGTCCGGGTCGGTGCCGTCGAGGAAGGCGGCGACCTCCTCCCGGGCGGCCGCCTGCGCCACCGGGTCGAGCGTGGTCACGATCCGCAGGCCGCCCTGGTAGATCTGGTCCTCGCCGCCCGGGAGGTGCTCGACCAGCCACCGACGCACGTAGTCGGTGAAGTAGGGGTCGCTCGACTGCTGGGTCTCGGGCGGCCACACCACCGTCGCCGGGCCCGGTGCCGGGCCGGCCGCCGCCAGCCACACCGTCTCGGCGGCGGCCGCGTCGTGCTGGGACTGGTCGATCATGCCCTCGTCCAGCATGATCCCCAGCACCTGCCGTCGCCTGATGTCCGCGGTGGCCGGGTCGGCCCGGGGGTTGAACCGGCTGGGAGCGGGGATGAGCCCGGCCAGGAGCGCCGCCTCGGACAGGGTGAGGTCCCGTACGGGCTTGCGGTAGTAGGTCTGCGCCGCCGCCCCCACCCCGTAGGCGCCCTCGCCGAGGTAGATCACCGACAGGTACTCGAAGAGGATCTCCTCCTTGTCGACCTGCCGGTCGAGCTGGCTGGCCAGCACCGCCTCCCGGATCTTGCGGCTGATCGTCTTGTCCGCCCCCGTGACGGTGTTCTTCACGAGCTGCTGGGTGATCGTGGACCCGCCCTGGGCCGCCGAGCGGTCCCGGATGTCGGCCAGCAGCGCCCGCAGCGTGCCGCGGAGGTCGATCCCGCCGTGGGACCAGAAGGACCGGTCCTCGGCCGCCACCACGGCGTCCTTCAGGACCTCGGGGATGTCCTCGGGGCTCACCGGGATGCTGGTCTCGAACTGCTTGAACGTCGCGATCTCGTTGCCGGCGGCGTCGTAGACCCGGCTGATCTGGGACGGCGCCGGGGGGACCCGCTCGGGCAGGTTGGCCGGCAGCGGGAGGAAGAGGTTGGCGGCCAGGATCACCGCGGCCGACGTGACCGGGGTGAGCGCCACCAGCAGCGCCGCGGCGGCGTGCGACAGGAACCGGCGCATCCCGGAGTGGTTCGTGGCGACGGGCGGCATCCCTGCCCGCCCGGCAGGCCCGGAGGGCGGCCGGCTCAGGTGGCCCGGAGCGTCAGCTGCTTGCGCTCGGCCTCGTTGAGGCCACCCCAGATCCCGTGGGGCTCACGGATCTTCACCGCGTACTCGAGGCAGGGCTGGCGCACCGAGCAGGTGCCGCAGATCTCCTTGGCTCGGGACTCGCGGTCCAGCTTCTCGTCCTTGCGCTCGAAGTGGGCAGGCGGGAAGAAGACCTCCGCTTGAGGGCCGCGGCATGCGGCCTTCATCTGCCAAGCCTCGTCAAGACGCTGTGCGCTCACGTGGCATCCCCCTTTCGGCGGCCGACCCTACGCCTGCCCTTTGGCCGAAACAAGGGTCAATCCGCGGCAGCGATCACCGATCCCCGCCAGGACGGCCCAGGTCAGAGGGGGTGCTCGGCCGGATCGAGGGGCCGGATGCCCGAAGGAGCGCTGGCACCCGACCTGCCAAATCCGCTCAATGGAGCGGAGCCGACGAGCCTCAATCAGGCTGGCCGCGGTCCCGGTGATCGCGTGCGGCGCCCTCGAGCGGCTCGACCTCGAGGAGGAGCCCCTCGATGGACGCCACCCGCACCGGAGCTCCCGCCTCGATCGGCGTGGCCCGGTTCGTGCGGGCCCGCCAGGGCGCCTCTCGCACCATGACGATCCCGTCGGGCGCCACGGCGCCGACGGCGGTGCCGACCTCGCCGATCATCCACTCCCGCCCGATCGTCGGGGTCGAGAAGCGGGTGCGGACCATCGCCGGCATGCCGCCGACCATGGCCAGGGCCATGCCGACGATCCCGGCGACGAGGGGGACCCAGGACAGGGAGACGCCGTCGTAGAGCACGAGGGACCCGAGGGCGAAGGCGACGGTGGCGATCACGCTCCAGGCCCGCGGCACGCCGGTCTGGACGTCGACGGCGTACCCGAAGGCGGCCACCAGCAGGAGGGCCACCCCGACCGGGTTGGTCGGGAGGGAGGCCAGGCCGTAGGAGCCGAGGACGAGCGACCCGGCTCCCACCATGCCGGCGATGCCGATGCCGGCCGTGAACAGCTCGAACACGATGAGCCCGAGCCCGATCGCGAAGAGCAGGTAGGCCACCGGAGGGCTGGCCACGGTGTGCATGAGCTGACCGGTGAGCGGGAGCTGGCCGAAGCGGGCCTGGCTGACCGGTTCGCGCCGGCGGTCCTCGCCGTCGCCCACCACCCGGCTCTCCACGCCGTCCAGGCCGAGGATGAACTCGCCGATCGTGGGGGCGTCGTTGTCGACCAGGCCGAGCTCGACGGCCGTCTCGGCGCCCACCTTGTCGCCCACGGCGGCGGCCCCCTCGAGGCGGCGGTCGCCGAGGAGGCTGCGGGTGACCTCGACGCGGCTCTTCGGGGCCACACCCACCGTCCGGGCCGCGGCCAGGACCTTGGTGGCGTCCCCGGTGGCCTTGCTGCCCGACGGCCCGACCCACACGTCGACGGGGACACCGGCAGACTCGATGTCCTCGATGAGGTCGTCGAGCCGGTCGTCGGCGACGACCGCGCCGCCGCTGTTGAGCTGGAGGACCAGCGCCAGGGCGCCGTCCCGCTCGGCGTCGGCGATCTCGGTGCGGACGAAGTCGACCAGCACCCGGTCCAGCAGCCCGCTCACCTCGATGACCGAGACGTAGCCCGGATCGGGGTCCTGGACGGGCGCGGCGCCGGCGGGGCGGGCGAGGACCACGACCAGGAGGGCCAGATGTGCGAGGAGCAGGGCCACCCTCGGTAGCCTCCTGGCGAACACCCGGTCATCGGCGGGCGCGGCTGGGCCCGGCCCGACCAGGAAGGTTGCCTTTGGATCCCGCGCGCTTCTTCGCTGCATCTCGGCTGGTCATCGTGGCCGGGAAGGGTGGCGTGGGCAAAACGGTGGTGAGCGCGGCCCTGGCGCGCGCTGCGTCGCGGGCGGGCCTGTCGTCGCTGGTGATCGAGGTGGAGGGCAAGTCCGGCCTGCCGGCCATGTTCGGTCAGGGAGCCCTCGAGTACGCCGACGCGGTGCTCCACCCAGGTGGCGGGCCCCAGGGCGACGGCGAGGTGCGGGCCCGCACCATCACGCCCGACGAGGCGCTGCTCGACTACCTGAAGGACCACGGGCTGTCCCGGATCTCCAAGCGCCTCGTGTCCTCGGGCGCCCTCGACGTGGTGGCCACCGCCGCCCCCGGGATCAAGGACATCCTCATCCTCGGCAAGGTGAAGCAGCTCGAGCGGGCCGGGGTGGCCGACCTGCTCATCCTCGACGCGCCGGCCGCCGGCCACGCCATCACCTTCCTGCAGGCCGCCCGAGCGCTGCTCGACACGGTCCGGGTCGGCCCGATCAACGCCCAGGCCCGCGAGGTCCTCGAGATGCTCACCGACCACGACCGCTGCCGGGTCGTCCTCGTGACCCTCCCGGAGGAGACCCCGGTCAACGAGCTGGTGGACACGGCGTTCAGCCTCGAGGACCGGGTCGGCATCGGGCTGGCCCCGGTCGTCGTCAACGGCCTCTACGACGACGTCCCCGGCCTGGCGGCCGATCCCGCCTCGGCGGCGTCGCAAGCCGACACCACCTTGCGCGAGGGCGAGGCCGAGGCGCTGGCCGAGGCGGCCCGCTTCCGGTCGGATCGCATGGCCCTGCAGGAGGAGCAGCTGGGCCGGCTGGCTGGCGCGCTGCCGCTCGAGCAGCTGCGGCTCCCGTTCGTGTTCACCACCGAGATCGGACCGGCCGAGCTGGAGGGCCTGGCTGAGCGCCTCCTCGTCGAGGTCGAGCGCCTCCCGGAGGTCGTGTGATGGCGACCCTCCGCGAGCTGGTCGAGCAGCGCCGGATCCTCGTCTGCTGCGGGTCGGGTGGCGTCGGCAAGACGACCACCGCCGCCGTCCTCGCCCTGGAGGCGGCCCGGGCCGGACGCCGGGCCGTCGTGGTGACCATCGACCCGGCCAAGCGGTTGGCCGACGCCCTCGGCCTCGAGGGGCTGACCGGCACCCCGAGCCGCATCGACGGCGACTGGCCGGGCGAGCTGTGGGCGCTGATGCTCGACACCAAGAGCACCTTCGACGACCTCGTGGTTGAGAACGCGTCGTCGCCGGAGCAGGGCGAGCGGATCCTGGCCAACCGCTTCTACCGGAACATCTCCGGGGCGCTGTCGGGCACCCAGGAGTACATGGCGATGGAGAAGCTCTACGAGCTGAACCAGCGCACCGACTTCGACGTCGTGGTGGTCGACACCCCGCCCACCCGCAACGCCCTCGACTTCATCGACGCCCCCCGTCGGCTCACCCGCTTCCTCGACCACCGGCTCTTCCGGATGATCACCTCGCCGAGCCGTGGGGTGCTGAAGGCCGTGAACGTGGCCGCCCAGACGTTCCTGCGCACCGTCGCGAAGGTGGTCGGAGCCGAGGTGATCGACGATGCCGTCGCCTTCTTCCAGGCCTTCGAGGGCATGGAGCAGGGCTTCCGCGACCGTGCCGACGCCGTCTTCCACCTGCTGTCCGACGACGACACCGCATTCGTGCTGGTGGCGTCGCCTCGCCGCGACACGATCGAGGAGGCCACGTTCTTCGCCGAGAAGCTGGGCGAGGCGGACATCTCCGTGCGGGCCCTCATCGTGAACCGGATGCACCCCCGCTTCGGCGACGGCCTGGCCGAGGCCACGAGGGAGCGGGCGGCCACCCTCGAGGGCACCGACCTCGGCGGGCTCTACCGCAACCTGGCCGACTTCCAGCTGGTGGCCTCCCGAGAGGACGAGCACCTCGCCGGCCTGGCCGACGCGGTGTCACCCGCTCCGGTCGTGCGGGTGCCGTTCCTCAGCAGCGACGTCCACGACCTCGACGGCCTCACCGAGCTGGCCGCCCACATCCTCCCGGACTGACAAGGAGCCCGGGTCGGGGGCCCTCCCCCCCCGGCCAACCTGAGCCCACTCCTTGGCGCTTCTGCTGATGTTCGGGCTCGAGTTCGCGGTGCGGGCGCGAGCTCGCGGTGCGGGCGGGAACTCGAGCCCGGTTCTCGGCGTTCTCGCGGATCTTCGGGCTCGGGTTCGGGTTCGGGTTCGCCGGGCTGGGCTACTCGGGGGTCCCGGCGCGGGCGTCGGAGAGGGCGGTGGCCGCCTCGTCGACGGTCTCGGTGACGCTGACGATGCGGTCGAAGCCGGTGGTGTGCAGGAGCCGGGTGAGGGTCGGGCGGCTGCACGCCACCGCCACGTCACCGCCCGCCTCCCGGGCCCGGCGGATGCCGCCGATCAGCGCGCCCAGCCCGGCCGAGTCCATGAAGGGCACCGCGGACAGGTCGATGAGCAGGTACTGCTTGTCGGCGAGGCCCCCGAGGGCCTCCCGGAACTGGCTCACCGTGTAGGCGTCGAGCTCCCCGACCGGACGGCAGAGCGTGTAGTCGCTGGCGTCTTCAACCTCGATGTCGAGCACGCGTCCTCCAGAGACGGGTTCGTCGGCGTGCGGCCGATGGTACCCACGGATCGGCGCGGCGGTCGCCGCGGCCCGATCCCGGCATCGACCGAGTCGATGCGTCCCGCGGGCGACGGGTAGCGTCCTCGACGTGACCGAGGTCCTGATCGCCACCGACGCCGACGCCGTCCACGACGAGGTCGAGGCCGCGCTGGCGGACGACACCACCCAGGTCCGCCGGGTCCGGGCCGGGATCGAGGTGCCGCCCGCCGTCGCCGAGTCCACCCCGGACCTCGTGGTGCTCGACCTGCAGATCGGCAACATGGGAGGCATCGCCACCTGCATGCACCTCCGCCACGAGGCCGAGGACGGTCGCCTCCCCGACGTACCGGTGCTGATGCTCCTCGACCGTGGCGCCGACGTGATGCTGGCCCGGCGCTCGGGCGCCGACGGCTGGCTGGTCAAGCCGCTCGACGCCTTCAACCTGCGCCGCACCGCCCTCGCCGTGATGGAGGGCCGGACCGGCGAGACCGCCCGACCGTCGGCCGAGCCGCTGCTCGCCGGCGACGTCAACCCGGCGTAGCCGGGCTTGGGGGCCGCTGCCGCCGATGCGGTAGCCTGACCCCTCCCTTCCGGGTGGTGGCTCAGCTTGGTAGAGCGCTGCGTTCGGGACGCAGAGGTCGGGAGTTCAAATCTCCCCCACCCGACCACGGGAGCCGCAGGCCCTTGGCCTGCGGCTCGTCGCGCCGGCGTGCCTCCGCCCTCCGTGGTGTGGCCGGCCGCGGGCGTTCGTCAGCAGCCCAGCACCGCGCCCGGCTCGGCCGACGTGGCCTCGTCGTCCCGGGCCACGCCGGGTGGCGTCCGCCGCGCGCGGGCCCGGCGCTCCTTCTCGCGGTACATCGCCTGGTCGGCCGCCTCCACCGCCAGGCCCAGCTGGTGCTCGACATGGGTCGAGGCGGCGCCCACGGACGCCTCGACCCCAGCCTCCGCGAGGGCGGTGCGGAGGCGGGCCGCCACCCGTCCGGCGGCCCCTCCGTCGGCCCCCTCGCCGGGCGCTGCGTCATCGCCCTGGATGGCGAGCACGGCGAGCTCGTCCCCGCCCAGCCTGGCGACGTGGTCCGTGTCGCGGACAGCTCCTCGAAGCACCTTCGCGGCGCGCTGGAGGAGGAGATCGCCGGCCAGGTGGCCCTGCTCGTCGTTCACCGCCTTGAGCCCGTCGAGGTCGACGATGGCGACCACTGCGGCCGACCCGTGGCGTGCCACCCGGGCCCCTTCCCGGCTCAGCGCCTCCCGCCAGGCCCGCCGGTTGGCCAAGCCGGTCATGGGATCGACGCTGGCGGCGCGCTCGGCCCGCAGGGCGCGGCGCTCCGCCGCCGCCGTGGCCCGCTCCGCCTCCACGAGGCCCTGGAGGGCGCCGAGCAGCACCTCGATGAGCTCGTCTTCGGGCTGCGGCTCGCCAGGGTGCTGGACGACGAGGCCGAGGAGCGCTCCGCCGGGCAGGCGGACCGGCCAGACCTGGGTGGCGTCGTCCAGGTCGAGGCCGCGGACCCGCCGTCGGTCGTGGAAGATCCAGCGCGGGCTCGCCCGCTCGACGGCGGCCAGGAGGGATCGGACGGCGTCGGGGACGCTGAGGCTGGGCGGCTCGGGCAGGCCGTCGGGGCTGCGAGCGGGAGGCGGGTCGGCGGGCACTGGGTCCTCGAGCGGTAGACGTCGGCGATCAACCGACGCGAGCGTGGTGCTCGCGGATGTCTGCCACCGTTGGGCGGCCGGCAAACCCCCGGCCTCGCCGGTCAGCGCTCGTCGGCCGGAGCCTCGGGCTCGACCCCGGCCCACGCGGCGCCGTAGCGGTCCCAGAGCTCGGCGCTGATCGCGCCGATGGCGCCGGTGATCGGCACCGCCACGAAGGCGCCGACGATCCCGCCGAGGAAGCCGCCGGCGGCCAGCACGATCAGGATCACGGCCGGGTGCAGCGAGAGGGACCGGCCGTAGATCCACGGGGCGAGGAGGTCGCCGTCGAGCTGCTGGACGACGACCGCCACCGCCAGCACGATCAGCGCGGTGCCCAGCCCCTGCGAGGCGAGCGTCACCAGCACGGCGATGGCGCCAGCGGTGACGGCACCCACGATCGGGAAGAAGGCGGCCAGGAACGTGAGCAGCCCCACCGGTGCGGCCAGAGGGGCGCCGACGATCCAGAGCGTGACGCCGATGATGATGCCCTCGACGAGGCCGAGGATGGCCGCCCCCCGGAGGAAGCCGGCGAGCGCGTCGAGCGCCCGGCGCCCGGCCGCTCGGGCCACGTCGCGGTGGCGGGCGGGAAGGTGGTCGAGTGACCAGTCCTGGAAGCGCCGCCCGTCCTTCAGGAACAGGAACGTCAGCACCAGCGCCAGCAGCGCCCCGGCCAGGGTCTCACCGACGGTCCGGGCCCCCTGGGCCAGCCGGTCCGATGACTGCTGCACGATCTCCGACAGGCGGCCGCCGGGGTCGTCGGTCACCTCCTCGACGTCTCGGCGCTCGAGCTGCAGCGGCCCGTCGACGAGCCAGTCCTCGATGTCGTCGAGCGCGCTCTCGAGGGTGTCGCCGAGGCCCTCGAGCTCGTTCACGGTGGCGGGGACGATCGACGCCAGCGCCGCCGCGATCGTGAGGAGGAAGCCGAGGAACACCGCGAGGGTGGCCCACCGGCTCTTCCAGCCCCGCTCCTCGAGGCGGACCACGATCGGGGCGAGCACCGACGACAGCAGCAGCGCGATGAGCACGGGCAGCACCACGATGCGGAGCTTCCAGAGCAGTGCCGCCACGGCGAGGGCCAGCACCCCCAGCACCAGGACCCGCCAGGCGACGTCGGTGACCTGGCGGAACGAGGGTCCCCGAGCGGCGGTGGGGTCGGGGTCGGGGTCGGGCACGGCAGGACCGTACCCCTGGAGCTCGTCCACCAGCCGGAGGGGTCGCGGCCGGGATCCGGACCGCACCGGTCCGTCCGCCCCGGGCCGGGACCGTGGCACCGTGGCGGGTGGGGCAGGCTGGGGCGATGGAGCTCGCCGCGCTGCAGCAGCTGATGGCCGACACCTACGGCGCCCAGGACCGCGAGCGGGGGCTGGCCGCCACGGTGGCGTGGCTCACCGAGGAGCTGGGGGAGCTGGCGCAGGCGGTGCGCAAGGGCACCCCCGAGCAGCAGCTCCACGAGCTAGGGGACGTGCTGGCCTGGTTGGCGTCGCTGGCCGAGCAGCTCGGACTGTCCCTGGAGGACGCCGTGGCCCGCTACGCGGACGGCTGCCCCAAGTGCGGGCGCATCCCCTGCACCTGCCCCGGCTGATCGGGCGCCGGAAGCGGGCTACGACTCGGTGATGGTGACGTCGGTGATGGCGACGATCTTGGTGGGCGTGCCGTTGGTGGCGGCGTCCCCGTGCTGGTTGATCTCGTCGACGACGTCCTGGCCCTCGACGACGCGACCGAACGCCGTGTAGGTGGGGGTGAGCTGGGCGCCGCCGCCCTCGACGGTGATGAACCACTGGCCGCCGCCCGAGTTCGGCTGGCCGGTGTTGGCCATGGCCAGGGTGCCGGTGGGGTAGGGGTCGTCACCGGTGGGGAGCTCGTCGGGGATCGTGTAGCCGGGGCCGCCGGTGCCCGGGGTGGGTCCGACCGGGTCGCCGGCCTGGACCATGAAGCCGGGGATGATCCGGTGGAACGGCACGTTGTCGTAGAAGTCGTACCGGGCCAGCACGACGAAGTTGTTGACCGTCTCGGGGGCGGCCTCGGCGTCGAGCTCGATGACGATGTCGCCTTCGGTGGTGACGAGGGTGGCCGTGTAGGTACTGGAGGGGTCGATGCACATCGGCGGGGCCTGCTCGAACGAGGTGGTGCGGTCGGCCGAGCCGTCCTCGGGCGGGCAGGGCGTCTCGCCGGTGATCGATGCGCCGGCGCCCGGCAGGATCACCTCGGCCGGTGCGACGGGATCCTCGGAGGTGTCGTCGGTGGCCCCCTCCTCGGTGGTCGTGGTCGTGCCCTCGGTGCTGACCTCGTCCTCGCCGTCGTCGCCGGAGAGCAGCGAGATGGCCAGCGCCACGAGCACGAGCGCCCCGAGCAGGATCAGCAGGTTGCGCACGTTCTTGTTCCGCTGGGCGCGGCGCTGGGCCTGGCGCTCAGCCTCCAGCCGGGCCAGCCGGCCCTGGTCCTGTCGCTGTCGCTTCTCGGTCGGCATGGCGGGTCACGTTAGTGGTCCCCCTCCGGCGCCCTGGAGTCGGTGCATCGGGTTCGTGGCCGCCGAGGACCCGGCGGTAGCGTCGGCGCCCGTGCCCCTCGTCGTGCAGAAGTTCGGCGGCACCTCCGTGGCCGACCCCGAGCGCATCCGCGAAGTCGCCGACCACGTGGCGCGCACCAAGCGCCACGGGTCCGACGTCGTCGTCGTGGTCAGCGCCATGGGCAAGGAGACCGACGAGCTGCTCCGCCTCGCCGCCGACGTGTCCAAGATCCGGCCCGGCCGGGAGATGGACATGCTCATCACCGCCGGTGAGCGCAAGGCCACCGCCCTGCTGTGCATGGCCCTGCACGACCTCGGCGTGCCCGCCGACAGCTACACGGGCAGCCAGGCCGGGTTCATCACCGACAGCGCCCACACCAACGCCAAGATCACCGAGCTGCGGCCCGACCGGCTCCGGGCCGCCCTGGCCGCCGGCCGCACCCCGGTGGTCGGCGGCGCCCAGGGCGTGTCCGACGAGACCCACGACGTCACGTTCCTCGGGCGGGGCGGCTCCGACACCACGGCCGTGGCCCTCGCCCATGCCCTGGAGGCGGACTCGTGCGAGCTCTACACCGACGTGTCCGGCGTCTTCACGGCCGACCCGCGGCTCGTCGAGTCGGCCCGCCGGATGACCGCGATCAGCTTCGACGAGATGCTCGAGATGACGGCCAACGGCTGCCCCAAGCCGGCCATGCGCTCCGTCGAGTTCGCCCGCACCTGGAACGTGCGGCTGCACGTCCGTTCAGCGTTCACCTGGGAGCCCGGCACCTGGGTGCAGGAGGAGGACCCCACCATGGAGCAGGCCATCGTCTCCGCCGTCGTGCACGACACCTCGGAGGCCAAGGTCACCGTCTCCGGCGTGCCCGACCAGCCCGGCATCGCCGCCCGGCTCTTCCGGCTCCTCGCCGACCGGGAGGTGAACGTCGACATGATCGTGCAGAACACCTCCGACCACGGCGTCACCGACATCTCCTTCACCGTCCCCCACGAGCACATGGACGCGGCCCGCGAGGTCACCGAGGCGCTCAAGGGCGAGATCGGGGCCACCGGTGTCAGCACCGACCACGACATCGCCCGGGTGAGCCTCGTCGGTGCCGGGATGAAGTCGAACCCGGGCGTGGCCGCCACCACCTTCGAGGTGCTCGCCGCCCACGGGATCAACATCGAGATGATCTCCACGTCGGCCATCCGGATCTCCTGCATCGTGCGGGAGGGCCAGGCCGAGGAGGCCGTGCAGGCCCTCCACGCCGCCTTCCTGGGCTAGCGCGGGAGCGGAACGCTCTTGGGGGCTCGGCGGGTCCGGCCGTAGCCTGGGCGCCATGCGCGTAGGTGTCTTCGGTGCGACCGGTCAGGTCGGTGGGGTCATGCTCCGGCTCCTGGCGGAGCGGGCCTTCCCCGTCGAGGAGCTGCGGGTGTTCGCCTCGGCCCGCTCGGCGGGGCGGACGCTCCCGTGGAAGGGCGGCGAGGTCACCGTCGAGGACGCCGACACGGCGTCCTTCGAGGGCCTCGACCTCGCCCTGTTCTCGGCCGGGAAGACCGCCTCACTCGCCCTCGCCCCCCGGGTGGCGGCGGCGGGCGCCACCGTGATCGACAACTCGTCGGGCTGGCGCATGGACCCCGAGGTCCCGCTCGTCGTCCCCGAGGTCAACGCCCACGCCCTCGACGACATCCCCAAGGGCATCGTGGCCAACCCCAACTGCACCACGATGGTCGCCATGCCGGTCCTGAAGCCGCTCGACCGAGCGGCCGGCCTGCAGTCCATGGTGGTCAGCACCTACCAGGCCGTCTCGGGCGGGGGCCTGGCCGGGGTCGAGGAGCTCGACGAGCAGGTGCAGAAGGTGGCCGGCCAGGCCGCCGCGCTGACCCACGACGGCGCCGCGGTGGAGTTCCCGCCGGCCGACAAGTTCCCGAAGACGATCGCCTTCAACGTCGTGCCCCAGGCCGGCAGCTTCGTCGACGACGGCCTCGACGAGACCGACGAGGACCAGAAGCTCCGCAACGAGAGCCGCAAGATCCTCGAGCTCCCCGAGCTGCAGGTGTCCGCCCTCTGCGTGCGGGTCCCGGTGTTCACCGGCCACTCGATGGCGGTCAACGCCCGCTTCGACCGCCCCCTCTCGCCCGCCGAGGCCAAGGAGGTCCTCGCCGGGGCAGCGGGCGTCGTGCTGTCGGAGGTGCCCACCCCGCTCGAGGTCACCGGCGGCGACGTCACCCACGTCGGCCGCCTTCGGGTGGACCCCACCGTCCCCGACGGTCGAGGCCTCGCGCTGTTCCTCTCCGGCGACAACCTCCGCAAGGGCGCCGCGCTCAACGCGATCCAGATCGCCGAAGCGCTGCTGGCCCGGGGCTAGGCCCGCCGCCCAGCTCGGGTTCAGGCCGGGACGGCTGACGCCGGGCGGTCCGCCCGCTCGGCGTGGACGGGCAGGGTGAAGCCGAACGTGGCGCCACCGGAGGGAGCGTCCGCGCACCAGATCCGCCCGCCCATCTGCTCCACCGACGACCGGGCGATGTAGAGGCCGAGGCCCACCCCCTGCTGCGGCCGGGTCAGGTGGTCTCCGAGCCGGGTGAACTTGTCGAAGATGCGCTCGCGGTCCCCGGGCGGCACCCCCGGCCCGCGGTCGGTGACGGTGGTGACGACCTGCACGCCCTCCCGTCGGGCCCTCACCTCGATCTCGCTGCCCGGGGGTGAGTACTTCAGGGCGTTGGACAGCAGGTTGGCCACCACGCCGGCGGCGAGGTTGGCGTCGGCCACGACGGCGTGCACGTCGGGGTCGACCACCACCTGCACCGCCCGGGTCGGGTCGTTGCGCTGGTACAGCTCGGCCTGGTCCCGCAGCAGGGACGGCCAGTCGAGCGCCTCGGGGACGACGACGACCGCCCGCCGGTCGATGGTGGTGGCCTGGAGGAGCGCGTTGACGAGGTCCTCCAACCGCTGCTCCTCGCGCACCATCACCTCGTAGATGCGCTGGCGCTGGTCGGTCTCGAACTCTGCGTCACGTCGCTGCAGCGTGTGCAGGAACCCCTTGATCGGGGTCAGCGGGGTCCGCAGCTCGTGGCTGACCTGGGCGATCCAGCCGTCCTTGTCGTCCTGGAGCTTCTTGCGCTCGGTGTCGTCGCGGGCCACGACGACGTAGCCCCCCTCCGACAGCGGCGCCCAGCTGCAGGTCAACCAGCGCTCGTCGCCCCCGGCCGCCTCGACCCGGACGAGGGCCACCTCGGGCCGGCCCAGGCGGCCGGGATCGGCCTGGCCGTGGCGGGGCCGGCCCTCCTCGTCGGCCGGGCGGAACACCGTCGCCACCGGGCTGCCGAGCGCCCGGTCGGCGGGCACCCCCAGGATCCGCTCCATGGCCGGGTTCCACGTGCGCACCGCCATGTCGAGCCCCACGGTGAAGATGCCGTCGGAGGACGACTCGAGCACGTCGGCGATCGTCCGTCGCTCCGCCTCCACGTCCGCGATGAGCGAGAGGCGGTGGAGCGTCGACGACACCCGCTGGGCCAGGGCGTCGAGCATGTGCTCCTGCTGGTCGGTGTAGGCGCGACCGTCGGCCCGGGCGCTGACGGCGATCGAGCCGCAGGGGACGCCGGCGTCGTCGAGGAGGCGCATGCGGCTCCCGTCGCCGTACACCGACGCCGACGGGTCGCCTCGGCTGACGCGGACCGTGTCGCCGATGCCCTCGATGAGGACGGTGGCGTGCGGCGCCCCGAGCAGCGCCATCGCGTGGTCGGCCAGCTCCTGGGCGGCGTCGTGGGTGTCACGGGCGGCGGCCAGTGCCAGCTCGGCCTGGCGCAACCGCTGCATCTGGTCGACCTGGAGGCCGGCCTGCCCGGCGGTCCGGACGGCCACCACCGCGGTGGCCGCCAGCGCGCCGACTGCGACCACCCAGAGCCTCGAGCCGGTGAGGAGGAGGGCCAGCACGACGACCGCCTGGACGCCGAGCGCGACGAGGAGCGCGGGCGACCGCCTGACCGCCCTGACCCGTTCCGCGATGCGATCCACGCCGCGTGCCTCCCAGACGCCTCAGCTCCGGGTCATCGTCCTGGCCCGGGAGCGTTGGCGTCCATGGCCCGACCGGGCCATTTCGGGCTAGTCCCCAGCCGGGGGTCCCCGGAGGAGCGGTGGTCGCGCTTCAGGGCAGCGCGTCGAGCCCAGCTGCCTCCCCGCCCACGAAGACCGTGGCTCCCCCAGCACCGGATGCACGCCACGTGCCGTCCCCGTCGCGGAGCAGCGCCGTGCGCTCGTCGATCCCGGCGACCGGCAGCGCCGCGGGTGCGATCTTCAGGGTGCGCCGCTCCTTGTCCTCGCTCCAGGTGTCGTGGTGGGGGATCACCGCCATGGGACCGATCAGCCCGAGGCCGAGCGTGAGCGCGCCGCCCCGGGGATCGACCATCGGGTCGCACAGGACCATGGCGCCGGCGCCGGTGCCGGCGAGGGTCCCGCCCTGCTGCCAGCGGGCGACGATGGCCTCCCACACCGGCGAGTCCTTGAGCACCGATCGGAGGTGCATCGGCGAGCCGCTGCCGAGGTACACGAGCTCGGCGCCCTCGATGGTGGCGGCGTGCTCGGTGGCCATGGCGTCCGAGCGGGTCAGCACCGGCAGCGCCCGGACCGTGGCCCCCAGCTCACGGAACCAGCGCTCAGCCGCCTCGACCTGCCGGTCCGGGTGCTCGTAGGCGGCCGCCGTGGGCACCACCAGCACCTCGCTCGCGCCGGAGGCGGCGAGGAGGTCTCGGTCGAAGTCACATCCGGGGCGCCACTCGGCGCCGCCCACGAGAGCGAGGAGGCCGGGCATCGCCCGCACGCTACCGCCGCCGGCTGGGGCCGCCGGCCGGGGCCGGGCGGCCGCCGTCTTGGCGGTCGTGGTTACCGGTCGGTAGCGTCCGCGCGATGAGCATCAAGCGCTTGGGGATCGTCGGATCAGGGATCATGGGCTCGGGCATCGCCGAGGTGGCGGCCAAGTCCGGGGTGGAGGTCATCCTCCGCTCGCGGCAGCAGGCCTCCGCTGACGCCATGGTGGCCGGCCTGGAGAGGTCGCTGGCCAAGCAGGTCGAGAAGGGCCGCCTCGAGGAGGCTGCGGCCAAGGAGATCGGGGCTCGGGTCAGCGCCACCGACGACCTGCACGCCCTCCACGACTGCGACCTCGTCATCGAGTCCGTGGTCGAGGACCTCGAGGTGAAGAGGGAGCTGTTCACCCGGCTCGACGACATCGTCAAGCCCGAGGGCATCCTCGCCACCAACACGTCCACCCTCCCCGTCGTCGAGCTGGCCGTGGCCACCGAGCGGCCCGACAAGGTCGTCGGCGTCCACTTCTTCAACCCCGCCCCGATGATGAAGCTCGTCGAGGTCATCGCTCCGCTCACCGCGTCCTCGGAGACCGTCGAGGCGGCCAAGGCGTTCGCGGCCGGGTGCGGCAAGGACGTCGTCGAGGTGAAGGACCGGGCCGGCTTCATCGTCAACGCACTGCTCTTCCCGTACCTCAACAACGCCGTGCGGATGCTCGAGTCCGGCACCGCGAACAGGGACGACATCGACACCGCGATGAAGGGCGGCTGCAACTTCCCGATGGGCCCCCTCGCCCTGCTCGACCTCGTCGGCCTCGACACCTCGCTGTCGATCCTCGACGCCCTCTACGACGAGTTCCGCGACCCGAACTACGCCGCCATGCCGCTCCTGCGCCGCATGGTCGCCGCCGGCCAGCTCGGCCGGAAGTCCGGCTCCGGGTTCTACTCCTACTAGGTCCTCGTCGCTCGCCTGCGGCGAGCTCCTCGGAGCTGTTCGGTGACGGCCGCCCTTCGGGGCGGCCGTCGCTGTCTGCGCCTTCGGCGCTCGTCGGCTCCGGAGCGGCGGAGCCGCCCTCCGCCGGTGTGGGGGGCTCCGGCGGGAGCCTCCGCCCCCCACGCCCCCCGCCGGGGCTCGGC
>Ga0208490_100504_pt1 | contig 23673 bp, 19 predicted proteins | sample SubbioAug_CSWold_FD_184818 | JGI IMG/M metagenome (GOLD analysis project Ga0208490, IMG submission 184818) | Serpentinite rock and fluid subsurface biosphere microbial communities from McLaughlin Reserve, California, USA - CR11Aug_CSWold (SPAdes) | ecosystem: Environmental > Terrestrial > Deep...
AAAGCTCCGCGCCAGACCCCGTTGCCCAATCCGCCGAAAACGGCAAAACTCAAACCCGGAGTCTCGCTCACACTGGATAAAAGTTGGGGGCAACGTCACCGCACTTAGACTGATATTGCAATCCTACTATTTGTACGAGTTTGTCCAGTGCGCCCTCCCGCAACCAAAATTACTATACTTTGCATAACCTCCTCTTCGCAGGAGGTTTTTTGCTGTACAGACCTCCCCTCCCCACCAAGGCTCAGCGCCAGAATGCCCGCAAGTGCGCCGTGAAGGTCCAGCTGCGGCTCCATGCGCTTGCCGCCTGTGGGCACCGGCGTGACCACGATCTTCTCGATCAGGCCGCGGATCGCTTCGCGGGCGTCTCCCTCGCTGTCAGGCTCGGCCAGCTGAGTGATAAGGGCCTTGATGCGCGCGTGATAGGTCTCGGCCATCTTCGGGTGGATGCGCAGGGCGGCGTCCTTGGCCGGGGTTCTTGCCAGGTCGGCCTCCAGCTGTTTTTGCCGCGCTTCCAGCTGCGCCATGCGGTCCTTGATGCGCTCGGCGGGTGTGCCCGCCAGAAGGGCGTTGACCAGAAGATCCTGATCCTTGATCACCTTGGCCAGCTCCTTTTGCTTGACCGCGCGATCATCGGTCTGCGTTGCGGCCAGGCGGTTGCGCTCGGCGATGTATTCCTCTGCAAAGGCCTTGACCAAGGCCGGGTCCATCAGATGCTCCGACAGGCTGGTCAGGATCCGGTCCTCCAGATCCTGACGCGCGATGGTGGTGCGGTTTGTGCAAATCGCGGTGCCCTTGTTGCGCGAATTGCTGCAGCCGAACCGGTCCTTCGCCACAGTCGAAAAGCCGCCACCGCAACATCCGCATTTGATCAGACCGCTGAACAGGAACCGCGGCTTGCGCCGTTCCCAGGCTTCCGCTTTGGTGTGTTTGATCGTCCGGCCTTGCTGGCGGGCCTTGACCGCCTCCCACAGGTCTTGCGGGATGATGCGCAGGTCCGGCACCTCGGCATATTCCACCACGGCATCGGAATTTGGCCGCGCCTGCCGCTTGCCCGTTTGGGGGTCCTTGACGAATTCCTGCCGGTTCCAGACCCGGCGGCCAATGTAGAGTTCATTGTTCAGAATGCCGGTGCCACGCTTGGGATTGCCGTGGATTGTGGATTTGTCCCAAGCCGGCCCGCGCGGCCCCGCGATGGCATCCTGATTGAGCATATCCGCGATCTTGCCCGGTGACATGCCATCGACATAGGCCTGAAATATGCGCCGCACGACAGCCGCCTGATCGGCATTGATCGCCAGATCGCCCCTCTTCAGCTCACCGTCCTCGCCAAGCTCGCGCACAACATCATAGCCATAGGCCTTGCCGCCCGCCGATTTGCCCTTCTGGATGCGCCCGCTGAGGCCGCGCCGTGTCTTGGCGGCGAGGTCCTTGAGAAAAAGCGCGTTCATCGTGCCTTTGAGACCGATGTGCATCTCGTTGACGCGCCCCTCAGAGACGGTCTCGATCCCGACACCGGCGAAGTTCAGGTTCTGGTAAAGATGCGCGATATCGCCCTGATTGCGCGACAGCCGATCCAGCGCTTCCGAGAGCACGAGATCAAAGCGGCGGTCAGAGGCATCACGCTGCAGGCGTTGGATGCCGGGCCGCAGCATGCTGGCGCCCGAGGTCGCGTGATCTTCATAGGTGCCGACAACCTCCCACTCCTCGCGCGCGGCACGGGTTCGGCAAAGCCTGATCTGATCATCAATGGAGGCGGCGTTCTGCAAATCGGACGAAAACCGGGCATAGATGGCAACGCGAAGCGGTTGATTGGTCATGATCACTTATCCTCGGAATTGTATTACAAAGCTGCCCTGTCCTGGGGGCGATCTGAGCCGCACTCGGCCGCATGATCCGCCCGCGCCGCATCCCGCGCCATGGCGCGCACCAGCGCCAGCATCTGGTCCTGATCGTCCGGGCTGGACGGCCCTTTGGCAATAGGGTCGTTCGGAGGCATTGCGCCGCCGGGCGGTGCCACTGGCCCCTCCACGTCCTGCGCATGTCTCTTCCGGTCCCGTGCCATTGGCCGAGTGCTCCTGCCCGTCCTGACGCTGGATCAGGCGGGGAAATTTGATGTTGATCTGGCCGGGTGTTGGTCCGGCGGTGTTGGGATCACTGTAATGCATCGGCGGCCTCATGGATTGGCGGGAAGAGCGGGAAAAACGGCGAACATGTCCGAATTTTGTGGATAACCAATGGGTTGGAAAACTATGGCGCAAACTCTGCTTCGAAAACGAGGCAAAGGAATAACCGAGAAAAAGAAAAAACTTAAAAAGGTCGAAGAAAAATCCGTATTTTCCAACCTGCCCTGAAACAAAGAAACTGAAAAACAAGACTTCACTCTGTCTTCGAAAAAACCGAAAAAACATCTTCCTTCGCAAAAACGGAAAAATCGAAAAAACAAAACAACGCCGGAACATCAAAAATATCATGACGCGGTCCGTCCTTCGTCTCTGGATATCGTCCTGTTCCTGATAGAGCATCTTCATCTACCCGTCATGATGGCCCGCCCCCGAGACGCTCCAGATCGACAATCCCGCGCCACAGCTGTTCCGCCTCATCGCCCGGGTCCACCTGCCCAGGGTATCCCAGCGAGACATTGCGGATCAGGGTTCGGCCTTGGCGTATCTCTGCCGCATGATGCGTATGTCCAAACAGCCAGGCATCGGGCTGGTATCGTTTAATCAGGCCGCGCAGGTCAGAGCCGTAGACCCCGTCAAGATCACAGGGCGTCTCACCGATCAGATCGGGGTGGGGGCAATGGTGAGTGACGACAATCGTCTGCCCGTCAAAGGAGGTGGCAAGCTGGGTCTTGATCCAGGCCCGGTGATCGGCGTGCAGCGCAGCCGTATCGCTCGGGCGAATACGCCCATGTCCGGTCGCCGCCATGCGGATATAGCGATAGTCGTTCATCGCGTCCCGCGCGCGCATCATCGCCAGGGACGGATCGCCCGCCACCGCGAAATCCGTCCAGAGCGTGCTGCACAAAAAGCGGGTATGCCCGATCACCACCGCGCATTTTTGCACGAAGCGCGCCCCGGCCTCAGTGCAGATGCGGCTCAGCCGATCATCGCCGTCGAGCACGTGATCATAATAATCGTGGTTGCCGGGAAAGACGTGGATGCGGTTTGGCGCGATGTAGCGCCCGATATGTGCCAGAAGCTTGGGCCAGCGCACTTTTGGTTTGTTCGACAGATCGCCCGCGATGATCAAGGCCTCCAGACCGGCCCAAACCTCGGGGTCCAGCGCGGCTAGAGGATCACGTCCAGTTGCCAGCCACATATCGAGGTGCAGATCCGCGATGATGAGGATTTTGCTCATGGCCGACCTCCTTGATCGGTGTCGCTGTGGATGGTGTCGGGGCTGGCATCATCGCGTGCCGGATATCTAGCGATGGCAGCCTTGAGTTTGTCCCCCTCCTTAATCAGCTCCTGCTGGGCTGCGTTGCAGGCTCGGGCAATCTGCGCAAGCGCGGTGGGATCACCCGTGAAAAGGCACCAGCCGAGCCGGGCGGTCGAGAGCCAGCCTGTGGCTGTCACGCCGATCACAGGATAAGGCTGGCCGTTGATCCTGATCTCGGGGAATGCGCCGGGCGGGCCGAGGCGGACCACGCTGACCGTGATGCCGGGGCGGGCGAGCGGGGGCGGGTCATACGCCAGGCGCGTCAGCGCGTCGAAATAGCTGTCGTCATACGGGACGGTCATGGGCATATCCTCTTCAGTCGACAAGAAGGTCAGGGCAGGTGGTGTCGATCAGCCCGCGGAACAGCAGATCAATCTCGGCCCCCTCGGGCATCTCTTCGGGGTAGCCCAGAGAAATATCGCGGATGAGCGTGGTGCCGATCCGCGTCTGCTGGTGGCGATGCGCGTGACCGCAGAGCCAGAGTGCGGGCTTATGTTGCAGGATCCAGCCTTCGAGATCCGAGGCGAAGAATGGCGACAGCGGGCTCAGCGAGCCCGCCACGGCGGCGCTTGGCAGATGATGCGTGACCACCACTGTTTTGCCTGCATGCGGGGCACTGATGGCGCGCGTCAGCCAGTCCAGATGATCGGCATGTGCGGCGGCGGTATCGGTGGGCGTGATGAATGCGCCCCCTGCGTCGCGTGCGATGCGCTCGAAATCCGCCATCCAGAGCGCGCGCTGCATCGCGTCGTCCTGCGGCCCGAACAGGCGAAAATCGGTCCAGAGCGTGCAACACAGAATGCGCAGGTCGCCGAGCCGGATCACCTGCTTTTGGGCGAACTGCATCCCGGCGGCCTCGACCAGGGCGCGCAGGGCGTCGTCGCCATCAAGGCGGTGGTCGTAATAGTCGTGGTTGCCGGGGACGACATGGACCTTGGCGGGATCAATCCGCCGCCCAATCCAATCCAGAAGTGCGGGCCATGTGCGCAGCGGGTCCTCGGCGAGATCGCCCGCAAGAATGAGCGCATCGAGATCGTGGAGCCGGTCAGCGACGCCCGAGAGCGGGTTGCGCCCAACGGCGGACCATTCGTCAAGGTGCCAGTCCGCGCTGATCAGAATTTGCATGATGGTATTCCTTTAGGTGATGGGCGGGGATCGTTCTGAGAAGGATATGAGGGACGTAAGAAAATGCGGGGATCTATTGGAGGAATGGGATCAACGGGACTCTGAGTGCATTATGTCAGCCTGCTCCGGGTCTTGACGGTTGCCCTCGGCCATTGCCGAGGCTGTCACTTCGCGGATATCACGCAGATGTGCCGCGATCTGGTCGCTGTTCAGGCTGCGCTCTTGCAACAAGGCGCGCGCCAGCTCCTCCAGCGTGGGGCGATGCTGGGCCAAGATCACGCCGGCGCGTTTCTCGGCGCGCTCGATGCGTTGGCGCACCCGGCCGCGCAGATGCGCGTTTTGCAGCATCAATGCCTCTGGCGCGTCATGCCAGATCGGGCCTTCGGAGCCTAGGCCGTAAACCGTCTCGATCCCCAGAGCGCATTGGGTGGCCTTGGCCAGATCAGAGGTCGCTGGGCCACCTGCGCCCGCCGAAACCGATCCCAGAACCAGACGCTCGGCTGCGCGCCCGGCGAGGCTATAGGCGATCTCAGCCTCGAGATCCGTGAGCAAGCTTTCCGACCGGACGGGGCTGCGCAGGATCTCGCCCCCGGTGGGCGTGATCTTGAGGCTGGTGATCCGACCGAGGCCAAGGGCAGCGCCCACAACGGCATGACCCGCCTCATGCACGGCGACACGCCAGATCAGGGCGGGGGTGTCGTTGGCCATGTCGATGTCGAGCTGCGCGTAGAGCATCGCAACGCTCAGTCCCGTTCCCGCATGTCGCGCATCCGAGCGTGCGCCGCGGATGGCCGCGTCGATCTCGGCCGGGCTGCAGCCGACGGATGCACGGGCCAGGGCTATGAGATCCTCATCAGCGATCTCGTCTCGCAGGTGGCGGCGCAGAAGGGCGAGCAGGCCCGCGGCATCCGGAAGCGGCACCTTGATCTTGAGATCGAAACGACCGGCGCGCAGGACCGCCGGATCGATGCGGTCGATAAAATTGCACGCACCCACCACGATCACGCCTTCTTGCAGCGCGATGGCGTTCATCTCACCCAGGAAAGCATTGATCACTTGGGTGCGATAGTTGGAATTGTGGGTGTCACGGCTGGCTCGTGATCCGACGGCATCGATCTCATCTATGAAAAGAAGGCAGGGCGCGCGGCTCCGCGCCTTGGCAAAGGTCTTGCGCATCTCGCGCAGCATATCGCCCAAGTGGCCCGCCGCCTGCCATTCCGCGAAGCTGCCGGTGACGCAAGCGAGGCCCGCGCCGGCGCTCATTGCGCGCGCCAGCCACGTCTTGCCGGTTCCGGGTGGGCCGTAAAACAGGATCGACCGAGAGAGCTCAGACCATGCGACCTGACCGGCTTTCCACAGGAGAAGATCGGCAACCATACGCCGCGCTGGCAAAAGGGCAGGGCTGTCGCCAGTCATCTCTTCGAGACGGGGCACATCTTTGCGGTCGGTCAGCGTCATCGCGGCCAGCCGTGCGCTCACGTCTGGCAAGGTGGGACCGCGCAGGGCGGTGCAGACATGGGCGGTGCTGAGCTTGGCCAGCCGTGCGTCATCCGGCAGGGCCTGCCGGAACGCCGCTTCATCCGTCAGCGCGACGCCAAGATCGCCCGCCCGCAGCTGTGCCACCAATATCTCGCGCGTCACGGGCGGCAGCCGCAAGAGTGGCAGACCCGCCTGTCGGATATGCTCTGGCAGCGGCGCGCCCAGTGGGCAGAGGATAAGGACCGGCGAAAACAGATCCATCGCCGCCTCAATGAGGACCGCAAATCGTTGGCCCTGCGATGCGCTGACCGCGCCCTCCGTGACGGGCGGTGCAACCACCGCCCACCCTGCATTGGGCACGCAGAATTTGAGCACATCTGTGACAAGCTCGAGATCGTCGATGGTGAAATCACAGAGGATCGTTACCGCGCGCGCATCCTGTGCGGCACGAAGCGCGTCCTCGGACCCGAACGCCACCGCAAGTCGCAAGGCGATCAGGATCTGCCGCGCCGGGACTGGAGCCCAAGGCGCACCGATTGGCTGCTCCGGATCAGGTTGGCCCTGATTGAAGCGCTCGAAGATCTCACCAAGCACATCATCGGCCTCGCCGTCTTGGACGTCCGATTGCGCCTTGAAACTCAGGTGGCCCCGGCCTGCGTGATGCAGCCGCAGGCGGTCGATGAGGAGATGTGCGAACGGCAGCCAGAGGGGCTCTTTGGATGAATTAATCATATTTGGCTGGGTCATGGCGCAGCTCCCTGTTTTTAATGCGGCGGCAAAGCCCTTCTGTCTCCGGGCGCGTGACCCGGAGCTAGATGGGCTTGTTGGAAAGAGAGGTTCGGCTCAGGCGGCGGTTGCACTGGCCTCAAGATCATCGAGCAGGCCGAGGATCACCGGCGTCAGAGATCCATCATAGATCTCCGTCTTGACCCGGATCTGCCCCCGCCACGCCGCAGGATCGACGGCGGCATCGGGATGTGCCTGTTTCAATTCCTTGTGCATCGCCTTCTCGGCGCAGAGCGCGGCATGGCCGGTGGCCATCGGCACCACGCGCAGGATCTGGCAAGGCATCTCGTTGTCGCGCCGAAGCTGATAGGTCAGGCGGCTCTCAGGGTCGCGAGAGAAGCCGAGCTTCACGACCTCCCGGCCGGACGCGAGCGTAAAACCCATGGCGTAGACATAGCTGGCCGCACCGGGCCAGTCCTTGCCGCAGCCGCCGCAGGAAAACCGCCCGCTTTGCATGTTCGCCCGCGCGATCCGCTGGTCGTGACCACAGTCCGTGTGCGTGTAAATCCGGTAGTTCGGATTGCCCTCGGGATCCGCCGACGTCAAGCGCCAGCCACGCACCTCGGCTTCGCCCGTCTCGGTTGCGGCATGACATGTCTCGCACCGAAATCCGGTCACACCTGCGCCGATGCGTCTGACCAGTTCGAACTGGCGGCGCACCTCATGGCCACAGGGAGAGAGATAAAACGCATAGTGACGGTGTGTGGGATCGCGCCGCAAAAATGTGAGGCCCGCGGCGGCCGCATCCTTGCGCCAGTCTGCCAGAAGGCACGACTGGCAGAGCGGCTGCGCCGACATCAACGTGAAGAGCCGCACCTTCTGTGTGGCCCCGCAATGGCGGCAACGCAGCGCCAGATGCAGGCGGTCGATGATGCGCCCGACGATGTCGAAGCCTTTGGCCTCTGCTGCTGCCGCCCATTTGGGCAGAATGGCACCGGGGAAAACGGGATGCGGGATAGCGTTGATGATCAGCGTGGTCGGGGAAAGGGTTTGCGTGTTCATGAGAACGTCCTTCATTGGGGAAGAGGCGTGCCGACACATCCCGGCCCAGAGGCCGGGTGCGTCTTTGCTGATGGATGCGGTGGGGCTGCCTAGAAAAAGGCGGGCGACAGATCGTCGGCGGGCGCCGATGCGTCCGGCGCGATGGCGCAGTCTGGGCTGTAATCGAAGAGCGGCAAGCGCATCATGGCGTCGATCAGATGCCGTGCCTGAATCAACAAGGCGTTGCGGGAATGTGCCGTGGGGCCGAAGCCCTGAACCTGAAACTGCCGGAAAAACACCAGCTTCATCTGCCGATGCAAATACTGCGGGCGTTCCGGCGCGTCGGTCTTCAGCATGGCGTCCGCAAGCACCACCATCCGGCGCAACGGCTGATCCTCGGGACGCTCGACGCGCAACCCGTGAACGTGCCGAAGCGTGCTCTCCAGCCGCCCCCGCGCTTGCTGCGCATCGCGGTGCCAGACCCCATAGGCCGGGTCGTAGCTGTGACAGATGTCATCAAGATCCCGCTCCGCCTCGATGAAATCCGCGAGGCTGGGCAAAAGTGCTGCGAAGGCGATGGAATACGCGGTCTCATGCGACGGTTCCAAGCGGTCTGCGTTTGTCGCGGCGGTCAAAGGAGTGAAAATGGTCATGCCAGGCCTCCTTCGCGCAGACGGGTGGCATGAGCCCGTGTTGCGATCCGCCCGAAAGTCGACAGGAAACCGACTTCGATGCCGGAACGAGGACGGTGCATCGTCATCATGTCGAAGACAGCCCACTGCAGGATTTGAGCCGTGTTCTCTGCTACCATGTAGTCCAACGCGGCCGCTGCATAGCGTGCGCCCAACGCACAATCCGCGCCGTAGTCGCCGGTCGGGGCAACCTGCCAGAAACAGCGCGGCGCAGCCCCTGACGCGCGTTCCTCTGTCGTCGCGTCGCGCACGAAAGGAAGGGAAAGGATTGGGTGATCGAAATGGTCGGCACCCGGCGTGACAAGCGCGTCATCGGTCAAGGCCGCCGAGAACACCGGCATCGGGCCGGTGACAGCGACGGTGGTAAAGCCAAGTCCCCCGAGCACCGTGCGGCGGGTAAGGTCTTTCTGCCCATCAGGCAGCATGTTAGAAACGGCATTAGCCATGTGCGATCTCCTCAATAGATCGTGCTTCGGTTAGAGCTTGAGGCAAGGGGGCCAAATCCCTTGCCTTAGCTCGCCCAATCTGGCACTATGCCATTATGATGTCAACATCAAAATGCAAGAAAGTTATAATGGCCCCTCCAAAGAAAGATACCGAAGCTTTGACGCTGCGCTTGCCCCGATCTCTCATTGACGCAATCGATGACAGACGTCGCGTCGAATCGGACCTTCCCACACGACCTGAAATGATCCGCCGTGCCCTTGTTGAATGGCTGGAGATGACGAACGCCAAGGATGCCTGATTGAACAGTTACTGACATGCTGAGGTAAGGGCGACCGTCCGCCGCTAGAAGACTTACGCTATGAGGCCAAGTATGCACCGTCTCGACACAACTGGCCATTTGCCCAATAAGGATTACAAGGTCAAATTTCGCCTCTCGAGGTGTTTGATGCTTTCAGGGCCCTTTGCTTCTGCGGAACACGAACTCTGGTAGAATGGTCTCCCACTCACTGCGCTTTATATAGGTTTGAAAAGCTTCCTCGTTATCCGCCTTGCGCCAGCGGACGATGGCCCCGACCTTGCCAGAGACGAGGTATGTTCCGTTAGGCGGTGCCCAGTTTGCTGCCATGCGGCCGAGGACGCGTCGATGCGTGTCGAGGAACATCCATTTGCCCTCGCGCCGCTCCAGGGTCACCACATCATCGATCGTGGCCTCGGAAATGGCGGCAAGAGTTTGGCTCGTCTCGGCGAGGCGTCCCGCATAAGAGAGATCGACTGAACTCATGTCTGGCAATTGATACTGGTCGGGCTCGGGCAGGTCGGAAGGGCGAGGCATCTCGACTTTGCGTAAAAGCTCGCTGTTGCTGTCAGCAAGGACGAACGCATGCGCCCCACGAGTCACCACAGCAAGGCTCCGGCGAGCGCGCGTCATTGCGACGTAGAAAAGGCGTCGGGGTGCCTCGCCGTCCTCGCCTTGCGAGATCGCTTGCCAGCCACCGTTGAGGATCACCACATGATCAAATTCCAGGCCCTTGGAGCGGTGAGCCGTGAGCAGCAGAAGCCCGCGCTGCGTTCCTCTGACATCCTGCGCCCATTCGGCAAGCCATTCCAGCGCGTCGGGAACCGGGATCGTCTTGGTGCCAAGTTCGCGGGCCAGGTCCGCGATGCCTTCGGCAATCAGATCAACCCAGCGCGTTTGCTGCTGCTGATTCAGGATATCGAGGATGTCCTGAATAGTAAGCATCGCCGCGGGCCGCTGCCGTAGGCCAGCCACCAGGCTTTGCATCTCACGAAGGCGCCAGACACTTGGCAGTTTCTCATTGGCCATCTCCACTGGAAGCCCCAGTTTTTCGGCATAAGCCCGCACTGGCCCAAGCCGTCGCCAGTCACGCGAAATGATGGCTGTGCGTGACCAAGAAAAATCCGGGTCCAAACGGGAGAGCCGGACCAGTTCGTCCACCGCGGCTACCCCTTGAGCAACATCATCTCCCGGCACATCGAGGAATTGCGCACGTCCTCGTCCCACCGGGTCGTAGGTCGCCATCACTCCGCCTCCCGGATGGAGACTGCGCAGCTTGTCAACTGTGATCGGGTGGCCTGCTTTCATGCGCCCCTGAGCAGGCTCAATCACCTGATTTGCGGCATCGATGATGAAACGGGTCGAGCGGTAATTCTCGGTGAGGAACTTCGGCTTGGCGCGGTAATCCTCTTCGAAGCGACGAATGAATGAGACTGACGCTCCAGTGAAGGCATAAATATTCTGGTCGTCGTCCCCAACCGCAAAGAGGCTGAGACGTTGGTCAGGATCATCGAGTGAGCGCCCGGCCACGGCGGCAATCAGAGCATATTCTTCAGGACCGATGTCCTGATATTCGTCGACGAGAATCCACCGGTAGCCTTCGATCAGGGCCTCGCGCTGCGCCTCGGCCTCGGCGCGGCTGAGCCCTTCACCTGTGATCATACGCACGGCTTCACGCAGAATGGCGTCAAAGTCGCGGGTCTCGGTGGACCCGCCGGCAAAGCTTGCCCCTACCAGTCGCATGGCGAGCGCGTGACAGGTGGAAATGGTGACCCGAGCGGCATCCTCGCCGACAAGATGGCGCAGGCGGGCACGGACCTCGGCCGCGGCATGGCGGTTGTATGTCAGAACGAGGATACGCTTCGGGTCCTCGCGCCGGACGCGCAGAAGATACGCGATCCGGTGGACCAGCACTCTTGTTTTACCTGATCCGGGACCAGCCAGCACAAGGACGTTGGTTTCCTCTCGATCGTCGGCCACGATGTCTTGCTGGGTAGGATTGCCGAGGTCCTCGACGATCTGTCTCCAGGCACGTCCTGTGGTTTGGCGGCGAATCTCGACACTGCGGCCCGGCATCCAGCGGCGCAGGAAGCGATCCTGGTCCAGCGTAAAATAGTCCTTGGTGAGACTTTGTGCCTGTTCGATCCGCTCCAGCCCCTTTTCGGCATAGGCGGCCATGACATGGGTTTGCAACGTCTGCTCGCGGTAGTGCTCTTGCAGCGGCAGGAAATCCTTGGCTGAGAAAGACGCTCGATCAGGATTCAGATGAATTGTCATTGCCGAGCGGAAGACGGTCAGCCCCTTGCCGAGCGTCAGCACCTGCTGTTCATGCAGCCAAAGGAGTGCGCGCTCCATCAGCTTGGTCATGTCTTTTACGCCCGAAGTCTTGATGATCGCATCACCGTTCAGCTGGGCCAAAAGGTCCCCAAGTGTCGTCTCGACTTGGATGTCCTTGCCCTTGGTCCCTGTTGGCACCTTGGCAATAAAAAATTCGAGAAGTTTCTCGGCGGCTGTCCAGCGCAAGGACGCTGTCTGGTCCAGTATCCGCCACGAGCGCTGCAGGACGATCTCGAGAGTTTTGGAAGAGAGCTTTCTCAGTCGAATGTTGCCTTGTCTGCCATCCTCGTCGCGCCCGTCCCTCTCGATACTGCGCAAAAGGCGTTCGAGAATATGAGGGCCTGCACCGGAATGGCCCATCTCTCTCATTCTCTGGCTGGCAACTGTGAGATCAAGCTGGCCACCGCCACCCGTGTCGGATTCGGGGGCCATCTCTCGCATAGTGCCAATGAGCGCGCCCTCCAGAGACCGCGCCCCCGCGAACCGTTGGCGGGAACCGTTCTCAATCGCGACATGTATTTGGACTGTGATGGCAATATCATTCTTGGCGAGGCCCAGAGTCTCAAGATCTGCCATAGCTTTTGCAAGCTCGCGATGAGTGAGGCCTGCGAGCCCAGTCAATTCGTCGGTCGAGATTCCCTGATCGGCGGGCGTGTTCATCATGTAGCGCACGATGTCCAGAAGCTGCTTGCGCCGTGCGTTGGTGATCTGCGTCTGTTCGAGCTTTGCTGCGGCCTCTTCCAGCGTGCGCACCATCAGCGAAGAAGGAAAAACCTGCACGCGGTTCTCTTCGCGCGAGACGAGGGTCGCCTCTTCCAGCCAAGAAACTGCCGTCTTGACCCGCGTGTCATCTGTGGCGCTGTCGCGGAGAAAGTCGCGGTCTTTCTCTTCGCGCACAATTTCTCCGGTGGTCGCGACCACCTTGCCACCATTCCGGCCCTGCTCGTCGATCCGACGCAGCGCCTTGAGGATCGCCCCAATCTCGTGACGCTCGAGGCGTGAACGGGCGGTGAGGGTGAACTGCCGCTCGACGTCATCAGTGTGATACAATAGCACGCAATCGGCAGGCATCCTGTCGCGTCCTGCCCGGCCCGCCTCTTGCAGGTAATTCTCCAGCGACCCCGGTATATCGGCATGGACAACCACTCGGATATCGGGCTTGTCTATCCCCATACCAAAAGCATTTGTGGCCGCAATCACCCGCAAGTCGCCCACGCGGAAGGCTTCCTGCACAAACCGTTTATCATCGACCGTCAGCCCTGCGTGAAAATGGGCTGCGGCCAAGCCCTGACCTTTGAGGAACGCCGCAACCTGCTCGGTCTCTTTCCGTGTGGCGCAATAGACGACTGCGCCGGAGCGGCCCTCTGGAAGGTGATCCTGTATGGCCGTAAGGATATCTCCGAGTTTACTCTCTTTTCGCGTCGCCAGCACCGAAAACGACAAGTTTGTCCGCGACGAGCCACCGTCGAAGAGGCCCAGTTCGATTCCGAGTTTCTGTTGAAAATGGTCGATTATGTCGCGCACAACCTCGGGCTTGGCCGTGGCTGTCAGGCAGAGGACCGGGGCCGACGGCGCGTCCCCTGAGAACTCGCGGATAAATCGGCTGATGTAGCGATAATCGGGCCGGAAATCGTGCCCCCACTTCGAGACGCAATGCGCCTCGTCCAGCACCCAGAGCCCCACCTCACGCTGCTGCAGGACCGAACGCACCGAAACCGAGCGCAATTGCTCGGGCGATATCAACAGGATTGCCGCCTGACCAAGTCTGACGCGGTCCAGCGCGTCTTGCCGCTCGGGCATCGATAGCATGCCGTTGATTGTCACCGCTGAGGAAATTCCTGTGCGCTCCATGCCTTGGACCTGATCGGCCATCAGGGCAACAAGAGGCGAGATAACCACCGTGAGCGCGCCAGTCTTGTCGTAAAGGCTTAATGCGGGGACTTGGTAGCAGACAGATTTTCCTGTGCCAGTGGGCAAGATGCCAAGGACATGGGAATGTGCCATCGACTTTGCGACAATGACTTCTTGCAGTGGGCGTCCTGCGGCATCTGTGGGTTCAGGACGGTAAGCGGGGAACCCGAACCACTTCCGCAACGCTCCTTTGGGGTCGTTCATTGTGGCGCACCAGGTGCAAGAGGGATTGCCACAGTTCGTGTCACGCAACTGTCGAACGATCAGCGCTGCCTGCGGAAACGAGGCCCTGACCCAAGGAGGCATGACAGATTCCCCGCCTGAGACAGAGATCCATGCCAAAGCATATGCCATCGGCCAAGCCATCCGGGGATCCTTGAGCGCATCCAGCGCAGCACCTACCTGTGCGCCGCAAGCCCGAGCCTCCAATAGCTTACGGATCGCGTCAAAAGCTGTGTCCGGGTCCGGCGCGTTTGCATTGCGGATGTATTGAAAGACCGCATCGAAGCCATCAGAGCGATCTGTTCGCGTAACAAGGTGGTGCCAGGCGCGCAGTAGATCGGGCGATTGCACTTTTAAAGCCTCGATCTGGTTGCTCAAAACCTCGAATACCAGACGGGCATCAAGCTCGGGGTCGTTCACATGTCCCGCATGCAAGCGCCCGTCTTTGTAATGCTTGACCAAGTGATGGTAGGGGTTGCGCGGAAAGGCCAAGGGGTTCAGCCAAAGCGTATCTATGGGCGCCATCATTTTGTCGCGAAGCCGGGGTCGCGACGCCAGTAAGTGTTCAATGTCATGACGCAGAATGTTGTGGCCGATGACGTAGCTGGTCGTCTTCAGGGCCGCTTCCAGCCTGTCGAGCGATTGCTGAAGCCTTCCTGCACCTGCCACGATCGCGGGGCCTGAGCCGTGGCGAACAGCGGCCAATTCGAAGATCTCTGCTTTCTTGGGATCAACCTCCAGGTCAACTGACAGGCACCGCTCCAGAAAGGGCGGCTGCTCGACGGCCTTTAGACCCAAGAAGCTACGAAAAGGCATATAATCCAGTCACATAATCCGCAGATTGTTCCAGTGTTAAGGCACCTCTTAACGCCCGGCAATACAATTGCCTCCTCCGGAGTTTGCGGCGCAACCGCAACCGGACCTTTGAACAGTGTCAGCGTCGTCGATGACGCGCGCAGGATAAAAACTGCTCCGGCCAAAGGCGCAAACGAACTCCGCCTCTGATCTCGCTACATTATTGCTGAAAGCACTCAGCGTTCGTGACCAGATGCCCGATGCGATAAGTTCATTTGCCGAGGATAAAGTCAGCCTCCCGCCTTTTATTCCCGATTCCGCACCCTGCGGCTTTCTCTAAAACTATCCGCCAGAGAGCATCACCCTTTGCTGATGGCCCTTCAGCCAAGCAACCAACCCACGCGTCTGGTTTGCGATCTTCTGCGGCAACCCGACGTCACCTTCGCCGATGTCATACCTATAGCCTTCGCCTGATCTACACCTCGTTTTCACCCGTCGTTCTTTGAAGAAGTGTCGCAGGCTCGACGTCCAGCGCGTCTGCAAGCCGCGCTACAACATCAATGGTCGGGTTATAAACGTTCCGCTCCAGCGCGCTGATGTAGGTTCGGTCGAGCTCGGCGCGATGCGCAAGCTCCTCCTGGGACAGTCCCTTGTCACGGCGGACTGCCCGCAGGTTTCGCGCGAATATCTCTCGAATGTTCATCCGACAGAACTTTGCGGGTTGTAGAGTATACAGCCACGGAGTATACTCTACAAAATGGTAAGTTGCCTTAGGGGCGTTGCCGGGGCCATAGCCCTATGCGTAGCCTGTCCTGAGGGTGACGTGCTGAGTGAGGGTCGTGGTGAAATGGTGAAAATCGTTAATGTTGTGCTGATCGTTGCTGGTTTGGCCGTCCCCTTGGGGGCGGCCACCCATGCACGTCCGGCGAAATGCCTGCTTGAGGTGAATGGGACGAGTTATGTCGACGGAGCCTGTGATTTTCGCCCGCTGAGCGATGGAACCGGCAGTTTTCAGATTACCGGCCCGAAGGGCACCTACTTCGCTTATCTTCTTGTGGACGGTGTAGATCGCGCCACTGCGCATTGGAACGAGGAGCCCGGCGCGTCGCATGCGCATACGCCGCTTGGCGCCCTGACCCGGGATGGGCCCTGCTGGATCAATGAGACGACAAAGCTTTGCGCCATGTCGGAGCCGTAGCCTCAAAATCCGCACCGATCCGCAGATCGCAACCCTGACCACCACCTGAGACCAACGGGCCGATGGCCCTGAATTCCGCGCCTTCGCGCGCACGAACCTGTTTTTCTACGAGGTATTGCATGAACACCAAAGCGCGTTTCGATCAAGGATATGATGTGCAGCATGACGGTAACCGGCAGATTGTCACCTGGCGGGGCGATGGCCTGTCCTGGGTGGCCTATGTGATCCTGCCCCTAGGCCTGCTTGGCCTGTTGCCGCTGTTCTTGACGGCGTTCTGGTTCGTCCCTGCTATCTTGATCGGCGGGCTGTCTTTTCTCGTCTATCTGTCGTTTCAGTCGCAGAGCTTCGTGCTGACGCCAAGCGCCATCATCAAGGGCGATCAGGAATATGAACTGGCGAAAATCTCCGAGTTTCTGATCGACAATCCGATGGACAAGGAGGTCTCGATTGTCGCCCAGCCGGGGATGATTATCGGCGGAACCGGTATCGCCGGTGCGTCACTGGCCGCGACCGGTCTGATGGCGAATGCTGCCAGTTCCGCCGTTCTTGCCGGGAGTATGGCGATCTCGCGCGCAGCCGCGAAACGGCGGTTCCGGGTTCGGATGCGCTATGGCGCACGGGTGGTCACGCTGGCGCGCAACCTCAAACAGGACCGCGCCATTGCGTTGTTCGATCTGTTGACCCGCACATAGCCATCAGTGCGGTTGTGGCAAGGATGCTGCCCACCAAGTCCTTGCCGCCACCCCGCCCGATTGCTCCACTGAATTCCCCCTATCGAAAGGACCACGCCCATGACCGCAGTAATCTCCCCATCCAAGAGGACATGCAAAACGCGTCTCCTGCCGCTGGCGGTCTTGTCGGCAATGGTTGCCACGCCAGCATTGGCGTTTGACCTCACGCCCACCATTGATCCGCAAGAGGTGAGCGTCGACCACCCGTATCAGATCATCGGTCTGGCACCCGGAGCCAGCTATGCCGAGATCGCTGCGGCAGCCAGTGAGCGGGGCATTCCGCTCTACGAGCAGCGTGGCGTCATGACCATCAACCATCCGGATGCCAAGATTGGCCTCGATGTGGCCTATGGCTTTCAGACGACCGGTTACGATAACCCCTATCTTTACCAGAACGAGACCGAATACGAATTCATGCAGGGCTTCTTGTCTACGGATGCCACGGGCAATGTTGCCGTGTCCGTGTCGCGCAGTCTGGGGATCCCCTTACCGAAGGCGCCTAGTCTGGAAGCAGTGCGCAAGCAGGTGATCGACCAGTTTGGGGAGCCCACGCTGGTTGACAAGGATTTGGGCTTTGATCGGGCCATCTGGATTCACGATGTCGACGGGGCGAAGATCGCGCAGGGCACGATTGATGCAATGCCCGAGATTTGTGGCGGCCCTGCGCAATTCACACTGGTGGACCCCGCGACGGTCGAAACCGGATGCGCGGTCACTTACGAAGTCGCGTTCAAGCAGATGCAGTCCCATACCCTGATCAGGTTCACCATTGTCGACTACCTCCTGCGCGACGCTGACCGTGTCGAGGCCGCGAGACAGATCAATGCGGAGATCGCGGGGATTGGCGATGATGAGGCGTCGGATCTCGACCTCTGATGGGGGGGCTGGGCGTCTCTTTGAACCGCGATCGGGGATCTGGCCGAGGCTGTTCGCACAGAAGGACCATGAGCGCGACTGAGGCGACGACTACCCCGGACCTTTAATGGCGTGAAATCTGCCGACTGTGGGGCGTTCAGATCGGGCTGAATATGGATCGGATACTTTGAAGTTTTCCACCATCCTCGGCTTTTCTTTTGGCCCATCCGTCGGTAAAACTCGTCTAGAAATGAGCTTGGATTTCGAAACTTTTCTTGACTTTCCGCCGTTTATTTCCGCGAGAATCACAGGTTTAAGGGCTAAGTCAGTTCGAAAAGTTCGGCGAATTTTGAATATTTCGGAGCGATCTACGGCTCTGTAACTCCCCGCCAGACCCGGCAGAGAAAAACCGCTCAGGCCACCATTTTGAGCTTTCTTGTGTGATTTCCAGTGGCATCCATTTCTGCTTGGTTCGGTAATCTTTTTCTTGTCTGCCGGTTTCGCCCTGAGATTTTTGATTAACCCTATATTGTCGAACATCAAATTTTATAAATTCTGTTTTACGGATAGTTGTGGAAGCCTGCAGAATCCAGATTCACTATAGATAAATGCCGGAAACCGGCAATTGTCGCCAATCTATGCCGCCAAACGTTCCAAAATCGAAATTCGGCCTCCGGGTGTCACCAGGAAGCTGCTCAGGCTGAACAAAGCGACAATCCGGATCTTCTCTTGAGAATAACGGCATCAGTTGCGTTGTCTTCAACCCCAAAAAGCGCCGGTCGAAGCTAATCGGAGCCGGAAACGTTTACCATAGGCGACAGGCCGTTCGGTTGGCGGGCCATCACCAGAGGCATTTTCAAGTTCTATTCATGGGCAGGTACAGTCGTCATGGCATCGCCACTCGGTCGCATCACAGCATGCTGATCAAGGCGTCCACCGTGACCGCCGTCCCGACCCCGATACCCGCCAGTTCCAGATGCGACCGCATCTGCGCGGGGGACATGGCCTGACCGCCCAACAGCGCGCGCGCCTGCAGGGCGCCGCTGATCAGCACGGAGGTCACCAGACCGTCTTGAACGAACTCGCCCAGATCGGGGCCGATGATTTCCTCAAAAGTGTCCTGCGTGATCTGCGCGATGTCCTCGTTCCGGAAGGTCGAGTCCTGCAACCGATCCCCGAACATTCCCGACAGCAGACCCGTCACCTCAGTGGTCGCCAGCACGTCAATTTCGGGATACCGGGAAAAGTGTTCGATGATAGCTGCCGGATCCTGAACTGCTTTCACCTGCACATCGCCGATGATCTCGCCGCCGATGAAATACTCAAGGTCCGCGCCCGGGTGATTGGTGAGCTCGATGAGCGCGGCGGTCTTTTCATCGCCGTCGAGGTTCTCGGCGCGCGCCACCAGATACTCGTGAAAGATGCCCTTCACGTTCGAGGTGACCCCGTGCATCTGCTCGGGCGTGAGGCCCGTCAGGTAATCCGCCAGTTCCTGATCGGTCGCATCATTGAGGCGGGTCGTTGAGCGGCGTAACGCGTCCAGCACCAGTTCCTGATCGTCCGTCCAGCCAGACCGCTGCCCCGCGACCAGCTGGCCAAGGGTTATGGCGATCGAAACCATGGCGCTTCTGCGGATCATTTGGCGTCCAGTTTTGTCAGGAGGGTTTGCAGGTTGATCAGATGGCCCCGGAGGCGCGCGCGGTTGTAGATCTTCATTCCGGCAAGTTGACCGCTATCCAACAAACGATGAACTTCTCCGATCAATGGCGTCACGCCGATACGGGTAAAAAGGATCAGCTCCTTGTCAGAGATGGTCGCTCCCTTGCTGTTTGTGTCACGGATGGATTGGGTCAGTGAATGGATCGCCAGAACGATGGCCTGCTCGCGCTCGGAAAGATCATCCCGACGGGATCGCCCCAGAATGGCCCGGCGCAGTTTCAGCGATCCATAGATGCCAGCGCCCAACGCACTGGCCCCCAGCACGACACCGCCCGCCGCTACGCCACCGCCGACCATGCTGCCGATCCAGAAAAGCGTGGCGTTGGTTTTTGCCGCGCCGAAAAGCCCAACCATTGCGGCACCTGTCGACGCCGTGCCGTAGGCACCGATGGCTCCCATAACAGATGTCGCAACCGCAGAGCCGACCGCGGTGCTTGTGGCCGCGCCCAAGGCAACGCTGGCCTTGCGGTCCGACACTTGCAGGATGCGTCCGGCGATGGCCGTCAGGAAAGTTTCGATGTCTTTCAGGTGGCGCCGGTTGTCAGTCATCCGAGCTGACGAGGTCCAGAAATTCCGTCTCGCCGAGAATCCGGATAGGATGCCCTGCGGCGCGCATCTGTTCGGCCTTGCGATGTTTGCTGCTGGTCCTGTGACCGGCCAGAACGGCCAGATCCTGATCGCCGACAATCAGATGGGTCGTGGCCTTGGTGACCGTTCCCCCAACCTCCATACCGTGGCGGGCGGCGAGATCGGCCGCGTCGTTGCGGGACAGGCTCAGGCTGCCGGTGAAGACGACAACCGCGCCGATCAAGAGACCATCGGGATGCGGGGCGCGCGGCTCGGGCCGGGACCGGCCAAGGGGTGTTCTCCGACCGGATGGGGCAATCAGATCATCGAATGAAAGGCCAAGGCGGGCCTCGGCCAGCAACACGACCATTGCAGCGGCGCGGGCGTCCTCGCCTGCGTCGTGGTGATGGAAATCCAGCCGCAAGACCTTTCTAAGATTGCCCAGGCCATGCCCGCCGTCGCCCTTGAGTTCCGGCCAGGCGCGCCGAGCGATCTGGACGCTGTCGGACCAACGAAAATCGGGGGCTTCAAGGCCGCAGGACAGGCAGGACGCGGCAACGGCGCGTTTGTCAAAGCTGCTGTGTTGCACCAGATGATGCCGCGACAGCAGCGGGAATAGATCGCCCAAGGCCTGCCCGAAACGCGGGGCGCCTGCGACATGCTCGGGGCCGATGCCATGAAGCTGGGTGTTGAAGGCGTCGAACCTTGTGCCAGGGTTCACCAGCGTCGAGAAACTGTGGATGCTGTTGTCAGACGCAACGCAGGCCAGCCCGATCTGGCAGATACTGCCCGCATCGCTGCAGGCGGTTTCTACATCCAGCGCTATGAAACGAAAATCGCCCTCGGGGATCATGGGGCGCATCGCTTTGCGGCTTCAAGGGTGCTGGCGTAGATCAGGCAGATTTCGACATCGTCGAGGCGCGATGCCATTTCCTTGGCAATCTTCAGGTTGTCGTTGAAATCCTCGACCAGATCGTTGTGCTTCCGAAGGAGGCTATCGTGCGCCTCGACACATTCGGTGACGTTGGATTTGCAGGTAAAACCCTCGTAGTTGCATTGGTTGCTATCGAAACAGGCTGCGTTCTGGTCGACGCACATTCCCCGACTAGAGCATACCGTGTCGCCAAATCCGAGGCAGGCGCCGCGGTCGCCGTAGGAGCAGGAAAACCCCTGCTGGCTGATCGCGGCGGAGGGGATCAGGATCGCTGCGGCGAAAGCCATCGCAAGCCTCATTCCATCACCTCCAGCTTCGGCAGGCCGCGCACGATTTCCATGGTTCGCAGGCTGACGGTGATGACCCGCTGGAACAATTCCAGCGGGTAGGCGGGGTTGTTCATCGTCTCGATGGCATAGCGATTGGCGTCGTTTTCGATGCCGCTGTCCTTGTCGGTTTTGACCACCTGGCGTTCCATCACCCACTCCAGTGCAGGCTTGCCGTTCACGACGTAATCGTAGGCCTCCATGGGCACGTCCTGCATGGTGATGTTGGCGTTGTAGATGACGGTGGTCTTGTCCTTTTCCTTGCCCGCCTTGCCGAAGGCCCATTTCGTGACGCGGTAGAAGGCCTCCGAGTTCTTGATGTCGGCCAGGCGCAGGTCGCCTTGCTTGATCGTGACCGGGTAGGTTTCGACGGTTTCGTAGTTCACATGCAGATCGCCGAGTTCGCGACCTGCACGGCTGAAAGCCCAGAAGTCGGCGGCGGTTTTCACGCGCGGGATGCGGGGCAGTTCCTTGGACAGGTTGTCGGCGTATTTCGCGCGGTAATCCTCGGAATGCAGCAGGCCATAGACGTAGTAGAACAGGTCCTCCTTGGTGATCGTCTCGCCGGGATAGGCGTCCTGAAAGTGCTTAAGGCCAGCGTCGGTGATGCCGTCACGCGAATTGAGAGGCCCACTTTCCTCGGAAAATAGGTCCTCTGGCTCTGCGTTTTCTTCGTCGAACACATAGAGCGGAAAGCATTGGGTTCCGCCATCTGATTGGAGCTCAATGACCCGATCTGACATTGAGGCGATCTGGCCATATCCCGACCAACGTAGTTTCAGGACGATCATGCGGTTCTCAGTGTCAGCCTTCGGAAAGAACCTTGGCATCTTTCCGATGTCGCTAATCATTGAGCGATCAAAGTAGAGCCACTGAGGAGTGAAAGGGCGATAATGACTCCTTCGCAGGGCTGCAGGATCGAACCGATGTTCTCGATCGCCAGCCAAATGCCTGAGCAGCGAACGGTTCCAACTGATCCGCGTTGGGTCGGAGATCACGAAGTCTTCGAGGTTAACGTTTTCCGTCCTACCTAGGTGAAAACGCCGTCTCTCTGAGTTGTACACGTCCAGCATGCCTTTAACGTTGGAAGTCAGGCTTTCAAGACTTGGATTGAAGCACCAGGCATCACGGTTAGTTTTTGCACCCCCAGAGTATTCTCCGAAAAGCAAGGCGTCTGTCTTGTTTCCTCTTTCTCCGATTTTAATGAATGCATCAAAGCTCGCATCACGCTGCTTGAGCCAATCATGGTGCTCATCCGGTTCAATGCTGCTCCATCCATCGATTTTTGAAATTCCTCCTATGCTTCCGAAGTCGCGGATGATTGCAAGCTTCTGCTTTTGATCAAGATAATCGCCGATGTCGTGAAAATGGATGCGCCCACGTTGTGTCGAGTCTGGATTCTTTACTAGAACGCTGATGGCAATTGGCGCACGGCTGCCTGAGCCGAAGATTTTGCCGCCCTCGCGACGGGACAGTTCGCCGCTGGTGCGCTGGTTGCCGCGTAGATGAAAGATGTAGAGTTCACTAAACTCGTCGGCCAAACAGGCGCGAAGGCCGTCGGCGGCGTTGCCATCGACCCAACCCGCATTTGTCACATAGGCCATGACACCCGCATCGCCAAACCGATCCGACGCCCACCGAATAGCCCTGATGTAGCTGTCATAAAGTGAATTCTTGAGGGTTGCTGTGGATCGAGCAACATAAGTGTCGCGGATACGGCCGTCGAGCGTCGGATATTCGACGTTCGCGTTGTTGTCGTTCGCGCTTTCCTGTCCTTTGGAATAAGGCGGGTTACCCACGATCACCCGAATATCCGTCGCCTTCTGCCGCTTCCGCCGTTCCGAGTTGTCAGGCATGTAGTGCGAGATCAGGTCGTCGCTTTCATACATCTGGAAGGTGTCGGTCAGGCAGATACCCTCGAACGGCACATACTCACCGCCCTGCAGCCCGTGATAGACCGCCTCGATGTTGATCGCGGCGATGTAGTAGGCCAGCAGCACGATCTCGTTGGCGTGGATTTCGTGGCGGAACTTGTGTTCCATCTCTTCGGGCGCGATCAGGCCGGATTGCAGCAGCCGCGTGATGAAGGTGCCGGTGCCGGTGAAGGGGTCGATGATGTGGACGCCGGGGGAGCCGAGGGTTTGGCCGAATTCTGATTGCAGCACCTCGTTTACGGAATGGATGATGAAATCGACGATCTCGACCGGGGTATAAACGATGCCCAGCTTTTCGGTGGTGCGGGGGAAGGCGCGTCGGAAGAATTTGTCGTAAAGCTCGACGATCAGTTTCTGCTTGGCCTGGGGATCGGTGATGCCTTGCGAGCGCAGCTTGACGCTGGCGTAGAACTTTTCGAGGTCTTTGGATTCCTTGTCGAGATTGGCCTCGTTCAGCACATCCAGCACGCGCTGCATGGCGCGGGAGACGGGATTTTCGGCGGTGAACTTGTGGCCTTCGAACAGGGTTTCAAACACGGGGCGGGTGATGATGTGCTGGGCCAGCATCTCGATGGCATCGGCCTCAGAAATGGTGTCGTTGAGATCATCACGCAGTTCGGCCAGGAAGGCGTCAAAGGCTTTGCGGGCCTCGGTGTCGGGGTCTTTCAGCAGGGCGGTCAGGCGGGTGATGTGGTTCTTGGCGATTTCAGCGATGGAGGCGGACCAATCCTCCCAATAATCGCGGGTGCCGCATTTCTTGACGATCTTGGCCATGATGGCGCGTGAGAATTCGTCGATCGCGAAGGTCATTTCGGTTTGCTTGGGTTCGGGGCCTTCGATGACATCATCCCCGGCACCACCGCTACCCGATCCGATGCCTGAACCGGCGGCCTTGGTT
>Ga0208490_100505_pt1 | contig 23560 bp, 27 predicted proteins | sample SubbioAug_CSWold_FD_184818 | JGI IMG/M metagenome (GOLD analysis project Ga0208490, IMG submission 184818) | Serpentinite rock and fluid subsurface biosphere microbial communities from McLaughlin Reserve, California, USA - CR11Aug_CSWold (SPAdes) | ecosystem: Environmental > Terrestrial > Deep...
GTTTGATGTTGTCGAAGACGCCGCCGTGCATGTACAGACAGCACCCGAAACGGTTTGAAAATCAAACCGGTACCCGTCCACCGAAGTGGGTCAACTCCACCATGTTCGCGGGCAACGCAACGCAACGCAACGCAAAACCTAAGCAGCCGAGCTTGCCGGACTGTCAAGCTATTGCAACGAACAGAGATATAAAAGCTCCGCCAAAAAATGCGATGTTGTAAATCAGCTCGTCGCTGAATTTTGTTTTCGCTCTCAATATTCGCACTATTCCGTATGCGGCGACAGTCCACACCAAAAATAAAGGAACGATATCACCCACGCCCATGCGACCCGAGCCGCCGCCATCCTCCTCGTAGAGCACGTTGCCACTACGATCAAGGCCAGCAATCGAAACCGTTGAGGAAACAATGGCAAAAACCCCGACCATCGTAGGAAGGAAATGTTTCATAGTCACTCTCGTAGTTGAGCCCTAAAATCAAAAAAAGCCCGTTTTTATCTCTGCCATGAAGAATCTAGTGACTATGCTTCCTGCCTCGTGGATTTTTCCGCGGCGCTGTTGCTCCTAAGCATCTCTCCGGCGACCTAGCCAATTGCAAAAGCCGCCTTTATCTAGCGTCATGAAGGCCTAGACATGACCCTTGGCATCCAAATCGGTCTCCACCCAGCACCCTATTTACAGGAACCACGGATCGGCGGCAATCATCTATAAGTAGAGGCCTTTACCTTGGGCAATCTGAGCCTTGTATGGTGACTGTAATCATTTCAAGACCGGTTGCAGCATCTTCAAACCGATGTGCAACCTTGAGCCCGAAACCATGCATAAAAGGAACAAATTGCGTAGCGCATGTCTTAACTCGATGGTAATCAATCATGGCCTGTCTCCCCGCCTGATTAATCGACTTCATTCCTGTAGCCTGGAATACAGTAGATACGTAGTGATAAGTCATTACTGGCACCTTCGAATCATAAGTCATAAACTTTAGCCTGGTATAATCATCCACCTTTGTATTTGCAAGTTGTTTATTTGTTTCCCTGGCAGCATTTGCAAGGACCCGGTGCATATCATTGATAGTGAATTGGTTATTTGACTGCGCAATTGCATTTACCGCAAACAATATACCCGCATTGAAAAAGATTAAAATATTGAAGAATCTCAGAAATTGCACGTATTTCATAATTAAGACGATGTGAGCAACCAAAACAAGGCATCTGATTATTAATAATAAAACACATTCAGTATTTCTTCAAACAGAAAATTCGATGTGTTGCCCCATCCGCTGCGGATAAACGCACTGCAGCGTGTCGCTGAGAACAGTCAACCTCTCCACCGACCACAGACGAAGCACTCGCACTGTGACCCGTATGTGCGTCATTGCTGTGGAGCAGTTTATGCCGCCAAACTTTTGGGGTCCTCCTTCCGGAGGTCAGAGATACGGGCCACAGATCGTCTGTATTCAGAATTTTTATGCTGTGCTGGCTTGTTGTTTATAGACAACCATCTAGCCCGAAACCAGAATCCCGACAGTGCCAACGAAGGCGCCGTTTTCGGTGCTGGAGCTGGGTTGCTAAAGTGGACAGGCTGTTTCCGACAAGCCCACCATATCGGCGTGCTGAGTTCTTGCTGAATTTTGCGACCTAACCCATTCATGCGCTAGCAACCAGACTGGAAAACTGATCCTGAGTTAGAGGCGCAAGAAAGCTTCCCGTACCGGACGCATGTCGTCCGACGGTTAGGAAGTGCAAACTGTGGATCGGTACTGTGTCATAAACCCAACAGTGAGACACTTCGCGAAATTACGGTACTTTTTGCGGTACTTCTCGAAGATCAGCTTTAGAAAACCAGTGTTTACGCGGCTTACGAGACGTTTTGCGGTTCCGGCCCCGGCACCAGAGATAAGGCCGCACACGTTCTAAACGGTGCGGCCTTTTTGTTTTTCTCACGCTATCCGAAGGTCATGGACAGGCTATGGAGCGGCGAAGAGAACTGTGCAGACCATCGTTCGCCCGGAGCAATCGGAAAAGCATCGGTCCAGGTGCCAGTGGTGACCACATCGCCCGGCTGCAGATCGGTGGCGTCCGGGCACTGGCGCAGTTCACGCAGAAAATGATGCAAAGCCAGCAGCGGACTGCCGAGCACATGCACACCCTGCCCCTGCGCCACGGCCGTGCCATTTTTCAGCAGCGTCACCTGCGCCGAGGCGAGCAGGGTGTTCAGTTCGGCCGCGCTGCTGGCGATCTCGCGCACCGCGATGCGCGGTCCCACCAGCAGGCGGGCATGCAGGCCGCCATCGGTCACGGTTTCGCTGGCGGCAAACCGCCAGTCCGGGCAATGGGACTGCACCACTTCGACACCGGGGGCCAGCCAGTCGAGGGCGTCGAACAGGTCTTCAGGTGAGGCGTCGCGCGCCGGGCTGGCCCGCAAACCAAAGACGATTTCGGGCTCGATCCTGGGCTGGCAGGTCGCGGCCAGGTCCATCTCACCTTCCCCCTCGCAGAAGCTCAGGCCACCTTCCCACACCGTGCCCCAGATGGGCGCGAACACGTTGTAGAGCGGCCAGATGGTGCGGTTGGTGAAACCGATCTTGTAACCGCAGGGCCGCTCGCCTCGTTGCAGTCGCAGCTGGCGCACGGCCAGAGCCTGCCGATAGGCGCTGGGCAGGTCTTCGGGTAGGGCAACCCGGTCAGCCGGGGACCAGAGCAGGCCGTTGTCATGGTGCTGGAGCAGTTGTTGGGGCGTCATGGGCGCAATATAGCGCGGCCCAACACCCGGTCAGGGGCCGGTCGCCGTTCCTGCGCGGCCTTTTGGCTGGTCGTCGTCTTGGGTGGGCACACGCCCTGCCCGTCGCAGCTCATCCTTGAGCATTTCACGGTACACCCGCGGCAGTTCGCTGCTCATGCGGTTGGTTTCGATGCCATAGCCCAGGCTGGTCCAGGTGCCGGAGAGGCGACGCAGCACGGGCTGGATGCGGCCCTGGCTCAGCTGGGCCGAGAGGTTGCCCCAGCGCGGTTCCGACAGCCAGGCGTGCACCACTAGGTCCTGGTACAGGGGCTGGAAGCTGAGCCGGGTCGCGTCCAGCGGGTCGTCGGTACGGTCGGGGTGGTGGCGCGCGGCCAGTTCCAGCCACGTGCCCGCCAGCAGCTGGTAGCGCCCGGCGGCGGTGGAGCAGTTGCCCCGGTTGGGCCCCTGGCCGATGGCTTCGCAGCGGTTGGGGTGCTGGTCGAGCGAGCGCGCATAGCGTTTGCCGTGCAGCACATGGTAAGGCCGCAGCACGTTGGACTCGCTGGCCGAGATGGTGCGCATGAGGGCGCGCAGGTAGGGGTCGCCACCACTCATCACCAGCGGGCGCGTACCCGGCATCAGCAGCACCGGGCGCCACCACCACAGCAGGACCAGCATCAGGGCCGCGACGGCCACCGCCATGCCCACGCCCCAGCCAAGGGTGCGCGCGCGGGAGGTTGGTGAACTGGGTCTGACCATGGAGGCTGGGCAGGGTCGGCTTGGGACAGGGAGCACACCGTCAGGAAAAAAAGGAAACACCATCAGTCGGCCTGCTGCGTACAGCCATCGGCTTCAGGGTGGCCGGCTGAGACAATCCCCATTCTCCAACAAGCCGAGCGCCCTGCGCTGTGTCCATGCTGCTGCCTTCTCTCGCCATTCTTCTCGGCCTGGCCTTGCTGGTCTGGAGCGCCGACCGTTTCGTGGATGGCGCATCGGCCACCGCCACCCATTTTTCCGTGCCGCCGCTGCTGGTCGGCATGGTGATCGTCGGGTTTGGCACCTCGGCCCCGGAAATGGTGGTTTCGTCGATCGCTGCCAGCCAGGGCAACCCGGGGCTGGCGCTGGGCAACGCCTGGGGCTCCAACATCGTCAACATCGCGCTGATCCTGGGGGTCACGGCCCTGATATCGCCCATCGTGGTGCACTCGCTGATCCTGCGCAAGGAGCTGCCCATCCTGGCCGCGGTCACGGGCCTCTCGGCCTGGCTGGTGTGGGACCTGGAGGTGACGCGCCTGGACGCCTGGATCCTGCTGGCGGTGTTTGCGGTACTCATGACCTGGTCGATTGTGCAGGGCATGCGCGGTGGCGCCGATGCGCTGGGCGACGAAACCGCCACCGAACTGCAGGCCCACGCCATGCCGATCAAGCGCGCCCTCATGTGGCTGGCGCTGGGTCTGCTGGTGCTGATCGGCAGTTCGCGCCTGCTGGTGTGGGGGGCGGTGACGATCGCACAGTCGCTCGGCGTGAGCGACCTGATCATCGGCCTGACCGTGGTGGCCATCGGCACCTCGCTGCCCGAACTGGCCGCTTGCGTGGCCGCCGCCCGCAAGGGAGAGCACGACCTGGCGCTGGGCAACGTGCTCGGCTCCAACCTGTTCAACACGCTGGCCGTGGTGGGCATTGCGGGCGCCATTGCCCCGATCGGGGTAGACCCCGAGGTGCTCACCCGCGACCTGCCCGTGATGATCGGCCTGACCCTGGTGCTGTTCGCCATGGGCTGGGGCTTCCGGGGCAAGGCCGGGCGCATCAACCGCGTGGAGGCGGTGCTGCTGCTGGCGGCATACCTCGGCTACACCGGCTGGCTGCTGAGCACCCTGGCGCCGGCCTGAGCGGCGCGCCGGGTACCGGTCGCCTCAGGCCGTCGGTCCGCTCTGCAAGCCATGGGCCACCGTGGGGTGGTGCAGGCGCAACCCCAGCTCGACCTTCATGCGCCGGTTGTGCAGCCGGCGCGATTCGCTCATGAAGCTCAGCAGCATCAGCGGCAACTGATCGCCCGCCGCGTCGCGCGCGATGCGGGGCGGCCGTGGCAGGCCGTACAGATCGGCGGCCAGGTCAAAGTAGTCGCCCATCTTCAATTCGGTGTCGTCCACCACGTTCACGTTGCGCTGCGGGCGCGTGCGCCACAGCGCGAGCGCGCAGGCGCGGGCCAGGTCGTCGGCGTGGATGTGGTTGGTGAAGACGTCGTCCTGCTCCCGCAGCACGGGCGTGCCGCGCAACAGCCGTTCGCGCGGGGTGCCGCCAACCCGGTCGGGCGCGTAGATGCCGGGAATGCGCAACGCAGTGGTGCGCACGCCCAGGGCCCGCCCGAACCCGTGCACGCTGGCTTCGGCGTCCACCCGGCGCCAGGCGCGCGGGGTGCGGGGCTGCACACCGGAGGACTCGTCCACCCAGGCACCCTGCCGATCGCCATAGACCCCGCTGGTGGAGCCGTACACCAGCGTGGCCGGCCGTGACCGCTGGGCCAGCGCGCGCACCAGTGCGCGGGTGCGCGGGTCCTGGCGCCAGTCGCCCTGCTCGCGCGCGGGCGGCGGCGCCAGGTGCAGCACCCGTGTGGCCAGGCCGGCCAGGCGGCGCAGGCTGTGCGCGTCGTCCAGGTTGCCCAACAGCGGCGTGATGCCTTGCGAGCGCAGCTCACTGCGGCGCTCAGGACTGGACGTGAGCGCGAGCACGCGCACGCGACGCCCGCCACCCAGCACGCGGGCGGCGCGCTGGCCGACGTCGCCACAACCAATGATCAACACCCGTTCACGCCGGAAGCGTGCGGGCAAGGCGCCGAGAAGGCTCATGCGGATTCCGAATTTGCGACAATGAAAGGTTGACGGTGGCGCACTGGCGCACCGACGGCACCCACCACACGCGAGACAGTATGACATTCCAGATTTCCGTCCAGCCCAGCGGCCGCTCCTTCGAATCCCAGCCCGACGAAGCCATCCTGGCCGCGGGCATCCGCCAGGGCATCGGCCTGCCTTACGGCTGCAAGGACGGCGCCTGCGGTTCCTGCAAGTGCAAGCTGCTCTCGGGCAGCGTGGCGCACGGCCCGCACCAGAGCAAGGCCCTGAGTGCCGAGGAAGAGGCCGCCGGCTATGTGCTCACCTGCTGCGGCGTGGCGCAGAGCGACCTGGTGCTGGAGTCGCGCCAGGTCACCGAGGCCGGCGCCTTCCCGATCAAGAAAATGCCGGTGCGCGTGAGCGCGCTGGAGCGCGCCTCGCACGACATGATGGTGCTGCGCCTGCAACTCCCGGCAGCCGACACCTTCCAGTACCACGCAGGCCAATATGTGGAGTTCCTGCTGCGCGACGGCGACCGCCGCAGCTACTCCATGGCCAACGCCCCACACACGCAGCTGGCCCAGCCGAACATCGAGCTGCACATCCGGCACATGCCGGGCGGCAAGTTCACCGACCACGTGTTCGGCACGATGAAGGAAAAGGACATCCTGCGCATCGAGGGGCCGTACGGCAGCTTCTTCCTGCGCGAAGACAGCGCCAAGCCGATGATCCTGCTGGCCTCGGGCAGCGGCTTCGCACCCATCAAGGCCATCATCGAGCACATGCAGTTCAAAGGCATCACCCGCCCCGCCACGCTGTACTGGGGTGGCCGCCGGCCGATGGACCTGTACCAGACCGCCTGGGTCGAGGCCCGCCTGGCCGAGATGCCGAACCTGCGCTTCGTGCCGGTGGTCTCCGACGCCCTGCCCGACGACGAGTGGACCGGTCGCACGGGCTACGTGCACCAGGCTGTGCTGCAGGATTTCCCCGACCTGTCCGGCCACCAGGTCTATGCCTGCGGCGCACCCATCGTGGTGGAGTCGGCCCGCGCCGACTACAGCGCCAAGGCCGGTCTGCCGCCCGAAGAGTTCTTCGCCGACGCGTTCACCAGCGAAGCCGACAAGCACTGAACGACCGCCCCGGATCGCCCCCGCCAGCCCTTGAACAACAGGAGACACCCATGCTGAACCGCCGCCAGATTCTCTGCCAGGCCGCCCTGGCCGCCAGCGCCCTGGCCCTGCCGCTCACCGCCACAGCGCAGAGCAGTGACACGCCCATCCGCATCATCGTGCCCTTCGCGGCCGGTGGCCCGATCGATGTGACCGCGCGCATCCTGGCCGAGGCGGTGAAGCCGACGCTGGGCACGGTCATCATCGACAACCGGCCGGGCGCTGGCGGCAACATCGGCGTCGGGGCACTGGCCCGTTCAGCACCGGACGGCCTCACGCTGGGCATTGCCACCACCGCCTCGCACGGCATCAACCCCTGGCTGTTCAGCAAGCTGCCCTACGACCCGGCCAAGGACTTCGTGGGCATCACCCAGATGCTGCGGGTGCCCAATGTGCTGGTGGTGAACGCCGACGCGGCGCGCCGGTTGAACATCAACAGTCTGACCGACCTGATCGCCTACGCCCGCGCCAACCCGGCGAAACTGAACTACGGCTCGGGCGGCAATGGCAGCGCGGGCCACCTCGCTGGCGAGATCTTCAAGAACCAGGCGCGCGTGTTCGCGGTGCACATTCCCTACAACGGCGGCAACCCCGCGCAGGTCGCCCTGCTGTCGGGCCAGGTGGACTACAACTTCGACAACCTGGCCACGGCCGCGCCCAACATCCGCTCGGGCAAGCTCAAGGCCCTGGCCGTCACCACCGCGCAGCGCAGCGCGGTGATGCCGGAAGTGCCCACAGTGGCCGAGACCCTGCCCGGCTTCGAGATCGACACCTGGTGGGGCCTGATCGCCCCCGCTGGCACGCCGCCCGCCGCGGTGAACCGGCTCAACGCCGCCTTCAGCGAGGCGCTGCGCTCACCCGACGTGAAGGCCCGCTTCGCCAACCTGATGGCCGAGCCTGCGCCCAGCGCGCCGGCCGAATTCGACGCCTTCCTGCAGCGCGAGCGTGCCAAGTACGAGCGCGTGGTGAAACTCAGCGGCGCCAAGGTCGACTGAAAACACCCGCCAGCCCCGCCTCACGAGAGGCGGTCGCTGCTCACAAGCAAAAAGGCACCAAGGTGCCTTTTTTCATGCCTGCCGATGTCCGGTCGGCGCTTACTCGTCCAGCAGGCGCTTCACGTCGCCGGCCAGTGCCGCCGCCCCGCTGCCGTAGCGGTGGTAGAGCCGGATACGGCCTTGCGGGTCGTACACATAGCTGCCCGCCGAGTGGTCCATCGAATAGCTCGTGGGCGTCTTGCCCTCGACCTTCTTGTAGTAGATGCGGTAGCTCTTGGCCAGCGCCGGCAGCTCGCCCGGTGCCGCGTACAGCGCCAGGAAGCTGGGGTCGAAGCTGGCCATGTATTCCTTCATGATCTCGGGCGTATCGCGCTCCGGGTCGATGCTGACGAACAGGCCCTGCAGCCGCTCGCCGTCGGCACCGAGCAGGCGCCGGGCTTCGGCCATCTCCACCATCGACGTGGGGCACACGTCCGGGCACTGCGTGAAGCCGAAGAACACCACCACGGCCTTGCCCTTGAAATCGGCCAGCGTGCGGGCCTGCCCGTTGTGGTCGGTCAGGTTGAAGCCGGTGGCGTAGTCGGCACCCGTGATGTCAATCCCTGAAAAAGCGGTCTTGGTTTCGCTGCAGGCGGCGAGCGCGAGCACGCCCGCCAGCAGCAAAGAACGTCGAAGCAGGGAGAACAAACGCATCGGAGGGCTCACAGGTAATGGTCGATCAGCAAGGCCGCGAACAGCAGCGACAGGTGAATCAGCGAGAAACGAAAGGTCTTGCGCGCCAGCGCGTCGGAATAATCGCGCCACAACACGAACGCGTACGCGGTGAATCCGATGCTGAGCACCACCGCCACGGCCAGGTAGAACCAGCCGCTCATGCGCATCACGAAAGGCATCAGGCAGGCGGCGAAGAGCACCAGGGTGTACAGCAGGATCTGCAGGCGCGTGAACTCGGACCCGTGCGTGACCGGCAGCATGGGCAGGCCCGACTTGCGGTAGTCCTCCACCCGGTACAGCGCCAGGGCCCAGAAGTGCGGCGGCGTCCAGAGGAAGATGATGAGGAACAGGATCAGCGCTTCGGGCGCCACCACGTCCGTCATGGCGGCCCAGCCGAGCACCGGGGGCATGGCGCCCGAGGCACCGCCGATCACGATGTTCTGCGGCGTCAGCGGCTTCAGGATCACCGTGTAGATGACCGCATAGCCCACAAAGGTGGCGAAGGTGAGCCACATGGTGAGCGGGTTGACCCAGAAGTACAGCAGCGCGGAGCCCGCGGCACACAGCACAGCCGAGAAGCTGAGTGTCTGCAGGTTCGACAGCTGGCCCTTGGCCGTGGGCCGCCAGGCGGTGCGCTTCATCTTCGCGTCGATCTGCTGCTCGACCACGCAGTTGAACGCCGCCGCGGCGCCGGCCACCAGCCAGATGCCGAGCGAGGCCAGTGCGGCCAGCTGCACCTGGGCCCACGAGGGCACCCCGGGCACCGCCAGCACCATGCCGATCAGCGCGCAGAACACGATGAGCTGGATCACGCGCGGTTTGGTCAGTGCGTAAAACTGCCGCCAGGTGGGTGGCAGGGCAACGGACACGGTGGGGGCAGGCGCGGAGCTCATCAGGTCGATCGGGGAAGGGGGAAACGGGATGCGCCAATGGTCTCGGGCACCGCGCTGGTACGGAAGATGGCCGAGGTCATCACGACCACCAGCGCGGCCGCGCCGCCGGTGTGGGCGACCGCCGCCAGCAGCGGCCAGTCGAGCACCACGTTGGTCAGGCCGCTGAAGAACTGCCACAGGGCCAGCGCCACCAGCGCACGCGCCGTCTGGCGCAGGGCGGGAACGGCCCACATGCGCCAGGCCAGCCAGAACAGCGCGGCAAACACGACATAGGCACTCAACCGGTGCACGTAATGAATGGCGGTCAGCGCGGGAAAGACAATGGCATCACCCGCCTTGTTCTGGCCCAGCTCGCGCCAGAGTGTGAAGCCTTCGCGGAAGTCCATGTGTGGCCACCAGCTGCCCTGGCAGGTGGGGAAATCGGAACACGCGAGCACCGCGTAGTTGGTGCTGACCCAGCCGCCCAGCGCGATCTGCAGCCACAGCAGGCCAAACACCGCGAGCAGCAGACGCCGCAGACCGGGCTGCACCGCCACCGGGCCCGGGCTGCCAGGGGCCGCCAGTGCGTAGCCCGTGGCCTGCGCTCGCAGCAAGGCCAGCAGCCCCATGCCACCCAGCAGGTGCAAGGTGACGATGGCCGGGAACAACTTCATGGTGACGGTGAGCGCCCCGAACGCGCCCTGCAGGCATACCCACACCAGGGTCACCAGCGGCCACGCAACCGACACCGACAGGCGCCGGCGCTCCAGCCAGCTGGTGGCGGCCAGCACCAGGATCAGAACGCCCACGGCCGTGGCCAGGTAGCGGTGGATCATCTCGATCCAGGCCTTGGACAGCGTGACCGGGCCGGTGGGCATCGCTTCCTGAGCGGCGTCGATTGCCGCGCGCGCGCCCACGGGGCTGGCGCTGCCGTAACAGCCCGGCCAGTCGGGGCAGCCGAGCCCCGAGTCGGTGAGCCGGGTGAAGGCACCGAACAGCACCAGATCGAAGGTGAGGAAGAGCGTCACCAGCGTGAGCACGCGCAGGCGTTGGGCCGGGGGGGCCTGGCGGTTGCGCAACCAGACCCAGGCCAGCGGCCCGAGTGCCAGCACCACGCCCATGAACATGAGGCGCGCCAGAGGGGCAAGGTCAACCAGCGGTTGGGTATCCATAGGGGTTCGGTGGGCGGTCTAAGCGAGGGGAAGCCGGGTGGAAAACAGGATCAAACGGGTAGGAAAGCGTGCCGATCAGCGACCTGCCGAGTCCCAGAAGGCAGAGGCCCGCAGGAGACGGTCCAGGTCGCGCTTGGCCTGCTTGGGGTCCAGCTCGGCGGGAAAACGCATCATCCAGTTGCCCAGCGGATCCACGAGGTAGAGGTGGTCCTCAATCTGATGCCCCGGCGCCGGTTCCAGCCAGGTGGCCAGCTGGACCGGGTCCACCTGCAGCACCAGCGCGGCCGAGGTGGCTTGCTTGATGCTGGTCTCCAGGGGCGCGGCGTCGGTGCGCAGCCACACCCAGTCCAGGCGATCTTTCTCCTTGCCCAGCGTCTCACGCAGCTGACGCTGCAGGTACAGGTGCTGCTGGCAGGACTCGGGGCATGCACTGGCCGCCACGCTGATGAGCAGCCACTGGCCCTTCAGATCGATCAGGGGCTCGGGCTGGCCTTGGGCGTTGACAGCGGCAAAGGCGGGCAGCGGCCGCTGCGGGTCGATCAGCTCGCCGTAGTTGCGCCGGCCTTCGGGACGGATCACGTAGTAGGTGAAGTACGAGGCGATGACCGGTGCGGCGCTGACCAGCAGCAGCGCCAGCATCTTCCAGCGCCCGGCGCGCGTGCTCGCAGCCGTGACCGTGCTGGACTGGTCAAGCTGGGGCATGCTGTGCACCGTGAGGGACAGCGGTTCGTCAGACGTCTGGGGCATGGAGGGAGCGCTTTCGGCGGGGGGCAATGAATTGAAACCAGACATACAGGATGCCCGCAAGGGCGCACAGACCGAACCACTGGAACGCATAGCCGTGGTTTTTCTCGACGCCGAGTGTGACCTGGGGCCACTCGCGTTGCAGGCCGTCTTCGTCTCCGGCCGTCTGCAGCACCGACACGTTGAGCAGCGAAAGACCGGTTTCCTGGGCAAACGACGGCAGGTCGATATTTTGCCGGATCGGCCCCTCCCCTGCCCCGCCGAGCTGCAATAGCTGGCCTGGCGGGGGGGCCAAGCGTCCCGCGATCTCGACCAGCCCGGCCGGTGTGACGATGGTAGGCAGGCGGCGCCTGTCGTTGAAGTCGCGCGGCACCCAGCCACGCTGCACCAGCACCGCCTGGTCGCTCCCGTCCAGCCGCAACGGCGTCACCAGGAAAAATCCGGGGCGCCCCTTCATCTGCCGGTTGTCCAGAAACACACTGGCCTGGGGTACCCAGGTCCCACGCAATTGCACCGGCCGGTAGACGGCCTCGCCGGGGTCGGCTGCCCGCAGCAGGTCGGTTTCGCGCCAGGCCGGCAACTGGATCCGCTCGTCCATGCGCGCCTGCAGCGCCAGCTTCTGATTCGCCCGACCCAGCTGCCACAGACCCAGCGACGCGGTGACGGCCATGGTGATCGCGGTCGCGAGGGTGACCAGCCAGAAGCGCAGGGTGTGGGATTGCATGGGTTCGAACGTGGGTGGGATCACAAACACCGCATAATGGTTTTCATGAAATATGTGGTCATTGCGGCGTTTGTCGGCATCATCGGCAGCTTGGCCGCGGCACTGGTGTACATGATGCGCGGCGGACAGAGCAGCGAAGAAGAAGGGGCTCCACCGCGCAAGCACATGGCACGCGCGCTGGCACTGCGGGTCGGCTTGTCGATTCTGCTCTTTGTGGTGGTGCTGGTGAGCTACTTCATGGGCTGGATCCAGCCCACCGGCCTGCCATTGCGCCCCTGAAGCCCGGTTGGAGCAAGCCAACAAAAAAGCGCCGGCCGGCGCTTTTTTGTTGGAGATTGGCAGGAGAGAGAGGCGGGGGAACACCCCGCCACCGACCTCACATCCAGTACACCACGATATACAGGCCGAGCCAGACCACGTCCACGAAGTGCCAGTACCAGGCGGCACCTTCAAAGCCAAAGTGGTTCTTGGCGCTGAAGTGACCCTTCTGCAGACGCAGCGTGACGAACAACAGCATCAGCATGCCGACAAACACGTGAAAGCCGTGAAAGCCGGTCAGCATGTAAAAGGTCGAACCGAAGATGCCCGACGAGAGCTTGAGGTTGAGGTCGTTGTAGGCGTGCACATACTCGTAACCCTGCACGAACAGGAACACCACACCCAGAATCACCGTCATCCACATGAAGGCGATGGTCTTGCCGCGGTTGCCAGCCTGCAGGGCGTGGTGGGCAATCGTGAGCGTGACGCCCGAGGTCAGCAGCAGGGCCGTGTTGATGGTGGGCAGCCAGAAGGGGCCCATGGTCTGGAAGGGCTCGACGATACCGGCGGGCGACGCCGTCACACCAGCCTGGAGGCTGGGCCAGACGGCGCTGAAGTCGGGCCAGATGAGTGCGTTCTCAATGTTGGCCAAGGCCGGCACCGAATGGCTGCGGGCCCACCACAGCGCCGTGAAGAAGGCGCCGAAGAACATGACCTCGGAGAAGATGAACCAGCTCATGCTCCAGCGGTACGACAGGTCGATTTTGCGGCCGTAGAGCCCCGCTTCGCTTTCATTGACCGAATCGCGGAACCACTGGAAGGTCACGATGGACCAGAACGCCAAGCCAAAGGCCAGCGAGTAGGCACCCCACGCCGCGCCGTTGATCCACTGACCGGCACCCAGGATCACAAAGAACAGGCCGAAAGAGGCCATCACTGGGTGGCGGGAGGGTCCGGGGACAAAGTAATAAGGCGTTGTGCCGTGGGTTGCTGCTGACATGCTCACTCCTATTGCTTTCGCTTGTATGAATATCTGAAAAAAGAAAATCGATTCGGGTGCAGGGGGTGACTCAGGCCACCACCCAGTTCACCAGGAGGATCAGGCCCAGCACAAAGAGCAGCGCCATCACCAAACCGACCACCACGATGTGGATCGGGTTCAGTCGGGCGATGTCCTGCTGATAGTCCGCGTTGCGGCGCACCCCCAGGAATCCCCAGGCCACCGCTTTCACGGTGCCCACCAGAGAACCTCGGCGGCGGTGCACGGGCGGCTGGGTCATACCGCCCCCGGCAATGCAAGAGGTGCACCGAGCACCAGCGAGGCCGGCGTGGCCTGCGGCGCAGCGGGCACCTTGCCGCCCACTTCGAAGAAGGTGTAGGACAGCGTGATGGTGGTCACGTCCTTGGGCAGGCGCGGGTCGATCACGAACGCCACCGGCCATTCCTTCTTTTCGCCAGCCGCCAGGGTGTACTGCGTGAAGCAGAAGCACTCCATCTTGTTGAAATGGGCTGCGGACTGCTTGGGCGCGTAGCTGGGAATCGCCTGCGCCGCCATGGTGCGGTTCTGGATGTTCTGGAACTCGTACATCACCGTCGTCAACTCGCCGGGATGCACTTCCATGGTTCGCACCGCGGGCTTGAAATGCCAGGGGCCCCGCACGTTCACGTCAAACTCGACCGTGATCGTGCGCGAGCGGTCGACCTGCGTGTTGGCGGGCAGAGAGGCTCGCTGACCGGGCACCTCGCGCTCGGCCAGCGCCAGGATGTTGATGCCCGTCATCTCGCAGATGGCGTTGTAGATCGGCACCAGCGCATAGCCGAAGCCGAACATGCCCAGCGTGATGACGCAGAGCTTGCCCACCATCTTGACGTTTTCGCGGCGCAGTCCCATGGGTGATCCCGGTTGGAATATCGGTCTTGATGCGGAGGGAGCTGGCGGCGATCAGCCGCCGCCCAGCACCATCTTGCCGACGAAGCCGAGGAAGAACACCAACGCCACGGACGCCAGGATGAGGCCCAGGCGCAGGTTGTTCTTTTTCTGATCGGGTTTCATCGGCATGTTTCCGGAGGGCATCAGCCAATCACCTTGGTGGCGGTGGCGTCCAGCTTGGGCGGGTTCTCGAAGGTGTGGAACGGAGCCGGCGACGGCACTTCCCACTCCAGGCCTTCTGCGCCTTCCCATGGCTTCTGTACCGCCTTCTCACCCTTGCCGCGCATGGCGGGGATGATCACGGCCACGAAGAAGTACACCTGGGCGATGCCGAAGGCGAAGGCGCCCACCGATGCTAGGGCGTTGAAGTCGGCGAACTGCATGGGGTAGTCGGCGTAGCGACGGGGCATGCCGGCCAGCCCCAGGAAGTGCATCGGGAAGAAGGTGATGTTGAACGAGATCATCGACCACCAGAAGTGGATCTTGCCGCGGGTCTCGCTGTACATCACGCCGGTCCACTTGGGCAGCCAGTAATAGATGCCGGCGAACATGGCGAACAGGGAACCGGCCACCAGCACGTAGTGGAAGTGGGCCACCACGTAGTAGGTGTCCTGGAACTGGATGTCGATCGGGGCGACCGACAGGATCAGGCCCGTGAAGCCACCGATGGTGAACACGAAGATGAAGCCGACGGCCCACATCATGGGGGTCTCGAAGGTCATCGAACCCTTCCACATGGTCGCGATCCAGTTGAAGATCTTCACGCCCGTGGGCACAGCGATCAGCATGGTCGAGTACATGAAGAACAGCTGGCCCGTCACCGGCATGCCGGTGGTGAACATGTGGTGTGCCCACACGACGAAGGACAGGATGGCGATGGAGCCGGTGGCGTACACCATGGAGGCGTAGCCGAACAGCTTCTTGCGCGCGAAGGCGGGCACGACCTGGCTCACGATGCCGAAGGCCGGCAGGATCATGATGTAGACCTCGGGGTGGCCGAAGAACCAGAAGATGTGCTGGTACATCACCGGGTCACCGCCGCCGGCGGGGTTGAAGAAGCTGGTGCCGAAGTGGCGGTCGGTCAGCGTCATGGTGATGGCACCGGCCAGCACGGGCATCACGGCGATCAGCAGGTAGGCGGTGATCAGCCAGGTCCAGCAGAACATGGGCATCTTCATCAGCGTCATGCCGGGGGCGCGCATGTTCAGGATGGTCACGATGATGTTGATCGAACCCATGATGGACGAAGCGCCCAGGATGTGCATGGCGAAGATGGCCGCGTCCATCGAAGGGCCCATCTGCAGCGTCAGCGGTGCGTACAGCGTCCAGCCGGCGGCAGGGGCACCGCCCGGCATGAAGAACGAGCCGGCCAGAATGGCCGCTGCCGGCACCATCAGCCAGAAGCTGAAGTTGTTCATGCGGGCAAACGCCATGTCGGACGCGCCGATCTGCAGCGGGATCATCCAGTTGGCGAAGCCCACGAAGGCCGGCATGATGGCGCCGAACACCATGATCAGGCCGTGCATGGTGGTGAGCTGGTTGAACAGCTCGGGGTTCACCAGCTGCAGACCGGGCTGGAACAGCTCGGCGCGGATCAGCAGGGCCAGCACGCCGCCTATCATGAGCATGGTGAAGGCAAACAGCAGGTACAGCGTGCCGATGTCTTTGTGGTTGGTGGCGTAGACCCAGCGACGCCAGCCCGTGGGGGCGTGGTGGTCGTGGTCATGACCGTGTGCGTCGTGGTGGTCAAGAACTGCACTCATGATCGATTCCTTTGAGACTCAATAATTATCTGTTTGCGGATCACTTGCGCGCCGCCACCACGTCGGCGGGCTGCACGATCTGGTTGGTCTGGTTCGACCAGCTGTTCTTGGCGTAGGTCATGACCGCCGCCAGTTCGGTGTCCGACAGCTGCTTCCAGGCCGGCATGGCACCGCCCGCAGCACCGTTGAGCATGATGTTGAGGAAGGCACCGTGGTCGGCCGCGGTCACGATGGTCGAACCGTCAAGGGCCTTGATCGGGCCGGCGCCCTTGCCGTTGGCCTGGTGGCAGGCCACGCAGTTGGCGGCGTACACCGACTCGCCGCGCTTGGCCAGATCGGTGACGGTCCAGACGCGGGTCGGGTCATCGGCCAAGGCGGCCATGGCCTTCTGCTGTTCGCCCACCCAGGCGCTGTACTGCTCGGCCGTGACCACTTTCACGTGGATCGGCATGTAAGCGTGCTCCTTGCCGCACAGCTCGGCGCACTGGCCGTAGAAGTCGCCGGTTTTCTCGGCGCGGAACCAGGTGTCGCGCACGAAGCCGGGAATCGCGTCCTGCTTGACGCCAAAGGCCGGCACCATCCAGGCGTGGATCACGTCGTTGGCGGTGGTGATGATGCGGATTTTCTTGCCGACCGGCACCACCATCGGGTTGTCCACCTTGAGCAGGTAATCGTCGATGGCCTCGGGCTTGCCGCTGTTGGACATGATGCGGTGGCTGTTGTCCAGCGTCGACAGGAAGCCGATGCCCTCGCCCTCGCCCTTGATGTAGTCATAGCCCCACTTCCATTGCATGCCCGTGGCCTTGATGGTCAGGTCGCTGTTGGTGGTGTCTTTCTGGGCCACCAGCACTTTGGTGGCGGGCAGGGCCATGCCGATCACGATCAGCAGGGGGACGATGGTCCAGCCCAGCTCCACCCAGATCGGCTCGGCCAGCGTCTGCGACTTGTGGCCGACCGACTTGCGGTGCTTCAGGATGGAATAGAACATCACGCCGAAGACGATGACGAAGATGACGGCGCAGATCGCCATCATGAACCAGTGCAGCCAGTGCTGCTCTTCCGCGATGCGCGTGACGGGCGGTGCGAAGTTGAGCTGGTTCACAGCCGGGCCGCCCGGCAGGTCCCGGACCTGCGCCATGGCCGTGGTGGCCCAGGCGCCAGCGCCGAGGGCCACGGCGTTGGTGGCAGTGCGCAGGGAGGCCAGTCGTTTTCGCATCACATCACCCGTTTTCTTCGTCGTACTCACGTTTAACGCCTCAAATATAAGTATTGATTTATATCAACACTGATTAGAACAAACTTTCCCGGGCTGCCCACTGGGGGAATACCCAACCCACCCCGAGGCAGACCCCCTCACGCTGAGCGCAAGGCCTGCCGCATCTCCAGGGCCAACCGCCCGCGCAAATCGGGGCGCACAAACCGCCCCACGCGAACCGACAGCCCCCCTCCACACACCTCCACCAGATCCCGCTCGCGCGGCGACTCGATCCGGACCCAGTCGGGCACGAACTCACGCCGCACCGTGCGGCCAGCGGTTTCGAGTTCCACCACGAGCCGCCCCGCCACGAGGCTGATGCACTCCCGGTCTGCCGCGTGCCGCGCGTGCACCAGGAAGGCCGTCGCCAGCGCAGCCAGTTCAAGCACGGCAAAGGGCAGCACCAGCACCGCCCCCTGAAACCAGAAGAACACGGCCACCGACAGCGAGACACCACCCACCAGACCCAGGGCCACGCCCAGTTGCCCCGGCGAGACCGAACAGTTGCGTCGAAGATGCCAGTGAATGCCCTCGGGGCTCACCGTTGCCATTCGGAAAACCTGGCTCTTTTGAGTCACCGTTCACCTCGGTTGAACCTGCCACCCGACCCGTTTCCAACGCGACTGCGCAGGACTGATCGTCGAAGGCTTTGATTTATGTCAATTGTAGCGGCGGCAATTAGGCCCCCTCCTGACAAAATCAGGACATCCGACCAGAACGGAGTGGCATCCCGTCCACTCGCCGACGGGTGGACGCCCCCAACACCGGGGCGCTGCGGCCAGGTGCTGTCAGGGCGCGGGTTTTTTGGCGCGCAACATGGTGCGCATCTCGTCCACTGACACCGCGCTGGTGCTGGCCAGGGGCACGCGCGGTTGGGGCTTGAAGGCGTGGCCGTAGATGATTTCCACCGTCAGCAGCAGACGCCCGTCATCCGAGCGCGGCAGATGGGCCTCCAGCGCCCCGCCCAGGCGCTCGCGCCAGCCACGGCCCCGCCAGGCTGGATGGCGGCTGGCGTTCAGGTTGCGGCCGAGTTCGCGCAGGTCGTCCAGCAAAGGCGCAGCGCCGCTGTAGGAGAGCACGAGGCGCTCCATGTCCATCACGGGAGCGGCGAAACCGGCCTGCACCAGCATGTCGCCCCAGTCGTGCATGTCGGTGAAGACATGGGTCGGGCTGGGCCAGTCCAGCGCCTCGTAGACCCGGCGCAGCTCCATCAGCGTGTCGGGCCCCAGGCAGGAAAACATCAGGAAGCCATCGGTCGCCAGGTACCCGTGCCAGCGGCGCAACAAGGTCTGGGGCCGGGGCTCCAGGTGCAGTCCCATGTTGGACCACACCATGCCGACACGGGTGTCCGGACCGGCCAGATCGGGGCCTCTGGCGCGCAGCCAGTGCGCCGGGTTCCACGACCGCACCGCGGGCCCGGCCGTGGCACGCAAGGCCTGCGGCCCGTCCTCGGCCGCGACGTAAGACCGGGCATCCGGCAGGGCCGTGCGCAGCTGCTGGTGCGCCTTCAGCCCTCCCAGCACCGGCTCCCAGTGCAGCCAGCTGGCCGGCTTCTCGCGAAACCACTGCAGGCGATCGGCCATGCGGGCCGCCACCTCCTCATGCAGCCAGGGGCTGTGGGTGCGCGCCATGTGCTGCCAGCGGGCAGACGCGCGCCCATCCAGGCCGGGCACGGCAGTTTCCAGATCGGAGGGAGGGGTCACCATGGAGAATAAAAGTCAACGCCGACGCGGCACATCAAGGGCTGTGGTGCCACCTTTGGCGGGAGGAAGAACGAGGCGATCGGGACCTCGGCAAGTCCCCACGGCAACGCTTGCCGACAGTATATTGGCGCCATGTTGAACGCGTGGCGCCTGATCGCTGATGGCCTGCCGGGCACCTGCCAGGTGTGCGGGGCCTGGCCTGCCCGCCCGGTGTGCGAACCCTGCACGCAGCGCTTCGGCCGTGCGGCGGCGCGTTGCCCGGGCTGCGCTGCCCGCCTGCCGGACACCATGTCCCGCTGCGGTGCCTGCCTCGCCCAGGGGGCTTCCACCGCGCTGTCGCAGTGCATGGCCGCGGTGGACTATGCCTACCCGTGGGACGGCCTGGTGGCCCGTTTCAAGTTCCGCGGCGAGCCCGGCTGGGCCTCGCCCATGGCCGATCTGATGCTGCGCGCACCGGGGGCCCGGGACGCGCTGGCCGCGTGCGACCTGCTCGTGCCCATTCCACTCAGCGGCGCGCGCTTGGCCAGCCGCGGCTACAACCAGGCGTGGGAATTGATCAAAGCCCTGCGCCGCTCACGGCGGCTGGCAGGCGCCGCTCCCGACGCGCAAGCCGATACCCTGCTGCGCATCGGCCACAGGCCCGATCAGCACGAGCTCCCACGCGAACAACGCCTGCAAAACCTGCACGGCGCCTTCGTGGTGCACCCCCACAACGCAGCGCGCCTGGCCGGCGCCCGGGTGCTGCTGGTGGACGATGTGTCCACCACCGGTGCCACGCTGCAGGCCGGCGCCCGGGCCCTGCTGCAAGCCGGCGCACAGTGCGTGAGCGGGCTGGTGTTCGCACACACGCCCGACCACTGACGGGCGCTCGCGGATTCGGGACGCGACCGGCCAGGCAGGTCGCCTTGTGAGCCGGACAGGCAGTCGTATCATCAAGGGGTTATATACATGCGGCACGAGCCCGCCGTCCCATCCGTGACCCTGTTCCACATCGTTCTTGTCCATCCCGAAATCCCGCCCAACACCGGGAACGTGATCCGCCTGAGCGCCAACACCGGTTGCTCGCTGCACCTCATCGAGCCGCTCGGGTTTTCCATGGAAGACCGCCTGATGCGGCGTGCCGGGCTGGACTACCACGAGTACGCCCAGGTGCGCCGGCACCCGGACTGGACCCGCTTCCTGGAAACCGAGCGCCCGGACCCGGGCCGCGTATTCGCCTTCACCACGCGGGGCAGCCACAGCGCCTTCGAGACCCGTTTTCAGCCAGGTGACTGGCTGGTGTTCGGGTCTGAAACCCAGGGGCTGCCTGCCGCGCTGCGCGACAGCTTCCCCACCGAGCAGCGCCTGCGCCTGCCCATGCGGGAGGGGCAGCGCAGCCTCAACCTGTCCAACGCGGTGGCGGTGACCGTGTTTGAGGCGTGGCGGCAGTGCGGTTTTTCCGGGGCGACGATCTAAAAGGTGTCAATATGACGCCTGACATCAGGCTCCACACGCTGCAGAAAGAAGGCCCCGCGCCCTGGAGACGCCCTTGATCCCCACCATCGCCCGCCTCTTCCGGGGCGCCTTGCTGCGACACAGCCAACGGCGCCGGCAGGCATCCCTGAAAGACATCGCCCAGATCCGCGGCGCACTGCTTCAGTGCCTGGACGACTGTGACAGCCCGGGCGCCCGGCGGCTGCGCGGCAAAATTGCGCAGGCCCGCAACCCACAAGAGCTCTGGATGTTGCGCAACGACGCCTACCAGGTGATCTCGCAGCACCACGACCAGTCGGTCGCCGCTGATCGCATCAACGGCATCCTCGGCGTTTTCGAGGGCTGGCTGGAGCCGAAGCAGATCGTGCGGATCAAGTAAGCGCCCCCTCTCTCAGCGCCCAGTTGACACCGCGCGTCAGACGTAGCGTCGCACCAGCGCCTCGGCGATGCACACCGGCTTTTCGGCGCCCTCGCGCTCCACCACCACCGACCAGGTCATCTGCAGGCCTTGCGGCGTGATCGGCTCACACGCCAGCAGCGTCATGCGGGCGCGCAGGCGGCTGCCCACGGGCACCGGCGACGTGAAGCGCACCCGGTTCAGGCCATAGTTCACCCCCATACCCGACTGCCGAACGTCAAAGGACGACTCGAAAAACACCGGGATCAGGGAGAGCGTGAGAAAGCCGTGGGCAATCGGGGCACCGAACGGACCAGCGCGCGCCCGCTCCACGTCCACATGAATCCATTGGTGGTCGCCGGTCGCGTGGGCGAACCCGTTGACCTGCTCCTGGGTGATGAGGACCCAGTCACTGACAGCCACTTCCTGACCGACACACGCGGCCAGATCGGCCAGGGTTTCAAAAGTTTTCATGGGGCCACTCTATCGGCCCCGGCGCGGCGCCCGTGTCTGCGCGGTGACAAGCTCGGCGCTCAGACAAGCCGACGGGAAAGCCAGAGGCGATGAGGCTCAGTTGTCCAGCCATTCGCAAACGGGGCGCCACTGCTGCAGGTCTTTCTCGACCCGGCCGGGCGCCACGTCGAACAGCGTGAGCCCGCGTGCCGCGAGGTGGACGTAGTTCTGGGTGTTGCGCAGGAAACCCAGCACCGGCAGGCCCAGGCCGTCCAGGAATTCCTGCAGTTTGTCCGCTGCGATGGTGCGCGCGTCCACGCGCATGCCCACGATGCCGATCTTGCGCCGCTCGTCCTCACGGAAAGCCGCCACCTCGTCGAGGAAGGCGCGGGTGGCGTAAATGTCAAAGATGCTGGGCTGCAGCGGCACCAGCACCTTGTCGGCCATGCGGATCACGTCCTTGAAGCGCCAGCCGTGCAGCCCGGCGGGCGTGTCGAGCACCACATGCGAGGCATCGCGGGGCGGGCGCGCGATCAGGTCGGGCGAGACGGCCCAGCTGGCAATGGGCCGCGCGGCCGGGGGCCGCAGCTGCAGCCACAAGCGCGACGACTGCTGGCGGTCGGCGTCACCCAGCATCACCTCATGGCCCTGGCTGGCGAAATAGCCCGCCACATGGGTGGACAGCGTGGTTTTCCCCACGCCGCCCTTGGGGTTGGCAACCACCACGATGGGCATCTCCGGCTCCTCTGATCAGCAAATGGGTGTCGATGTTACCGCCGCCGAGCGCACCGTTTCCTCACGCACTCAGCGCAGCGCGTCCCACACCAGCTTCACGCCGGTGAGAAACATGCCCGCGTACACCAGCCGGTAAAACAGCCGGGGCTGGATGCGGTGGGCGATGCGCACACCCAGCCACACGCCGATGGGCGCAAACGGCAGCAGGGCGAGCGAGGTCGACATGTTGCGCAGGTCAAGCAGGCCCAGCCACGCATACGGAATCCACTTCGCCAGGTTGACGAAGAAAAAGAAGAACGCCATCGTGCCGGTGAACAGCACCGGGCTGAGCCGCATCGGGATCACGTAGGCGTTGATGGGCGGGCCGCCGGCGTGGGCAATGAAGCTGGTGAAGCCCGAGGTGACGGTGAGCAGCGCGCCCACCCAGCGCGGCGGTGGCGGGCTGTCGGCGCGTGGCGGAAACAGCAGCCGCTGGGCCAGGAACAGCAGCGTGAAGCCCCCCACAATGCCCGCGACCCAGCGTGCGTCCAGCAGCTTGAACAGCAAGGCCCCGACCACGATGCCCAGCAGGCCAAAGGGAATGAGGAAGCGCAGCAGGCGCAGGTCCACGTTCTTGCGAAACGCGGCCATGCCCAGCAGGTCCATCACCAGCAGCACCGGCATGAGCATGGCCGCCGCCTCGGGTACCGTGACCGCCAGCGCCATCATGGGCACGGCCAGCGAGCCGAAACCCGCACCGAAGCCGCTCTTGCTTAGGCCCAGCAGCAGCACCGCGGGGATGGCAATGGCGTAGAAGGTCGGGTCGGTGATCAGGGGCATGGGGCGACAATCCGGGAATGCACAACGTTCAGTTCTGGGGCGAAACCCTGCGCCTGCTGGTGGAGCTGGCGGCCACGGCGGCGTTTGCGCTGGCCGGCATCATGGAGGCCGCGCGCAAACGGCTGGATGCGGTAGGCGTCTGCGTGGTGGGCTTTCTCACCGCTTTTGGCGGTGGCACGCTGCGCGACCTGCTGCTCGACCAGCGCCCCTTCTTCTGGGTCCGGCATGTGGAGGTGCTCTGGGGGGTGCTCGGATTGTGCGTGCTGGCGATGCTGTTCCTGCGCCACCGCCACTTTGAATTGACGGAAAAAGCGATCCAGTGGCCCGACGCGCTCGGGCTGGGGCTGTTCGCCGCCACCGGCGTGCACCAGGCCCTGCTGCTGGAGATGCCGGCCGTGATCGCCGTGCTCATGGGCCTGATCACCGGTGTGTTCGGCGGCGTGCTGCGCGACGTGGTGTGCAACCAGATTCCCACCGCGTTCCACGACCACCGCCCGTACGCCGTGTGCGCGTTCGCGGGCGGCTGGGTGTACGTGGGCCTGTGGCAGCTGGACACCCCCGGCTGGGTGGCGCTGCTGGGCTGCGTGATGGTCACGGCCGGCCTGCGGGGCCTGGCCTTGTGGCGGGAATGGCAGCTGCCCGAATGGAAGGCCTGACCACCGGTTCGCGGCTGCCCGTCACCGGGGGATGACGCGACCCGGCGGGGCAGCCACCGCGTCGCCCCGGGGTGGACTGGCCTCAGACGCGTTCGATAACCAGCGCAATGCCCTGCCCCACGCCGATGCACATGGTGCACAGCGCGTATCGCCCACCGGTGGCGTGCAGGCGGTTCAGGGC
>Ga0208490_100506_pt1 | contig 23444 bp, 22 predicted proteins | sample SubbioAug_CSWold_FD_184818 | JGI IMG/M metagenome (GOLD analysis project Ga0208490, IMG submission 184818) | Serpentinite rock and fluid subsurface biosphere microbial communities from McLaughlin Reserve, California, USA - CR11Aug_CSWold (SPAdes) | ecosystem: Environmental > Terrestrial > Deep...
CCTCGATCCACCGATGTGGCGGGGTGAGGAACGGGCGTCGTGACACGGAAATGCCCCTCTGACCGGGAAGAATAGTGATTGTCTAGGCCACTGTTCGACCGATCCGAGAGGCATCTCGTAGATGCAATTCAAGCACGCTCCTGCCGCGGTGTCAGCGGTCTTCGATGACCCGAATCTCGTGTCCGCGGCCGGGCTGGTCCCCATGCTCCGGCTCAGCCAGCACGCGGGGCTTGCGCAGCTGGCTCAAGACCGGTTGAGCGTCCCGACGGACAAGGGCGCCAACGCGGGCGCGAAGGTCTCCGCGCTGGTGGCGGGCATGCTCGCCGGGGCGGACTCGATCGACGACATGAACCTGCTCCGTCATGGCGGGATGGGGCGCCTGTTCGACCGGACGTACGCGCCGTCGACACTCGGGTCGTTCCTGCGGGAGTTCCGGTTCGGCCACGTCCGGCAGCTGGACGCGGTCGCGTCCCGGGTCCTCGCGAATCTCGTTGTCGACGCGCCGTTGCTCCGAGCAAGCGATGGTGAGCGGGTAATGGTGGATCTGGACGACACCATCATCGAGGTCCACGGATACCAGAAGCAAGGCGCCTCGTTCGGGTACTCCGGCGTCCGCGGCTTGAACGCGCTGATCGCGACGGCATCGACCTCATCGTCGGCGCCGGTGATCCTGGGTCAGCGGCTCAGGCAGGGCAAGACCGGGTCCCCGAAGGGCGCCGCGAGGATCGTCGGCGACGCTCTCGCGACCCTGCGCCGCACCGACGTCGCGACCGGGGCTCGGCCATTGCTGCGCGCGGACTCCGCGTTCTACGGGTACGCCACGATCGGCACCGCGATCAACGCCGGCGCGGACGTGTCGGTCACCGTGCGGATGGACCCGGCGGTGAAGGCCGCGATCGCGACCATCCCGGATGATGCGTGGGAGATGATCGAGTACACCGACTCGATCCGTGACGAGACCACCGGACAGCTCATCTCCAAAGCCGAAGTCGCCGAGGTCGCGTTCACCGCGTTCCGCTCACGGAAGAAGGCGGAGCGCATCGAAGGGCGTCTGGTGGTGCGCCGCATCCCCGAACTGAACCCGAGACAGGTGGAGCAGCCGACGCTGTTCGACGTCTACCGGCACCACGCGTTCTTCACCACCAGCAAGGACGACATGGGCACCGTCGAAGCGGACAAGACCCACCGCGGTCACGCGATCATCGAGCAAGTCCACGCCGACCTCAAAGCAGGGCCGCTCGCGCACCTGCCCTCAGGAGTGTTCACCGCGAACAGCGCCTGGCTCGTCCTCGCCGTGATCGCCTTCAACCTCACCCGTGCTGCCGGGGTCATCGCCGACAAGACCGGTCGGCTCGCAAGAGCGACGACCGCGACGATCCGCCGCACCCTGATCCATGTCCCGGCGCGGCTCGCGCGCTCCGCGCGCCGCATCACGCTGCACCTGCCCGACGCCTGGCCATGGCAGAACGCGTTCGACCGGCTCTTCACGACCACACACGCACCGCCACCAGCTGCGGTCGCCTGACCACCGCCGCAACCCGCGGCACGACCGAAGACCACGTGGACGACCGGGATGCGATGCCCGGAACTCACCCCTGCCCCCGACACCCCGCCGCACGCCGATCACCCCAGCGCCGACCACTCCAGGCTCATCGGTGGATCGAGGCTAAAGAGCAATAAGCGCCGCGCCGAACCACCCCGGGCGACGCGCTGTCATCCTACTTCCCACATCCGCGGCCACAACGACGTCAGCCCAGGAGGAGCTCATGAACCGACGAACACTCGTCACCACCGCCTTTGCCCTTGTCGCCAGCCTTGCCTTCGTGTTGGCGGCGATCAACGCGAGCGGGTCGGGGGGAGCAGCGAGTCCGCGCACGAAGATCACCCTCGTCGCGCCGGCTGCGCCGGGAGGCGGGTGGGACGCGTTCGCTCGCGAAGGGCAGCAGGCGATGCGCATCAACGGCATCGCGGGCGGCGTCCAGGTGGTCAATGTGCCCGGCGCATCCGGCACCATCGGGCTCGGTCAGGTCGTCGGGATGGGCGACCGGCACGATCTGCTGCTCGTCACCGGCGGGGTCATGCTCGGCGGCATCATTCTCAACGACTCAGCCGTGTCGCTCGACGACACGGTGCCCATCGCGCGCCTCGCTGACGACTTTAACGTGCTCGTCGTGCCGGGGGACTCGCCCTTCGAGACACTCGAGGACTTCGTCGCGGCACTGCAGAATGACGCTGGGGGAACGGCGATCGCGGGCGGGTCGCTCGGCGGTATCGACCACTTGCTCGCCGGGATGCTCGCCGCCGAGTCGGGGATCGACCCGCAGACCGTGAACTACATCGCCTACCCCGGCGGCGGCGAAGTCGTGACCTCTCTGCTGTCGAGCACGGCGGCCGCCGGCCTGTCTGGTTACAACGAGTTCCGCGACCAAATCGACTCCGGCAACCTTCGAGCCCTCGCGATCTCCGCGCACGAACCCGTGGAGGGGATCGACGTACCAACCTTCCGCGAGCAGGGCGTCGAGGTGTCGATGTCGAACTGGCGCGGTTACGTCGCCCCACCCGGCATAACCGACGAGGTCTACGACGAGCTCGTCGCCATGGTCACCGAGTTGCGCGCCACCGAAGAGTGGACCGACACGCTCGAGCGCAACAACTGGGTCGACAGCTTCATGGTCGGTGACGAATTCGCAGACTTCATTCGAGACGAGAGTGATCGCACCGAAGCGATCGTGAGGGGGTTGGGACTGTGACTCAGATCGAGCCGCACACGACGGGATCATTGCGGGTGCAGCGCCTCCCCCGCTGGTACACGGGAGTCAGCGAGATGATCATCGTCGCCGGGGTCCTCCTGCTCACCGTCGGCATCGTCGTGGGGTCCCTCAGCGCGTTCATCCTGATCATGCCCCTGCTGGGCTGGCTCCTGGCCTCGACGCTGCTGTTCTGGGTCATCTCGTGGGCCTTCGGCAGCACCCGCCCCGTCTTCGACGTGGGAGTCGCGGCGCTCATGGCCGCCCTCATTCAGCTCGCGTTCTCCGCCGGTCTGGGGCTCTCGCTGCCCCCTGGCATTCTCGAAGGAGTCTTCTCGTGGATCAACTAGCCAGCCTGCTTGAAGGGTTCGCCGTCGCCTTCACGCCGGCGAACCTCATGTTCCTCGTCATCGGGGCGATCCTCGGCACCGCCGTAGGCGTGCTCCCCGGCCTTGGGTCCGCCATGGCCGTCGCCCTCCTGCTGCCGGTCACCTTCAGCCTCGACCCCACGGGCGCGTTCATCATGTTCGCGAGCATCTACTTCGGTGGTCTGTTCGGCGACTCCACCTCGGGCATCCTGCTCAACACGCCAGGAAACTCCTCAGCGATCGCCACCACGTTCGAGGGCCACCGCATGGCGAAGTCCGGGCGGGCAGCGAAAGCGCTCGGCACGTCTGCGATCGGCGCCTTCATCGGCGGCATGATCGCGTGCACCCTCGTCGTCTTCTTCTCGCCGTACATCGTGGAACTCGCGAGAGTCTTCGGGCCCGCCGAGTACTTCGCCCTCGCGGTCTTTGCCTTCGTCGCAATCTCCGCCGTCGTCGCCGACTCGATCGTGCGCGGCCTCGTGGCGCTCGGCATCGGCTTCGCACTCGCCCTCGTTGGCATCGACGGGATGAGCGGAGCCGAACGCTTCACGATGGGCTCACCCATCCTGTTCGACGGCATCTCGATCATCGTCATCACGGTGGGTCTCCTCGCGATCGGAGAGGTCATTCACGTGGCCTCGCACATCCGACGCACCCCGGCTCCCCGGATGGCGCTCAACCCCGAAGGCTCACCCTTCCCCTCGCGCCGCGAGTGGCGACAGGTGCTCCCCGCCTTCCTGCGCGGCACGGCCTACGGAGTGCCGTTCGGCGCGATCCCGGTCGGCGGATCCGAAGTGCCCACCTTCCTCGCCTACGGCACCGAGAAGCGTCTCGCCCGCCGGCGTAACGACCCCGACTTTGGCACGCGGGGCGCCATCCAGGGCGTCGCCGCTCCCGAGGCTGCGGGTAACGCCACGGCCGGCACCGCGATGGGAGCGCTCCTCGCCCTCGGCCTGCCCACCTCGGCGACCGCGGCCATGATGATTGCCGCGTTCCAGCAGTACGGCATGCAGCCGGGGCCGCTGCTGTTCGAGCGCAGCGGCGACCTCGTGTGGCCGCTCATGGCGAGCTTCTTCCTCGGCCTCGTCATCTTGCTCATCATCAACCTGCCGTTCGCGGCGATCTGGGCCAAGCTGCTCGTGATCCCGCGGCACTACCTTTACGCGGGCATCACGGTCATCGCCATGCTCGGTGTCTACGCGATCGCGTCCCGGCCCGTCGACTTGTGGATGGCGCTCGGTATCGGTGTCGTCGGCTTCGCGATGCGGCACTACTCGATCCCGCTGGCCCCCGTGCTCATCGCGGCCATCCTCGGACCAATGGCGGAGACGCAGCTGCGGCGGGCACTCGCGGTCTCGGAGGGTGACGTGGGGATCCTCGTCTCCTCGCCTCTCACGATCGCGCTGTACTCGGTGCTGACCGCCACGGTGGTGCTGAGCGTGATCCAGCACTCACGGCACTCGCGCCGTCGCCGGTCAGCGGTGCGAGAGCTTGCGCGCGAGCGCGTGTAGCGCGGGAACCTGTCGCGCGAGCGCGTGTCGCGCGGGCTCTACTTGTTGAAGGCGTCCCGCGCGCCGGGTGTCTCCGCCGTCACGGCGAGCGTGCCGACGACGGTGACGCCGTCCGACTCGTAGACGTCCACCTGGAATGTCTGGTCGGCGCTGATCGCGGACTTCGCGAGGTTGCGCTGCTGGTCGAGCTCGCTCACACGCACGTACCCGATGACTCCCTCGTCGGCTCTCGCCGGAATGAGCTTCGGAACTGTGCCGTCGATGGGGCTCCCGTACGTCTCGCCCGCCGCGTTGACGCCGTATTCGACATCGTCGCCGAGGATCACGCGCTGGTCGCTCGCCAGCGAGGGGGCGAGCATGTCACCGAGCGCCGGTGCTGCGACGAAGGCGCCCCCGAGGACGAGAACTCCGCCGGCGATGAGGGCAATGGTCATGGGGGCGATACTCACGAGCGGCTCCAACCTCACAAGTGCGCGAGATGCGCACGGGGAGCCATCCCCGCCCCCTCGGCCATCCGACCACCGTTGACGATCGGCGATCACCCCCCGTTCCCGGAGTGCCGCAGGAGCGTTCGTTTGCCGAATGTCTACGCCGGCCGGCAAATGCCCCAGTGCCCCGACCACGATGCGCCGGGCTCGATCCACCGCAGTCCGAGACCCGAGTTCAGCGCGTCGGCAGGCGCCGTCATGGGCTCGACCGCGATCGCGGTCATCGGGCCGTCGGGCCCGGGGAAGATGCGCGTAATGAAGACCTGCAGCCACTCCCAGTCGCCCTCCTGCCACACCTCCGTCTCGGTGCCGTCCAGTGCCGAGAGCACGGTGCGGATGATGCCGTCGTCATCGCGGCCCACACGCCACGCATCGTCGAGCTCGAGGTCACTGACCTTCGGCCCCACCGCGAGGTCGAAGCGAGTGCCTGCGGAGGGTTCCATTCCGACCGGATTGAGCCGTTCATCCACCATGACGTGGTCGACGGTGCGCGCCGTGATCGTGAGGGTCTCAACATCGTGGTCTCCGACCGCAATGAAGGGATGCGCGCCCGTCGCATACGGCGCCGCCTGCCCTCCCTGGTTGGTCACCTCGTGCGTCACGCGCACTCCGTTGCCCGTGAGGCGGTAGGTGACGGTCGTCCAGAGGCGGAACGGCCAGCCGTGCTGCGGGACGACCGCGGCGCCGAGTGTCACCGAGTCCTCCGTGCGCTCGACCAGTCGGTAGGAGGTGTTACGCAGGAGGCCGTGAATGGCGTTGTTCTTGTCGACCTCGGTGATGTCGAGCTGCTGGGCGGAGCCCTCGTGCATCCAGCGACCGTCGCGCACGCGGTTCGGCCAGGGGGCGAGGATGATGCCGTGGCCGAAGGGCGGCAGGCGGTTCTCGTCGTAGCCCGGCACGAGGGCGTGGCCGTCGACCGTGAGTGACCGCAGCGAGGCGGCGACCTCGGTGATGATCGCCTCGACCGGGCCGTGGGAGCCGTCGTGGTGCAGGTGGTACTGCTCGCCCGTGGCGGGAACAGGCTCGAAGGAGGATGTGGCGTCGGTGGTGGTCACCGGCTCAGCCTAAACCCGCCCCGACGCGCACGGCAGTGACGGAGAGCCCGGCATCGACGAGCGCCGCGCGCGGCGAGACGGCGGTCGTGACACTCGGCACCTGGTCGGTGATGAGCTCGTCGATGTCCGCAAGCGCGGCGACCCTGCCGAGGTGCGCGACGCCGAGCTTGCTCGAGTCGGCGACGAGCACGCGGTGCGCGGCCGCCGCGACCATGCGCTGCTTGACCTCGGCCTCCGGCAGGTTGACGTTGGTGACCCCGTGCTCGGCGTGCACCCCCGTCGCGCCGATGATCGCGATGTCCGCGCGCAGGTCGTCGAGCAGCGTGGTCGCCAGCGGGTTCACGAGAGAGTGTTGCAGCGAGCGGAGCGTGCCGCCCGTGACGACGACCGTGAAGCGCGGAATCGCCGACTCGAGCGCCAGCGCGACGGCTAGCCCGTTGGTCACCACGACGATGTCGTCGAGGTCGCGTCGGGCGACGAGCGCGTGCGCGACGGCGAGCGTCGTCGACCCGACGTCGAGCAGCACGCTCTGGCCGGGCCGCACGCGGGCGGCGGCTTCGACCGCAATCGCCTGCTTCGCGCGGGCGAGGCGCGTGCGGGACTTCTCGAGGCTCGACTCGCGCTCCGACTCGACCGTGCGCGGGATCGCGCCACCGTGCACGCGCGCGATGCGACCATCGGCTTCGAGCGCAGCGAGGTCGGTCCGCACGGTGACCTCGCTGACCTCGACCTCGCGGGCGAGGTCGACCACCCGCGCGAACCCTCGGCGGGCGATGGATGCGGCGAGCGCGTCGCGTCGGGACGTTGCGGTGTCAGCGGCCACGCGCATCCCCTTTCGATTCTTGTCGATATCGAAAGCGTACGGCTTATGAAGTCGAAACGGGCACGCCGTACCATCGGGGAGTGCCCATTGCCTTCCATCACACGACGCTGGCCGATGGCCGCGAACTGATCTACGTCGACGACGCCGACACGACACTGCCGCCGGCGGCCGAGCGTCGGCGCGACGAGCGCGCGCTCGACCCGCGGCCCGCGACCGCGATCATGCGGCAGGACGTGCTGACCGGCGAGTGGGTCTCGCACGCCGCCGCGCGCCAGAACCGTGCTTTCCTGCCGCCCGCCGACCAGGACCCCCTCGCGCCGCAGACTCCCGCCAACCCGAGCGAGATTCCCGACATCTACGATGTCGCGGTGTTCGAGAACCGCTCCCCCAGCTTCGGGCCGCTACTCGAAGACGCGAATGCGCCGACCGGGCTCGACGACCTCAGCGAGATCGGCATCGAACGCTCCCGCACGAGCGTCGGCCGGTGTGAGGTCGTGTGCTTCTCGCCCGAGCACGAGGGCTCGTTCGGCTCGCTCAGCGTCAGCCGCGCACGCACCGTCTTCGAAGCGTGGGCGCAGCGCACCGAAGCGCTCAGCGCGATGCCGGGCATCGAGCAGGTGTTCGTGTTCGAGAATCGCGGGCAGGAAATCGGCGTCACCCTCCCCCACCCGCACGGGCAGATCTACGCCTACCCGTTCGTGACGCCGCGCACGCAGGGCGTGCTGCGCTCGATCGCGGCGGTCGGCGATGACCTGTTCGCGCGCATCCTGGAATCGGAGCAGGCGAGCGAGCGCGTCGTCGCCCGCGGCGAGTACTTCACCGCCTTCGTGCCCTTCGCCGCGCGGTGGCCGCTCGAGATCCACCTCCTGCCGCACCGGCACGTCGCTGACCTCGCGGGGCTCACGACCGAGGAAAAGGACGAGCTGGCGCCGCTGTACCGTCACCTGCTGCGCGGGCTGGATGCGCTCTACGGCTCCCCGACGCCGTACATCTCCGCGTGGCACCAGGCCCCCGTCCACACGCACCGCGACAGCGTGCGCCTCATGCTGCAGATCACGAGCCCGCGCCGCGCGGCTGACAGACTCAAGTATCTCGCTGGCTCGGAGGCGGCCATGGGCGCTTTCATCGGCGACGTGACGCCCGAGCGCCAAGCAGAATTCATCCGCACCGGCCTCGCGAGCGCCGACAGCGCATCCCCCTTTTCGACAGAAGGAGACCAGCGGTGACCGACATCCGCGACGACACCCGCGACGGCTTCCAGGCGGTCTTCGGCCGCGAGCCCGAGGGCCTCTGGTCGGCGCCCGGCCGCGTCAACCTCATCGGCGAGCACACCGACTACAACCTGGGCTTCGTGCTGCCGTTCGCGATCGACCGGCGCACCGTGGTCGGCGTCGGACTGCGCGACGACCGCATGCTGCGGGTCGCGTCGACGTTCGCCGACGAGCTGGTCGAAATCTCACTGGATGCTCTCGCCGCGCTTTCGTCGGAGGACGCCGGCCGCGAACTCGGCGGCTGGTCGGCCTACGTGCTCGGCGTTGCCTGGGCGCTCGGCCTCGACGAGTTCGGCGGCGACCTCGCGGCGGTGCCGGGCCTCGACCTGTTCATCGACTCGGACGTACCCGTCGGCGCCGGCCTGTCATCGTCGGCCGCGATCGAAAGTGCCGTCGCGTTGGCCCTCAACGACGTCTGGCGAGTCGAGCTCGACCGCCCCACGCTCGCGCGCGTGGGTCAGCGGGCCGAGAACATCGCCGTCGGCGCGCCCACCGGCATCATGGACCAGTCGGCGTCGCTGCTCGGCGTGCGCGACCACGCCGTGTTTCTCGACTGTCGGTCGCTTGAGGCGCAGGTGGTTCCGCTCGGCCTCGACGAGGCGGGGCTCGTGGTGCTCGTGATCGACACGGGTGTCAAGCACTCGCACGCGACCGGGGGCTACGGCGAGCGCCGCGCCGCCTGCGAGCGGGGAGCCGCCGCCATGGGCGTCGAGTCGCTGCGCGACGTGACCGTCGCCGACTTGGCGCGCGCCCGCGAAGTGCTCGACGACGTCACCTACCGCCGGGTCGCCCACGTCGTCACCGAGAACCAGCGCGTGCTCGACACCGTCGACACGCTGCGCGGCGAAAGCGGGATGCTCGGCGAAGCCGACGAGGACGGCACCGGCTCGTCCGCCGTCGCCGTCGGCCCCGGCGGCCCGCTCGCGATCGGCGAGCTGCTGGATGCCTCGCACCGCAGCATGCGCGACGACTTCGAGATCTCGGTGCCCGAGCTCGACCTCGCCGTCGAGACCGCGGTCGGGGCCGGCGCAATCGGCGCGCGCATGACGGGCGGCGGCTTCGGCGGCGCGGCGATCGCGCTCGTGAAGCTCGACGACCTGTCGCGCGTGCAGGTCGCCGTCGACAACGCGTTCAGTGAGCACGGCTTCGCCGCGCCCGACACGTTCGTCGTGCGGGCGAGCGACGGGGCGGCCCGCAACTAGACGGGCAGCGCCCGCGGGTTGTAGCGGTCGCCGCGGAACATGGCCAGCACGAGCACGCCGAGAGTGACCATGTAGACGGTCATCATCACGAGAAACACCCAATCGGGCGCCGTCAGCCCGAGGCCGCCGAGCGTGCTCAGCACCACCGTAGCGACCAGCACTAACATGGTCACCGCGCCCATCAGGTACATGTCGGCGCCCATGCGCCGGGCGAGAATCGCGCGCCGCTCAGGCGTGTCCCAGAGCTGACGGTTCGGCACGTTGACGAACTCGATCGGGATACGCCGCACGAACGCCGGCACCGACACGAAGATCCCGATGAGGAACGCGACGATCAGCGTTATGTAACCGACGAACACGGGCGTCGGGTCGAAGCGCGGGCTGCCGTTGTCGGCGCCGAAGTGGCCGATCACCTCGGGCGGGCCGGCCACGAGCAACCACGCGGCGAGAGCGGCGAAGAGGGCGACCGTCGTCCAGAAGGCGACGCGCGCGATCGACGTGAAGCGAGCATCCGAGCAGTCGTCGAGTTCGGTCATGCGTCGAGGCTAGCGAGCACGCGCCCGCCTCGTGCGAGTCGTCCCGACGCTCAGCGTGCGATGGCGAGGGCCTCCGCCGTCTCGGTGAGCAGCTTGTCGGCGAGCTTCGGGTCGGCCGACACGGTGCCGCCGTACGACGGGATCATGCGCTTAAGGGTGGGAGTCCACTCGTCGAGCTTCGACGGGAAGCACTTCTCGATCAGGTCGAGCATGATCGACGCGGCCGTGCTCGCGCCCGGCGAGGCCCCCAGCAGGCCGGCGATCGAACCGTCGGCGGAGGCGACGACCTCGGTGCCGAACTGCAGGGTGCCGCCCGTGCCGGGAACGTTCTTGATGATCTGCACGCGCTGGCCGGCGACCATCTCGTACCAGTCGTCGCCTTTCGCGTTCGGGAAGAACTCGCGCAGGGTGTCGTCGCGGTCGCTGCGGCTCGCGAGCAGCTCGCCGATGAGGTACTTCAGCAGGTCGAAGTTGCGCAGCGCCACCTGGATCATGGGCACCAGGTTGTGCCAGCGGATGGTCGAGAACAGGTCGAACAGCGAGCCCGACTTCAAGAACTTGGGGCTGAAGCCTGCGTACGGGCCGAACAGCAGGGAACGTTCGCCGTCGACGACACGGGTGTCGAGGTGCGGCACGCTCATCGGCGGGGCGCCGACCGACGCCTTGCCGTACACCTTCGCCGAGTGTCGGGCGACGATCGCCTGGTTGTCGGTGCGCAGCCACTCGCCGCTGACGGGGAACCCGCCGTAGCCGCGAATCTCGGGGATGCCCGACTTCTGCAGCAGGGGGAGGGCGTAGCCGCCGGCCCCCACGAACACGAACTTGGCCCGCACTTCGAGCGGGAAGAGACCCACCTCGTGCCGCATCTTGAGCAGCCACGTGCCGTCTGACTTGTTCTGCTTCAGACCGGTGACGGTGTGCTCGGTGCGCACCTGCGCGCCCTGGTCTTCGAGGGCCGCCACGAGCATCCGCGTGAGGGCACCGAAGTCGACGTCGGTTCCCGACGCGATGAACGTGGCCGCTACGGGCTGGCTCTTCGCGCGCCCCGGCATGAGTAGTGGGGCCCACTCGTGGATTTCGGCCGGGTCTTCCGAGTACTTCATGCCCACGAAGAGGGGGTGATCTTTCAGCGCCTCGTAGCGCTTGCGCAGGTACTCGACGTTCTTTTCGCCCCACACGAAGCTCATGTGCGGGGTGGCACTGAGGAACGCGGACGGGTCGGGCAGGAGGCCCTCGTTCACGAGGTACGACCAGAATTGGCGCGACACCTGGAACTGTTCGTTGACTTTCACCGCGTTCGTGATGTCGATCGTGCCGTCGGGCTTCTCGGGCGTGTAGTTGAGCTCGCAAAGGGCGGCGTGGCCGGTGCCGGCGTTGTTCCAGGGGTTGGACGACTCTTGGGCGACTTCGCCGAGTCGCTCGTAGATACGGATGTCCCACTCGGGCTCCAGCTGCTTGAGCATGGTGCCGAGGGTCGCGCTCATGATTCCGCCGCCGATGAGGGCGACGTCGATGGTGTCACTCACGCAGCGAGTTTAGCCGCTCAATTCTGGGCCTCCGGCCCGAGGCACCTAGGGTGGGTGGGTGATTCTTGCCCTTCTTGCCGTCGGCGCGATCGGCGGACTTCTTGCCGGCCTGTTCGGGGTGGGCGGCGGCATCATCATGGTGCCGCTGCTGTTGTGGTGGGCCCGCATGGACCAGCGGCAGGCCGCAGCCACCTCCCTCGTCGCCATCGTGCCAACCGCGATCGCGGGGTCGATCTTCTACGGGATCGGCGGGCAGGTCGACTGGGTCGCGGCCATGTTCGTGGGCGCGGGCACGATCGTCGGTGCTCCGATCGGCGCGTGGCTGCTGCGCTCTTTGCCGTTGGCGTGGCTGCGCTGGTTGTTCATCGTGGGGCTTCTGGCCGCGGCCGTGTACCTGATTCTGGTGACGCCCGAACGCGGAGGCTCGCTGGAGCTGCAGCCGCTCGTCATGCTGGGGCTCGTCGGCCTCGGACTCGTGATGGGGCTGGCGGCCGGCATGTTCGGCATTGGGGGCGGCATCATTGCCGTGCCGGTGTTCATCGCGCTGTTCGACATGGGCGATCTGCTGGCGAAGGGAACGTCGCTGCTCGCCATGATTCCGGCGGCCGTGTCTGGCACGGTCCCGAACCTTCGGGCGGGCCTCGTGCGCCTGCGCGACGGCCTCGTCGTCGGTGTGGCTGCGGTCGCCGCGTCGGGTGCGGGGGTCTCGTTGGCGTTCCTGATTCCGCCATCGCTGTCAAGCATCCTGTTCGGGATGCTGTTGGTCGCGGTCGTCGCGCAACTCTCGGTGCGCGCGGTGCGCCTCCAGGCTCAAGAGAAGCGCGAGAGCGAGGGGTAGGCGCCCGCCGGATCCGCCTGCGCGGACAGGCGCGGGCTCGTGGGGTTGGTGGGGCCCGGGTGGGCGGGCGGAGCTGGTCGGGCCGGGTGAGCGCGCGGAGTTAGCCGGGTTGGGTGGGCGCGCCACACCAGTCACTCCGGTATGGGCGCACGGTGGACCGTCGCGGCGTCGCGCGCCCCCGAGAAGAGCGTGATCCACTTCGCGCGAGGGCGTACACCCTTCCCCGCGCCTTCCAAAGACGCGGAACGGGTGAGGTGAGTTCATCATCACTGGAAAGCGCACATGCGGGATGTCGATTCGGGTTGTCGATGCGGGGCTCCCGGTGACGGGGTGACTGGAGCTGTGCGCTCATCGGGCTGTGACGTTTCTCAGGAGAAGACCAGCCCAAGCGCAGCGCGAAGCGCTTGTTTGCACATGTGGCGGCGCTGCACTCCTGAGAAGTGGCACACGGCCACGGCGGTAGCGAAGGTGAACGACTGTTGCCCTTTCCGCGTCTTTGGAAGTCGCGGCAAAGGTGTGACCCAGGTGCCGAAGGGGGCCCACACCATCGGCTTGAGCGCGCTCCGCGGCGCGACCGCGGGCCCAGGACGGGCGCGCTCCGCCGCACGAGCGCGGGCCCACAACGGGCCCGCTACGCGGGGGCGATCGGCTCCAGGGTGGGGCGCTTGGCGGTGCGACCGTCGCCCGACGAGCGGCCGGTGAGTCGGCGGCCGATCCAGGGCAACACGTATTCGCGCCAATACTCCGCGGTTCGGGGGCGCTGCAGTTCCTCGGGGGCGTCGAGCGAGCCGGGCACGCGGGGCGCCCCAGACCCACCGGGTGCGCCCTCAGCGGGCGCCGGCACCGGCACCGGCACCTCGAGCGCGGCGAGCACGTTGGCGGCAGCGCGCGCGTGACCGAGCGAGTTCAAGTGCAGACGGTCGATCGACCAGTAGCGCAGCGCGCGCAGCTCGGGGTCGCTCCAGTTGTCGACGTAGCCGATCGTGTGCAGCGAGCGGTCGAGGCGGGCGCGCACCGCATCCGCCAACTCGTCGCCGCGGCGCTGAAACACCGGGCCCAACGGGATGTGATCGGTCGGGTTCCCTCCGCTCACCACCACTACTCGGATGCCCGCATCGCTCGCCCGCTCCGCTGCCGACACGAGGCGGTCGGCCGTCGCTGCCACACTTACGCGCGGGCGCATGATGTCGTTGCCCCCGCCGTTCATGGTCAGCAGCTGCGGGCCCAGGTCGATCGCCGGTTGCAACTGCTCGGCCAGGATCGGGCCGAGCAGGCGGCCGCGGATCGCGAAGTTCGCGTAGCCGACCGGCTCGCCGGCGGCGTGCGCAAGGCCGATGGCCACCAGGTCTGCCCAGCCACGCGGCGTTCCGTCGGGAAGCTCGTCACCCATGCCCTCGGTGAAACTATCGCCAATCGCGGCGTACGTGCGGGGCAGAGACTCGAGCGCCATAACGGGACGAGCCTAGCGAGGCGGAGCGGATACCCGCCTCCACTGTCCCGCCCACGGTCGGACCACCCGCACTACAAGCCCAGAGCTGCGAGCTCCGCGTCCATGCGCTCGGCCATCACCGCGTAGCCGTCGTCGTTGGGGTGCAGGCCATCGGCGGCCATCAGTTCGGGGCGGCCCTCGATCCAGCGGGAGGCCCCGGCGATGAAGTCGGCGTCGATCGCCTCAGCGCCCTCGCGCACCCAGCCGATGATGACCTCAACACTCTCGGGCCGCTCGTCTGTGTACCAGAACGGCTCGACGACGACAATACGCGCCTCCGGCAGCCCGTCGCGAAGCCGCTGAAGGTCGATGCCGATCTGCTCTCGGATGCGGTCGCGCTCGTCGGGGCGGCGTTCGTAGGCGAAGTTGTCGTTGAGACCCATCGTCACGATGACCAACTCGGGCTCGGCCGCGATGATGATCGACGGCAGGTCTCCCTCGCCGAAGACGGTGCGGTTGTTGATGAAGCCGAGCCCGTTGACGCTCGGGTTCACCTCGCGCCAGCCGCGGTCGGCGCTGATGATCGTCGACCAGCGGGCGGCGTCGGATGTGGCCCCGGTGCCGAGCGTGTACGAGTCGCCGTAGAACGCGACGACGGGGCGATCCCCGTCGGGCGGGATGCTCGTGGCCGCCGGCTCCGGAGGAATCGCCGCGCAGGCGGCCACGCCGAGTGTCATCGCCACCGCAGCGAGCGTCGAAAGGCTTCTCCGTGCATCCATATCGAGTATTCGGCGCGGCCAGCGTGTGCGGTTGGCGCTACGCCGCGGCCGCCTTCGTCGACGCGACGAGCTCGGCCAGCTGCACCGCGTTGAGCGCGGCGCCCTTGCGCAGGTTGTCGTTCGAGATGAACAGGGCGAGGCCGCGGCCGCCGGGCACTCCCTCGTCGGCGCGGATGCGGCCCACGAGCGACGGGTCGGCGCCGGCGGCGTCGAGCGGGGTCGGCACGTCCATCAGCTGAACTCCGGGGGCGTCGGCGAGCAGCTCGCGGGCACGCTCGGGCGAGATAGCCCGCGCGAACTCGGCATTGATGGCCAGCGAGTGGCCGGTGAAGACGGGCACGCGCACGCACAGCCCGCTGACCCGCAGTTCGGGTAGCTCGAGAATCTTGCGCGACTCGTTGCGCAGCTTCTTCTCTTCGTCGGTCTCGCCGAGGCCGTCGTCGACGAAGTTGCCTGCCTGCGGGATGACGTTGAACGCAATGGTCTTCGGGAATTTTCCGCCCGCCGGGAACTCGGCGGCCGAGCCCGAGTGAACGAGCCCCATCGCGTCTTGCGCGACGACGGCGGCCGCCTGCTCGAGCAGCTCTTCGCCGCCGGCGAGCCCCGCACCCGACACCGCCTGGTAGGTGCTGACGATGAGCCGCTCGAGGCCGGCCTCGCGGTCGAGCACCTTCAGCACGGGCATCGCGGCCATGGTGGTGCAGTTGGGGTTCGCGATGATGCCCTTGCGCGCCTCGCCGATGGTGTGCGGGTTCACTTCGGCGACGACGAGCGGCACCTCCGGGTCCATCCGCCAGCCCGACGAGTTGTCGATGACGGTCACGCCGGCGGCCGCGAAGCGCGGAGCCTGCGCCTTGCTCAGGGTCGCGCCCGCGCTGAAGATCGCGATGTCGAGCCCCGTCGGGTCGGCCGTCGACGCGTCTTCGACGACGATCTCGCGGTCGCCGAACGGGATGCTCGTGCCCGCGCTGCGCGCGCTCGCAAAGAACCGCACCTCCGCGAGGGGGAAGGTGCGGTCGAGCAGCAGCTGCCGCACGACGGCGCCGACCTGCCCGGTCGCACCGACGACGCCGAGGCGCACGCCGGCGCTCACCGGCCTGTCCCCGCGTAGACCACGGCTTCGTCATCGGCGTCGAGGCCGAAGGCGGTGTGCACGACCTGCACGGCGTGGTTGAGGATGTCCGCGCGGGTAACGACGGAAATGCGGATTTCCGAGGTGGAGATCATCTCCATGTTGATGCCCGCCTCCTTCAGCGCGGTGAACAGCTGCGCGCTGACGCCGGCGCTCGTGCGCATGCCGCCGCCGACGACCGACAGCTTGCCGATCTGGTCGTCGTACTGCAGCGACTCGAAGCCGACCTGCTGCTGCTCGGCGCGCAGCGCGGTGAGCACTTTCTCGCCGTCGGCCTTCGGCAGGGTGAACGAGATGTCGGTGCGGCCGGTCGCGGCAAGGGACACGTTTTGCACGATCATGTCGATGTTGGCGCCGGTCTTCGCGACGATGGTGAAGATGTCGGCGGCCATGCCGGGGGTATCGGGAACGCCCACGACGGTGATCTTCGCCTCGCTGAGGTCGCCGGCGACTCCGGTGATGATCGGTTCTTCCATGGTGTCCTTCTCACTGGGAGGCACAACGAGCGTGCCGGGAAGCGGGGTGAACGACGAGCGCACGTGCAGGGTGACGTTGTGGCGACGGGCGAACTCGACGGCGCGAATGTGCAGCACTTTGGCGCCGGCGGCGGCCAGCTCGAGCATCTCTTCGGTCGAGACGTGGTCGAGCTTGCGGGCGCGCTTCACGACGCGGGGGTCGGCGCTGAACACACCGTCGACGTCGGTGTAGATCTCGCACACGTCGGCTTCGAGGGCGGCGGCCAGTGCGACGGCGGTCGTGTCGCTGCCGCCACGCCCGAGCGTCGTGATGTCTTTGCTGTCGCGGTTGAAGCCCTGGAACCCGGCGACGATGGCGATGGCTCCGTCGTCGAGCGCTTCGCGGACGCGCACCGGGGTGACGTCGACGATGCGGGCGGAGCCGTGGCGAGCATCCGTGATCATGCCGGCTTGGCTGCCGGTGTAGGAGCGCGCCTCGAAGCCCATCGACTTGATGGCCATGGCGAGCAGCGCCATCGAGATGCGCTCGCCGGTGGTGAGCAGCATGTCCATCTCACGCGGGTCAGGCATGGGGGTGACCTCGTGGGCGAGGTCGATGAGCTCGTCGGTGGTGTCGCCCATGGCGCTGACGGCCACGACGACGTCATGGCCGGCTTTGCGGGTTTCGACGATGCGCTTCGCGACGCGCTTGATGCTTTCGGCGTCGGCGACCGACGATCCCCCGAACTTCTGCACGATGAGGCTCACGGTGCTCCTGGGGTGGCTGTGCGGGAGGGGTGGGTGCTGCGGGGCACGGCGACGGTGGCGGCCTGAGGCGCAAGTCTACTGGGCACGTATGCACGCGCATACATGTGAGGCGTCACGCTCGGCAATGTGCGCGCTGGCGACGGGTTAGTGCTGGATCTGGCGGCGGCCCTCGAAGGCTCGGCCCAGGGTGACCTCGTCGGCGTACTCGAGGTCTCCGCCGACCGGGAGGCCGCTCGCCAATCGTGAGACCGTGAGGCCCGGCTGCACCAGCAGGCGGGTCAGGTAGGTGGCCGTCGCCTCGCCCTCGAGGTTCGGGTCGGTGGCGATGATGACCTCGGTGACCGTGCCGTCGGCGAGGCGGGTGAGCAGCTGGCTGATGCGCAGGTCGTCGGGGCCGATGCCGTCGATCGGACTGATGGCCCCGCCGAGCACGTGGTACAGGCCGCGGAACTCGCGGGTGCGTTCGATCGCGACGACGTCTTTTGCCTCCTCGACCACGCAGATCGTGGTGGGGCTGCGGCGCGGGTCGCGGCAGATCGAGCACTGCGCCTCTTCGGCCACGTTGCCGCAGACCTCGCAGAAGCGCACCTTCTCGCGGATATCCATGAGCAGGGTCGCGAGCTTCGTCACGTCGAACGACTCGGTCTGCAAGATGTGGAAGGCAATGCGCTGTGCCGACTTCGGGCCGATGCCCGGCAGGCGGCCGAATTCGTCGATGAGGTCTTGAATGACGCCGTCGTACATCTCTTATTGCCCCTCAGGATCGGGTGGTGTCGCCTCGGGCACGACCGTGGGGGTGAGCTGCTCTTCCGCAACGAAACGGGCGCCGAGTATCTCGCGAACAACCGCCTCCCCGTAGCGCTGACGGCCCGCCATTTCGGCGGGGTGTGGCACGGATGGTGGCGGGGCTCGCTCGGGCTGCGGCTCGGGCTCGAATTCTGGCTCGGGTTCCTCGTCGACCGGGGGAGGTTCGTCGTCGACCGGTGGGGCGTCGACGGATGCCGGGGCCGCAGCGCCGGGGATTGCGGCTACTGCCCACTCGGTAACCGGAGCAGTGGACGCCGATGGGGCCGTGGTGGACGGGACGGGGGCCGATGAGGCGACGGGCTGGGCGGTCGGCGTTGCGTCGTCGCGCGACACCGCCGCTGGGGAAGGCTCCGCGTCGGCGGGCTGCTCGGCAGGTGCCGCCGCGTCGGGACGGGGAGCCCGGGCGGAGTCAACCCGCACGAGGAACTTCACACGCAGCCCCAGCTCGGAGAGAATCGCCTGCCGCACGTGCTCGCTGACCGTCTCGGCGGGGTTGCCGCGCTGCTTGAAGGCCGTCGCGTCGGACTCGTTCGTGAACACGAGCGTGAGCACGTCGTCGTTCAGCTCGGCGGGAAGTGCCGTGTAGACGACCGTCCACGACGACATCTTCTGCTGCTGAATGCGGTCGAGGATCGCTGGCCACGATTGGCGCATGCGGTCGATGTCGACGGGGGCTGCGGCGACTGGTTCGGGGGCGGGCTCTGCCACGGGCGCGGATGCGGAGGCTTCAGCCGGCGCCGCCGCGGGTTCGGAGGACGCTGTCGCCGCTGTCGCGGGGGCGGGCGTCGGGGCAGCCGCGGGCGCAGGCGCGGGCGCTGCCGCTCGGGCCGGGGCAGGAGCGGTTGCCGCAGAGAGGGCGCCGGCGGCGGGGGCCGGGCCGTCAACGCCGACGCGGCGCTCGAGCACCTCGACGCGGGCGAGGGCTCCGCGGGCGGGCTCGTCGGCGGCGGGTACCAACAGACGCGCGGTCATGAGCTCGAGGTGCAGGCGAGGCGACGTCGCCCCCGTCATCTCGGTCAGCGCCCGGTTCACGATGTCGGCCGCGCGGCTCAGCTGCGCCGGGCCGAAGTGGGCGGCCTGGGTGTGCATGCGCTCGAGATCGTCGTGCGGGATACCGCGCAGCACCGCCGAGGCGCCGTCGTTTGTCGCCTGTACCACGATCAGGTCGCGCAGCCGCTCGAGCAGGTCGTCGACAAACCGTCGCGGGTCTTGACCCGTCTGAATGACGCGATCGACCGCCTGGAACGCAGCCGCCGCATCCTGCATCGCGAGAGCGGTGACCACGTCGTCGAGCAGGGCTCCGTGGGTGTAGCCGAGCAGCGCGACCGCCCGCTCGTAGGTGACCACGTCGGCGTCGCTGCCCGCGATCAGCTGGTCGAGCAGCGACAGGGTGTCGCGCACCGACCCGCCGCCAGCGCGCACCACGAGCGGCATGACGCCCGGCTCGACCGTGACGTTCTCGCTCGCCGCCAACTGCTCGACATACTCGAGCAACTGCGCGGGCGGCACCAGGCGGAACGGGTAATGGTGCGTGCGCGAGCGGATCGTGCCGATGACCTTCTCGGGCTCGGTCGTGGCGAAGATGAACTTCACGTGCGGCGGCGGCTCTTCGACGATCTTCAACAGCGCGTTGAAGCCCTGCGGGGTCACCATGTGCGCCTCGTCGAGGATGAAAATCTTGAACCGGTCGCGGGCGGGGGCGAACACGGCGCGCTCGCGCAGGTCGCGGGCGTCGTCGACACCGTTGTGGCTCGCCGCGTCAATCTCGACGACGTCGAGCGAGCCGCCGCCCTGCCGGCTCAGCTCGACACAGCTCGGGCAGGTGCCGCACGGGGTGTCGGTCGGGCCCTCGGCGCAGTTCAGGCAGCGCGCCAAAATGCGGGCGCTCGTCGTCTTGCCGCAGCCGCGCGGGCCGCTGAACAGGTAGGCGTGGTTGACCCGGTCGCCGCGCAGCGCCGCCATCAGCGGATCAGTGACGTGGGCCTGCCCGATCAGCTCGGCGAACGACTCGGGCCGGTAGCGGCGATACAGGGCGGTGGACACGGCTCAAGCGTAGTCGCGAGCACCGACCACCGAGTCGAGGATGTCGTCGAGGGTGATGGTGGCAGTCAGCGGCTGCCCCGGTGAGCGCCGGCGTGACCCTTCACTCGAATGCACGGCTTACCGAGTTTGGGCATGATCGCGCCGCAGCGGTCTTCGCGCCGCAGGGCCAGGATGCGATCCGGGGTCGTGCTCGTGGAGATCCGCTGTACGGCTGCCGCGACCCCGGCAGCGGGGTCGAATGCGCCGCCCTCCCACGCCGACTCCATCGCGACAACCAGTTCGTCTTTCGACAGCAGCCGCACAAACTCGTCATCGAAGCCCGCCGCAACTGCCGCCTTCACGAGGCCTTCGGGGGCCGGCGGCTCGACGTAGTCCCACTCTTCAAGACCGAGGCGCGACTTCGTCTCGTCGATGAGGGTCAGCGCATCCCAAATCTGCGTCTGTTCCTCGTCACTGAGCTTTCCCGAACGCACCAGCGCGTCGGCCGCCGAGTACACCTCGCCGTCTCGGCGCTGGCCAATCGTGATGATCTCAATGAGACCCACGCCGTTCTTCACCGTCACCCGATAGATGATCCTGAACTCGCGCTGCGCCGCCTCCACCGTGTTGAAGCCGACAAGGTTCGTGGCGTTCTGGTTCGAGAGCGGGTGTTTACCCCGTGGGGCACGAAAGAGTCCCACGATGGTGTCAACGACGTCTTCCCGCTGATGCTCGGTGACGTTGTCGATCAACCAGTCGATGCTCTGTTCGGTGAAGACGACCTCGGCTTGATCATCGGGCAACTCATCAGCGGGCGGCACGAAGCCGGCCCTTCGCCTCCTCGACCGAGACCATCGTTGACCGATCGGCAACGAGGTTCGCCGCCGCGCTCAGCACCGTCAGTTCGAGCTCGCGCAGCAGACGGCGCTGTTCGTCACGTTCAGCCGCAGAGATCACGACGGCAACGGGCTTGCCGTGGCTCGTCAACGTGACCGGTCGCTCTTGGGCCTGAGTCGTGATGAAACCCACGCCGCGCCGGGCGGCGACGGTCGACGAGACCGTCAGGGGCTGGATGGAGGTCATGACACAAGACTAGCAAAAATACACAGTAATGCATAGATTCGTGTCATCGAGGACTGCGTCGCTCGCGCAGCCGTCGCCGGTGCGCCTACTGACCGCGGGCGGCGATCACCGAGTCGAGGATGTCGTCGAGGGTGCGGGTCGCGCGCCAGCCGAGCTCCGCGGCGATGCGGCTCGGGCCGGCGACGACCTCGGCCGGGTCGCCCGGGCGGCGCGGCTCCACCACCGGCGCAGGGGTCGCGTGCGGCCAGCGGGCGCGCAGACCCTCGACCACCTCGCGCACGCTGCCGCCGACACCCGTGCCGACGTTGAACACTCGGTGACTGCCGGGTGCCGCGGTCTCGAGGGCGTCGAGGGCCGCCAGGTGCGCCTCGGCGAGATCCAGCACGTGAATGAAGTCGCGCACGCACGTGCCGTCGACCGTCGCGTAGTCGTCACCGAACATGCGGGGGGCGTTACCCGCGGCGAGCCGCTCCATCACCATGGGCACGAGGTTCAGCACCGCCGTGTCGGCTAGCTCGGGCCAGCCGGCACCCGCCACGTTGAAGTAGCGCAAACTCGTCGCCCTGAGCCCGGTCACGCGCGCAACGTCAGCCGTCAGCCACTCCCCCGCGAGCTTCGACGCGCCGTACGGGTTCACCGGGTGGCAGGGCGCGTCCTCCGTGACGTGACCCGATGCATCCCCATACACAGCGGCGGAACTCGAGAAGAGGAAACGCTCGATACCGACCGACTCGCACGCCTGCAGAACGGCGGCAAGGCCGGCGACGTTGTCGTTCCAGTACATGAGCGGCTTCGCCACCGACTCGGGCACCTGCTTGCGGCCCGCGAAGTGAATCACCGCATCGACGGCGTGCTCGCGGGCAAACGCGGCGACCGCGTCAGCAGCCCCGGGTTCAGCGAGCGACAGCTCGAGTTGCGCAAACTCGGCCACCCGCTCACGGATGCCCGTCACGAAGTCGTCGACCACGACCACAGTGTCGCCCCGGTCGCGCAACAGCCGACATACATGCGCGCCGATATACCCCGAGCCGCCCGTCACCAGAACACGCATGGGTCAATCCTGCCGGATAGCTCGCCGCCAAGGAGACCATGGCTCCCGCACATGAGCAAGGCCGTGAAATATAAAGAATATAAAGAATAAATACCGTTACGCTGTAACGATGGCAGAGATCTCCGTCGGCAGCGGCAGCCCGTTCACGCCAGGGTACGGCAAGCAGCCGCTCGTCTTCGGCGGTCACCACGAGGTGGTCGCCGAACTCACCAGCGTCTTCGAGACGTACGACTTCGGCGAGAATCATTCCATCCTGATCTCGGGTCTGCGGGGCGCCGGCAAGACCTCGATGCTCGGGGTACTGCGCGACGCAGCAAAATCGCACGGATGGTTTGTCGTCTCCGACAACGCAGGCGCCGGGCTTGTCGACCGCGTCTCACGGTCAACAATGCCCCAACTGCTCGAGTCTCTCACCGGATCAGAGCGCACACGCCTCACCGGCTTGCAGCTCGCACAGTTGGGATTGCAGTGGACGACTGAGCGCACCGGGCCGGAACCGAAACCGCTCCTCCGTCACCAGCTTGCGGCACTGGCCGCCGCTCGCGACAACGGCGGAATTCTGATCACCGTCGATGAAGTGTCATCCGGCAAGACCAGGCTAAGAGAACTCGGCCGCTTCGCCCTCGAACTGCAACACGCTCTCGAGGAGGGACTGAACATCATGGTCGCGTTCGCCGGGGTCAAGATTGACCTTGATGAGCTCGTGAAGCAGCAGCATCTCACCTTCCTACGACGATCACGCGAAGTTGACTTTCGGCTCTTGGCGCCATCAGAAACCCGCGATGTCTTCGCACAAACGGTTGGACTGGGCGGGCGCGCCATCGACGACGACGCTCTCGATCTGCTCGTGCGGGTCGCGCAGGGCTACCCCTACCTCATTCAGCTCGCGGGCGACTACGCGTGGCGCCACAACGTCACCGCCCCGCAGATATCGCTGGCCGACGCGAAGGATGCGCACCAGCGTGCCATCAAGGCCGTCACGTCTCGCGTCATCAGTCGGGTGTGGGACGACCTCTCCGAACAAGACCAGACCTTCCTGCGCGCCCTTGCGGGAGGCGGGGGACGACGCAAGATGGCGGAGATTGTAGACCGCATGGGCAGGTCCTCCCAATACGTCAACATCTACAAGCAGCGGCTGGTCGACAGCGGCTACGTCCAACCAGACGGCCGAGGTTACGTTGCGTTCTCACTCCCCTACCTTGACCAGTACATCTCATCGCTCGGGCAAGGAGACGCGACCGACGATGACGTTCAGCCGGCGTCTGGCGACACCTGGAATGACTATCCGCCGCCGGAGCTATAGCGCCGCCTCGTGCAGGCTAGACGTTCTGAGAAAGTGGCACATCGACGATCTCAGTGAGTGAAACCCTGGCGGGTATGTGAATTGCTTAAACCTTGCCGAGATTATTCACACCAGGAAACTTTTCGCGCAGCGCATAGTTTTTATTCGCTAGTGTGTGCGCCATGGCACACAAGATTGTTCTCGTCGACGACCTCGACGGTACCGAACTCGGCGATAACGCCGTCACCACGCGCTTTTCTTTGAATGGCGC
>Ga0208490_100507_pt1 | contig 23414 bp, 21 predicted proteins | sample SubbioAug_CSWold_FD_184818 | JGI IMG/M metagenome (GOLD analysis project Ga0208490, IMG submission 184818) | Serpentinite rock and fluid subsurface biosphere microbial communities from McLaughlin Reserve, California, USA - CR11Aug_CSWold (SPAdes) | ecosystem: Environmental > Terrestrial > Deep...
CAGGAGCGGCTGGTCGCCGACCCGGACGCCCCCGCCGCGCCCGTGCCGGATCCCGAGCCGGTCCACCAGCCGGTCGCCATGGCGCCGCCCGAACCCGTGCGCGAACCGGCGGCGGCGCCGAAGGCAGCCCCGCCCGCGAAGGCCACGGAGCGGGCGCCGACGGCTGCGCCGGCGAAGCGGGCCGCGGCCACCGCCGGCGCCCCGAAGAAGGCGGCCAAGCCAGCAGCCAAGAAGCCGACCAAGAAGAAGGCGGCGCCGCCCCGGGCCTGGGTGGAACCCGACGGTGAGGTCTGCCCCACCAGCCACCCGGTGAAGGCGAAGCTGACCTCCAAGATCTTCCACCTCCCCGGCGGCCTCAGCTACGGGCGCACCCGCCCCGACCGCTGCTACAAGGACGCCGCGGCCGCCGAGTCCGACGGCCTCCGCCCCGCCAAGCGCTGACCGCTACAGCGCGGTCGCGCTGACCACGCCCGGGACGGCTCGGATGGCGGTGAGGACGTCGTCGGTGACCGTCCGGTCGGTGGCGAGGACCATCAGCGCCGCAGTGCCCTCCGGGGAGCGGCCGAGGTGCATGTCGTCGATGTTGACGCCGGCATCGCCGAGCACGCCGGTGACCTTCGAGATCATCCCGGGCACGTCGTCGTTGCGGACGACCAGCATGTTCTCGGACGGGGGCACGTCGACGGAGTGGTCGTCGACCATCACGATGCGGGGCTCCCCCTTCAGGCCCACGAGGGTGCCGCCGATGCTGTGGTCGCCACCCTTCAGGGTGATGAGGTTGATGTACTCGTGGCTCGTGGCGCTGGAGGACTCCCGCACCTCCACCCCGCGCTCCTCGGCCAGACGGGGGGCGTTGACGTAGCTGACCGGCTCCTCGCTGACCCGCCCGAACACGCCCTTCAGCACGGACAAGGTGAGGATCCGGGTGTCGGAGTCCGCCAGCTGCCCCTCGTAGCCGACCTCGAGCACGTCGGGCACGGAGGCGGCGAGGGCGCCGTAGAGCTGGCCGAGCCGCTCGGCCAGCGGCAGGAACGGCCGTACGGTGCTCGACGCCTCCGCCGCGCTCACGTTGACGGCGAAGGGGACGAACTCCCCGGCCAGGGCCAGGCCGACCTGCTCGGCGATCGTGTCGCCGGCCTTGTCCTGCGCCTCGGCCGTGCTGGCCCCGAGGTGCGGCGTGACGACCACCTGGGGAAGCTCGAAGAGCGGGGACTCGGTGGTGGGCTCGGTGGCGAACACGTCGAGGGCGGCGCCACCGATGCGCCCGTCGCGGATGGCGGCGGCCAGGGCGTCCTCGTCGATGACGCCGCCGCGCGAGACGTTGACGATCCGCAGGCTGGGCTTGGCCTTGGCCAGCAGCTCCTCGTTGATCATCCCGAGCGTCTCGGGGGTCTTCACGACGTGGAGGGTGAGGAAGTCGGACCGGGCCACGACCTCGTCGAGGTCCATGAGCTCGACGTTGATCTGCCTGGCCCGATCGGGGGCGACGAAGGGATCGTGGGCGATGACCTTCATGCCGAAGGCGAGGGCCCGCTGGGCGACGAGCTTGCCGATGCGACCGAGGCCGACGATGCCGAGGGTCTTGTCGGCCAGCTCCACGCCCTCCCACGTGGAGCGCTCCCATCGACCGGCGACCAGGGCGGCGTGGGCCTGGGGGATGTTGCGGGCCTGGGCCAGCAGCATGGCCATGGTGTGCTCGGCGGTGGTGAGGATGTTCGACTGCGGCGCGTTGACCACCATGACGCCCTGCTTGGTGGCGGCCGCCGTGTCGACGTTGTCGAGGCCGATGCCGGCGCGGCCGACGACGATGAGGTCCTGCCCGGCGGCGATCACCTCGGCGGTGACCTGGGTGGCGGAGCGGATGATCAGCGCGTGGGCGCCCCGAACGGCCTCGAGCAGGCCCTCGGGAGACAGGTCGAGCTGCAGGTCGACCTCGTGGCCGGCCTGGCGGAGCCGGTCGAGACCTCCGTCAGCGATCTTCTCGGTGACCAGGATGCGCGCCATGGGCCGAGTCTGACCCTGACCGGCCAGAGCCTGCCAACCGGGGCGGTCAGCGCGCTCCGAACCCCCGTAGCGGCAGGTCGGGGCCCCGCCGGAGCCAGTTGTCCTCGGGGTACCGGGCGGTGCCGTCGATGCAGTGGACCGAGTAGGCGTGGCGGCTCCGGTCGGACCGGTTGGGGCCCGACCAGTGCGGCAGGAGGCCGTGGAGCAGGACCATCGTGCCGGCCGGCGTCTCCAGCGGCACCAGCGCATCAGAGCCGGGCTCGGGGAGCGGCGTGGCGTCGAGCACGTCGAACCGGGTCCCGTCGGTGTCGCCGCCCTCTCTCACGAACCGCTTGCGCAGCGGCCCGACGTGGCCGCCCGGCTCGGCCCACAGGCAGCCGTTCTCGAGGGTGGCGTCCTGGAGGGCGAACCAGAAGCCGACCACGCTCTGCGGCTCGGTGTAGAGGAACGCGGCGTCCTGGTGGCAGGAGACCTCGCCGCCGATGTGGGGCGGCTTGAAGATGTACATCGACTGGAGCAGGAGCGGTTCCTGCATGCCGATGTCCGCGGCCACCTCGGCCAGGGCTGGTGTCCGGCTGAACCGGTCGAAGACCGGGTCGAGGTCGTGCATGGCGTGGCCGAGCTTGTTGATCGAGTGCTCGATGGGTTGGCGGAGCTCGCCCTCCTCGTCGAAGGCGTCGGCCTCGAAGAAGGCGCGGGTCTGGTCGCCGGAGGAGAGGAACCACTCGTCGGAGGCGCGGGTCTGCTCGATGGTGGTGAAGACCGACCGGATGTCGCGGTCCACCTCGGCAACCATCTCGTCGGCCCGGGCCATCAGCTCCTGGCACCGATCGAGGTCGACGAAGCCCTCCAGGACGAGGAAGCCGTCTCGTCCCCAGCTCGCCTGCTGCTGGGCCGACAGCACGGCTATCGGCCCTCCCCTCGCCGGTAGACGACGCCGTCGGCGGCCGGCATGCGCAGGCGCTGCGAGGCGAAGGCCAGCACCAGCAGGGTGGTGATGTGCGGGGTGAACGGCACCCACTGGGTCGGGTACTCGTCGGTGAGGAGCCACCAGGCCAGGAACCCGGCGCCGAAGACGAGCATGACCACGCCGGGGATCGCCTTGCCCTTGACGAGGGCCCGGGTGCCGAGGGCAGCGAGGAGGACGGCGACGAACAGGAGCATGGCGTGGACCGCCGCCTCGTTTCGCAGCTGCAGCGCGTCGGTGAAGCCGAACAGGCCGGCGCCCATGGCCAGCCCGCCCGGTCGCCAGTTGCCGAAGATCATGGCGGCCAGGCCGATGAAGCCGCGGCCGGCCGTCTGGCCCTCCCGGTAGATGCTGGCGAAGAGGACGAGGATGGCGCCGCCGAGGCCGGCCATGGCCCCCGAGACGACGACAGCGATCGTCTTCAACCGGTAGACGTTGACGCCGAGCGACTCGGCCGCCACCGGGTCCTCGCCGCAGGAGCGGAGCCGCAGCCCGAAGGCGGTGCGCCACAGGAGCCACCACGTGAGCGGGAACATGGCCACGCCGAGGAGCACGTCGAAGGTGATGTTGTGGGTGAGGCCGTAGACCACCGCACCCACGTCCGACACGATCGGCCAGTCCTGGCGGTCGAGCCAGCCGAACAGGCTGGGGCTGCGCCACCCGAAGAGGTCCCCGCCGGCCAGGAACGGCACGTCGAGCTGGCCGACGCTTCCGCCGATCCGAGGCGACTGCGTGGCGCCGGTGCGGTCGTCGAACGTGACGATGTTGAGGTAGCGGGCCACGCCGGCGCCCAGCAGGTTGATGGCCACGCCGGACACGATGTGGTCGACACCGAAGCGGACCGTGGAGATGGCGTGGAGGAGCCCGCCCATGGCCCCGCCGGCGATGCCGAGGGCGACCCCCCACCAGGGGCCGTACTCGACGCCGCCGTAGGCGCCGAACCAGGTGCCGAGGATGAGCATGCCTTCGAGGCCGATGTTGACGACGCCGGCGCGCTCGGCCCAGAGGCCGCCGAGGCCGGCGAGGGCGATGGGGATGCCGACCCGGAGGGCGGCGCCCCAGGTGCCGGAGCCGGTGAGGGCCGGCGCATCGGCGATCTCGGCCACCACCGACAGGGTGATGAACGCGAGCACGGCGTACACCGCGAACGTCTGCCAGGCCGGCCGCCGGGATCGCTGGGGCACGGCCTCGGCGGCGGTGGTGGGCGGTAGGTCGCCGTCGGGGCGGTCCATGAGCGGTCGGCTGTCGGTCATGCCGGCACCCCCACGCTCGTGTCAGCCACCCGTTCGTCGTCGACCTGGGCCGACACCTCCCGCTGCTGCTGGGCGGCCCGGGCCCGGCGCACCACCTCGTAGGCGACGACGACCGAGAGCACGATCGTGCCCTGCATGATGACCACGATCTCCTTGGGGACGCCCTCGAGGTCGAGCCGCTGCGCAGATCGCTCCATGAAGCCCCACAGCAGGGCGCCGAGGGCGACGCCCACCGGGTGGTTGCGGCCGACCAGTGCCACGGCGATGCCGGTGAAGCCGATGCCGGTCTGGAAGTCGCCTGCGAAGCGCCCGTTCTCGACGAGCACCGAGCTGAGCCCGACCAGCCCGGCCATGCCACCGGAGAGGAGCATCGCCTTGACGACCATGCCCTTGGCGTCCACGCCAGAGGACCGTGCCGCCCACGGGTTCATGCCCGAGGCCCGCAGGTCGAACCCGAAGCGGGAGCGCCAGATGATCAGGTAGTAGATGACGCCGACGACGATGGCCACGAGCAGGAAGCCGGTGAGCCGGGCGCCGGCGGGCACGTCGATGCCGATGGCCTCGAGCCAGCCGTTCAGGTTGGGGATCCGGCCGGACTCGGCGATCGGCTTGGTGGCGATCTGGAGGCTGCCGGAGCCGTCGTCGTAGCGGGCCCGGGTGAGGAGCCAGGCCCCGAAGCCGCCGAGCACGATGTTGTTGAGCATGATCGTCGAGATCACCTCGTTGACGCCCCGGGTGGCCTTCAGCACGCCGGCGATGCCGGCCAGGAAGGCGCCGGAGGCCATCGCGATGATCAGGATGGCCAGCACGTGCAGGACGCTCGGGAGCGTGAAGGCGGCGCCCACGATCGCGGCGATGAGGGCCGCGAAGTAGTACTGGCCCTCCACCCCGATGTTGAAGAGGTTCATCTTGAACCCGATGGCCACCGCCAGCCCGGCCAGGTAGTACGGGACGGCCCGGTTGATCATCGAGATGATCGAGTTGAGCTGCGTGCCGAAGCTCCACATCGACCGGTAGATCTCGAGCGGCGAGTTGTCCGAGGCGATGAGGACGAGGCTCGACACGCCGAGGGCGATCGCCATGGCCAGCACGGGAGCGGCGACGGCGAGCAGGATCCGCCGGGCCATCACTGCACCTCCTGGGCCGAGCGAGCCCCGGTCATGTAGGAGCCCAGCTCCTCAGGGGTCACCTCGTCGGGCTGGAGCTCGGCCACGATCCGGCCCCGGTAGATGACGAGGAGCCGGTCGGACAGGCCGATCAGCTCCTCGAGGTCGGCCGAGACGAGGAGGGTGGCCAGCCCGGCGGAGCGAGCGGCCCGGAGCTGGTCCCAGATGGCGGCCTGGGCGCCGACGTCCACCCCTCGGGTGGGATGGGCGGCGATGAGCACCTTGGCGTCGGCCTCCATCTCCCGGCCCACGATGAGCTTCTGCTGGTTGCCGCCGGAGAGGGCGTGGGCGGGCACCTCGATGCCGGGGGTGCGCACGTCGTAGGCGGCCACGACCTCCTGCGTGCGCTCGCGGGCGCCCTTGCGGTCCACCCACGGGCCCTTGGTGAACGGCGCGACGGTCTGGTGGCCCAGGGCCACGTTCTCCCAGAGAGGGGCGTCGAGCAGGAGGCCGTGACGGTGCCGGTCCTGGGGGATGTACCCGACACCCTCCTCCCGACGACGACGGGTGGGCCAGCTGGTGACGTCGACCCCGTCGAGCTCGATGTGCCCCTCGTCGAGCTCCTGCACCCCGATGATCGCCTCGATGAGCTCGGTCTGCCCGTTGCCCTCGACCCCCGCGATGCCGAGGATCTCCCCGGCGTGGATGTCGAAGGACACGTCGGAGATGAGCGGCCGTCCGGCGACCGCTCGCACCTCGAGGCCCTTTGTGGACAGCACGACCCGGTCGGTGACGGTGCTCTCCCGGGTCTCGGGGGTGGGGAGGTCAGAGCCGACCATGAGCTCGGCCAGGTCTTGCGCGGTGACCTCGCTGGGGGACACCGTGGTGACGGTGGTGCCGCCACGGATCACCGTGATCGAGTCGGCCACGGTGAGGACCTCGTCGAGCTTGTGGGAGATGAACAGGATGGTCACGCCCTCCTGCTTCAGCTCGGCCAGGTTCTCGAACAGCTCGGTGACCTCGCTGGGCACGAGCACGGCGGTGGGCTCGTCCAGGATGAGGATGCGCGCCCCCCGGTAGAGGACCTTGAGGATCTCGACCCGCTGGCGGGCCCCGACGCCCAGGTCTTCGACGAGCTCGTCGGGGTCGACGTCCAGGCCGTAGGTGTCGGAGATCTCACGGATGCGGCGCCGGCCCTCGGCCAGGTCGAGGCTGAGGCCCTTGCGGGGCTCGGCGCCGAGGACGACGTTCTCGAGGACGGTGAAGTTGTCGGCCAGCATGAAGTGCTGGTGGACCATCCCGATGCCCACGTCGATGGCGTCGGTGGGGGTCTTGAACTCGTGGACGGTGCCGTCGACGGTGATCGTCCCCTCGTCCGGGCGCAGCATCCCGTAGAGGATCTTCATGAGCGTCGACTTGCCGGCGCCGTTCTCGCCGACGATGGCGTGGACCTCGCCCGGGACCACCGAGAGGTTGACGTCTCGGTTGGCGATGACGCCGGGGAACCGCTTGGTGATCCCCTTCAGCTCGACTGCGGGTGTGCTCAGGGGACCCCTCCGCTCGCTCGATGCACCCTGGGTGGAAGCGCCGTGGGCCCGGGGGGTCGCCCCGGGCCCACGGCCAACACGGTCAGCAGTGGACGCCGGTCAGGGCGCCGTGGGCACCTCGATCTCGCCGTCGATGATCTGCTGCCGCAGGTCCTCGAGCTGGCCGATGATGTCCTCGCTGAGGAAGCCACCGCTGGTGGAGAACCCGACGCCGTCGTTCGAGAGGTCGAACTCCTGCACGCCGGCCTCGAGCTCGCCGTTCACGAACGCCTCGATGGCGCCGAACACGGCCACGTCGACCTTCTTGAGCATCGAGGTGAGGATGACGTCCTGCACCTCGGGCTCGGCGGTGAGGTACTGGTCGGAGTCCACGCCGATGGCCCAGACGCCGCCGGTCTCGGTGGCGGCTTCGAACAGCCCGCCACCGGAGCCGCCGGCCGCGTGGTAGATCACGTCGGCGCCGGCGCCGAACTGGCCGAGCGCGATCTCCTTGGCCGTGCCCGGATCGTTGAAGCCGGCGAAGTCCGGGGGCTGGGAGATGTACTTCACGTCGATGGTGGCATCAGGGTTGACCTGCTCCGCGCCGGCCACGAAGCCCGCCTCGAACTTCTTGATGAGGTCGATCTCCACACCGCCGATGAAGCCGAGCTTGCCGGTCTCCGAGGTGAGGGCAGCCGCCGCTCCGACGAGGAAGGAGCCCTGCTCCTCCGCGAACACGAGCGACGTGAGGTTCTCGGCCTCGACGGACGCGTCGTCCACGATGGCGAACTGGGTCTCGGGGAAGTCGGCCGTGACCGCCTCCATGGCCTCGGCGAAGGCGAAGCCCACGCCGACGATCATGTCGTAGCCGTCCTCGGCCAGGGTGCGGAGCAGCTCCTCGCGGTCCTCGCCGCCGCCGCTGGGCTCGAGGTCCTGGATCTCGACGCCGAGCTCGTCCTGGGCCTGGGTCAGGCCGGCGTAGGCGGCGTCGTTGAACGACTGGTCGCCGCGCCCGCCGACGTCGTAGACGAGGCCGACGCGGATGCCCTCGCCAGCGCCGCCATCACCGCCGTCGTCACCACCGGCGTCGGTGGCGGCGTCCGTGCCACCGTCACCGCCCGCGTCGTCGTCGTCACCGCACGCCGCGGTGAACAGGGCCAGGCCGAGCAGCACGGCAAAGAGCCGCAACCAACGTCGATTGAACATGCACTTCCTCCTCTAGGGGGCGCCGCGCCACGGCGGCCGACGGGGGGCACGCTACCCGGTAGCGTGCCGCGTCGTGAGTACCACAGGCCCCGATCCCGCCGCCGGACGGCCCGACTGGGGCGCACTGCGCGAAGCGGCTCGAAGGGTGGCAGACCGGGCCTACGTCCCGTACTCCCGGTACCCCGTCGGCGTAGCCGGGCTCGTGGACGACGGACGGGTCCTCACCGCGTGCAACGTCGAGAACGCCTCCTACGGGCTGACGCTGTGCGCTGAGTGCGGGCTCGTCTCGGCGCTCCACGCCACCGGCGGGGGGCGCCTCGTGGCGGTCGCCTGCGTGGACGGCAGGGGCGAGCCCCTGGTCCCCTGCGGCCGCTGCCGCCAGCTCCTCCACGAGCACGGTGGCCCCGACCTGCTGTTCAACGAGCGGCCGCTCGGCGAGCTCCTCCCCGATGCCTTCGGCCCTGAGCACCTCGAAGGAGACGCGCCGTGAACGCCGTCGACCTCATCATCGCCAAGCGGGACGGAGGCCGGCTCTCCGACGCCCAGATCGACTGGTTCATCCGCGCCTACACGGACGGTGAGGTCGCTGATGAGCAGGCGTCGGCCCTGCTCATGGCCATCCTCTTCCGGGGCATGGAGCCCGACGAGCTGGCCCGCTGGACGGCCCAGATGATCGCGTCCGGCACACGGACCGACCTCTCGTCGCTGTCGAGGCCGACGGTGGACAAGCACTCGACCGGCGGCGTGGGCGACAAGCTCTCCCTCATCATCTGCCCGCTGGTGGCGGCCTGCGGGGCGGCCGTGCCCCAGGCGGCGGGCCGGGGGCTCGGCCACACGGGCGGCACGCTGGACAAGATGGAGACGATCCCGGGCTGGCGGTCCACGCTCAGCCCCGACGAGGTGCTGGCCGTGCTGGCCGACAGCGGGGCCGTGATCAACGCCGCCGGGCCCGACCTGGCGCCGGCGGATCGCAAGCTCTACGCCCTGCGGGACATCACCGGCACCGTCGAGTCGATCCCGCTCATCGCCAGCTCGATCATGTCGAAGAAGATCGCCGAGGGCACCGGCGCCCTGGTGCTCGACGTCAAGGTGGGCAGCGGTGCGTTCATGAAGGACGAGTCCCGCGCCCACGAGCTGGCCGAGACGATGGTCGGGATCGGCACCGCCCACGACGTGCGCACGGTGGCGCTCCTCACCCAGATGGACGTGCCCCTGGGCCGCACCGCAGGCAACGCGCTCGAGGTGGTGGAGGCGGTCGAGGTCCTCTCCGGCGGCGGCCCGGCGGACGTGGTCGAGCTGTCGCTGGCGCTCACCCGAGAGATGCTGGGCCTCGTCGGGCTCGACGGCACCGACCCGGCCGACCTGCTCCAGGACGGCCGGGCCATGGACGCCTGGGACGCCCTCGTGCGGGCGCAGGGCGGGGACCCGACCGCCGAGCTGCCCCGGGCCACCGAGGTCGAGGTCGTCCCGGCGCCCGCCACCGGCACCCTCAGCCGGCTGGACGCCCTTGCGGTCGGTGTGGCGGCCTGGCGCCTCGGCGCCGGTCGGGCCCGCAAGGAGGACGACGTCTCCCCCATCGCGGGCGTCACCTGGCACGCCACCGTCGGCGACCCCGTCACCGAGGGCCAGCCCCTCCTCGAGCTCCACCTCGACGACCCGGCCAAGCTCCCCGAGGCCCTCGAGGCCCTCGAGGGCGCCATCGAGGTCTCCCCCGACCCGGTCTCACCCCCACCCCTGATCCTCGGCCGCGTCGACTGAACGACGTCTGTGCACGCATCCCGGCGCTATGCGCCGAGAACCGTGCACAGACGATCACAGGTTCGCGACCTCGATCGTGGGGAGACCCTCCTCGACGGGGAGGGGGAAGCCGAGGACCTGGGCGTAGAAGCTGAGCTCCCCGTCGAGGGCGGCGCGGATGTTCTCCGCCTTGCGGAAGCCGTGCTGCTCCCCCTCGAAGGGGACGTAGGCCACGGGCACCCCCTTGGCCCGAACCGCCTCCACGATCATCTCGGCCTGGTTGGGCGGCACGATGGCGTCCTCGAGGCCCTGGAACACGATCAGCGGCCGGTCGAGCCGGTCGGTGTGGTTGATGGGCGAGCGCTCGTCGTAGGTGGCCGCGGCCTCGGGCCAGGGCCCGACGAGGCCGTCGAGGTAGCGGCTCTCGAACTTGTGGGTGTCGGTGGCCAGCGCGCCGAGGTCGGCCACGCCGTAGTGGCTGGCCCCGGCAGCGAAGGTGTCGTCGCGGGCGAGCGCGGCGAGGGTGGTGTAGCCCCCGGCGGAGCCACCCCGGATGCAGAGCTGATCGGGGTCGACGTCGCCGCGGTCCACGAGGAAGCGGGCGGCGGCGGCGCAGTCCTCGACGTCGGCGATCCCCCACTGGCCCTGCAGCAGGTCGCGGTAGGCACGGCCGTACCCCGACGAGCCTCGGTAGTTGACGTCGACCACCGCGAAGCCGCGGCTCGTCCAGTACTGCTTGGCCAGCGCCAGCATCGGTCGAGCCGCCGAGGTGGGACCGCCGTGGATCATGACGAGCAGCGGCGGGCGCGCACCTTCGGGGGCCGCCGCCTCGGGGTTGGTGGGCGGGTAGAAGAGCGCGTGGGCGGTGTGCCCCCCGGCGGTCGGGAACTCGATCGGCTCGGGCACCGAGAACCAGGCCGGGTCCAGCCCGAGGTCCCTGGGCGGCACGACGACCTCCACGGTCCCCGCGGCCAGACCAGGGTCGGCAGCGCCCGTGACCGCGGGGTCCGGGACCGACACGGGGAGGCGCACCACGTGGGGCTCCTCGGTGGGTGAGGCGGCCAGGAAGGTGCAGCCGGTGATGTCGGCGCAGAGGCCGTCGAAGGACGTGTGGGGCAGGTCGTCGAGCGGCACGGCGACGGGCTCGCCCTCCCCGACGTGCCAGAGGGTGAGGTGCTGGGTGCCGCCGTCGTGGTGGACGGTGGCCAGGCGGTGCGCGTCGAGGAACGCGAACGAGCGCTGGCCGAACACCCACTGGGGGTCGCCGATGTCCCGCCCGAGGTCGATGACCAGGTGGCGACCGGTGTCGGGGGTCCAGCGGTACAGGCTCCAGAACCCGCTGCGGTCACCGCTGAACCAGAGGCTGCCGTCGGGGGCCCAGGTGGGCTGCACGACCGACTCCCGCTCCTCGCCACCGGCCACGACGGTGCGCTCCCCGCCATCGTCGACCACGAGGCGGGTGGCGTCCCACGGCATGTCGGGGTGGTCCCACTCGAGCCAGCAGAAGGCGTCGCCATCGGGCCGCCAACGGGGGTCGGCCACGAAGTCCGGGCCGCTGACGACGACCTCGGGGGCGGATGGCTCGTGGGCGGCCAGGCGGACGATCGTGTTGGTGGGCTCCCGCCCGTCGAGGTGGTGCTCCTCCTGGACGCAGAGCAGGGTGGTGTCGTCGGGGCTCACGTCGCCATCGGCGTAGCGCAGGCCCCGGGGCACGGTCGGCTCAGGGGTGAGGGCGATCGGCTCGCCCCCGGGCTCGAAGCGCTGGAGGCGCTGGGAGGCCCAGTTGACGAACCAGAGCACGCCGTCGCGCACCCACCACGAGCCGCCGCCGTACTCGTGGACGGCGCTGCGGGCGTTGCCGGGCTCCGCGAGCACCTCGGTGACGGTCCCATCCGCTCCCCGGCGCAGGACCGCCGTGCGGCCTCCCTCCTCAGGCCGGCTCTCGGACCACCAGAGGTCCTCGCCGTCGAGCGCCAGCCCGTTGGGCAGCCGCGCGGCCCGGACGACCAGCTCGGAGGTGATCGGCGTCGGCCACGACCCGTACGGGCGACGCTCGCTCACTCGGCCTCGGCCAGGAGATCCGAGATGCGCTGGCAGCCCTCGCCGAGGTCGTCGTCGCCGAGGGCGAAGCTGAGCCGGGCGTAGCCCGGGGCGTCGAACGCCTCGCCGGGCACGAGGGCCACCTTCGCCTCGTCGAGCAGGAGGCCGCACAGCTCGACGGTGGTGGTCGCGGTGCGACCCCGGATGGACCGGCCCAGGTAGGCGGACAGGTTGGGGAAGGCGTAGAAGGCGCCCTGGGGCTCGAGGCAGGTGACGCCCTCGATGCCCGTGAGGAGCCGGTGCATCGTGTTCCCCCGCCGCTCGAACGCGGATCGCATCTCGGACACGGCCTCGAGGTCGCCGCTCACCGCGGCGAGCGCGGCGCGCTGGCTGACGTTGGCCACGTTGGAGGTGGCGTGGCTCTGCAGGTTGGTGGCGGCCTTGATGATGTCGGCCGGGCCGATCATCCAGCCCACCCGCCACCCCGTCATGGCGTAGGTCTTGGCCACGCCGTTCAGCACCACGCAGCGGTCGGCCAGCTCCGGCACCAGCGCCGGCATCGAGGCGAAGCGGTGCTCGCCGTAGGTGAGGTGCTCGTAGATCTCGTCGGTGACGACCCAGATCCCGCGCTCGGCTGCCCACCGGCCGATGGCCTCGACCTCGGCCACCGGATAGACGGCACCGGTCGGGTTCGAGGGTGACACGAACATGAGCGCCTTCGTCTTGTCCGTGACAGCCGCCTCGAGCTGATCGATCGTGACCCGGAAGCCGGTCGTCTCGTCGGTCTGGAGCACCACGGGCACGCCGCCGGAGAGGGCGATCGGCTCCGGGTAGGTCGTCCAGTACGGAGCCGGGAGGAGCACCTCGTCGCCGGGATCCAGCAGCGTGGCGAAGGTGTTGTAGACGGCGTGCTTGCCGCCGTTGGTGACGAGGACCTGGGACGGCTCGACCGACAGCTCGGAGTCCCGCAGCGTCTTGGCCGCGATCGCCTCCTTCAGCTCGGGGAGGCCGCCGGCCGGGCTGTACTTGTGGTTCTTCGGATCGCGGCAGGCGGCGACGGCCGCCTCCACGATGGCCGGCGGCGTCGGGAAGTCCGGCTCGCCGGCGCCGAAGCCGATGACCGGCTCACCCGCCGCCTTCAGGGCCTTCGCCTTGGCGTCGACGGCCAGGGTGGCCGACTCGGCGATGGCGGCGATGCGCGCCGACACGCGGCGCTCGGTGCGGGGGGTGGCCACGGGGTTCAGCTCCTCGATCGGGACGGACCCCGCCATGGTGGCACGTCGGGCTCCGACGCTCCCCCGCCGTTCGGGCCGCGGTCGGGCCTCGGGTCGCTCCCTCCAGGGGCCGTCCGCGAACATGGGCCGGTGAGCCTCCCGGACATCAAGATCCCGACCGACCTCCTCCCCTCCGATGGGCGCTTCGGCTGCGGCCCCTCCAAGGTCCGGCCCGAGGCCGTGGAGGCGCTGCTGGCCTCCGCCGACCCGGCCAACGGCGGCCCCTACCTCGGCACCTCCCACCGCCAGCCCCGGGTGCAGTTCGAGGTCAGCGCCCTGCGCAACGGGCTGGCCGAGCTGCTCGTGCTGCCCGACGGCTATGAGGTCATCCTCGGCAACGGTGGCACCACGTCGTTCTGGGACGCCGCCACCTTCGGGCTGATCGACCAGCGCAGCCAGCACCTCCGCTTCGGCGAGTTCTCCTCGAAGTTCGCCGAGGCGGCCGCCGCCGCCCCGCACCTCCAGGAGCCGTCCAACCTCTTCGCCGACCCGGGCAGCCACCCGCTGCCGGTCGCCGACCCGGAGGTGGACGCCTACTGCCTCACCCACAACGAGACCTCCACCGGCGTCGCCATGCCGCTGGAGCGTCCCGAGGGGGCCGAGGGCCTCGTGCTCGTGGACGCCACCTCCGCCGCCGGGGGCCTCCGCTTCGACCCCAGCGAGGTCGACGTCTACTACTTCGCCCCCCAGAAGTGCCTGGCCAGCGACGGCGGGCTGTGGCTGGCCGCGGTGTCCCCGGCCGCCATCGATCGGATCGAGCGCATCGCGGCGTCGGACCGCTGGGTGCCGGCGTCGCTCGACCTCAAGATCGCGCTCGACAACAGCCGCAAGGACCAGACCTACAACACCCCGGCCCTGGCCACGGTGCTGCTGGCCGTGCAGCAGGTGGAGTGGATCAACCACAACGGCGGCCTGCACTGGGCGGCCTCACGGTGCGACCGCTCGGCCGAGACCATCTACGGCTGGGCCGAGGCGTCGAGCTACGCCACCCCCTTCGTCACCGACCCCGACATGCGCAGCCACGTCGTCGCCACCATCGACCTCGACGAGTCGGTGGCCGACGCGAACGTCGTGTCCAAGGTGCTCCGGGCCAACGGGATCGTCGACACCGAGAGCTACCGCAAGCTGGGCCGCAACCAGCTCCGGGTCGCCCTCTTCCCCGCCATCGAGCCTGACGACATCGCTGCCCTCACCCGCTGCATCGACCACGTGGTGGAGGCTCTCTCGGCCTGATGGCGCCGCTGCCGGGTCCGGTCGCCTTCTTCGACGGCGAGTGCAACGTGTGCGACTGGTCGGTGCGCTTCCTGCTCGCCCACGACCGCCGGGGCGAGCTCCACTACGCGTCGCTCCAGGGCGAGACGGCCGCGGCGCTGATGGCCGAGCGCCCCGACTTCCCTCGCGGCGTGGACACCCTGGTGGTGGCCGAGCCGCTGCCCTCGGGCGAGATCCGGCTCCACACCCGGTCCGACGGGGTGGTCCGCGCCCTCCAGCTGGTGGGCGGCGCGCCGTGGCGGGCCGGGCTCCTGCGCGTCGTTCCCCGCCCCCTGCGGGACCTCGCCTACCGCCTCCTGGCCGGCAACCGCTACCGGCTCTTCGGGCGCAAGGACGCGTGCACGCTCCCCACGCCGGCGCAGCGGTCGCTGCTCCTCCCGTGAGCCTCGCAGGGCGACGACGGCTCACCGCGGCTGCGAGCGGCCACGCCGGGGACGATCGATAGGGTCGACGGGATGCGGTTCTCGATCTGGCCGAACCTCGCCCAGCCCTGGGCCGACGTCCTCGCGGTGGTCCGCCATGCGGAGGCCACCGGCTGGGACGGCGCCTACGTGGCCGACCACTTCATGGGAGACGGTGGCGGCTTCGGGCCCGAGACGACCCCGCAGCTCGAGGCCACGGGCGCCATCTCGGCGCTGGCCGCCAGCACCGAGCGCCTCCGGCTCGGGAGCCTCGTGCTGGGCAACACCTACCGGCACCCGGCGGTGGTGGCCAGCTGGGCATCGACCGTGGACCACGTGAGCGGCGGGCGCCTGGTCCTGGGCATCGGCGCCGGCTGGCAGGAGAACGAGCACCACCAGTACGGCATCGAGCTCCCCGCACCGAGGGAGCGGCTCGACCGGTTCGACGAGGCGTGCCAGGTCATCCTCGGGCTGCTCCGCCAGGAGCGCACCACCGTCGCCGGCGCGCACTACCAGGTGACCGACGCCCTCTCCGAGCCCAAGCCGGTGCAGCGGCCGCTCCCCCTCCTCATCGGCGGCAAGGGCGACCGGATGCTCGGCATCGTGGCGCGCCACGCCGACGAGTGGAACATGTGGGGGCTCCCCGAGACGATCGCGGCGCGCAGCGCCGTGCTCGATCGGCGCTGCGAGGCGATCGGGCGAGATCCGTCCACCATCGCCCGTTCGGCGCAGGCGCTCATCATGCTCACCGACGACCAGGCGAAGGCCGACGCGTTCGTGGCGGGGACCGGCGGGCGGGCCGCGGTGGCAGGTCCACCGGAGCGCCTCGCCGACGTGGTCCACGGCTGGCAGGAGGTGGGCCTCGACGAGCTCATCGTCCCCGACTTCGTCCTCGGCTCGGGAGCCGCTCGGCTCGAGCGGATGGACGCCATCATCGAGCAGGTCGCACGCTCCTTCCGCTGACCGCGCCTGTTGGCGTGCGGCCAACAGGCGCCGGGGGCTCGGGTAGGTTGGCGTCTCCACGATCACGACCAGGGGGTAGCGATGCCGACGACGGCTGAGGTCCGGGCCCAGCTCACCGGGCCCGGGGGCATGTTCGAGGTCACCACCGACACCGTGCTCGGGCGCGAGATGGAGGTCTACGCCAACCGCATGCCGTCGCTGCGGTCGGTGGCGGAGGTGGCTCTCCTCCGGGGGGACGACCAGACGTTCATCTCCTACGGCGACCGCACCTACGGGTTCGCCACCTTCGTCCAGACGGCCAACGGCGTGGCCCACGCGCTGCGCGAGCGCTTCGGGGTGACCAAGGGCGACCGGGTGGCCGTGCTGTCGCAGAACAACCCCGAGTGGTGCCTCGCCTTCTGGGCTGCCGTGTCCCAGGGCGCCATCCTCGTCGGGCTCAACGGCTGGTGGACCACCGACGAGATCGAGTACGGCCTCCAGGACTCCGGGGCGAAGGTGCTCGTGGCGGACCAGAAGCGCTTCGAGCGCATCGCTGGGTCCCTCGATGCAGCTCCGGACCTCGAGCACGTCTTCCTCGTCGACTGCACCGCGGCCGACGTCGGCCTCGAGGGCGACGCCCGCATCCACACCTTCGACGAGCTCACCGGGGACCCCACGGGCGCCTTCGTGGAGGAGGAGATCGCCGAGGACGACCCGGCCGTCATCTTCTACACGTCGGGCACCACCGGGCGACCCAAGGGCGCGATCTCCACCCACCGGAGCATGATCGCCAACCTCCAGAACACGATGTACAACGCCGTGGCGGGCGCGATGACCGGAGGCGGGGCGCTGCCCGACGGCGGCGGTGGACAGAACGTGGCGCTGTTCACGTCGCCGCTGTTCCACGTGTCCGGCTGCCACTCCACGCTCGTGGTGGGGCTGCTGGCCGGGCTCAAGCTGGTCATGCCGACCGGCCGGTTCACGCCCGAGGAGGCGTTGCGGCTCATCCAGGAGCACCAGGTCACCGTCTGGGCCACCGTGCCCACGATGGTGTGGCGGGTCTGCGAGCACCCCGACCGCCACGACTACGACACGTCGTCGGTGACGAGCGTGGCCTTCGGCGGTTCGCCCTCGGCCGACGAGCTGCAGCGGATGGTGCGCGAGACCTTCCCCGGCGTCGCCACCACCTCGAACGCCTACGGGCTCACCGAGACGTCATCGGTGGCCACCGTGATCTCCGGCCCGGACGCCGTGGCCAAGCCCACCTCGGTGGGCCCGCCCGTCCCCACCGTGAAGGTGAAGATCATCGACGCCGCCGGCGAGGAGCTCCCCATCGGGGAGACCGGCGAGGTGTGCATCACCGGACCGATCCTCATGGCCGGGTACTGGAACAAGCCCGAGGCCACCGCCGAGGCCATCGACGACGATGGTTGGCTGCACACGGGCGACATCGGCCACCTCGACGACGAGGGCTTCCTCTACATCACCGACCGCAAGAAGGACATGATCATCCGGGGCGGCGAGAACATCTACTGCGTCGAGATCGAGCAGCGCCTCGTCAACCACCCAGAGATCGCCGACGCCGCCGTCATCGGCGTCCCCCACCCGGAGCTCGGCGAGGAGGTGAAGGCCGTCGTCCAGCTCGAGGAGGGCTCATCGCTCACCGAGGCCGACGTCCGGCGGTGGGTGGCCGACGGCTTGGCCGCGTTCAAGGTGCCCACCTACGTCGACCTCACCTTCGACAACCTCCCCCGCAACGCCAGCGGCAAGCTCCTGAAGAACGTGCTCCGAGGCGAAGGCGAGGTCAGCTTCGCCGAGACGATGTGAGATCGGCGACGTCTCCGAGCCCCGCGCGCCAGGATGGTGCCCGCGCGCGACGGTGAGGAGGAACGCATCGATGTGCCCGGCCGAGGCCCCTCGGAGAGCCCCAGGACGCCCTCTTCGCTTCGCGGGCGAGTACCCGAACTTCCCGGAGGTCAGCGGGACCACCCTGCCTCTCCTGACGACGGTCCTGGCCGGGTTCGCCGTCACCATCATCGTGCAGATCATGGTGCGCGGCGATCCCAGCGACAGCCTCCCGGTTCGCGTGACGGCGGCGCTGCTCGCCTTCCTCGTGTCGACGATCCTGCTGCTGGCCTCCACGACCTTCGCCATCAACGCGCAGGCGCACAGCTACTTGCCCTTCCTGGAGCCCGGTCCGGGGAAGGAGGACCTGTTGGCGATCGAGGATCACGGCGCCTGGGTCCGCCGCCTCGAGCAGCGGTGGCACATCTACCACCGCGCCGCACTGGTCACCTTCTACTCGGGCGTGGCGCTGCTGCTGGCCGGGCTCGATGTCGTGGTGTGGATCTACCTCGGGTGGGCGACCGCACTCGCCTTCCTCGCCGCGGTGCTCGTCATCGTCGCCGCCGTCGTGGCGATCGGCATGCAGGCCGCGCGGCTCGGGTCTCCCGTCGAGGAGGTCGGCTGACGGGGCAGCCGACCTGCGACAGCGAGGCGGTCAGCCACTCCGGGCGGGAGCACCGTCGCCGAGGTCTCCATCGGCTGGCCGAGCGGAGAGCGCAGCAGCCGCAGCGACGACGGCGAGCCCCAGTGCCGACAGCATCGCGGCCACGTCCAGTGCGTCGAAGCCGGTGGTGTTGAGGGTGTGGTAGGCGAGGTGGGGGACGCCGTAGACGAGGGCGGCGCCGCCGGCGGCTCGAGCAGCGACGTGGCTGCCGGTCACGAGCGCGAGGGCGGCGACGAAGGCGAGCCCGAGGTTGAGGCCGCCGACGTCGCGGACCAGGTGCTCGTTGTACGGGCCGTCGACGGCGACCCACACGCGGCCGAGGCCGGGGAAGTCGTCGTAGAACGACCTGGGGAAGGCCTGGGCCCACAACCCGACCACCGCGCTGCTGGCGGCCAGGATGACGAGGGCCAGGCGCACGGGGCGGCTCACGACGCCCACGACCCGCGGATCGAGGGGTGGGCCGGCCGCCAGCTGCTCGCCCCCTTCAGCTTGGCGTTGGACACCCGTAGCGACTTCATGAGCAGCTTGGCCGACGACGGCATCGCCGCACGGACCGGTCCGGGCAGCACCCTGGGGGGCTTCACCCCCAGCGCCGCGGCTGCTGCGGCTCCGGCCTCGACGCGGGTCAGCGGCTCGTCGTCGACGACGTTGTAGACCCCGCCGGGCAGCTCCAGCGCAGCCGCCACCACCCGGCCGGCGTCCTCGGCGTGGATCCAGGACACGTAGGCGGCGGGCGGCCCGACGAAGGGGTTGACCCGCCACCGCAGGAGGCGATCGAACATCTGCTGGTGGTGCCCGGCTCCGTAGAGCTGGGCGAAGCGCAGCACCACCCCCGTGCCGCCGCCGTCGGCGAACCGCCCGGCGTTGGCTTCGGCCACCGCGGCCCCGGCGAAGGGGCCGACGTGGTCGAGCGGCGCGGTCTCGTCGATCCAGCGGTCGCCCTGGTCGAGGTACGGGAAGCAGATCGACTCCTGCACGTACCGGTCGGCGCCCGTGGCGAGGGCGGCGGCGACCAGGTGCGCCGATGTCTCCCGCCGCAGCCGCTCGTTGGTGGCCCAGGCCGAGGTGCGGGCCGCCTTCGACATGGGCGGGATGTTGGTGGCCAGGTGCACGACCGCCTCGTGGCCCTCGACGGCCGCCTTGACCGCGATCGGGTCGAACAGGTCCAGCGCGACGGGTGCCCCGCCCATCGAGCGGACCGTCGCCGCCTTCTCCGGTCCGCGGGCCACGGCCGTGACCTCGTGCCCGGCGGCCACGAGGGCGGGGATGGCCCGGGTGCCGACCACACCTGTCCCTCCAGTGACGAACACCTTCATCTCATGCCTCCTCGGCTGTCTGCTCGACCGGTCCCTGACCGGCTCCTACGTCGCGAGTCGCCCGCGTCGACCCGTGCGTCCGCCCGACCGCTCGGCTGGTCCCCGGTCCCCCGCCCCGGCGCGCCGGCGACCGGCGGCCGCGCTGCACCTCGACCTGCTGGATCCACTCGGCGCCGGCCACCAGGAGCTCGTGGGGCACCGACACGAGCAGCTCGGCCACCAGGTCGGCGATCGTCGTGTCCCGCAGCTCGGCCCGCCACGCGTCCTCCGCCCGCCACATGGCACGGGCGATCCCGCAGGGCGTGCGGTACAGGCTCGGTGCACCAGCCGTCGGGCCCTGCTGGCGGATCTCGCTGCAGCGAAAGGCCGACTCCTCGCCGTCCACGGCGAGCACCACGTCGAGGACCGAGACCTCGGCCGGTGGCCGGGCCAGGCGGTAGCCCCCTCTCGGCCCCGGAACCGTCTCGGTGATCCCCGCCGCTGCGGTGGCCTGCAGGTGCTTGGCCAGGTAGGCGGGGGGCACGTCGTGGAACTCAGCCAGCTTGGCTGCCGGCAGCGTCTGCCCCGTCGGGAGCGTGGCGAGGATCGTGCAGCAGTGCAACGTCCACTCGACCCCTTCGCTCATCCGCACAATCCCGGATGTTAAACATCCGAGATTGGTCCGTCAACGAGGTCGGTGAGCGGTTCCGAGCGCCATGCGCTCGCAGGGACCCACAGGTCAGACGGGCGTGGCGGTGCGGCGGGCGGAGACGACGTCGATGCCGGCCGTCTCGGGGAGGCCGCGCATGGCGGCCAGGCCGGCCACCATCACTGCGGCCAGGCCGAAGATGGCGGTGCTGGTGGCGATGACGCCGTCGAGCACGCCGACGACCACGAGGCCCAGCGAGCCGGCGGCCACGATCACGGCGAAGACGAAGGCGAGCAGCGTGGCCCGCACCTCGGTGGGGAACAGCTCGGAGAGGTAGGCGGGCCGGACGGCCACGAGGGCGGCATCCGCGCCGGTGAGCACGAAGAAGCCAGGAGCGAACAACCAGCGCTCCTCGGAGAACACCAGCAGCACCCCGAGGACCACGACCAGGGTGCTCCCGATGACCACCGGGCGCCGACCGACCCGGTCGCTGAGGCGTCCGCCGGCCACGTAGCCGAGCAGGGTGGCCGGCCCTGCCGCAATGACGATGACCGTGAAGAGGCCCTCCCAGCCGTAGCCGTCCTGGGCCAGCTCGGCGGCATAGAAGAACATCGGCGTGCTGATCACGCCGTGGGTGCCGAGCACGAGCGTGATCCGCCACAGGAGGGGCCGGTGGGAGCGGTCGACGTGCGGCCAGAACGAGGACTGCACGCGGGCTTCGTCCTGAGCCACGGTGAAGGCGGCCGTCTCCCGGAGGCTGCGGCGCAGCCAGGCCACGGCGGCCAGCGGCGGGAGGGCCGCCACGTAGAGGATGCGCCAGTCGAGCGGCGTGAGCGGGACGACGAGCAGCATGAGGGCCACGAGGCCGAACCCGGTCATGGCGATGATGCCGAGCAGGGTGAGACCGCTCCCCCGCCGGTCGGGCCGGACCTCCTCGCTGATCACGATGCCGGCCAGCGACTCCTCGGTGGCCAGGAACAGCCGGGCCGCCATCTGGAACACCACGAACGACACCAGGCCCCAGGCCAGCGACGTGGCCGCGGTGGCCACCGTGAAGGCCAGCACCGACACCAGGAGCATCTGGCGCCGCCCGACGCGGTCGGCGAGGCGCAGCACCGGCATGCTCCCGAGGGCGGCCACCCGGATGATCGCCACGCCGATCCCGAACGACGCGACCGACACGCCGAGCCCCTCGGCGATGGCCGGCGCAGCCAGGCTGAGCAGCCCCGTGTCGTAGTTGAGGAAGAACCCCACCGCCGCGAGCGGGATCAGCACCCCCCACTCGTGACGGTTGAACCCGAACCGGAGGTCGGGCCCGTGCTCGGGCTCCTGCTCGGGCACCGGCGCTCCCCCCAGGTCAGACATGGGAGGGACGTTCCACGGGCACCGTCCCTGCACCTGCCCGCCGCAGCGGCCAGCATGGGGCCGTGCCGACGGGCCCCTCAGCCGACCTCCAGGGCTTCGCGGCCGACGCGCGCCATGCCGTTCACCTCGCCCACGACGAGGCCAGGGCCCTTGGTCACCACCAGGTGGGGACCGAGCACCTCCTGCTCGGGCTGCTGGCCACACGGGACGCTCCTGCCGCCGTCGCCCTCGAGGCCGCGGGCGCGACGCTGACGAGCGTCCGGCGCAAGGTGACCGAGGCCGTCGGACCCGGAGGGCGAGCCGACACCGCACCGACGCTGTCGCCGCGCGCCTCTCGGGCGCTGGGGCGCGCCCCTCGCTTCGCCCGGGACGACCAGGCGGGGCTGGTCACGAGCGAGCACCTCCTCCTCGCCGTCCTCGACGTCGAGGGGACGGCGGGACAGGTGCTGCGCGGCCTCTCCGTGGACCTCGAGCACCTGCGAGGCTCCCTCTCGACGGGCGGCGTCGGGGCCTCCGACGACGCGGGCGCGCCCGCGGCGACCGTGCAGGTCGGCTGTCCCGGTTGCCACGGCCCGCTCGACGCGGGCGTCTCGGGCACCGAGGTGCCCGTCATGGGGGTCGACTCGGAGCCCGTGACCCTGCTGTCCTGCCCCGCCTGCGGGACGGTGCTGGGGGTCAGCCCCCGCTGATGTCCTGCACCCGCTGCTTGCCGGCGGAGATCCAGGGCATCATCGCCCGCAGCTCCTCGCCGACCTTCTCGATCTGGTGCTGGCGGCCCTTCTCCTGCAGCGCCCTGTAGCTGGCGCGGCCGCTCTCGGACTCGTTGACCCACTCCTCGGCGAAGCGGCCGTCCTGGATCTCGTCGAGGACCTTGCGCATCTCGGCCTTGACGACGTCGTTGATGATGCGCGGGCCACGGGTGAGGTCGCCGTACTCGGCGGTGTCGGAGATCGAGTACCGCATGCCGGCGATGCCCTGCTCGTACATGAGGTCGACGATGAGCTTCAGCTCGTGGAGGCACTCGAAGTAGGCCGACTCGGGCTGGTACCCGGCCTCGACGAGGGTCTCGAAGCCGGCCTGCACGAGAGCGGTGAGGCCGCCGCAGAGGACCACCTGCTCGCCGAAGAGGTCGGTCTCGGTCTCCTCCTCGAAGGTGGTCTCGAGCACGCCGGAGCGGGTGCCGCCGATGGCGTCGGCGTAGGACATGGCGAGGTCGCGGGCCTTGCCGCTGGCGTCCTGGTGGACGGCGATGAGGCACGGCACCCCGCCGCCCTCGGTGTAGGTGCGGCGCACCAGGTGGCCCGGGCCCTTCGGGGCGACGAGGGCGACGTCGATGTCGGCCTGGGGCACGACCTGGTTGAACCGGACGCTGAAGCCGTGGCCCACGAAGAGGGCGTCCCCGGCGGAGAGGTTGGGGGCGATGTGCTCGTTGAAGATCGCCTTGTGCTCGGTGTCGGGCCCGAGGAGCATCACGAGGTCGGCCTCGGCGGTGGCCTCGGCGATCGAGAGCACCCGCAGCCCGGCCGCCTCCGCCTTGGCGATCGACGACGAGCCCTCCCGAAGACCGACCCGGACGTCGATGCCCGACTCCTTGAGGTTCAGGGCGTGGGCGTGGCCCTGCGAGCCGTAGCCGATCACGGCGACCTTGCGGCCGGCGATGATCGAGCGGTCGGCGTCCTTCTCGTAGTACACGTTGGCCATCGGGGTCCTCAGGAGGCTCGCGCCGGCCGGAGCCGGCTGGTGGTGTGATCGATCTTGGGGAGGGCGACGCGCCCGGTGCGCTGCAGCTCGACGATCCCGTAGGGCCGCAGCAGCTCCTCGAAGTCGTCGAGTTTGTCGGGGTGCCCGTCGAGGCTCAAAGTCAGCCG
>Ga0208490_100508_pt1 | contig 23400 bp, 20 predicted proteins | sample SubbioAug_CSWold_FD_184818 | JGI IMG/M metagenome (GOLD analysis project Ga0208490, IMG submission 184818) | Serpentinite rock and fluid subsurface biosphere microbial communities from McLaughlin Reserve, California, USA - CR11Aug_CSWold (SPAdes) | ecosystem: Environmental > Terrestrial > Deep...
GGGCGTCCGTGTCGCACGTGACACGAACGCCCCCGCCGTGGAGCAGTGAGCCGCTAGGCCACGACCGCTGCGTTCAGGCGCTCGCCCGACTCGGCGTTGAACACGTGGATGTGCTTCGGCTCCGGCGTGATGTACACGGTCTCGCCGCTGTGCGGGTGAACGCGTCCGTCGACGCGGGCGACGATGTCGACCCGCTGGCCGACGACGTCGGCGTGGCCGTAGAGGTAGCCGTCAGCGCCGAGCTCTTCGACGATGTCGACCTCGACGGGCAGGCCGTTGCCGCTCGTCGACACGATGAGGTCTTCGGGGCGCACCCCCACGGTCACGACCTTGCCGCCGGCGGCGTCGATGACCGAGCGCTCGACCGGGGTGACGGCGCTTCCGAACTTCACACCGCCGTCGGCGAGCTCGGCCGGGAACAGGTTCATCGCGGGCGAGCCGATGAAGCCGGCGACGAACACGTTGTTGGGCGTCTCGTACAGGTCGCGCGGGGTGCCGACCTGCTGCAGGATGCCGTCCTTCAGAACGCAGATACGGTCACCCATGGTGAGAGCCTCGGTCTGGTCGTGCGTGACGTAGACCGTGGTGACGCCGAGGCGACGCTGCAGCGAGGCGATCTGGGTGCGGGTCTGCACGCGCAGCTTCGCGTCGAGGTTCGACAGCGGCTCGTCCATGAGGAAGACCTGGGGCTGACGCACGATCGCGCGGCCCATGGCGACGCGCTGACGCTGACCGCCCGAGAGTGCCTTCGGCTTGCGGTCGAGGTAGGGCTCGAGGTCGAGCAGCTTCGCGGCCTCGAGCACGCGGCTCGCGCGCTCGTCCTTATTGACGCCGGCGATCTTCAGGGCGAAGCCCATGTTCTCGGCGACCGACATGTGCGGGTACAGCGCGTAGTTCTGGAAGACCATCGCGATGTCGCGGTCCTTCGGCGGAACGTCGGTGACGTTGCGGTCACCGATGTAGATGTCGCCGGCGTTGACCTCTTCGAGGCCGGCGAGCATGCGCAGCGACGTCGACTTGCCGCAGCCCGACGGCCCGACGAGGACGAGGAACTCACCGTCTGCGATGTCGAGGTCGAGGGCGTCAACCGCGGGAACCGTGCTGCCCGGGTAGAGGCGGGTGGCCTTGTCGTACTTAACAGTTGCCATGACTGCTTTTCTCCTTCACCGGCAGGTACGTGCCGGACGATCCGTAGTGAATGGATGGGGCCCGCGCAAACGAGCCCACGGGCGCCATCGCCCGTTCGGGACAGTATGCCACCTCCCGCCAGTTGGCGCGGGCGAGGCCTCCGGTCGTACCATCGGTGGGGCGCTACGGGCGCCGACGACCCGCCGCGGTGCGCCGCGGAATATAAGGAGCACGAGCATCCATGCCGAAGGCTGACGACGCCGCCGAGCGTCAGACCAAGAACGCGCGCCGCGCGGAAGCCCGCGACAAGGCGCGCCAGTTGCGTGAGCAGCAGCGCAAAAAGGAGAAGCGCAACACGCTGCTGCTGCAGGGCGGCATCGCGCTGGGTGTGATTGCCGTGATCGGTGTTGTGGTTGCGCTCATCCTGAACTCCACGCAACCGGCCGCTGCGGGCCCGCGCAACATGGCGAGTGACGGCATCACGATCGGGGCTGACTACGTCGCTGTCAGCACACCCGGCCTCGAACCCGAGGCGAACCCCGAGCCGCTGCCCGCGAACGAGCCCGGAACCGTGGCCGTCAACATCTGGGTCGACTACCTCTGCCCAGCGTGCGGAGCTTTCGAGCAGGCCAACGCGGAGACACTGCGCGCTCTCATCGACACCGGCACCGCGACCGTCACGATTCACCCCATCGCGATTCTCAGCAACCAGGGTGCGAGCCAACGCGCCGCGAACGCCGCCGCCTGCGTCGCCGACCGCTCACCGAACAGTTTCTTCGACTACAACGAACTGCTGCTCACAAGTCAGCCGGGCGACGGCACCGGGTGGAGCGACGAGCAGCTCATCGACTTTGCGGCGAGCGTCGGGGCCGGTTCGTCCGCCGTCGCCGAGTGCATTACCTCGGGCGAGTTCTCGTCGTGGGTGACCGCCGCGACCAACCGCGCGCTCGCTGGCCCGCTGCCTCTTGAGGGCACCGATCTGGAATCGGTGCAGGGCACGCCGACCGTACTCGTGAACGGCGACCAGTATCTGCCGGCGAACATCGGTGACCCCACCGAGTTCCAGCAGTTCGTGCTGCAGGCCGCCGGCGAAGACTTCACGCTGAACCCGACCCCCGAGCCCGAGGAGGGCGCCGTGGGGGAAGGGGACGAGGGCGACGAGTAGCCCTCGCCTCATCGCCGCCCCATGGGATGCTCGGGCGGCGGTACCCTGAAAACGGCACCTTCGGGTGCCTGGCCGGCTTGGCGCAATTGGTAGCGCACCCGACTTGTAATCGGGCGGTTGCGGGTTCGAGTCCCGCAGTCGGCTCTCAGCACACCTGCATCTTGCGTTCACCAAACCCCCTGCTGACGCGCGTCGAATAGGCAATACCCCCAAGAGGGGGTGAAGAACTTCGCGACACGCCCCCAATAAAGGGGGGTTCTGTTCGATTTTCGACTACACGCACTTGGCAGAACCCAGAAGGCTCTCTAGCGTGATGACTGTCCGGTCGGGGGGATCGGACACACACAGGTTCTGGGGGGAGCCTTCTATGTTGCGATCCTTTTTCGCAGGGACGGCGCTTGCGACCGTCATCTTGGTAGTGATGCCGTTCGTGGGCGCTCCGCCGAGCGATTCACCGGCACTGGCTGGCGCTTCGGGGGAAGCGCCGGTACCCGTCATCTCGACCGCTACGGTCGATCCCGACGACGTGTCGCGCATGTCAATCAGTGACCTCGCAGAGCGTCGACTCGGAAGCGATGCTGACCGCTCCGACGTCGCCGAGGACGAAGCCGCTGCCGAAGTCGACGACGCTGGGTCGGACGAGTCTGCTGCTGACGAGGCCGAGGCTGAATCGCCCGCCTCCGACTCGACCGCATCCAACGGCGCGAACGACGCAAACGGTGCGAACAGCGCGAACAGCTCCGGCGGCTCCAGCGCCTCCGGTGCCTCGAACGCCGGTTCCGGCGGTGGTGCGGCCGCTCCCGCTCCGGCAGCGCCGGCCCCAGCGCCCGCTCCGCCCGCACCTGCTCCGCCGCCCGCTCCCACCCCGCCGCCGTGCCCCGGCCCGATCGGTGGGTCGACTCCGGGAGCGCCCGGCCGCACCTCTGCACAGGGTGTGGGCGGCACGACGAGCGCTGACCTGAACGATTTCGCGCAGCGCTTCAACGCGATCCGCGTCGCCAACTGCCTGCCGCCGGTGCCGCCGTCGAACATCCGCTATGACTCCTGCATGGAGGACCGCCTGTTCTGGATGGCCGAAGACCCGAGCCCCGACCCCATGAGCGCGTGGGGGCACAAGGGTCAGGCGACGCGCAGCGACGGCGTGCCCGACACGGGCTGCGACGGCAACCTCGCCGGTGGCTCCGGCGTCACGGGCGCCGCTGCCGCCCAGCGTTGGTGGGATTCGGGCGGTCACCGCGCCTCCCTGTACAAGCCGGGTACGAGCGTGCAGGGGGTGTGCATCCTGTTCGCGATGAGCCACGGTGGTGTGCCGAACGAGCCGTACAGCTTCACGCGCGCCGCCGCCCGCTGGGTGAACTGCTAGTCGACTGACACCGAACGACCCGCGCGCCCTAGGCTGGGCGCGCGGGTCGTTTGTCGTTTGCCCCGCGAAATGGAGGCAGCAATGGCGCACACCCACCTCGGCTGGGGCATTCTCGCGACGGGCGGCATCGCCCACGCGTTCGCATCCGACCTCACCCGCGAGGGTTTCCGCATCGCGGCGGTCGGATCACGGCGAGAGGATGCTGCGCGCGCGTTCGCGACGGAATTCGGCATCCCGAACGCTCACGCCAGCTACGAGGCGCTCGTCGCCGACGACAGCGTCGACGTGGTCTACGTGGCCACCCCGCACCCGATGCACGTCGAAAACGCGCTGCTCGCGATCGACGCCGGCAAGCACGTGCTCATCGAGAAGCCGGTCACGCTGAATGCGCGCGATGCGCAGCGCATCGCGGATCGTGCATCCGAGCGCGGTGTCGTCGTCATGGAGGCGATGTGGACGCGGTTCCTGCCGCACATGGTGCGCGTTCGCGAACTGCTCGCGAGCGGCGTGCTCGGCGAGGTGCGCACGGTCCTCGCCGACCACACCCAGGCGTTGCCGACGAATCCCGAGCATCGACTGCAGAACCCCGACCTCGGGGGTGGCGCGCTGCTCGACCTCGGCATCTACCCCGTCTCGTTTGCCGTCGACGTACTCGGCCTGCCGCAGGGTATTCGTGCGCACGCCTCGATGACCGCGACCGGCGTCGACCGCCAGACCGCGATGATTTTCGACTACGCCGACGGTCGCCAGGCGGTGCTGCACACCGCGCTCGACACGGCCGGCCCCAACCGGGCGGCGATCATCGGGACGGAGGGCGCAATCGAGATCGACCGCGTGTTCTACACGCCCACGTCCTTCACGCACTACGACCGCTCGTGGTCGATCGTCGAGCGCTTCGAGCAGCCTGTGGCGACGCGCGGGATGCACTTCCAGGCCGCCGAGCTGGAATCGCGGGTCGCGGGCATCGAACCGACCGTGCTGCCGTTCGATGAGTCGGTCGCCATCATGGGTCTACTCGACGAGGTACGCCGCCAGATCGGACTCGTCTACCCGGCCGAGGCCGCGCAGGCTGGCTCGGTATCATGACCGGGTGACTGACCCGGAGCAGCCTCGCACGCGACGGGCGGCCCGCCCCGAGCGTGACGGTTTGGCCGCCTGGGTGCGTCGCCATACCGTGGCCGTGACGGCCACCGGGCTGTCGCTCGTCTTCGCGCTGCTCGCGACCGGTGCCATTGTCGTGGGCGTCGCGGTCGGTGAGGAGCGGGCCTCCGCCGCCGTCGCTCTCGAGCAGGAGGTCGAGCCGGAGGCGGAGCCCGAACCCGAGCCGGAACCGGAACCCGACCCGCGCCCCGTCCCCGACGAACTCGTCCCGCCGAGCCCGCTACGCACCTGCACGATCGCGAGCCAAGCCGCCGACCCTCGGCTTGGCCAATTCCAGGCGCACGTCATCGACATCGCCACCGGCGACACTCTGTTCGACCGTGACGGCGACGTAGCGCAGCCGGCCGCGAGCAACATGAAGGTGCTGACCGCAGCTGCCGCGCTCGCGGCGCTCGGGCCTGACTACCGGCTGACGACCCGGGTCGTCGCCGGCGACGAACCAGGAACGGTCGTCCTCATCGGCGGCGGCGACGTCACACTGAGCGCGCTGCCGCCCGGCGAGGAAAGCTTCTACCCCGGCGCGCCGAAGCTTGCCGATCTTGCCGCGCAGACCGTTGCGGCGTACGCCGCCGCAAACCCCGACGCACCGGCCATCACGCGGGTGCTGCTCGACACGTCATACTTCCCCGACGAGGACCGCTGGGATTCCAGTTGGAACCGCAGCCTCCAGACGATCGGCTACGCCTCCGAGGTGACGGCCCTCCAGGTCGATGCCGACCGAGCAAACCCGCGCGCGCAAGAGAGCCCGCGCAGCACCGACCCGGTGGGCCGAGCGGGGCAGGCATTCGCGCAGGCGCTTGCTGGGGCTGGCAACCCAGGGGGCGCTCCCGCCGTTGACCGAGGCGCTGCTGGCAGCGGGAGCCAGCTCGCAGCCGTGCAGTCGCAGCCCATGGCGCAGCTGATGGAGCGCATGGTGCTCGACAGCGACAACTCGCTGGCCGACTCCATCGGTCGGGTCATCTCGCGCCACTACGGTCTCGGCGGCACCGCGGCCAGCCTCACGCCCGCATTCGTGCAGGCTCTGGGCGTCTACGGCATTCCCACCGACGGTCTTGTCGTGCGCGACGCGTCAGGGCTGTCGAACCTCAACCAGATTCCGCCGGCCTACCTTGCCCAGCTGTTCACGGTCATCGAGCGCAGCCCTGAGCTGCAGGTCATCACCCGCTCGCTTCCGGTCGCGGGGCAGTCGGGAACCCTGCGCACCCGCTTCGGCGGCGCCAACGCGGCTGCCGCCGGTCAGGTCACGGCCAAGACCGGTTGGATCGACAACGTCTTCACCCTGTCCGGTCTCATGACCGCGTCTGACGGCTCTCGTATAGCCTTCAGCCTCTACGCCCTCGGCCCCGTGAACTTCAGCGCCCGAGAGGCTCTCGACACTGTCACCACCGCCATCCACGGCTGCGGCGACAACCTCGCCAACATCTGATCCCCACCATCTCGGAGGCGTCATGTCCCGCGCACTGCTCATCATCGACGTTCAAAACGACTTCACCGAGGGTGGTGCGCTCGGCGTCGACGGCGGCGCGGCTGTCGCGGCCGCGATCACCGGCCACCTGCGATCGCATCCCGACCTGTACGAGGTTGTCATCGCATCCCGCGACTGGCATGACGAGGACAACGACAACGGGGGCCACTTCGCAAAGCCGGATGCTGAACCCGATTTCGTCGCCACCTGGCCGCCGCACTGCGTGGCCGGCACCGACGGCGCTGAGTACCACCCGGCCATCGACACGGGCCTCATCGACATTCACGTGCGCAAGGGGCAGGGTGTTCCCGCCTACTCGATCTTCGAGGGGACGACGGATGACGGCAGACCCCTGCCGGCGGCGCTCGACGCCCTGGGCGTGACTGAGGTCGACGTGGTCGGCATCGCGACCGACTACTGCGTTCGGGCCTCAGCGCTCGACGCGCTGGGCTCGGGTCGTGAGGTTCGGGTGCTGCGCGACCTGGTCGCCGGCGTCGCCGCCGAGTCGAGCGAGGCCGCCCTGCACGAGATCGCGCAGGCGGGCGGCCGTGTCGAGGTGGCCGGGCGCTCGTAGCGAGCGCTCAGTCGTCGGTCGCCTGGTCTTTCGGCACGAGCAGTTGATGCTGCGCCAGGTCGCGGTACAACGGCACATCGCGCACGAGTTCGGTGTGGGTCCCGGTGCCGATGACCTGACCGTGTTCGAGCACGACGATCTGATCGCTGTCGATCACGGTGGACAGCCGGTGGGCGATCACGATGAGGGTTCGGTTGTGCGCAACCGCGTCGATCGCATCGCGCATGAGTTGCTCGTTGACCCCGTCGAGCGATGAGGTCGACTCGTCCAGCAGCAGGATCGGGGGAGCCGCCAGAAGCGCCCGCGCGATAGCGAGCCGCTGACGCTCGCCGCCCGACAGCATGACGCCGTCTTCGCCGACCTGCGCATCGAGCCCGGCCTCGGTGCGGTCGAGCACCGCGCTCAGGTTGACTCGCCGCAGCACCTCGATGCACTGCTCGTCGCTCGCGCCGGGCGTGCCGAGCAGCAGGTTGTCCCGCAGGGTGCCGGCGAGCACGGGGGCGTCTTGTTCGACGTAGCCGATGCGGCTGCGCAGATCGGTGCGGTCGAGCGCGCGAATGTCGACGCCGGCCATGCGAATGACGCCGTCGGTGGGGTCGTAGAACCGCTCGATGAGCGCCAGCACGGTGGACTTGCCGGCGCCACTCGGGCCGACGAGCGCGGTGCGCGACCCCTGCGGAACCGCGAACGACACCCCGCGCAGGACCGTCGTGTCGCGCGGCTGCTCCCCGACCAACTCGGCGATCGCCTTCTCGGCCTCGGTCTTGTGAGCCGACTCGGGGTAGCGGAAGTGTACGGCGTCGAACGCGATCGCGGCGCGGTCGTCGCTCGGGGCGGCCGGGGTAATGCCGGCGTCCGCCTCCGACTCGCTTGGCAGGGCAATAATCTCCTGGATGCGCCCGAGGGCTCCGAGCGCGCTGTTCACGCTCGTCACGGCCCCAAAGGTCTGACCGAGCGGCCCGATGATCAAGAACAGAAAGAGGATGAACGCCACGAGGTCGGCGATTCCGATCGCCCCCGAGGCGACGCGATAGCCGCCGACCCCCAGCACGACGAGGAACGAGATCTGCAGCGCGATGGAGGAGATCGGCACGACGAGGGCCGAGATTTTCGCGACGGTGATTCCCTGCTTCCAGGCGCCCCGCGCATCCTCATCGACCGTCGCGATTTCGCGGTCGGTCGCGTTCGCGGCGCGCACCGTGCGCACCGACGAGATCGCGCGCTCAACGGCGGCGGTCAGGTCGCCCACCTTCTCTTGCGCCTTGCGGCTCGCCACGCGGATGCGCCGCGACAGCACGACGACCGTGACGACCGAGACGGCGATGACGAGCAGGGTGAGCCCGAGCAGCAGCGGGTCGATGATCAGCATCGCGATGATCGCGCCGACGAAGATCAGGCTGCCGCCGATCGCCTCCACGAGGCCCTGCGTCAAGACGGCACGCAACAGGGTGGTGTCGCTGCCGACCCGGCTGACGAGGTCGCCCGTGCGGCGCTGGTCGAACTCGCTGATCGGCAGGTGCAGCATGCGACGCACGAGCGTGCGGCGGCTCGACAGCACGACGCCCTCGCCGGTGCGCTGCAGCAGGTAGTGGCCGAAGCCGCTCAGCAGGCCGCTCGCGACGACCAGGGCGACCAGCACGATCACGAGGCTGCCGAGAGGCTCCGCCGCCTCGACTCGGGTGATGACCTGGCTGACGAGCAGCGGCTGCGCGAGCGATGCGGCGGCGCCGAGCACGGAGATGACGATGACCCACGCGAGCACCTTCCGGTGCTCGAGGAGGTAGGGCAGCAGCTGTCGGAAGCTGGCGCGGGGCCCGTCGTCTGCCGGACGGCCGAATCCGCGGCGCGCGCGGGCGGGGGAGGCGGTGCTCATGCCCCCATCCTGCCCGAGGGCGGCTTGGGGCCGGCCGGAGGTCGTTCACGGCCGAACAGGTCTATGCTCAACTCTCGTGCCAGCGCCCGTCATCACCGCATCGTCACTCGTCAAGAAGTACGACGACTTCACCGCCGTCGCCGGCATCGACTTCGACGTTGCCCCCGGTGAGTCGTTCGGGCTCCTGGGCCCGAACGGTGCCGGCAAGTCGACGACGATGCGCATGATCGGTGCGGTGTCGACGCGCACCTCCGGTGAGCTGTCGATCCTGGGCCTCGACCCGAACCTCCACGGCCCCGACATTCGCTCCCAGCTCGGCGTCGTGCCCCAGCAGGACAACCTCGACCTTGACCTGCGCGTGCGCGACAACCTCCTCGTCTACGGCCGGTACTTCGGCCTGCCCCGCAAGCAGATCGCCGAGCGCGCCGACGAGCTGCTCGAGTTCGCACAGCTCTCCGATCGCAAGGCGGCGAAGGTGGACGAGTTGTCCGGCGGTATGAAGCGGCGCCTCACGATCGCCCGTGCCCTCATCAATGACCCGCGCATCCTGCTGCTCGACGAGCCGACGACGGGCCTTGACCCGCAGGCCCGGCACATCCTCTGGGATCGCCTGTTCCGCCTCAAGGAGCGCGGCACGACTCTCGTGCTGACGACGCACTACATGGACGAGGCCGAGCAGCTGTGCGACCGACTCGTCGTGGTCGACAAGGGTCAGATCATGGCCGAGGGCTCGCCGGCAGCGCTCATTCGCGAGTACTCGAGCCGCGAAGTGCTCGAGGTGCGGTTCGGCAGCGACAAGAACTCTGAGGCCGCCGAGCGTGTCGCCGGAATCGGCGAGCGCATCGAGGTGCTGCCCGATCGGCTGCTGATCTACAGCGACAACGGCGAGGCCGAGCTCGAGAAGATCACCAAGCTCGGGCTGCACCCCATCACGTCGCTCGTGCGCCGGTCCTCGCTGGAGGATGTCTTCCTGCGTCTCACCGGGCGGAGCCTCATCGAATGACGGCGACCGTTCCCGAATCGGCCCGTGCATCCGGACCGGACAATGAGGATGCGCGGCGCGCGCTCGCCGCGGGCGTCGCGCCCCGAAAATACGGCGCCCTGTACATCGTCGAGCATCGCATCCGGGCCTTGCGCGGGTACGCGAGCTCGGCGATCCTGACGAGCCTCGGCAACCCGATCGTCTACCTGTTCGCGCTCGGGGTGGGGCTCGCGAGCCTGGTGCCGGAGGGCATCGGTGGCGTCAGCTACCTCGAGTTCGTCGCCCCCGCGCTGCTGTGCGCCGCCGCCATGACGGTGGCCGCGAACGAGACGACGTACCCGATCGTCGCCGGCTTCAAGTGGAACCCCATCTTCCACGGGATGAACGCCTCTCCGATTCAGGGAAACCAGATCGTGCAGGGCATCATGCTCTTCATCGCTCTGCGCATGACGTTCGCCGTCGCGGTGTACTACGCGGTCATCCTCGCCTTCGGGGCGGTTCCGAGCGTGTGGGGCATTCTCTCCGTCCCCATCGCCGTGCTCACTGGCATGGCGATCGGCCTGCTGATCTCGTCGTACTCGGCGACGCTGAAGGATGAACGCGGACAACTCGCGATGGTCATGCGCTTCGGGTTCACTCCGATGTTCCTCTTCTCTGGCACCTTCTTTCCGCTCGAGCAGCTGCCGATCTACCTGCAGCCGATCGGTTGGGTGTCGCCGCTCTGGCACGGAGTCGAGCTGGGTCGTCTCGCCGCCTACGGCCACGACATCGCGCCGTGGCTGATCGCCGTGCACATCGGCTACCTCGTCTCGATCGTCGTGATCGGGCTCTGGTCGACCAGCCGCACGGTGACGAGGAGGCTCGCCGGATGACCGCACTCGCAGGCCGCACCCGCGGGCTCTACGCGGGCAACACCCGTGCCGTCGTCGCGCGCGGGCTCTTGGCGACCAAGAGCAACAACTGGCTCATCATCGTTTCGGGTTTCTTCGAGCCCGTGTTCTACCTGCTGTCTCTCGGCATCGGCTTCGGAGCGATCGTCGGGACGGTTCAGACCTCGACGGGTGCCGAGGTTCCGTACGCCGCGTTCATCGCGCCGGCCCTGCTGGCCGTCTCGGCCATGAACGGCGCCGTGTACGACTCCACGTGGAACGTCTTCTTCAAGTTGCACTACGCGAAGCTCTACCAGGGCATGCTCACCACCACGCTTGGGCCGCTCGATGTCGCGCTCGGCGAGATCATGCTCGCGCTTCTGCGCGGAGCCCTCTACGCCTCCGGCTTCATGATCATCATGCAGGTGCTCGGGCTGAACCTCTCGTGGACGGCGATCCTCGCCTTGCCCGCCGTGTTGATCATCGCGTTCGGCTTCGCGAGCCTCGGCATGGCGATCACGAGCTACCTGAAGACCTTCCAGCAGATGGACTGGGTCAACTTTGTGATGCTGCCGATGTTCCTGTTCTCGGCGACGTTCTACCCGATCAGCGTCTACCCCCAGGCGATCCAGTGGATCATCCAGGCGCTGCCGCTCTGGCACGGCGTCGAGCTGATCCGCGGCTTCACCACGGGGTCGCTCGACGCCATGGTGTGGGTGCACCTCGGCTACTTCGGCCTCATGATCGGCATCGGGATCCTCGTGACGACCCGCCGCCTTCGCGCCCTGTTCCTGAAGTAGCCGAGGCGCGCATCCACAGGCCTACGGCCGCGAGGTGAACACCGTCGCGTTGCCCGGCAGCACGTACACGGTGCTTGCCTGGCCGCTGTAGAGCCGGTCGGCGGTATCCCAGTTGCCGTTCGAATTCGTGAACGTGAATCCGAACGACGACGGGGCGTTCTGGACGGTGAGTGTCCACCAGTGGCGGCCGTTGATGAAGCCCTCGTACTGCATCGGGAAGGTGCCTGAGAGGCCGTTCCACGTGTGCAGCGAGTAGCTCGACGCCGACTGCCACTCGGCGAATTTGACGGTCACCGTCTGCGACCCGGCGGGTGGCTGTCCAGAGCCCGTCGGAGTCGCTGCGTACTGCTTCGTCACCTCGTTGAACGTGATCGTGTAGGTCGTATTCGCCTGCACGGGGATGTTGCCCCCGTTTTGCACCGCCGTGCCGCTTGTGGCCGTGCCTCCGTAGTTGAGATTCCAGTTGCCGAACACGTCGAACTTGAAGCCCTGGCCGCTTCCCGCGCCGAACGACACGTTCGAGGCGGTCCACACGTCACCCGCCTTCGTCATCGGGGTCGACAGTCCCCACCCGTTGTGGGTTCCGCGCACGTACACGCTCGGCCAGTTGCTGCCCTCGGGTCGGAACCGGTCGATGAGTTGCGCATAGCGGAAGGCCCCGGTTCCCGATGCGACCTGGTTGACCCTCAGAACGGTCATGCCCGAGTACGAGTGGTTGGTGAAGGCGTCATTGACGTTGTCCCACCCGAAGTTCGTTGTGGCTCCTCCCGCCAGCGCGTTTTCGCCCTTGATGTCGACGCCCTGACGTGCGGCCTCGTCGGCGACCCAGCCGACCAGAGTCTTGGCCTGCGACCACTGTGGCGCGAAGTTTTCGTTGCCGAGTTCGAGGCAGGTGAAGTGCAGCACGATGTCGCGACCCGAGTCGCCGAACCGCGTGGCGAGGCTCACGATGTTCTGGTACCCCCGGCCCGTCGACGGCGAGAAGATGTCGACACTTGTTTGGATGAGCCCGGCGGCGACTTCTGCGGCGCGCGGTACGGGGCCGCCCATCGCCCAGTGGATGCCGGGGATCTTGTAGCCGATCTTGGCGTCCGGGAAGGCGCCATGGAGCTCATCGATCACGGTGCCGAGCATGAGCTCGCCGTGGGCGACGAGTGAACTGTTGTACCAGTCGATGAAGTCGCGACCGTACTGCGTGAAGCGGTAGTCGCCGGAGGAGAAGAAGAATCCAGCGTTGCTGGGCGGCTGAATCTGGGAGGCACTCGTCAGGCTGGTGCCCCAGGCGGCGTTGATCGCGGCGACCGATCCGTACTTGGCGACCATCGCATCCTGGAGGCTCTTGATGGCGAGCGGCGAGTAGGCCTGCAGCGCGCCGCGCGTCGGGTAGCCGGTGCCGGAGTCGTGGCTGTTGTACGAGGGGTAGCGCAGCTCGCCGGCCGGCCCAAGAGACACGTTGATCTCCTGCATACGGTTGGCGTACTGGGTTCCGTACCGCGCCACGAAGGCGGCAGTGAAGTCGGCGTACTCGTTGGTGACGAGGGGCGTCGCCCAGCCCTGCACGGTCTCGGGTGAATAGTTGCCCTGCTCACTGCGGTGTCGTAGTCCGTTGCCGTCGAGGGTGACCCCGTTCAGGGTCGCGCCGGTGTACTTGCTCGGCAGCCAGCTCGGCAGCGGGATGTCGCACGTATCGCCCACGTTGCCGCCGCACTGATGGAACGAGAAGATCGGCACAATGTCGAGTCCGGCGTTCGTGATGGTGGCGAAGAGCTGGTCGTAGTAGCCCCAGCTGAACTGGTTGTCGCCGCTCGCCTCGACGAGCCCCCACCAGACGTCGACGCTGACCGCGTCGACACCGTAGGCCTTCACGGCGTTGAGGTCGTTCGTGAACGCGCCCCAGTTGTCGACGATGAGGGGCGCCATGACGTTGGCGGTGAAGTCCGACGAGGTGTTCGCTTGGGCGACGGGTGCCGGTGTTGGTGCGGCGACGAGGCCGGTGATCAGCGCAAACCCGAGGAGGAGCCCCCCGAGTCGCCGAACGGGTGATGGAATGCGCATTCGCTGTCTCCTGCGCCGGCGGGTGCGACGTCATCGTCGCTGTGGAGCCCCCGGTCTGCAGTGAGTATTACCCGCGCGATTACGGGTCTGCAATCGGTTCCACAAGTTTCCTATGGGGCACGCGTAATCCCATTTCGTTGCAGAGTTGCGGGTGGAATACGGCGCGTTTCTTTCAGGAACTAGACGACGCGTTCCACCTCTTCGAGCATCCCTCGATGGGGTCGCGTTCGCTTTGCGACTGACCCCGAGAGTGGGGTGTTGCTGTGTTCGGGAGGCCGGGCGTACCGTTGCGGCATCTCAGCTGGGGGGCTGGGTGCACACAGGATCGGGGGGTCATCGTGCTGCTGTCACGAATGCTCTGGAGCGCGATGGTTCTCGCGCTGGTCGCACCACTCGCGGTGGTCGCGCCCGTCGCGCCGACGGCGTCGGCGGAGCTCGAAACGCTGTCGCTCAGTGCGACGAAGGCGGCGTCCGCACCCATCGTCGCCAGCACCTCGAAGAAGTGCCCATCGGCGATCGGGGGTTCGACGCCGAAGACCCGAGCACGAACCCCATGAGTGCGTGGGGTCACCGCGGCCAGGCCAAGCGCAGCGACGGTGTGCCGGACGTCGGCTGCGACGGCAACCTGTCGGGCGGCAGCGCCAACACCGGGGCAACCGCGGCCGAGAAGTGGTGGGCGTCGACGGGGCACCGGGCGTCGCTGTACCGTCCGGGCACGAAGGGCAGCATGGCGAACACGTGCATCCTGTTCGCCATGACCCACGGCGGTGTGCCGAACGAGCCGTACAGCTTCACGCGGGCGGCCGCCCGCTGGGTGCGCTGCTAGCAGCCGCCACGCGAGCCGTGCTAGCCGCGGATCTCGGCGAGCAGCCGGGCCGTCGCGAGTGCGGCCTCGGCCGCCTCTGCGCCCTTGTCTTCCTTCGACCCGGGAAGCCCGGCGCGGTCGATGCCCTGCTCGTCGTTGTCGAGGGTCAGCACGCCGAAGCCGACCGGCTTGCCGGTGTCGAGCGCGACCCGCGTGAGCCCATCGGTCGCGGCAGCCGACACGTACTCGAAGTGGGGAGTTCCGCCGCGAATGATCACGCCGAGGGCGACCACAGCATCCGCGCCCGCGTCAAGCGCCGCCTTCGCGGCGACCGGCAGCTCGAACGAGCCGGGGACGCGGTATTCGACAATCGTCGCGCCCGACGCCTCCAGGGCGCGGCGCGCGCCGGCGATCAGACCGTCGCTGATTTCGGTGTGCCAGAGGCCGGCGACGATCGCGACCGTGAGGCCGGTGCCGTCGATGGAGAGGGTAGGGCTTCCGTGGCCGCTCATGCGGTGCGTCCTTCCAGGGTGGTGAAAACGGGGGCGGAGGTGATCGAGTCGGGCAGCTGGTGGCCCATGCGGTCGCGCTTGGCGTTGAGGTAGCCCTCGTTGTCGGCGCCCACGCCGACGACGAGCGGCACGAGACCGGTGACCTCGATGCCGTACTGGGTGAGCTGGCGCATCTTCTCGGGGTTGTTCGACAGCAGCCGCACCTTCGTCACGCCGAGGTCGCGCAGCATGTCGCTGGCGGCCTGGTAGTCGCGGGCGTCGGCGGGCAGGCCGAGGGCGAGGTTGGCGTCGAGGGTGTCGTAGCCGTCTTCCTGCAGGCGGTAGGCCTTCAGCTTGTTGATGAGGCCGATGCCGCGCCCCTCGTGGCCGCGCATGTACAACACGGCACCGCCTTGGCGGTGGATGACATCTAGCGCGGCGTCGAGCTGGGGGCCGCACTCGCACTTCAGCGAGCCGAAGGCTTCGCCGGTGAGGCACTCCGAGTGCACGCGCACGACCATGTCGTCGCGGGGCATGCCGGAGACGATGGCGACGTGGTCGGCGCCTGTTTTCCGGTCGCGGTAGGCGCGCATCGAGAACGGACCGTGGTTGGTCGGCACGGTCGTCGCGACCTCGAACCGCACAGAGCTGCCCTCGTCGATCGGCGTGACGTCCTCGACGTCGTCGCCGGTGGCGCCCGAATCGAGGTAGTCGATGAGGTCGGCGATGGTGATGACGACGACACCCTCGGCCCGGCCGAACGCGATCATCTCGGGCAGGCGCATCATGTCGCCGTCGTCGCTGACGAGTTCCCCGATCGCGGCGACCTCGCTGAGGCCGGCCAGGCGCATGAGTTCGACCGCCGCCTCGGTGTGTCCGGGGCGCTGGCGCACGCCGCCGTCGACGGCGCGCAGCGGCAGGATGTGCCCGGGGCGAATCACGCTGGCCGGCGTCGCCTCCGGGTTTGCGAGCACACGGAGCGTGTGGGCGCGGTCGCGCGCGCTGATGCCGGTCGTGATGCCGCTCGCCGCATCCACGGTGACGGTGTAGGCGGTGCGCAGCGAGTCCTCGTTGCGCTCGACCATGAGCGGCAGCTCGAGCCGGTCGGCGATCGCGTTGGTCATCGGGGCGCACAGGAAGCCGCTGGTGTTCCGAATCGTCCACGCGATCCACTCGGGCGTCGCGAGCTCGGCCGAGATGATGACGTCGCCCTCGTTCTCGCGGCTCTCGTCGTCGGCGACCAGCACGGGACGGCCCGCGCGCAGCTCAGCAAGGGCCTGGGGGATGCTCGCGATGCTCATGCGCCGCTCCTTCCGTTCGCGTCGGCGTGGTCGCCGGCGCTCTCGCCGAAGCCGAACCGCGCGAGACGCGCGACGTGCCGGGCGAGGATGTCCGTTTCGATGTTCACAAATTCGCCGACCTGGCGAGCCCCGAGAGTGGTGCGCGTCAGGGTCTCGGGAATCAGCGAGACCTCGAACCAGTCGTCGCCGGCGGCGCTCACGGTGAGCGAGATGCCGTCGATCGCAATCGACCCCTTGTCGACGACGAGGGGGGCGTGGGCGGCGTCAAGGCTGAAGCGCAGCACCCGCCAGCTGCCCTCGTCGCGCACGTCGATGACGCGACTCGTGCCGTCGATGTGACCCTGCACGATGTGTCCGCCGAGGCGGTCGCCCACGGCGGCGGCGCGCTCGAGGTTGACGGTGCGGCCGACGGCCCACTGGTCGGGGTTCGACATCGCGAGCGTCTGGCCCATGACGTCGGCGCTGAAGTGTTCGGGGTCGAGCTCGACGGCGGTGAGGCACACGCCCGACACGCTGATCGAGTCGCCGCTCTTCGCGTCGCTGACGGCCAGCGGGCCGCGCACGGTGATGCGGGCCGAGCCGTCGTCGCCGTGGGTGAGCGCGACGATCTCGCCCAGTTCTTCGATGATTCCCGTGAACATGGGTTACTGCTCCTTCGCGGGGCGGGCCACAACGAGGATGTCGTCGCCCAGGGTCTCGATTCGGTGGATGCTCAGGTGGCGCGCGTCGCGGATCGTCCCGATTCCGAGGTCGTCGATCGCCGTCTTCGGCCCGCCGAGCAGTATCGGTGCGAGGTACACGAGGTACTCATCGACGAGCCCTGCCTGGATGAAAGCGCTCGCGAGCGTCGGGCCGCCCTCGACGTACAGGCGGCGGATGCCGCGGGCGTGCAGTTCGTCGAGAGCGCGAGGAAGGTCGCGGTGGCCGAGCTCGATGAGCCCGGCCGGATGCTGGCGGAGCTGTGCGCCCTCGGGAATGCGGCGCTCGCCGAACACAACCGGGATCGGCTGTGCGGGCAGGAGCTCTCCGCCGTCGCCGCGGGCAGTGAGGCTCGGGTCGTCGGCGAGCACCGTGCCGGTGCCGACCGCGATCGCGTCGTGGGCGGCGCGCTGCTCGTGCACGCGCTGGCGGGAGGCGGCGCCGGTGATCCACTGGCTGGTGCCGTCGGCGGCGGCGGCGCGACCGTCGAGGGTCGAGCCCCACTTCACGGTAACGAACGGGCGACCCAGCCGAACGCTCGTGAGCCAGGGGCGCAAGAACTCTTCGGCCTCGTCGGCCAGTACGCCGCCCGTCACGTCGACGCCGGCCGCGCGGAGGCGCTCGGCGCCGCCGCCCGCCACCTCACCGGGGTCGGCGATCGCGTACACGACCCGGGCGACGCCGGCATCGATGAGCGCCTGGGCGCACGGTCCGGTGCGGCCCGTGTGATTGCACGGCTCCAGCGTCACGACGGCGGTGAGGCCCGTCGCGTCGGTGACGCGCGAGAGGGCGTCGACCTCGGCGTGCGGGGTGCCCGCGCCGCGATGCCAACCTTCCGCGACCTGCTCGCCGCGTGCATCCAGCAGAACGCAGCCGACCTGAGGGTTGACGCCGACGGCGGGGCCGTGGGCCGCAATCGCGAGCGCGCGTCGCATTGCCGCCTCGATGGCGGTGTCGCTGGCGCGGTGCGCGGTGTCGGTCATCCCGGGGCCTTCGTGTGTCGGGCGCGTCCGGGGTCGCGAGCGCAGGCAGGCTCGCCTGCTGCACGCGCGCTCCTCCCATCCGGACTGTCACCGTCGGTGCCGGAATTTCACCGGCTCAACCGCCACCTCACGCCCAAATGGATGCGCGGTGCCGGGTCGCGGACTCTCACCGCCGGCTAGGAATTACACCTACCCCGGAGCACGTTCTTACGTATCAGCCTAGTCAACAGCGTTAGCCCTGGGTTATTCCCGGACGGTGGCTGGGAACTCGTCGGGCCTCTCGAGCAGTTCTTTCGCGCTCCCGTCGTCGACAATGAGGTCGGTGATCAGCCCCGCCCGCAGCGCGCCGTGCAGGGCCGGCAGCTTGGAGGCGTCAGCGATCACGCAGATGCGCCGGGGCACGCGTCGCAGAGTGTCGAAGTCGGGCCCGGTCGCACGGCGATTGAGATCGATGTTGTCGGAGGACCCGTCGGGGCGGAAGAACACGGTCGCGACGTCGCCGATGACCCCCTGCTTCTCGAGCAGTCGGTAGTCCGCCTCGTCGAGGTAGCCGCCGATGTAGACGTGGCTGGGGATATTGGCGAATGGCGAGCCGATGCCGAACAGGGCGATGTCGAGATGAGACTGCATTTCGAGCACCCGTTTGGTTGAGCGCTCCCGCCACAGCGCCTCCCGCGTTGCCGCCGAATCGAAGAAGGCCGGAACGGGAAACTGCTGAAGCCTGGCCGAGTACGCCTCCGAGAATCGACGCAGGATTTCGCTCGCGTAGTCGATGCCCGTCGTGTGCGGATTCCCGGCCCCGTTCAGCTGCACGATGTCACTGTTGTGGGTCTCTTTCGGCACGATGTGACGGCTGATGGCACCCATCGTGGACCCCCACGCGACCCCCAGGGCCATGTTGGAGTCGAAAACCGTGCTGAGAAAACGTGCAGCGTACGCGGCAACTGTCTCTTGACGGTCAGCGCCAGCGACACTAGACGGCATTGAGACCACACGTGCAGTGACGCCGAACCGTCTGCCGAGCTCTTCCTCGTCGCGAGCGGTCAATTCGGCGAGCGAGCGAACGCGAATGTCGACGAGTCCCACCTCCCGCGCATAAGAAAGTAGGCGGGAAACCGACGATCGCGAGGTGCCCAGATCGGTGGCGATGGCATCCATCGTCCAGTCCTGCAGGTAGTACAGGTGGGCGGCCCGTACGGCGGCACGTGCCCGCGCGCTCGGCCCCATGGTGGTGTTCACTCAGTCACCTCTCAGTTGCACGTTTGTGCAGATGGGTTGGTATCGAGTCTGTGCTCTCGTGAGCATTGATGCAAGGCCGCGCGCCCCACCGCCGCCACAAACGCAGATTCGAGGTCGATCCGCATGCCGACGCCGTCGTCGTCCCCCCGAGCAGCAGTTGCCGCCCTGCGCGAGCAGCCCAGCGCCGAGGTCCTCATCATCGGGGGAGGGATCAACGGAATCGCGACTTTCCGCGACCTGGCGCTGCAAGGGATCAATGTGGTGCTCGTCGAGCGTGACGATTACGTGTCGGGGGCCTCGGCTGCCTCCTCGCACATGATCCACGGCGGCATCCGCTATCTCGAGAACGGCGAATTCCGGCTCGTTCAGGAATCCGTACACGAGCGCAACGCGCTGCTGCGGCTTGCCCCGCACTACGTTCGTCCGCTTCCCACGACGATCCCGATCTTCTCCACCTTCTCGAGCGTGCTGTCTGCGCCGTTCCGGTTCCTCGGCTGGAAGGGCGGGGCCAAGAAGGAGCGCGGCGCCGTTCTCATCAAGGCGGGCCTCACGATGTACGACACGTTCTCGCGCGACGGCGGGCGCGTGCCGCGCCACCAGTTCCGCGGAGCGAAGGCGTCGAAAGAGTTGCTGCCGAAGCTGCGCGACGACGTCAAGTACACGGCGACCTACTACGACGCGTCTATGCACGACCCCGAGCGGCTCGCCCTCGACGTGCTCAACGACGGCCTCGCAGCCGGCGACAACGCTCGCGCCGCGAACTACGTCGAGGCCGTCGACATGACCGGAGACGGCGTTCGCCTGCGCGACGTGACGACCGGCGACGAGTTCGACCTGAAGGCGACCCTCGTCGTGAACGCGTCGGGGCCGTGGACCGACCTCACGAACAAGGCGCTCGGCAACGACAGTGCGTACATGGGCGGCACCAAGGGCTCGCACATCGTGCTCGACCACCCCGAGCTGCTGGAGGCCTGCAACGGCCGCGAGATCTTCTTCGAGTTCACCGACGGCCGAATCGTGTTGATCTATCCGCTCAAGGGTCGCGTACTGGTCGGCACCACCGACCTCGCGCACGACATGAACGAGCCGATTCGCTGCACCGAGGAGGAGGTCGACTACTTCTTCGACCTCGTCAACCACGTGTTCCCCACCATCGACGTCGACCGCTCGCAGATCGTCTTCCGCTTCTCGGGCGTGCGCCCTCTTCCCCGTCAGGACGCCGACTCGACCGGGCAGATCTCGCGCGACTACCGCGTCGAAAAGGGCGAGCTCCACGGGACCCCGGTGCTGAGTCTCGTCGGCGGCAAGTGGACCACATTCCGCGCGCTCGGCGAGCAGCTCTCGAACCAGGTGCTCGACGTGCTCGGCGTTGACCGAGTCGTGTCGACCGACGGTCGGCTCATCGGGGGTGCCGTCGGCTACCCGACCACCGACGACGACCGTGAGGCGTGGCTGGCCCAGCACGGCGCGGTCATCGGTCGCGAGCGTGCGGCGACGCTGCTCGACCGCTACGGCACGAGCGCCGAGGCGATGATCGCAAGCTTCGCGACCGCCGACGACACCCCGCTCGCCTCGGCCCCCGAGTACACCCGCGCCGAGATCGCCCACCTCGTCGAGACGGAGCAGGTCGTGCGGCTCACCGACATCGTCCTGCGCCGCACGTCGATGGCGTTCGTCGGAGCGGTCACCGGTGAGGTCCTCGAAGAGCTCGCCGACATCGCGGGCGAGGTGCTCGGCTGGAGTGCCGACGAGCGGCGCGATCAGATCGCGTCCGCCGCCGACTACCTCGCCGACGTGCACGGAGTGCACACATTGGTCGAGACGGCGAGCTCGAAATGAGGGCATTCCGCAACCGGATGCTCGCGAAGCGTCGCGAGCATCCCCCGATCTCCCGAGGCTGCGCCGGCGCAGCAGCGGGGCGGTGCGTCAGGAGGAACTGACACCCGCACCCTCGCCAGACGGACAGGGTCTGGAGAGGTTCACCCCCAACACACGATGAGGACAGGTCAACGTGGACAATCTCTTAACAATTCTCGTGTCAGAGATCATCGGTACGGCAATGCTGCTGCTACTCGGTGGTGGTGTCGTCGCGAACGTCGTACTCGCCAAGAACAAAGGCTTCGGCGGCGGCTTCCTGATGATCAACTTCGGCTGGGGCCTCGCGGTCTTCGCCGGTGTGACAGTCTCACTTGTCTCGGGTGCGCACATCAACCCGGCGGTGACCCTGGGAATCGTGACCAGCGGTGCCACCGAGTTCGCGCTCGGAGTTCCGGTGACGATCGGGTCCGTTCTGCTCTACTGGGCAGGCCAATTGATCGGTGCTTTTGTCGGCGCCGTGCTCGTCTTCCTTGCCTACAAGAAGCACTTTGACGAGGAGCCCGACGCGGGAACCAAGCTCGCCGTGTTCTCGACCGGCCCGGCGATCCGCAGCTACGGCTGGAACACCTTCACCGAGATCGTCGGCACCTTTGTCCTGGTGTTTGTGGTGCTCGGCTTCGGCCGTGCCGGTGACCCGGCAGGCCTCGCCGCGCTCGGCGCCCTACCCGTCGCCCTGCTCGTTGTCGGTATCGGTGCGTCCCTCGGTGGTCCCACGGGATACGCCATCAACCCAGCACGTGACCTCGGCCCCCGCATCGCCCACGCGCTGCTGCCCATCAAGGGCAAGGGGTCGAGCGACTGGAGCTACTCGTGGGTGCCGGTCGTCGGCCCGCTCATCGGTGGCGCCATCGCCGGTGTCGCCGCGACGGCGCTCTTGCCCGTCCTGTAACAGCCAGGGCGCGCATCCGACCACCAGGGGGATGCGCGCCCGTCCCCCATCGGACCGACGCGTCGTCGGTCACCCGCCATGAAGAACGTCAACAAAGGAGTGAACAGTTATGGCTGAGTACGTACTCGCAATCGACCAGGGAACCACGTCGACTCGCGCCATCATCTTCGACAAGAAGGGCTCGATCGTCTCGGTCGGCCAGATGGAGCACGAGCAGATCTTCCCGAAGGCCGGTTGGGTCGAGCACGACCCGAAAGAAATCTGGAACAACACCCGTGAGGTCATCGGGTCGGCGCTGTCGAAGGCGAACCTGACCCGTCACGAGATCGCCGCGGTCGGCATCACCAACCAGCGCGAGACCGCTGTCGTGTGGGACCGCAACACCGGTGAGCCCGTCTACAACGCGATCGTGTGGCAGGACACCCGCACGCAGCCGATCGTCGACCGCCTGGCAGCCGACGGCGGCGTCGAGCGCTTCAAGAAGACCGTGGGCCTGCCGCTCGCGACCTACTTCTCGGGTACGAAGATCGTCTGGATCCTCGAGAACGTCGATGGCGCCCGCGCGAAGGCCGACGCCGGCGACCTGATGTTCGGCACGACCGACACCTGGGTGCTCTGGAACCTGACCGGTGGCACCGACGGTGGCGTGCACGCGACGGATGTCACCAACGCGTCGCGCACCATGTTCATGGACCTCGAGACGCTCTCGTGGGACCACTCGATCCTCGAGGCATTCGACGTTCCGGCGTCGATGCTGCCCGAGATCCGGTCCTCGTCCGAGGTGTACGGCCACGTGCACTCGTCGTCGCTCCTGCGCGAGGTTCCCGTCGCGGGCATCCTCGGCGACCAGCAGGCGGCCACCTTCGGTCAGGCGGCGTTCGATCCGGGCGAGTCGAAGAACACCTACGGCACGGGTAACTTCCTGATCTTCAACACGGGCGAGGAGATCGTCCACTCGAAGAACGGGCTGCTCACCACCCTTGGCTACAAGCTCGGCGACGAGAAGCCGCACTACGCGCTGGAAGGCGCCATCGCGGTGACCGGTTCGCTCGTGCAGTGGGTGCGCGACAACCTGGGGATCATCAAGGACGCTCCCGAGATCGAGGAGCTCGCCAAGACGGTCGACGACAACGGTGGCGCGTACTTCGTGCCGGCGTTCTCGGGCCTCTTCGCCCCGTACTGGCGGTCTGACGCGCGCGGTGCCCTCGTCGGCCTCACGCGCTACGTCAACAAGGGTCACATCGCTCGCGCGGTGCTCGAGGCCACGGCCTTCCAAACCCGCGAGGTGCTCGACGCGGTCAACGCCGACTCCGGCGTCGACCTCACCGAGCTGAAGGTCGACGGAGGCATGATCGCGAACAACACGCTCATGCAGTTCCAGGCCGACATCCTCGGCGTTCCCGTCGTGCGTCCCGTCGTCGCCGAGACGACCGCGCTCGGTGCGGCATACGCTGCCGGACTCGCCACCGGCGTCTGGGGCTCGCTCGACGAGCTGCGCCAGAACTGGCAGGAGGACTCGCGCTGGACGCCCAACATGGACGACGCCGAGCGCGACCGCCAGCTGCGCAACTGGAAGAAGGCCGTGACCAAGACCTTCGACTGGGTCGACGACGACGTCAACTAGTCGTCACACGTGACGCTGGCACGTCACATCGCCCCGCTGTGGTGGTAGCGGCGGGG
>Ga0208490_100509_pt1 | contig 23303 bp, 25 predicted proteins | sample SubbioAug_CSWold_FD_184818 | JGI IMG/M metagenome (GOLD analysis project Ga0208490, IMG submission 184818) | Serpentinite rock and fluid subsurface biosphere microbial communities from McLaughlin Reserve, California, USA - CR11Aug_CSWold (SPAdes) | ecosystem: Environmental > Terrestrial > Deep...
GGCGGCCGCCCGCCGGCGGACGTCGGTCGGCACGATCGGCAGGAGCATCCCGTAGGGCTCGCCACCGAAGCGGTGGTGCAGCTCGTGGGCGTGGGCCAACCGGTCGAGCACCGGTGACGTCCACGGCCAGGGGACGCGCCGGTGCACGTAGACGTCGTGGACGAGCGCGTACGCCGCGCCGTAGGCGGTGACGCCCACGCACACGGGCACGAGCACCCCCAGCCCGTCGAGGTTGAAGCCTGCTGCCAGCGCGACGACCGTCACCGCTGCGAACACCACGGGGAAGACGTCGTTGCCCTCGACCCACGGATCGCCGTCGCGCCGCTCGGGCCACCGGCGGTGGTGCGAGCGGTGGAAGCGCATGCCGGCGCCGTGCATCACCCACCGGTGCGCGGCGTAGGTGACCGGCTCCATGGCGAGGAACGCCACGACGGCGACCAGCACGGCCCTCACCGCTCGCCCTCCGCCCCGGGGCGCCACGGCGCGGGATCGTCCGGGGTGTCCTGGCGCACCCACAGGAGCAGCACCAGCGTGAGCAGCGAGAAGCCGAAGAAGAAGTCCTCGACCGGGATGTCCCACGGGAAGCGCCACGGGGTCTTCTGGTCGGGGTCGTAGCGCACGATCGGCGCCGACAGCTTGGTCAGCCAACCGTTCACCCAGATCATGAAGAACCCGCTGATGCCCATCGTCCACCAGTACGAGGGGCTGCGGAAGAGCCCGGTGCGCAGGACGCGCACCTCGAGCACCACCACGGTCACCGCCGACAGCACCGCCGGCACGGCGTACTCGTACATCCCTGGCCCCCTTCCCTACCTGCCCAGCGTCCGCCGGGACGCCTCGAAGGTCAACAGCGCGCAGAGCGGGATGACGAGGAAGAAGGTGAGCTCCTCGACCGGGAGGTCGCCGGGCAGCAGCCAGCCCGTGACGTAGCGCTCGGAGAAGCTCCAGTGGCCCCGGGCGATGGCGATCAGGTCCCAGACGACGAACAGTGCCACCGGCAGCCACATCGCCCGCAGCAGGCGCGCCGGCCGCCGGTAGACCCGGGCCCGGAACACGAACTCGAGCGGCAAGGTGACGGCGGCGCACGCGGCCATGAGCAGCAGGTACTGGTAGCGGTCCATGGCCCTGCCGACGGTATCGCCGGCACCGGCCGGGGCCGCCGCGGGGCTCCGGTCGCGCCGGCACCGACCGGTAGCCTCGGCGCCGATGGTCGCCAGCCCTGGCACGACCGGCCGGGCCGGCACGCACCGCCACCTGCTCGCAGGGTCGGCCGCGCTCGTCGTCGGTGCCGCCGTGCAGGCCCTCAGCGGCGCGGTGTTCTGGCTCGTGGCCGCCCGGATCGACACCACCGACGACGTCGGCCGCGCCACCGCGCTCTTCACGTCGATCCTGTTCATCGCCTACCTCTCCGGCCTCGGCCTGCAGGTGTCGCTCGCCCGCTTCGCGCCGGCCCGCGACGAAGAGTCGCACGCCGTCTTCTCCTGGGGGGTGCTCGCCACCGTCTCCTCGGCCAGCGTGGTCGCCGGGGGCTACCTGGTCGTCGTCGACACCCAGGCCACGAGCGCCCTCACCGACTGGCACCCGGTCTTCGGTCCCCTGCTGTTCGTCGTCGGCGCGGTCGGCGCTGCGCTCACGCTCATCGTCGACGTGCGGTGGATGACGGTGCGCCGGTGGGCGCTGGTGCTGACCCGCATCACGCTGGTGGGCATCGCCCGGTTCCCGCTGCTGCTGCTCCCCGCGGGCAAGCACCACACCGTGCACCTGTTCGCCGTGGCCGCCATCCCGCTCGTGCTCACCGGCGTGGGCGGCGTGCTGACGATGCCGAAGGTCAGCGGGCTCCGCCACCGCCTCCTGCCGGTGCCGACGTCCCGGCGGGCCGCCATCCGCTACTCGGCCGTGAACTACGTGTCGACGCTCGCCTACCAGGCGCCGCAGTTCGTGCTCCCGGTCATCGTGCTGCTCTCGGTCGACCCCGACCGCAACGCCGCCTTCTACGTCGCCTGGGGCATCACGAGCATCGTGCTGTACGTGCCGATGGCCATCGGCCAAGCCTTGCTCGCCGAGGGCGGCAAGGACGGCGCCGAGCTGCGCGGGCAGGTGCGCGTGGCCCTGGTGCTCACCACCTCGCTGATGGGCCTGGCCGCGGTCGTCGCCGCCGTCGGCCGCGAGCTGGTGACCGTCGTGTACGGCAGCGACTACGGCGACGCGGCGCGCATCCTGCCGGCGCTCGTGGTGGCCGGCATCCCGTGGGCGATCACGTCGGTGTACCTGACCGAGGCGCGGGTGCTGCACCGCCACGTGCCCACCGTGCTCATCACCGGCACGCTGACCGTGGCCATCCTCGTCCCCGCCCTGGTGCTCGTCCCCGACGACGGCATCGACGGCGCGACCCGGGCCTTCCTGCTCGGCAACGTCTTGGCGGCCGTCACCGCCCTGGTCTGCCACCGGGTGGTGCGCCGGCGCCGGGTCAACGTGGTGCCTCGCACCGGCGCGGTCGAGGACGGCCTCGCGCTGCACCCGTAGCGCCGGGCGCCGGCGGGATCAGCCGGCGGACAGCCGCAGGGTGCGCACCTCGAAGGGTCGCAGCTCGAGCCCGACGCCGTCGGGGCCGACGGGCTCGGGCTCACCCAGGGCTCGCTCGAGCAGGTCGCACGCGACCGACGTGGCGAACCGGGCGGCCGTCCGCACCGTCGTGCGCGCCCGTCCGCCGAGCGCCTCGTGCAGGCGGACGACCAGGTCGCCGGAGCCGTCGTCGGCGGCCTTGACCGCGGTGACGACGACGCCGGGGTGGTCGACGGCGACGACCGATGGTGCCGGCGCCGCGTCGACCAGGCGGGCGGGCACGTTCAGCGCCCACGCCTCGGGCAGCACCTCGACGAGGGAGCCGTCGTGGGGCAGCAACGAGTACGTGACGCGGTGCCGGCCGCGGTCGGCCTCCGGGTCGGGGTAGCCGGCCGAGCGCAGCAGGCTGAGGCGCATCGTCGTCGTGCCGGCGTCGCCGAGGCAGTCGTGGCCGTAGCGGCCGTCGTTCAAGACGGCGACCCCGAAGCCGGGCTCCGACACGTCGGCCCAGGTGTGGGCGCAGACCTCGAAGCGGGCCGCGTCCCAGGACGTGTTGCGGTGGGTGGGGCGGCGGACGTGGCCGTACTGGACCTCGTAGCGGGCGTCGTCGGCACGAAGGTCCAGCGGGAACGCCGCCTTGAGCAGGCGCTCGCGCTCCTGCCAGTCGACGTCGGTGACGACGTCGAGGCGCGCCGACCCGGCCCGCAGGACGTAGGTCTGCTCGATCGTGGACGACCCGAACCGCCGGCGGACGAGCACGGCCACCCGGAGCTCGTGCTGCTCGACGACCGCGAGGTGCTCGACCTCCGTCACCAGCTCGGGCGGGAGCCGCAGGGTGTGGGCGTCGAGGTCCCACGCGTCGTAGGCGTTCGGCAGGTCGGGGAACAGCTGCAGGACGTTGCCCGGCCCGGCGAGGGCCTCACGGTCGGCCCGGTGGTCGACGACCGACGCCAGCGTCCCGTCGGGCGCGACGCGGACGCTGACCAGCCCGTTGGCGAGCACCACCGCATCGGCGTCACCCTCGATGCGCGCCGGCGCAACGCCGGCCGGGAGCCCGCCCGAGGCGAGCCCGATGCCGTGCGCGGGCGCCGCCGCCCAGACCGGCCCGTCGGGCCCGCCGACGACGCCGGCGAGCGCGAACGGCGAGGCGTTCGCCACCCCCGCCCCGTTCTTGTCACGGAAACGGGGCTCTGAGGCCCCGAAACCCTGACAAGAACGATCGAGGAGCTGTTCGACTTCGGCCAGCAGCTCGGCGTGGGCGGCCTCGGTGTCGTCGTGTACCCACGCGATGGAGCTCCCCGGGATGATGTCGTGGAACTGGTGCAGGAGCAGCACCTTCCAGAGCCGTTCGAGGTCGGCCAGCGGTGCCTCCGCGCCCGCCGGCGACCCCGGGGCGGTCCACAGCTCCAGCTCGCGCAGCGCCAGCTCGCCCCGCCGGTTGCCGATCTTCGTGCGGGCCTGGGACGTGTACGTGCCGCGATGCATCTCGAAGTAGAGCTCACCCCTCCACACCGGTGCGTCCGGGTGCTCGGCCCGGGCCGCCTCGAAGAAGTCGGCGGGAGACTCGATGGCCAGGCGCGGCAGGCCGTCGAGGCCTCGGCCGCCGGGCCCGGCCACCCGCCGGGCCCGCTCGAGCATCTCGCGGGTGGGCCCGCCGCCGCCGTCGCCGTGGCCGAACAGGTACATCGAGCGCGACACCGAGCCCTTGTCCCGCAGGTTGCGCACCGCGTACGCGAGCTCCTTCGGCGTCACCTCGCCGTTGTAGGTGTCGGCCGGCGGGAAGTGGGTGAACACCCGGCTGCCGTCGATGCCCTCCCACCAGAACGTGTGGTGCGGGAAGGCGTTGGTCTGGTTCCACGACAGCTTCTGGGTGAGGAAGAACTCGCACCCGGCCTGGGCCATCAGCTGCGGCAGGTTGCCGGCGTAGCCGAAGACGTCGGGGATCCACACGATGCGGTTGCCGGGCTCGACCCCCTCGCCGAAGTGGTCGAGGAACCAGCGCCGGCCCCACACCAGCTGCCGGGCCAGCGACTCGCCCGAAGGCAGGTTGGCGTCGGCCTCCACCCACATGGACCCCACGGGCAGGAACCGGCCCTCGGCCACCTTCTCGGCGAGGCGGGCGAACAGCTCGGGCTGGTGCTCCTCGATCCACGCGTACTGGGCCGCCTGCGAGCAGGCGAAGCGGTACTCGGGGTACTCGTCCATCAGCGTCACCGCCGACGCGAACGTGCGCGTGCACTTCCGCTTCGTCTCCCGCAGCGGCCACAGCCAGGCCGAGTCGATGTGGGCGTGGCCGACGGCCGACACGCGGTGGGCGTGGTCGGTGGCGTGGCGCTCGAAGAGCGGCGCCAGCACGGTCCGGGCGGCGGCGGCCGACGCCGCGGCCCGCGCCGGGTCGTAGCGGTCGAGCGCGGCGTCGATGCCCCGCAGCAGCTCCCACCGGCGGGGGTCGTCCAGGCCCAGCTCGCGCAGCAGCCCGCCGAGCACCTGCAGGTCGAGGTCGAGGTGCCAGACATCGTCGTTGCGCACCGCCAGCTCGGCCCGGTTGAGGCGGTACAGCAGGGCGTCGCCGGCCGTGGTCGGGTCGCCGAGGGGCGTGGGCCGGTACGAGGTCGCCACCGTGGGGTTCGCCGCCGCCTCCACCAGCACGTCGACGCATCCGTCGTCGTCGGCGACCAGTCCGACCGGCACCGCCTGGTGACGCGGGTGGATGCCGCGGATCGGGCCGCCGCCGTCCGTGCGGAACAGCAGCCCCTCGGCCTGGAACCCGGGGCCGACGCCGCTGAACAGATCGACGATCGCCTCCACGGTCTGGTCGGCCCACCCGTCCGGCACCCGGCCCCGCAGGCGGAACCACGTCGTGCCCCACGGCTTCCCCCAGGGACCGCCGACCTCGAAGGGGGCGAACCCGCCACCCGCCACCTGCGCCCGGGCGTCGGCCACCGGCACGGGCTCGCCCGCCACCTCCCACGCCGTGACCTCCAGCCCCACGCCCGGGCCGTGCAGGTGGGGGCGGATCCGGTCGCTCACCGTGCGGCGGATCCGGGCCTCGAGCACCTCGCGGTCGTCGTGCACGGGCGGACTGTAGGCACCCACGCCTTGTCACGGCGCCGCTCGATAACTACCGTTATCGAGAACGCCCGCAGCTCTGCACCACCATTGGGGGAATCGCCACATGGCCCGCACCGACGCCGAGATCCTCGGCCGTGACGACGTCAACGACCTCGACGCCATCCTGGCGATCACCAACACCGACGTGGACGAGGTCGTCCACACGGTCAAGGACAACGCCGACGCCCTGTTCACGTGGGACTACGAGCGCTCCCGCCCTGCCCTCGTGAAGCTGTACGAGAAGGCCAAGACCAGCCAGTGGAACGGCGCCACCGACCTGCCCTGGGACACCGACGTCGATGTCGAGCGGGTCGCCCGCCAGATCGGCGTGTCCCGCAGCGAGGACTTCGGGGCCATGGGCATCGACTTCACCGGCACCTCGCTCGAGAAGTGGGGCGAGAAGGAGTGGCTCGCCCACTCGATCGAGTCGAACATCTGGACCCAGAGCCAGTTCATGCACGGCGAGCAGGGCGCGCTGCTGTGCACGGCCAAGATCGTCGAGACGGTCCCGTGGATCGACGCCAAGTACTACGCCGCGACCCAGGTGATGGACGAGGCCCGCCACGTCGAGGTGTTCGCCCGCTACCTCGATGAGAAGCTCGGCAAGACGTACCCGATCAACGCCCACCTCAAGGCGCTGCTCGACGACATCATCAACGACAGCCGCTGGGACATGACGTACCTCGGCATGCAGATCATGGTCGAGGGCCTCGCCCTCGCCGCGTTCGGCATGGCCCACCAGCTCACGCCCGAGCCGCTGTTCAAGCAGCTGCTCCGGTACGTGATGTCCGACGAGGCCCGCCACGTCGCCTTCGGCGTGCTGTCGCTGAAGGAGTACTACGAGGGGCTCTCCGACAAGGAGATGCTCGACCGCCAGGAGTTCGCGTTCGAGGCCGCCGTGCGCATGCGCGACCGCTTCCTGCAGCAGGAGGTCTGGGAGCACCTGGGCGTGCCGGTGAAGGAGGCGATCGCCATCTTCAAGCAGGACGACCCCGAGCTGAAGAACCAGGACCCGTTCCAGCAGCTGCTGTTCTCGAAGATCGTGCCGAACTGCAAGAAGCTCGGCCTGCTCGACGCCAACGACGGCTGGCTGCGCACGCGCTTCGACACGCTCGGCGTCACGCAGTTCGAGGACTGGGTCGACACCGGCGAGGAGTACGAGCTCCTCGACGAGGTCGCCAAGGACCGCGAGACCGCGTAGGGGTTACCGTCCCGCCCGTGGAGGGCGGGACGCCCAACCGTCCGGCCGGCGCCCACCAGCCGGCCATGGAGCTGCGGGCGAGGCGCGGCCACCCCGACTTCCTCGACCTGCCCTGGCACCTCCCCCTCGCCGGCTGGGACGGGCCGGGCACGGGCGGCCGCCTGGTCCGCATGGCGCACGGCGTGTCCCGGCACGTCGTGCGCTTCGTCCAGTACGACGATCGCGTGTACGCCCTCAAGTCGACCGAGGAGCAGCTCGCGCGGCGCGAGTACGAGCTGCTCCGCCGGCTGGCCGAGGTCCGCCTGCCCGTCGTCGAGGCCGTCGGCGTCGTGACCGGTCGGGTCGGCCGCGACGGCGAGCCGCTCGACGCCGTGCTCGTCACGCGGTACCTCGACTTCGCGCTGCCCTACCGCTACCTGTTCGGCAACCCGTCGGGGATGGACCTGCAAAACCGGCTGGTCGACGCCGGGGTCGTGCTCCTGTGCCGTCTCCACCTCGAGGGGTTCTTCTGGGGGGACTGCTCGCTCGACAACACGCTGTTCCGGCGGGACGCCGGCGCCCTGATGGCGTACCTGGTCGACGCGGAGACCGGCGAGCTGCGGCCGTCGATCTCCGACGCCATGCGCGAGCACGACCTGGAGATCGCTCGCACCAACATCGCCGGCGACCTCTCCGACCTCATCGCCTCCGGGCGCATCCCGCCCATCGACGTGGCCGAGGCGGTCGACGAGGTCGACCGGCGCTACCGCGAGCTGTGGGACGAGCTCACCCACGTCGAGGAGTACCCCGTCGCCGACCGCCTGGGGATCGAGCGGCGGATCCGCCGCCTCGAGGAGCTCGGGTTCGACGTCGCCGAGGTGGCGATGCAACCGGCGCGAGGGGGCTCGTCGGTGCGCATTCGGCCGGTGGTCCTCGAGGAGGGGCACCACGCCCGGGAGCTGGAGGAGCTGACCGGGCTGCGCGTCCAGGAGAACCAGGCCCGGCGCTTCCTCGCCGACATCACCGGGTACCAGGCCCACCTCCGCGCGGGCTCGGACGCGGAGGTGACCAGGGCCGTGGCGGCCGCGCGCTGGCTCGAGGAGGTGTACCGCCCGAACACCCGCATCCCTCCCGACCTCGCCGACCGCATCGAGCCGGCCGAGCTCTTCCACGAGCTGCTCGAGCACCGCTGGTTCCTCTCGGAGCAGCGTGCTCGCGACGTGTCGACCGAGGAAGCGCTTGCCGACTACTTGTCGTCGGTGCTCGAGGCGCGACCCGCCGAGCGCATCGTCGTCGACGACGATTGAGTCCGTGAGGCGGCCGCCCCGCCGGCGAACACCGCGTCGGCCTGCTCGGCCGGGACCTCGACGCCGAAGACCGCCAGCAGCATCAGGCGGCGGCGGTCGGTCAGGTCGTGCACATCGTCGGGCCAGTCGGCGGCGACGTCGGCGATGTCCAGGATCGGGGGCGAGGAGATCGTCATGGCATGGTCCTTCCGACCTACGCATCGGCACGGCGTCCGCCGACCTTGACGAGGAAATCGGACCTTTTGCGTCGCGGATCGGTGGGAGTCGCCGCCGTGGGCCACGATGGGCGGATGGAAGACGAGCTCGAGCTCCTGCGGCAGGAGATCGATGCCGTCGACGAGCGGTTCGTCGAGCTGCTCGCCGAGCGGTTCCGCATCACCCGCCGGGTCGGGCGCATCAAGGCCGAGCGCGGACTGCCGGCCCAGGACGCCATCCGCGAGGCGCAGATCGACGCGAAGGTGCGCCGCCTCGCCGCCGAGTACGAGCTCGACGAGAGCCTGGTCTCCGACGTGCTGCGGGCGGTCATCGACCGCGTGATCGCCGAGCACCGGCAGCTGGCGCCCGAGACATGACCCGCACCTTCCACGTCCTGGCCAACGAGCACGCCGGCAGCACCGAGCGCGACCAGGTCGCGGTCGCCGTGGCCCGGCTGGCCGAGCGAGGGCCGACCACGCTCACCTGGACCGCGTCGCCCGACGAGTTCGACCGCGAGATCGCCGAGCTGGGCGACGACCAGCAGCTGGTCGTGGCCGGCGGTGACGGCTCGATCCACCTGGCGCTCGGGTGCCTCGACCGCCGGGGCGACACCGAACGACCCGTCGGCATCATCCCGCTCGGGACCGGCAACGACTTCGCCCGCAACCACCGCCTCCCCCTCGCCCCCGACGAGGCCGCCGAGGTCGTGCTGCACGGCCGGCCGACCCCCGTCGACGTCATCGAGCTGCGCAGCGGCGAGCGCCGCGAGCTCATCGCCAACAACCTGCACGTCGGCCTCGGCGTCCGCAGCGCTCACCGCGCCAAGCCGATGAAGAAGCTCCTGGCGCGCCTCGCCTACCCGGTGGCCACCGCCATCGAGGGCGGTGCCGGCACCTGCAGGCCGCACCGCATCACGGTCGACGGCGAGCTGGTGTGGGACGAGCCGCTCCTGGCCGCGCTGTTCCTCCTCGGCGGCAGCATGGGGGGCGGCATCCACGTCATCGACACCGACACCCGCTCGCTCGACGTGGTCGCGATCGGCGACGTCACCGGGCGCGAGCGCTTCGGCCTGGTCCGGGCGGCGCTGCGCTCCGAGCTCGCCGACCACCCGGCGGCGCGGCACTGGTCGGCGGCGAGCGTCGTGGTCGTGGAGGCCGGGGGCGGCGTCGAGGTCGATGCCGACGGCGAGCTCGTCGAGCACGGGCCGCGCATCGAGCTGCGGCACGTGCGTGCGGGCTGGACGGTGCTGACCCCGGCCTGAGTCGACGGGATCAGAGCAGGCCGTCGACGACCTTGATCGCCTTCTCCTGCACCCGCTGGAGGAGGCCCCGCTGCTCCCAGTCGGCGAGGTCGATGGGCTCGGAGCGGGCGAGGTCCTCGTCCATGTGGCCGTCGAGCACGGCCGTCATCGCCTCGTCGAAGATCACCATCACGACCTCGTCGTCGTACTCGGTGGAGCGCCGGTTGAAGTTCGCCGAGCCGACGACGGCCAGCGAGCCGTCGATGGTCATCACCTTGGCGTGCAGCATCGAGGGCTGGAACGCCGAGATCGCGACCCCGGCCTCCAGCAGCTCCTCGAAGCCGGCCTCGCTCGCCACCTGCACGAAGCGCTTGTCGGCGTGCGGGCCCGGCACCAGGATCTGGACGTCGACGCCCCGCTCGCCGGCCTCGACGAGCCGCCGGGTGATCTCGTCGTCGGGGGTGAAGTACGCGGTGCAGATGCGGATGCAGGCGTCGGCGCAGTCGATGAGGACGCGGAACAGGTTCCACACGTCGCTGTTGCCCGCCTCGGCCACGCCCTTGATCACCTGCACGTCGAGCTCGCCCACCTCCGGCTGCTCGGGGAAGGTGTCGACCTCCTTGTCGACCAGGTCGGTGCCGGTCTCGGCCCAGTTGTCGAAGAAGGCTCCCCGCAGCCCGTTGACCGCGGGCCCCGAGACCCGGAAGTGGGTGTCTCGCCACTCGCCCTCGTCACGTGCATCGCCCGTCCACTCGTCGGCGATGCCGACGCCGCCGGTGAAGCCGACGACCTCGTCGCAGATCAGCAGCTTGCGGTGGGTCCGGTTGTTGGCCTGGAGGGCCCCGCGGGCCTTGATGGGACGGAACCAGCGGACGTCGCAGCCCGCATCCGTCATCCCGTCGACCAGCTCGGTGTCGAGCTCCCACGCGCCGGCGGCGTCGAGGATGACCCGGACCCGCACCCCGGCGCGCGCTCGTGCCGAGAGGCGGTCGGCGAAGCGCTCCCCGATCTCGCCGTTCCAGTAGATGAACGTGAGGAAGTCGATGGAACGCTCGGCGGCATCGATGGCCTCGAGCATCGCCGGGAAGATCTCGTCACCGTTCTTGAGGACGTCGATGCGGTTGCCGCTGCTCACGGAGACGCCGAGCACCGCTTCCAGCATCCGCTTGGTCAAGCCCGCATCCATGGAGCGGAACGGTACCCACCTCGGGGTCGTGGCAGTCCGGACGACCCGGATGTGGCCGCAACGTGGTTTCAGTGGGTGGCGACCCGGCCGAGCCGCACACGGCCGGTCCGCCCGCTGACGGCGAGGGCGGCGAGGAAGAGGACGGCGCCCACGAGCACGATGGTGGGCCCCGAGGCGACGTCGAGGTGGTAGCTGAGGTTCATCCCCACGAACCCGCAGAACGCGCCGATCAGGGTGCTGAGCCAGAGCATGGTGGAGAACGACGAGGTGACCATGCGGGCGACCACGGCGGGCACGACGAGGGCGGCAGCGATGAGGGTCACCCCCATCACGTTCATGGTCGCCAGGATCGAGGCGGCGAGGACGAGCATCAGGAGCGCGTCGAGGCGGGCCACCGGGAGGCCCGACGCCGCGGCGACCTCCGGGTCGAAGGTCACGAACAGCAGCGACCGGTAGCGCAGGACGATCACGGCGACGGCGAACAAGGTCACCCCGCACACGAGCCACACGTCGCCACGGGTGACCCCGAGGACGTTGCCGAAGAGGGCGGCGTCGGCATCGACGTCGGCGCCGCCGCCGAGCTGCAGGGCCGCGAGGCCGAAGGCGAACGAGGCCGTGGTGATGACCCCGATGGCGGCGTCGGATCCGATGGGCCGGCGGCGGGTCACCGACGACACGGCGAGGGCGGATGCCAGGCCCCAGACGCCGGCGCCGAGGAACACGTTGACGCCGGCGAGCGCCGACACGGCGAAGCCGCCGAAGATGGCGTGGCTGAGCCCGTGGCCGATGTAGCTCATCGACCGGAGGACGACGTAGACGCCGATGAGGCCGCACAGCGCCCCGGCGACCGTGGCCACCACGAGGCCGTTCTGGAAGAACTGGAACTCGAAGGGGCGGACCAGCTCGTCGACGGTCATGCCGAGCGCCCCTCCCCGCGCGGGAGGGGGATGATCCGGGCATCGGGGGCGCGGTCGACGACGACGCGCATGCCGCCGTGCTCGAGCACCTCCATCGGCGACCCGTACGCCGTCTCGAGGACGTCCGGTACGAGGACCTCCGCCGGGGAGCCGGCGCCGACCACCCGACCGTTCAGGCACACCAGGCGCGGGAGGTGGGCGGCGATCCCGTTGAGGTCGTGGGTCGTGAGGACGATCGCCAAGCCGTCGTCGTGCAGCTCGCCGAGGAGGTGGAGGATCTCGTGGCGGGTGCGCACGTCGACCCCCGACGTGGGCTCGTCGAGGAGCAGCAGGTCGGGCTCGGCGAGCAGGGCCCGGGCGAGGAACACGCGCTGCTGCTGGCCGCCCGACAGGGCGCGGATGTGCCGGTGGGCGAGGGCGCCGATGCCGAGGCGGTCGAGCACCCGGGCCACCGCCGCCTTCTCGTCGCGGGACGGCCAGGGCCGGACCCGCGCCGGCGGGCGGGCCATGAGCACGCACTGGCTGACCGAGACCGGGAAGTCCCAGTCGATGGTCTCGACCTGGGGCACGTACCCGACGCGCACGCCCGGCGCGCGCTGCACCTCGCCGCCCGACGGGGTCACGCTGCCGAGCAGCACCCGCAGCAGCGTTGACTTGCCCGACCCCGACGGGCCGACCACACCGACGAAGTCGTCGGCGGCGACGCGCAGGTCGACGTCGGCGAGGACGTCGCCCTCGCCGTAGTCGACCCGGATGTCGCGAAGCGCGAGCAGCGGGTCGCGCCCCACGGACCTCACTGCGGGTACTCCGCGCTGTCGACGCCGACGCGCCGCACCTCGAACGCCTCGAGCGCCGACGGATCGCCGCCGAGGGCCTCGATGATCGTCACGTGGTTGGACCGCATGAGCGCGAGCCAGCTGTGCTCCTCGTCGCCCGGCTCGCCGGGGAGGTCGTCGTCGCGCAGGTCGGCGACGTAGGTCGCCCCGGTCTCCGCCGCGATGGCCTCCAGGACGGGCGAGGGGAACACGTCGCTGCCGAAGATCGCCGGCACCTGCTCGTCGCGGATCTGGTCGATCAGGTCGGCCACGGCCCGGGGTGACGGGTCGCCGAAGTCCTCGGGCTGGATGGCGCCGACGACCGTCCAGCCATACGACCTCGCCCAGTAGGCGTAGGCGTCGTGGTAGGTGACGAGCTTGCGGGACCCGGGCGGCACCGTCTCGAGGGCCACCCGGAGGACGGCGTCGAAGTCGTCGACGATGGCGTCGAAGGCCGCCCGGTTGGCCTCGTAGGCCTCGGCGCGGTCGGGATCGACCTCGGCCATCGTCTCGGCGATGTACCGGGCGTACTCCTTGGCCAGGGCGGGGTCGGTCCACAGGTGCGGGTTCGGCTTGCCCTCGTCCTCGGGGAACGAGAAGTCGAAGAGGTACTCGTCGGGCTCGACGATCAGGTCGCCGAGCAGGACGATCTCGGCGTCGGAAGCGACGTCTCGCGCCAGCGCAAGGGTCGGCTCCTCGAGCTGGAGGCCGTTGAGGAACACCACGTCGGCCTGCTCGAGCACCTCGGACACCGACGGCGTCGGCTCGTAGGTGTGGGAGTTGGTCCCCTCGGGGACCACGCCCCGGATGTCGGCGAGGTCGCCGATGACGTCGGCGGCGATCGAGGTGATGGGGCTGACGGTGGTCACGACCACGAGCCGGTCGGGATCGGCGCCGGCGGCGCCGTCATCGCTCCCACAGCCGGTGGCGAGCAGCCCGACGGCGAAGAGCAGGGTCACGGCGCGCCGGGCCGTGGTGCGGTGGGGGCGCATCGGGGCAACGCTATGCAGCCGAGGTGCCCGTGCCTCCGCGGTCCGTTCGCCCCCGCCCGACCCGCGCGACAGGATGGCGAGGTGGCCATCTACGCACTCGGAGACCTCGAACCGAAGATCGCACCCGACGCCTACGTGCATCCCGACGCCGTGGTGATCGGCGACGTGACGATCGGCTCGGAGTCCACCATCTGGCCCGGGGCGGTCCTGCGGGGCGACAGCGGTCCGATCACCATCGGCGAGCGCACGTCGATCCAGGACGGCTCGGTGATCCACACCACCGACCACGCGCCGACGAAGGTCGGCAGCGACTGTGTGATCGGCCACCTGGTGCACCTCGAGGGCTGCCTCATCGAGGACGGCGCCCTCGTGGGCTCCGGCGCCGTGGTGCTGCACCTGGCCCGGGTCCGCACCGGCGCGCTGGTCGGGGCCGGGGCCGTGGTGAGCGGCGGCACCGAGGTCCCCAGCGGGGCGATGGCGCTCGGCATCCCGGCGAAGATCAAGACCGACTCGGTCGACCCCCAGCACATCTCGGTGGGCGCCGAGTTCTACCGACAGCGGGGCCACATCTACCGCGAGCAGCTCCGCCGGCTCGACTGAGCGAGCAGCGCGCCGGCGGCGCTCAGTTCTCGCCGGCGCTGCGGATCTTCCCGATGGCCTCCTTGCAGGCCGGGCACACCGGGTACTTGTCTGGGTCTCGCGTCGGGACCCACTTCTTGCCGCACAGCGCCTCGATCGCCTCGCCGGTGATGTAGGCCCGGGTCACGTCCTCCTTGCGGCAGATGTGGGCGAAGCGGTCGTGGTCGCCGTCGCCGGTGCTCGGCCGGACGGTGGTGTCCGGCGTGATCGTCGGCGTGGGCGACGTGGACGGGTGGGCGGCGCGAACGGGATGCATGGCGCGTCCCACGCTACCGGGGATCGAAGGCCAGCCCGAAGGAGCGCGCGGCGGGGGCGAGGATGTTGGGCCCCACGGTGGCGTGCCGGCGGGTGCGCCAGAGCTCGGGGTCGAGGAGGTCGAGCGTCGAGACGTCCACGGCGGTCACCGGCCCATCCGACCCTGCTCAGGTCAGCTCGCGGAGCGCGACCAGGACGGTCATGCCGACCACGACGGTCAGACCGACGTTGCGCGTGCGCCACGACACGAGCCCGGCCACCGCACCGGCGAGCAGCTCGGGCTGCCACAGGTCGAGCGTGCCCTCGGGGCGGAGCAGCGACGGCAGGACGAGGGCGGCCAGGACCGCCGGGGGGATCTGGCGCAGGATCCGCTGGCCGAGCGGCGGGACGTCGACCAGGCGGTCGGCGAAGACCAGGAAGGAGGCCCGCAGCACGAACGTGCCGACGCTGGCCAGGATGATGGTGAGCCAGGCCGTGCTCATCGGCTCGGTCCCATCACAGCACCCGGCCCGTCCGCTCCACCCGGATCTCGGCGACGACCCCGGCGGCGATGCCCACCGCGCTGCCGATCATGATCGACAGGCGGGCGGCTCCGAGCTCGGCGGACGCCACGGCGGCGATCCCGCCGACGGCCGCCGCCACGATCGACGGCTTCTCCGCCAGCACGGGGACGAGCAGCACCAGGAACACCAGCGGGACGGCGAAGGTGAGGGGGATCTCGGCCGGCACGCTGGCCCCGACCAGGGCGCCGACCACCGTCGTGGCCTGCCAGACGATCCAGAGCAGGAGCGCGACCGCGAAGTAGTACGGGAGGCGATCGCGGCGGTCGTCGGAGCCGTCCCAGCGCACGACCGACAGGGCGTACGCCTGGTCCACGAGCAGGTAGCCGGCGGCGAGTCGGTGGCGGAGGCGCTCCTGGGCCAGGGGCGGCGCCAGCGACGCCGAGTAGAGGAGCAGGCGCAGGTTGATGGTGACGGCGGTCAGCACGGCGATGGCCACGCCGCCGCCGCTGCCGAGCACGTCGGCCACCGCCAGCTGGCTGGCGCCGGCGAAGAGGAACACCGACAACCCGACGGCGTGGCTGGCGTCGAGGCCGGCCGCGATGGGCGCGGCGCCGGCGACCAGGCCGAAGGGGATGATCCCGATCAGCATCGGCGCCGTGTCCCGCAGGCCGTCGCGCACCGCCTGCCGGGCGTTCATGACCGGTCGGCGGGAGGTCCGAGCTCGGCCTCCACCAGCTCTTCGACGTCGACGCCGCTGACCTCCGATGCGAGGTCGTCGACGGCGGCCACCGTCGCCGGCATCGTCATCGGTGCGTAGTGCGCCCGACGCTCGTCGCTGACCGCTCGACGGCGGCGGTACGCCACGTAGGCGACGAAGGGCAGCGTGACCGCGCCGAGCACGTGGAACATCCCCTCCGGGCCGACCAGGCCGATGGCGGCCGAGGCGGCGAAGGGGCCGCAGGCGGCGCCGAGGCCGTTGAACGTGATCAGCCGGGCACCGGTGGCGGGCATGGCCGCCGGACCGACGTGGTCGGCGACGTGGGCGAACGAGAGCCCGTACAGGGCGAAGGCACCGGCGCCGATCAGCAGCGCGGCGCCGATGGCCCCCGGGAAGCTGTCGCCGACCGTGGCGCCCAACCCGGTCGCCGCGCCGGCGGCGACCAGCAGCGCTGCGGCCGCCATGACCAGGCGGCGGTCGGTGCGGTCGGACCAGCGACCCAGCGGGAACTGCCCGACGACGGCGCCGACGAGCAGCGCCGCGACGAACTGCGACGCCCCGCTGACCCCGAAGCCGGCGCGGGTGGCGTAGACCGCGCCGAACCCCAGCGCCGCACCCGTGCAGAACCCGGAGAGCGCGGCGCCGGCGATGCCGAGCGGCGCCGAGCGGACGACCTCGCGCAGGGAGCGGGGCGAGTGGGCTCGCGGCGCCGGCGCGTCGTGGGGGGCGAGCGCCACCGGCACCGCCGCCAGCGACAGGGTCACCGAGCCGACCACGAACAGCACGAACCCGCCGACGTCGGCGGCGTTGAGCAGGAGGCTGCCCACGGCCAGCCCGCCGGTGACGACGCTGTTGTAGACGGCGAGCAGCGACCCCCGGGTGGAGGGGGTGGACACGTCGTTCAGCCACGACTCGCTCACGATGAACAGGCCGGCGACGCACACGCCCGTGGTGAACCGCAGCACCATCCACGGGACCGGCGACACCCACACGCCGTGCACCACCACGGCGGCCGACGCGACCGACGCCAGCGATGAGAACACCCGGATGTGGCCGACGGTGCGGATCAGGCCGGGCACCCACTGGGAGCCGGCGACGTAGCCGAGGTAGAAGAGCCCGAGCACGAGGCCGGTGACGGTCGAGTTGAACGCCGCCCGCTCGGCCCGGACGCCGAGCAGCGCGCCCTGCAGCCCGCTGCCCACCATGAGCAGCAGGATCGAGAGCAGCAGCGGCCACGCCGCGAGGACGACGATCCCGAGCGAGGTGCCGCCGGCGTCACGCTCGTCGGCCGGGGCGGTGGCGGGCGCGGCATCCACGGCGACCCATGCTGCACGCCGCCATCCCGGTCGACCAACCGGTTGCCGGCAGCCCGTGTGAGCTAGCCGCCGCCGGCGAGCCCCACCACGGCGACCGGCTGGCGGGCGGCGACGTTCACGGCGAGGCCGATCCACGTCACCACCTGCTCGAGCACGGCGGTCAGCCTCGTCGCCCGGCCAGCCGGGCGAGCAACGGGATGGCGGCGACCTTCTCGTCGGTGAGCCGATCCCAGCGGATCGACGCCGGCTCCCGAGCGCCCGAGCCACACTCGATGACCCGCTCCGGCGTCGCGATCAGGTCGAGCCGGAAGTCGTGGTCCGCCACCGGGATGTCGCCGTCCGGCAGGACCTGCACGTCGTGCACGGTGGTGGCGACCACGGTCGCCGGCCCGATCAGGCCCGCCTCCCAGGCCAGCGCGTACTCGAGGTCCGAGAAGCCGCCGCCCTTGCCGAGCCGGGCGCCCGAGGCGTCCACGGCCACGCACCCGGTCACCACGAGGTCGACCGGCTCGAGCTCGTCCACGCGCACGGTGCGGGCGCTGCGCGACGCGCCGGCGATGCTCGACGCCTTCCGGGGGGTGTCGGCGAGGTCGTCGGGGTCGAGGAGGAAGAACGGGTCGGCCTCGGCCAGGCGCGGCACCGCCATGTAGACGACCTTGCCGTCCTCGAGGGCCCGCTGGCGCACCGGCCACTGCGGCGAGTCGGGGTTCGACTTCACGGTGCGAGCGGCCTCCCACGCGGGGTCGGCGCGCAGCCGCTCCGCCGCCGCCTCGGCACCGACGAAGTTCGGGATGCGCCCGTGCGGTGCCGGGAAGCGGCCGACGCCGGCGGCCACGATCCGGTCCCACGTCGCCTCCCGCAGCGCCCGCTTCTGCGCCAGCACCTCGGGATCGCCGCCGGCGTCGTGGTCGTGGCGGGGCGAGCGGAGCATCGCCGGATGGTGGCCCATGCGGCAGTCGCCGGCAACGTCCGCACGCTCACCAGGAGGGCCGGCCCGGTCGGAGGCCTCCCGGCGGTGCGCCTGAGCGCCCGCTCGTCCGTCAGCCGTGCACGATGTCGGCGTGGGCCCGCTCGCTGTAGTGCTCGGCGAACAGCTTCGCCACGAGCTCGGCGCGGCTGGAGACCCCGACCTTGTCGAAGACCGTCTTGATGTGGTCGCGGACGGTGTGCTGCGACAGGAAGAGGCGGCCCGCGATCTCCGAGGTCGAGTCACCGCTCGCGAGGGCCACGACGACGTCGCGCTCCCGAGGGGTCAGGGAGTACGCCTCGATGATGATCGGTGCGATCTCCGAGCTCTTCGCCGGCTCGATCACCACCGCCACCGAGTCGGCGGAGCCGTCGCGCTGGCTGGTCAGCGCCGAGGCGTGGAGCACCAGCCAGCGGCCCCGGTGGTCCCGAAGCCGCAAGCGGGCGGCCCGGCTGTCGACGCCGTCGGCGACCGCGTGGGCGCGCGAGAGCAGCGCCCAGATCGGGGTGATCTGGCGTTCGAGCACCGGTGAGCCGAGGATCTCGTCGACCTCCTGCGCCGGCGGCACGTCGGCACCGTCGTCGACCTCGTTCTCGCTCCCGAGGAGCTGGCGGAGCCAGTGCAGCGCGTCCTCGTTCGCCGAGACGACGCGCGACTGCCGGTCGAACACGACGAGCCCGGGCGCCCGCGCGCTGCCGAGCCAGGGCGACTGGGCCCGGACGTGGCGGCGCAGGGCGGTGGCGATGATGGGCGACGCCCTGCTCATGAGGGCAACCTCGGCGGCATCGAAGGTCGCACGCCCGGTCTCGCGCATGAGACCGACCAGCCCCCACGTGCTCTCCCCGGTGCGCAGGACCGCCCGCAGCTCGTCCTCGTAGCCCTGGGGCCGCAGCAGCCCCCGGTAGCGGGCGCTGCGGATGACGTCACCGTCGAGCGACAGGTGCAGCCCCGCGGCCGGCTCGGGGCTCCGGGCGAGGTCGACGAACTGGGCCGTGTCGGCGACGTGGAACTCGTGGTGCCAGAAGGCGTCGCAGCTCGACTCCTCCTGGGCCTCCACCCGGATCGGCGAGGCCACGAGGAGCGTGGCCGGGTCGACCCCGAACCACACACCACCGTCGTGGGGGATCAGGTCGTGGATGTCGGCGGCGACCCGCTCGAACAGGTCGTTGCCCGACTCGGCCTCCGCGCAGCTGCTGCGGATGCGCTCCAGCGCGACGTCAACGTCCACCTTCGTGCCCACGATGGCGACAGTACGCCCGTCCTCCGACGGGCGATACCCCCTCAACCGGGGGGGATCGCGGCCCAGGCTTTCCCGTGCGCACGGGATGGTGGGGGACCCCGCCGGTGCCGGATCGTTCGTCGTGCCAACCAGATCCGCACGACGAAAGGACCCTCCCATGCGTGCTCCCGTGCCCACCACCCGTCCCCACCAGATCGCCCCCGAGACCTTCCTCATCCCCAACCTGGCGCCGGGCGGTCCCGGCGCCTACGTCCCCGTCAACAGCCTGGTGATCCGCGGCCGCGAGCCCGTCATCGTCGACACCGGCGCGCCGGTCCACCGCGAGCTGTGGCTCGAGAAGGTGTTCTCGGTGGTCGAACCCGAGGACGTGCGCTGGATCTTCCTGTCCCACGACGACGGGGACCACACCGGCGGCCTCCTCGAGGCCCTCGAGCGGTGCCCGAACGCCACGCTGGTCACCAACTTCTTCCTCGTCGAGCGGCTCGGCCTCGAGGTGGACCTGCCCCTGCACCGCATCCGCGCCGTCGACCACGGCGAGCAGCTCGACGTCGGCGACCGGACGCTGCACCTGTTCCGGCCGCCGATCTTCGACGGCCCGACCACCCGTGGCCTGTACGACCCCACCACGGCCGCGATGTGGATCGTCGACTCCTTCGCGTCGATGGTCACCGACGAGGACGGGCTCCACGACGCCACCACCGTGCCGGCCGACCTCTACGAGGAGACGTTCCGGGCGTTCAACAGCATGGTGTCGCCGTGGCACGCGTGGCTCGACCCCGCCGTGTACCGGCGCCACGTCGACGAGGTCGAGGCCATGGGCGTGCTCACCGTCGCCTCCGCCCACGGCGGCGTGCACACCGGCGCCGCGATCGCCGGCGCGTTCGAACGCGTGCGCGCCCTCGCCGGCGCGCCGATCACCCCGGATCCCGGGCAGCCCGGCCTGGACGAGCTCCTGGCCGCCAGCCTCGTCGCCCCGGCCCCCGCCGGCTGAGGGGCGGCTGGACGGGTGCAGCGGACCCGGTCCCACCGCCCGCACCGGGGTGGACGACTTTCCCGCTCTCCGAGAGGGCCGGGTAGTGTGTCCACCTCGGTCCGGTGGCCCGCCGCCTGGCCCCAGCGCCCGTAGCTCAATTGGATAGAGCATCTGACTACGGATCAGAAGGTTAGGGGTTCGAGTCCCTTCGGGCGCGCTGGATAGGTCCAGGTCACAGGGCATATCGTGATCAGGACACACGGCTCGCACCCGGCCGTGAGAACCGAATGAGAACCGGGAGCCTCCTAAGGACTTGAGCGGATAGGCGCTCATGCGGGGCTCCATCGGTCTCGGTAGTCGAGGAGCCGGCCGATAATGAGCACGGCAGTGGCGAGCCGAAGTGCGGCGTGGCGGTGGCGTTCGCGGCGGTCGGTGCTGCGGCGGAGCTGGCCGTAGTTCGACAACCAGGTGTTGGTCGCTTCGACGATCCAGCGCAGTCCCAGGGTGAGCCGGTGCGGTTCACCGGGCTTGGGCTTGGTGCCGCGCTTTTGGACGTCGAGATCGGTCAGCCCGCGAGCGCCGAGCCGGGCGCGCACGGCCGGGTAGTCATAGCCACGATCGAGGGACAGGGTGCCGATTTCGGCGAGGAGCCCGGCGGCAGCGATCGCGTCGATGGTCGGCTCGAGCAGGACGAGGTCGTTGCGGTTCGCGCCGTCGATCGCGACGCCGATCGGGATACCGGCGCGGTCGACGGCCACCGACCACTTCCATCCCAACTTCCCACGATCCACTGGACTCTTGCCGGTTCCCTCACCTCCGCAGGGAGCCTTGTGGATCGACCCGTCGAGGGCGACCACGTCGAGGTCGAGTCCGATGATCCGGTCGTAGGCGGCCAGCGCTTCGGTCGCAAGAGCTTCGAACACGCCGCCGGCGATCCACTCATCGCGTCGGGATCGCAACGTCGTGTCCGAGACCGCGTGACCCAAGATCGCTTCGATGTCGGTCCATGAGGACCCCGTCACCAACCGGACCAGAATCCCCCAGAAGCACAACCGGTCAGGGACCCGGGGGCGATGACAGCCGAGCGGATGCGTCTCGTCGGGCGGTGGGAGAAGCGGCTCGACGGTGGCGAAGAGAACGTCCACGACTTCGGGCTCCAGGGCGCGCATGATGAAGGTCGACCTCCACGCGGTCGTCGGGTACAGGGCAGCACCCGCATCAAACGCGGGCCTGCCCGACGACCGGTGGATGGTCACCTATCCGCGCGGCTCCTAAGCGAGTTTTCGGAGGTCCTTCTCATGCCCAGGTTCACGGGTGTGTATCGAGCCGAGAACGGCTCGTGGTACTGCAAGGCCACGTTCGGGCGCGACCCGCTCACCGGCAAGCGGATCCAGGTCACCAAGCGCGGGTTCCCCACCGCCGCCGACGCTGCCGCGGCGCGCCGAGCGCTGCTCGAGCAAGCGGAGGCCGGGGATCAACCGGTCGCCGCCGGCCGGTCGTTGACCGTCGACGAGCTGCTCGACCTGTACCTCGGCGGCATCGACGCCGACGGTCGCCTCGCCGCCAAGACCCGATACGACTACCGGCTCAACGCCGACGCCTACGTCCGACCCCGGATCGGACAGGTGAAGGTCCGGGACCTGTCCCCAGAGGTGATCCTGGCCTGGCAGCGCGACCTGCTCGCCGGTGTCGACACCAAGCGAGGCAAGCCGCTCTCGGCCAACACCGTCCGGCTCGCCCGGGCGTCGTTGGCCGGCGCGCTGAAGCTCGCCGTCAAGAACCGGATCCTGCCCTCGAACCCGCTCGCCGAGGTCGAGCGGCCGAAGCCGAAGCGGTCGATCCCGAAGCACTGGTCCCCCGAGCAGGCCCGAACGTTTCTCCGGTCCCAGGACGGCCACCGGCTCTACCCGCTCTGGGCCTTCCTGCTCGGCTCCGGCGTGCGCATCGGCGAGTTGGTGTGGCTGCGGTGGGCCAACGTCGACCTCGACCGCCGCCAGGTGCGCATCATCGAGTTCGCCACCACGCTCGGCTACGAGCTCGTCGAGTCCGACGGCAAGAGCTTTACGTCACGGCGCACCATCGACCTCGACGACGGCCTCGCCGGTGTGCTCCGGCGACAGCGTGAGCAGCAGCGCTTCGAGGCTCGGCGCGCCGGCTACGAGGCGACCGACTACGTCTTCACGAAGCCCAACGGTGGCTCGTACCACCCGCAGGACGTGTCGAAGACACTTGCCGAGCTGTCGGTCGAGGCCGGTCTCCCCCGGCTGACCGCCCACGGCCTGCGCCACACCAGCGCCACGCTGATGCTTGCCCAGGGCGTCGCCCCGAAGGTCGCCGCCGAGCGTCTCGGCCACGCCGACCCGATGCTGTTCCTCAGCCTGTACAGCCACGTCACCCCGACGATGCAGCGCGAGGCGGCTGCTGCCATCGGTCAGGCCCTCTTCGGGAGTCGCTGACCGCCGACGCCGGCCGCAGGTGTGCCTCGCCGCTCCGATCACCGGGCTACATCGTTCTCCCGCACGGACGGTCGCGAGTATCGGCAAAGTGTTGGTGCGGCCTACCGTGATCGCCGCGGCTTTCTTGTCCCTCGGCCACCGGCCCGAATGAAACGTGCAGTCAGCCAGCTAGCAGCGGCACCGATCACTCCCCCGCTCAGTACGCCGCCGGCGGCCTCGAAGGCGACCAACCCGTCCGGGCCGTTCTCACCGGGCGGATCAGGTGGTTCGCCTCGCTCATCGCGTCTCGCCGGCTTCCCCATCCGCCCATCATGCTCCACCCGGGCGGAGAGGGCGTACGGAAGGTGGTCCGACGGCGCGCCGATGCCCGGACCGGAGTTGGTCACGTACGCCGGCTATCGCTCACCCGTCAGGCAGCCGGCACGTCCGCCTCAGACTGGAGACCTGACGGCAAGCCACCGCCCAGGTCGACCAGCGAGGTCGCGGCGATGCGCCGGCATCTCGGCGCGTGGACGAACGCCCGACTCAACGGAGCGGGGGTCGCGTTGCCTCGATGTGGTGGTCCGCGATCCACGCCTCGATCTCGTCGGGGTCGAAGCGGAGCAGGTGGCCCCACTTGATGTAGGGGATGCGGACCTGCTCCACGAGCCGGCGGACGTGGCGGACGTTGACGTTGAGCCGGGCGGCGACGTCGGCGATGGTCATCAACGGGCGCCGCTCGGGCTGCTCGG
>Ga0208490_100510_pt1 | contig 23240 bp, 23 predicted proteins | sample SubbioAug_CSWold_FD_184818 | JGI IMG/M metagenome (GOLD analysis project Ga0208490, IMG submission 184818) | Serpentinite rock and fluid subsurface biosphere microbial communities from McLaughlin Reserve, California, USA - CR11Aug_CSWold (SPAdes) | ecosystem: Environmental > Terrestrial > Deep...
CCCGCCAGTGCAGCGCCGGCGGAGATGCCCGAGAAGATGCCGATCTCGGAGAGGCGGCGGGTCCACTCGATGGACTCGCGGGGCCGCACGATGCGCTTGCGGTCGAGCAGCTCGTTGCCGCCCCACTTCTCGAAGACCGGCGGGATGTAGCCCTCGTCCAGGTTGCGGAGGCCCTCGACCCGCTCCCCCAGCGGGGGCTCGATGGCGATCACCTTGATGTCGGGGTCCTGCTCCTTGAGGAACCGACCCACGCCCATGAGCGTGCCGCTGGTGCCGAGGCCGGCGACGAAGTGGGTGATCTCGGGGACGTCGGCCCAGATCTCGGGGCCGGTGGTGCGGTAGTGCGACAGCGGGTTGGCCTCGTTGGCGTACTGGTAGAGGAAGGCCCACTCGGGGTGCTCGTCGGCGAGCTTTCGAGCGCGCGCCACGGCGCCGTTGGAGCCCTCGGCGCCGGGGCTCATGATGATCTCGGCGCCATAGATCTCGAGCAGCTGGCGCCGCTCGATCGACACGTTCTCGGGCAGCACGATCTTGATCGGGTAGCCCTTCATGCGGGCGATCATGGCCAGGGCGATGCCCGTGTTGCCCGAGCTCGGCTCGATGATCGTCTTGCCGGGCGTGAGCGTGCCGTCGGCCTCGGCCTCCTCGATCATCGCGAGCGCGATGCGGTCCTTCACCGAGCCGGCCGGGTTCTGGCCTTCCATCTTCCCGAGGATGCGGACGTTCGGGTTGGGGCTGAGCGCGCTGCAGTCGACGATCGGCGTGTTCCCGATCATGTCGAGGACCGAATCGAAGACTGCCATCGGTGCTGGGCTCCTCAGATGCTGCGTCGAAAGTTGACCGCGTGGGTCAACAATGTACCCGCCGCCTCCTGTTCCCGATCAGCCGTGGTCGATGGTCACCGGCTCCTCGGTGATGGTCCCGTCGACGATCCGGTAGCTGCGCAGCACCGGGGCCTCGTCGCGCAGCGAGACGATGACGTAGTGCCAGTCCGGGTCCGGCGCCTGGTCCACGTCGGTGGGCGACGGGTAGGCGTCGGTGTGGGTGTGGCTGTGCACCACCCCGATGATGGCGAGGCCGGCCTCGGCGGCCGCGTCGTCGGCGTCGAGGTAGTCGCGGGGTCCGATGCTGTACACCCGGGAGGACCGCGCCGCGTTCGCCGTCGGGTGGAAGATCGGAGCCACGTGGCGGGTCGGGTCGCCGATGAGCAGGCCGCACGCCTCGTCGGGGAGCCCGTCGTAGGCGTGACCGATGATGGCGGCGTGGGCGGAGGCAGCGAGGCGCAGCACGGCGGCCGAACCTATCCGTCGGTCGCCTCGGCCTCGGTGGTCTCGGGGTCGGCCGGGACCGTTGTCGGCAGGGGCGGGGGCGGCGCCGACGCGGCCTGCCCGGGCTCGGTGCCCGTGACCTCCCAGTGCCAGAGGTACTCCCGGAGCGTGAGACCCGAGGCGTGCACGCGGCCGGCCAGGTCCCGGCCGAGGTAGCGGAGGTGCCAGGGCTCGTACTTGTAGCAGGTGACGTCCTCGACGCCGGCCGGGTACGACACGACGAAGCCGTGCTCCCAGGAGTGCTCGGCCAGCCACTGCCCCGTCGGGGTCTCGCCGAAGGACTGGTCCACATCGGTCTGGCCGATCGGGCGCACGTCGATGGTGGTGCCGAGGTGGTGCTCGCTGTGACCGGCCCGGGCGGTGCCCTCGTCGGCCCCTTCCCGGCCGAGCTCGGCGACGCGGGCGTCGTACAGACGCTGCTGGTCGGCGATGGAACGGTGCGCAGCGAGCAGCGCGACCTCGGGGAGCCCTTCGGCGATGAGCGCGTTGCGGAGGCCGTTCAGGTCCTCGACCACGATCGCCCGGATCTGGAACTCGGCGCTGTAGCCGGCCTCCGACGCGGGCACGAGGTCGGGCGGCTGGTACTGCTCGGGCACCGCCCGCATCGGGTCGACCAGGGTCCGGTACCAGTCCTCGGGGCGGTCGTACGCCGTCGGCTGGGACTCCTCGGGGATCGTGCAGGGCGGCGGTTCGCGGAGCGCGAGCGTGGTGGGCGTGGCCTGGGTCGTCGTGGCCATCGGGGCGGCCGTGTCGTCACCACCGGTGATCCGCCCCACCAGGCCCCAGACCAGGAAGACGACGACGAGCACCCCCGTCGCGGCGATCAGGCGACGGAGGGCGTAGTTCGGCGGGGGACCCGGTCGGCGCGGCGGGTAGGGCTGCATCCGCTCGACACGCTAGGCAACCGGGTCGACCGGGACCGGGAGGGTGCCGGTAGCGTCGCGGGCGCCATGCCGCCCGCTGACACCACGCTGATCGCCGCCAACCGGCGCGCCCGGCGCAACTACGACATCAGCGAGACCCTCGAGGCCGGCATCGTCCTGCACGGGTCCGAGGTGAAGTCCCTGCGCGAGGCGACGGTGCAGATCGCCGAGGGCTTCGTGCGCTTCGAGGGCCGGGAGGCATGGCTGCAGGGGGTGCACATCGCCCCGTACCTGTTCTCCCAGGACCACAGCGGCCACGACCCCGACCGGCACCGCAAGCTCCTGCTCCACCGTCGGGAGCTCGACCGCCTCCGCACCCTCGTCGACCTGGAGCGGGTGTCGATCGTCCCGCTGTCGCTGTACTTCAAGGACGGCCGGGCCAAGGTCGAGCTCGGCGTCGGCAAGGGCCGGAAGCTGCACGACAAGCGCGAGGTCGAAGCCACCCGGGACGCCAAGCGCGAGATCCAGCGGGCCCTCGCGCAGCGGAGTCGACACTGACCACGTGACATACCGCGGCTCCTGGGGTGACCCAGGACCCTGTCCCGCCTCCGCCCGCGGTCTCAGAGTGCGGGCATGGTCAAGGATGTCGTGATCCTGGGTGGTGGCACCGGTGGGACGCTGACCGCCAATCGGCTGCGCAAGCAGTTCAAGAACAGCGAGCTCTCGATCACGGTCGTCGATCAGGACCGGGACCACGTGTACCAACCGGGCTTGCTGTTCGTGCCGTTCGGATTGGCCCATGCCGAGGATCTGGTGCGGCCTCGCGACCGGCAGCTCAAGAAGGGCATCGACTTCGTCGAGTCCGACATCGACCGCGTCGACGTCGAGGCCCGGCTGGTCGTCCTGGACGGAGGCCACGAGCTCCCCTACGACGTACTGGTGATCGCCACCGGTGCACGCCTCGTCCCGGACGAGACGGAGGGGCTCACAGGATCGGGCTGGATGGAGAAGGTCTTCACCTTCTACGACCTGCCGGGCGCGACCGGGCTCGCGGAGGCCCTCCGGGACTTCGAGGGCGGGCGGATCGTGGTCAACGTGGTCGACCTGCCGATCAAGTGCCCGGTGGCGCCCCTCGAGTTCTGCTTCCTGGCCGACTGGTACTTCCACGAGCGCGGCATCCGCGACCGGGTCCAGCTCACGCTGGTGACGCCGCTCGACGCCGCCTTCACCAAGCCCCGGGCCGCGTCGCTGCTGGGCGGGATGCTGGAGGAGAAGGGCATCGAGCTGGTCACCGAGTTCAACACCGGCGAGGTCGACGGGCGGGGCGGCACGCTCGTCGGCTTCGACGAGCGGGAGGTCCCCTTCGACCTCGCCGTGGTGGTCCCGGTGCACTCCGGCGCCGAGTACGTCGGCCGCTCTGCCGGCCTCGGAGACGCGCTGGACTTCGTCGTGACCGACCCGCACACGCTGCAGTCCAAGGTCGCGCCCGAGGTCTTCGCCATCGGCGACGCCGCCAACCTGCCGGCGTCCAAGGCCGGCTCGGTGAGCCACTTCGAGGGCGAGGTCCTGGTGGAGAACATCACCCGCTTCCTCCGGGGCGAGCCACTCGACGCCAGCTTCGATGGACACGCCAACTGCTTCATCGAGACCGGCTTCGACAAGGCCCTGCTCATCGACTTCAACTACGAGCAGGAGCCGGTGGAGGGGCACTACCCCGGCCCGGTCGGCCTGCCCCTGCTGAAGGAGTCACGGCTCAACCACCTCGGGAAGCTGATGTTCCAGTGGTTCTACTGGCACAGCCTCCTGCCCGGGCGGGACATCCCTGGCGTCACGGCCGACATGCCCCGCGCCGGCAAGCACATCGACTGAGCACCAAGGAGGCCAACGCAATGACCACCGCAACCATCGCCGGCAGCCAGGTCGAGCTGAACGACGAGGGCTTCTTCGAGGATCCTGACCAGTGGAACGAGGGCATGGTCCCCGAGCTGGCCGCGAACGAGGACATCCACGAGCTGGACGACAAGCACTGGCAGGTCATCCGGTTCATGCGCCAGGAGTACTTCGCGAACGGCACCGGCCCCACGGTGCGAGCCCTGGGCAAGACGTCCGGGGTCTCGGTGAAGGAGCTCTACCAGCTGTTCCCGAAGGGGCCGGCCAAGATCGCCGCCCGCATCGCCGGCATCCCCAAGCCCAAGGGCTGCATCTGAGCCACCAAAGACGAACCAGCGAACGGAACCACCATGGACCTGAGCACGCACAAAGTCTCGATCATCGTCTCCCAGGGATCGCTCGAGGGCATCTACCCCGCGCTGATCATGGCGAACGGCGCCCGCGCCGAGGGGATGGAGGCGAACCTGTTCTTCACCTTCTTCGGTCTCGACGCCGTGCACCGCCAGCGCCACGAGCACATCAAGATCTCGACGGTCGGCAACCCCGGCCTGCACATGGCGACCTGGGCCGGCGGGCTGCCCGGCGTGTCGTCGGTGATGACCCACTACATGGAGCGCAAGATGGAGGCGCTCGACATCCCCTCGATCCCGGAGTTCATCGAGATGATCTCCGACACGGGCGCCGGCCTCTACGCCTGCCAGGCCAGCGTCGACCTGTTCGGGCTCACCAAGGACGACCTCATCGACCAGGTCGAGGGGATCATCACCGTCGGCGACTTCTACGAGATGGCGGTCGACGGCCACATCATCTACACGTGACCGACCGGCGTCACGGCCGGCAGTAGGTTCTGCGGCGTGAGGCGACGGTGAGCGGAGTCACGTTCGACCAGGTGACCAAGCGCTTCGGCGACGTCGTCGCAGTGGACTCGATGTCACTCGAGGTCCGTGACCAGGAGTTCATGGTCCTGCTCGGACCCTCGGGCTGCGGCAAGTCCACGGCACTGCGGATGATCGCCGGTCTCGAGACCGTGACCGAGGGCGAGCTGCGCATCGGCGACACCAGGGTCAACGACGTCGAGGCCAAGGACCGCGACATCGCCATGGTGTTCCAGAGCTACGCGCTCTACCCGCACATGACCGTGCGCGACAACATCGAGGTGCCGCTCAAGACGCGCCCGTACGACGTGGACGGAGAGAGGCGGAAGCTGCGCAAGCCCGAGCGGGCCGACCGGGTCGCCGAAGCCGCCCGCATCCTCGGTCTCAGCGAGCTGCTCGACCGCAAGCCCGGTGCGCTCTCGGGCGGTCAGCGCCAGCGGGTGGCACTGGCCCGGGCCATCGTGCGTCGACCTCAGGTCTTCCTCATGGACGAGCCGCTCTCCAACCTCGACGCCAAGCTGCGGGCCCAGACCCGCGTCGAGCTCGTGGAGCTGCACCGCGAGCTGCGCACCACGATCATCTACGTCACCCACGACCAGGTCGAAGCCATGACCATGGCCGATCGGATCGCGGTGATGGAGGCGGGGGAGCTGCAGCAGGTGGGGGCACCTCGCGACGTCTACGCCCGCCCTGCGAACCTGTTCGTGGCCCGCTTCATCGGCAGTCCGCCGATGAACACCCTCGACGGGCGCGTACGGGTCGACGGTGGCCAGGCCCACGTCGAGATCGGGGATGGCCGCCTCGACATCGGTGCGCGACCGGCGGTGGCCGACGGCGACCCGGTGGTCGTCGGCATCCGCCCGGAGCACCTGCGCATCGCGGAGCACGGCATCGCAGCGCAGGTCCGAGCGGTCGAGTGGCTCGGGTACGAGCGCCACCTGTACTGCGACGTGGCCGGCACACCCGTCATCATCCGCGACGCCGATCCGGGCGACGACGATCACGCCGCGCCCGGGGACGAGGTGCGCGTGCACGCCGCCGCGGACGCCGTCCACCTCTTCGACCCGGACACCACCGAGCGGATCGACTGATGCCCGCCACCGAGGCGACCGGCGTGCGGCCCCCGCCGTGGCGGCGCAGGCGGGTGCGCGAGGCGGGGCTCGCCGCACTGTTCCTCGCCCCCTCGATCGCCGTGTTCGGGGCGTTCTTCTTCTATCCCATCGGACGCATCGTCTACCTGGGCTTCTTCCAGCAGAACCAGACCCGGACCCGCCAGCGCTGGGTGGGCACCGACCAGTACGTCGACGTGCTCACCGGCGGCGAGTTCCGCGACGGGCTGGTCATCACCGTCCAGTACGTGCTCTTCACCGTGCCCGCCGGGCTCGTGCTGGGGGTCCTGCTGGCCGTGGCGGCCAACCGGCGGTTGCGCGGCATCAAGATCTTCCACACGATCTTCGCCTCCACCGTGGCGACGTCGGTGGCCGTGGCGTCCATCGTCTGGTTGGTCCTCATCAACCCGACGGTCGGCTACCTCGAGGTCGACTGGCTCCGCGACCCGGATCGGGCGCTCTTCGGGGTGTCGCTCAGCTCCATCTGGCAGAACCTCGGCCTCACCTTCATCATCGTGCTGGCCGGCCTCCAGGCGATCCCCGACGAGATCAACGAGGCCGCCACCGTCGACGGCATGAGCGCACCCCGGCGGTTCTTCACCGTCACGCTCCCGATGCTCTCGCCCACGCTGCTGTTCCTGGTCGTCGTGCTGACCGTCTTCGCCTTCCAGGCCTTCGCCCAGATCGACATCCTCACGAGCGGCGGTCCGGCCGGCTCCACCGAGACCCTCGTGTTCAAGATCTTCCAGCAGCAGCAGGGGGGCTCCGTCGGGGTGGGATCGGTGATGGCGGTGGGGCTGTTCGTCATCACGTTCCTCGTGGCGCTCGGCCAGTTCCTGCTCCTCGAGCGCCGGGTGCACTACGGGAGCAACCGGGCATGACCGACGCCGGCACCGCTGAGGACCTGATCGACGATCCCGACACCCCGGAGCTGGGCGACGTCCGGGGCGCCGCCGGCCCGGCGGCCCGCCCGGGCAGCCGGGCCCGGGTCGCCAAGCAGGCGGGCTGGTACGTCGTGCTGACCCTGCTGTCGCTGATCGTGCTGTTCCCGATCTGGATGATCCTGGTCCGGGCGCTCTCCCAGCCGATCGCCTACCTGACCGCCGGGCAGCCGCCGCGCCCGGTCGACCCGGAGTGGGACGTGTTCTCCCGGGCGTTCCGCCAGGGCGACCTCGATCGCCGACTGCTGGTCTCGGCGGGGATGACCCTCATCATCGCCACCGCGCAGGTCGTCACGTCGGTGCTGGCCGCCTACGCGTTCGCGTTCCTGCGGTTCCCCCTCCGGCGGCTGGCCTTCGTGGCCTTCATGGCGACGTTGATGCTGCCGATCGAGGTGACGCTGATCGCCAACGTCGAGACGATCCGGACGTTCGGCTGGTTCAACTCGTTCCAGGGGCTGACGGCACCGTTCCTCGCGGCCGCGTTCGGGACGTTCCTCATCCGCCAGGGGTTCCTCGGGATCCCCGACGACCTGCGCGACGCAGCCGAGCTCGACGGCTACGGGCACCTCGGGTTCCTCTGGCACGTGGCCGTACCGGTGACCCGACCGATCATCGCGTCGTTCACGGTGATCTCGTTCCTGTCAGCCTGGAACCAGTACCTGTGGCCGCGGGCCATCATCACCCGTGAGGCCTGGGACACGATCCAGATCGCCCTGCCGAAGTTCGCCAGCGAGAACATCAACCAGCTCAACCTGGGATTCGCCGCCGCCATCATCGCCGCGCTGCCGATCCTGGTCATCCTCATCCTCTTCCAACGCCACCTGATCCGCGGCCTGACCGCCGGCGCGGTCAAGGGCTGAGGACCGTCCTCCACCGGGAGCACCCATGATCCGCCGAACCCCCCGCCCGCTCGGTCTGCTGGCCGCACTCCTGACCGCAGCGCTGCTCGCCGCAGCCTGCGGTGGCGACTCCGGCGAGACCGCCGACGGGACCAACGGTGACGGCGACGGCAACGGCAACGGCGCCAACGGGACCGTCTGCCCCGTCGATGCCCTCGACGACGTCGAGGGCATCGTCGACGTCACCCTGTGGCACGCGTACGTCGGCCTCACGAACCAGACGCTGAACGAGGTGGCCGACGCCTACAACGCGTCCCAGGACCGGGTGCGCATCCGGGTCGAGAACCAGGGCGCCTCCTACGAGGAGCTGCTGCGCAAGTACCGCCAGGGCATCCCGAGTCGGGACCTCCCCGGCATCGGGATCATGGAGGACACCAACACCCAGTTCCTGGCCGACTCGGGGACGGTCGTGCCGGCCGGGGACTGCGCCGAGGCCGACGGCTACGACGGCTACGAGGACTTCGCTCCCGGCGTCATCGACTTCTACAGCGTCGACGGCGTGCTGCAGCCCGCCTCGTTCAACGTCTCGACGGTGCTGCTCTACTACAACCGCGACCACTTCGAGGCCGCCGGTCTCGACCCGGACAGCCCACCCCAGACGCTCGACGAGATGATCGAGTACGCCCGCCAGATCAAGGAGGCGGGCGTGGTCGACCGACCGGTCGTGCTCAACATGCAGCCGTGGTTCATCGAGTTCTGGCTGACCGGAGCCGGCGCCAGCCTCGTGGGCAACGAGAACGGTCGCGGCGAGGGCGACACCACCGAGAGCGCCTTCGACGACGAGGTCACCCGGGAGCTGTTCGAGAAGCTGAAGGCCATGCAGGACGACGGGCTGCTCAACCCGGTGCCCGGCACCGAGGGCCAGTTCGACCACTACTTCGCCATCGGCCTGCAGCAGTCGTCGATGACCATCGAGACCTCGACGGCGGTCACCACGATCAACTCGGTGCTGGAGGGCAACCTGGATCCGGCCGAGCTCGGCCTGGAGGGCGAGCTCCCGCCGATCGACGTGAACGTCGATGCCGGTCCGTTCCCAGGTCTCGACGGGCCCGGCCAGGGCCAGCTCGGCGGCGGTGTCTGGTACATCACCAACACCACACCGCCCGAGGTCCAGGCCGCGGCGTGGGACTTCATGAAGTACGTCAACGAGCCCGAGAACCAGGCGCTTTGGCACCTGCAGGGCTCCTACCTGCCGGTGCGCCAGGCCACGGTCGACTCGGACGAGGTCCAGGACTTCTGGGCCAACACCCGCCCGGGCCGCTGGTTGCGCACCGCGTACGACGGCCTCCAGAAGGTGGACCCCGAGCACCCCGGCCCGCTCATCGGGCCGTACACCGAGACCCGAAGCGCCGTGCGCTCGGCCCTCGACGCCCTCCTGTTCGGGGGCTCCAGCGTGGACGGCGCGATCACCGAAGCCGACCGGACGATCACCCGGGCCCTCGAGACCTACGCCGACGAGAACTTCTAGGCGGGGATCACCCCGGCGGGACCATCCGACGCAGCGTGCCGGGCAGCTGGTCTCGGCTGATCTCGCCCGCCTCCGCCCGCCGGAGCACCTCGACATCGACCCCGGCACGACGCGCGAACGCATCGGGCTCGAGGCCGGTCGCGCCCCGCACGCCCAGCACCGATGCCGCCACCACGGGGTGGCGGGCACCTCGCGCATCGAAGGCGTCCACCACCCGCTGACAGACCTCGACCGGGCCGACCGGGCTCCGCATGCACGGGTGGCGGCGACGGGCGGCCGCCACCTCGTCGTGACCCAGGACGCTCATGCCACCAGCTCCAGGTCGGCGAGGGCGGCGAAGCGTGGATCGCTGGCGACCACCTGGCGGAGGCGGTTGCGACCCCGGCAGATGCGCTGGCGCATGGCGTCGGGCGTGGTCCCGTACCGGGCGGCGAGCGTGTGCGCCGGCGACGGATCCCCCTGCACCTGCTGGACCTGGTAGTCGAGCAGGCAGACCAGCGCGACGTCGTCGACCCGGGCGGCCCGGGCCGCCTCGGCCACGAGCCGCACCCGCGGGTCCTCTGCGACGAGGCGGGCGAAGGCCTCGGCCAGCGAGTCCTCGGCCGACGGCGCCGACGGCTCGGCCTCGCGATCGGCGTGGGACCAGTCCTCGTCCAGCGGATCGGCGTGGACCCCGACCCAGCGGTTGACGACACCGCGGATGCGGCCCTCGGCCCACCACCAGGGCAAGGCCCCGCCCGGGCGCCAGGCCGGCGCCACGGCATGGAGCTCCATGCAGGCGTCGAGCACGAGCGACTGGAGGTCGTCGGCGCCGACCACCTCGACACCGCACGTCCGCAGCTGGCGCCGCACCACGCCGGCGACCCGGTGCCCGTGGTGCTCGACCAGGGTGAAGATGGCCGCCGTGTCGCCGGCGGCGAGGCGGGCCATGATCGCCTCGACGGTGAACGGGTCGACGGTCGGATGGGACGGGGAAGCGGGGGCCGGGCTCATGCAGACCATCATCCGCAGGGGGTCCGACAGGAACGCGCCGGTGGTCCGGTCACACCCCGGCGGTACGATGACCAGTCCGGCTCCGGCCGGATCGTTCATTGACAAGGGGCTGATCGGTTTCGACGTCGGGACCGGAAGCGACATCGTGCGACCCGAGTTGCTCAGACTCGTTAATCGGGGCACCACAACAACTGCCGAAAAGCAGTCGTTCGCTCTCGCCTCCTAGTCACTAGGTAGCGAACAGCGACACATCGCGAGCCGCAAGGCCACGCGGGGCCAGACCGCTACAGCCTGGCAACAGAAGTAGTGGTGGACGGTGGGAGAGACCACTGACCGGAGGGAAAGACCCCTGACGATCGAGGAAAGACTCGACGGTGTGCCCACCCGAGGGCGCAGCAACCGTGAGCTGCAGGTTCGGGGATGGTCGTATCGCGGTGCGTGACCGCCAGACGGACGGGGGTTCGATTCCCCCCAGCTCCACCCCACACGTACCCTCGCCCCGATGCGAGAGCGGGCACGCCGAGCGGCGACGAAGGCGGTCCGGTCCACGCTCGGGTTCGCGGCAGCCAAGGTCGCGTCGAGCGACCGGCTCATGGACGTCGTCTACGACCTCATGAACGAGACCAACTTCGCCGGCCTCGCCGAGCACGAGGAGATGCTCAGCGACTCGGTCCGAGTCGACGCGTACCACCGGGCGATCCAGCGCGGCGTCGGGCCGGGCGACGTGGTGCTCGACCTCGGCACGGGCACGGGGCTCCTCGCCTTCCTGGCCAGCCGGGCCGGCGCGAAGAAGGTCTATGCCGTCGAGCACTCCGACTTCATCGAGGTCGCCCGGGAGATCGCCCGCCTGAACGGCTTCTCGAACATCGAGTTCGTGCAGGCCAACAGCCGGGAGTACACCCCGCCGGAGCCCGTCGACGTGGTCGTGCACGAGCAGATGGGCGACGAGCTGTTCAACGAGAACATGCTCCAGAACGTCCTCGACCTGCGCGACCGGGTCCTGCGGCCCGGCGGCCGCATCCTGCCGGCCCGGTTCCGTCTGTTCGTGGAGCCGGTGTCCATGCACGAGGCCATGCGGGTGCGCCGCTTCTGGAACATCGCGCTGCCGGAGGGCATCGACCTCGCCCCGATGGCGGCGTCCCACGTCGCCGCCCGCTTCGACACCGGCCGCAACGAGCAGCTCTGGGTCCGCCCGGGTTCGGTCGCGTCGACGCTGGGCGCACCCGAGCCGCTCCTGGAGGTCGACCTGCACACCCTGCGCGACGTCGCCGAGCTGCCGGTCGACCACGTCGTCGAGCGCACAGCGACCGTGGACACCATCGTCGACGGCGCGTGCGTGTGGTTCGAGGCGGTCTTCGACGACGAGACCACGCTGACCACCTCGCCCCTGGCCACCAACACCAGCTGGGGCAACCGCATGTTCCGCATCGACGACGAGGTCGCAGCCGGCCAGACCCTGCGCCTGCACGTGCACCTCGCTCAGCTCGTCGACGCCTCGACCTGGAGCGTCATCCCGATCTGAGGGTCAGCGGTCGTCCCCGGGAGGCGAGGCGACGGCCCGGAGCAGCTCGCCGACCACGTGGTCGCGTTCGAGCGGGTGCCGCAAGGGCAGGTCGGGGTTCACGGCGTAGTGGTTCCGCCGGCCGACCCTGGTGCGGGTGACGTAGCCCCCCTCGACCAGATCCGTGACGATGCCCTGGGTGGCGCGCTCCCCGATGCCGACCTGATCGGCGATCTCGCTGATCCGGACCTCGGGGTTGATCGCGATGCAGACCAGCACGTGCCCGTGGTTGGTCAGGAAGGTCCACGAGGGGCTCTCGAGCGACACGTCCGCACCCTACCGCGACACCGGGCTCTGAACACCGGCATGGCAATGCAGGGCATGCTTGACAGGCGTTGTTCCGGCCGACAACATACGCATTGTGAACCCGGCATCCAACTGCTCTCATCTGGCCTGACGTGATCGACCTCGACCTCGTCCTCACCAACCTCACCCATCCGGCGGTGCTGGCCTTCGGGCTCGGGATCCTCGCGGTGATCATCGGCAGCGACTTCACCATGCCCGCGGCTGCGGCGAAGCTCCTGTCGGCCTACCTGCTGCTGGCCATCGGCCTGAAGGGCGGCGTCGCGCTCGCCGAGGCCGAGCCCGGCGAGCTCGTCGTCCCCGCCCTGGCGACCCTCGGGCTCGGCGTCGTGACGCCGGTGGCTGCCTACTCGGTCCTCCGCCGATGGGGGCGGTTCTCCTTGCCCGACGCCGCCGGCATCGCCGCCCACTACGGATCGGTGTCCGCCGTGACCTTCGCTGCCGCCGTCACCTTCGCAGCCACGGCGGGGACCGGCTCCGAGGCGTTCCTCCCGGCGCTCGTCGCGCTCCTCGAGGTGCCCGGCATCCTCATCGCCCTGGCCATCGCCGCCCGCTCCCGCCCGGGAACGGGTCTCGGCACCGCGCTGCGCGAGGTCGTCACCGGATCCAGCATCCTGCTGCTGGTGGGCGGCATCGTGATCGGTGCCGTCAGCGGACCGAGCGGCATGGAGCAGGTGGCCCCGGTCTTCGTCGCCCCCTTCGCCGGTGCGCTCGTCCTGTTCCTGCTCCACCTCGGCACCGTCGCCGGCGCCCGCATCCGCGAGATCCGCCAAGCCGGCCCCTTCCTGGCCGGCTTCGCCATCGCCATGCCCCTCGCCGCCGGCGCCGTCGGGACCCTCGCCGGAACCGCCGCCGGGCTCAGCGTCGGCGGTGCCGCCATCCTCGGTGCCATGGCGGCGAGCGCGTCGTACATCGCCGCTCCCGCCGCCGTGCAGGTGTCGCTGCCCGAGGCGAACCTGTCCTACGCCCTCACCGCCTCCCTGGCGATCACCTTCCCGTTCAACCTGGCCATCGGCATCCCGATGTTCCACGCCTTCTCGACGGCGCTGGCATGACCGCCACCGCTCTCCTCGCCGGGAAGCGGATCCTCGTGACCGGGATCGCCAACTCCGGGAGCATCGCCCACGCCACCGCCGCCCGCGCCCACGAGCTCGGCGCCACCGTCGTCGCCACCGCGATGTCACGAGACATCGAGAGCGCTCGGGAAGCAATCGCGACGATCGACGACGGGATCGCCGTGCTGGCGATGGATGCCACGTCGTCCGAAGAGCTGTCCGCCGTCGCCGACTGGGTCACCGGTGAGCTGGGTGGCCTCGACGGGGCCCTGCACGCCATCGCCTTCGCCCCGAAGGCGGCACTCGGCTCCCTGCTCGGGGTGCCGTCAGAGGCCGCAGAGCTGGCATTCCGGACCAGCGTGCACACCTACGTGGCCCTGGGCGAGCTCCTCGCCGGGGTCGCACCCGGCGCCGGTGCCAGCCTGGTCGGCCTCGACTTCGACGCCGGTCGAGCGTGGCCGACCTACAACTGGATGGGCATCTGCAAGAGCGCGCTCGAGGGGGCGAACCGCTACGTGGCCCGAGAGCTGGGACCACGTCGGATACGGGCCAACCTCGTCGCTGCCGGGCCGTTGGAGACGCGGGCCGCGTCGGCGATCCCCGGCTTCGAGCTGCTCACCGAGTCCTGGGAGCGGGCTCCTCTCGGCTGGGATCCCCGCGACCCGGGGCCGGTGGCCGATGCCATCTGCTTCCTGCTGTCGGACCTCGCCCGGGCCGTCACCGGCGAGATCCTGCAGGTCGACGGCGGACACCACGCGGTGGCCTGAGCGGGCTCCGGCCCCAGCGACGACGGGTGGTGGTGCACCGGACGCGCCCCCAGGGCCTACCCTCGGGGGAGCCGGCCTCGGAGTGGCGGATCGCTGCGACAGGATTCACTGCACTGCAATGCGGGGCGGGTTGTGTCCACCGACGTATGCAGGCATCGTGGCAACACGATTCCTGACAGGAGGAACTGATGCACGTGCTCACGACCGCCAAGACGCTCGGCCTCGAGGCCGACGACCGCGGTGGCCTCTCCGGCACCATCGAGGAGAGCATCGTCCTCGCGGCGATCGAGGAGCTGGCCTCGGTCCACCCCGACCACGCCGACCTGTTCATCCTGGCGTCCGATCGCGTGCGCAGCTCCCGCTCCGCCGGCCTCGAGGTCCTCGAGGCCAACAGCGTCTTCGGCCGCTACCGCGACAGCAACGAGATCCAGCTGCGCTACCGGGGCGAGATGAAGGAGGTCTTCGACGACCTGCTCATCGACCTCGCCCTCCGTGGTGTCGACATGAACGACTCCGAGGACGACACCACCGAGGTCTCCTCCCCCAGCTGATCCCGGGCCTCCGGCCCTCCTCCTGAACAACCGGCGATCCCCCGCTCCCGCAGCGGGGGATCTTCGCGTCCAGCGCGACGAGCACGTCGCCCGCCGATGTGGTTCAGTTGGCGACGAGTCGGTGGAGGGGACGCCGTCGGCTCGAACGGGACGCACCAGCGCTCCGCACATCCGAGCTCTCCGCAGCCCATGGGGGACACATGGCAAGGATCACCGTGACCGTCGACGGGACGGCCTACTCCGACGATGTCGAGCCGCGCACGCTCCTGGTGCACCACCTCCGAGAGGCGCTCGGGCTCACCGGCACCAACGTGGGGTGCGACACCTCGAGCTGCGGTGCCTGCACCGTGCACGTCGACGGCCAGTCCGTGAAGTCGTGCACGATGCTCGCCATCCAGGCCGACGGGCGTGAGGTGCTCACCATCCAGGGCCTGGCCGACACCTGGGACGGTGCGGCGCTCCACCCGCTCCAGCAGGCGTTCCACGAGGCCCACGGGCTCCAGTGCGGCTACTGCACACCCGGGATGATCATGGCCAGCCTCGACCTGTTGGCCGAGAACCCCGACCCCAGCGACGACGAGGTCCGCCACGGCCTGGAGGGCAACCTCTGCCGCTGCACCGGCTACCAGAACATCGTGAAGGCCGTCCGGGCGGCGGCGGTCGAGATCCGCCAAGGGTCGACGACCGAGCAGGGGGTGCCGGCATGACCGTCCTCGACGACCGCCCCGCCGAGGTCGGCGGCATCGGCACCGCACCGTGGCGCAAGGAGGACGCCCACCTGGTCACCGGTCAGACCACCTGGACCGACAACCTCGCCCCGGTCGGCACGCTGCACATGGTCTTCGTGCGCAGCACGATGGCCCACGCCCGCATCGGTTCGATCGACACGACCGAGGCCGCAGGCATGCCGAACGTGGTCGCCGTGTTCACGGGCGCAGACTTCGCCGAGGAGTGCCCGACCCTGCCCTGCGCCTGGCCGGTCACACCCGACATGGTCCACCCGGCGCACCCACCCATCGCCATCGGCAAGGTCCGCTTCGCCGGGGACCCGGTCGCGGTCGTCGTGGCCCGGGACCGGGCCAGCGCGGTGGACGCCGCCGAGACCGTGGTCGTGGACCTCGATCCGCTGCCGGCGGTGATCGATCTCGAGCAGGCGCTCACCGACGAGGTCGTGCTCCACGAGGACGAGGGCACGAACAAGTCCTTCTTCTTCTCGATGCCCACCGGCGCAGACATCGACGAGACCTTCGCCAAGGCCGACGTGGTCGTCAAGCGCCGCTTCATCCAGCAGCGCCTCCTCCCGACCCCCATCGAGCCCCGCGCGGTGCTGTGCATCCCCCAGGCGGCCTCGGGCGACTTCACCCTCTACTCCGCCACGCAGATCCCCCACATCCTGCGCACGATGCTGGCCGTCGTGACCGGGACGCCGGAGCACAAGATCCGCGTCATCGCCCCGGACGTGGGAGGCGGCTTCGGCGCCAAGCTCCAGGTCACCGGCGAGGAGGTCATCGCCCTGCTCGTGGCCAAGCGGCTGGGCCGCCCGGTCAAGTGGACCGAGACCCGCTCCGAGACCAACCTGACCATGCACCACGGCCGGGGCCAGATCCAGGACATCGAGATCGCCGCCACCAGCGAGGGACGCCTCCTCGGCCTGAAGGTCGACCTGCTGGCCGACATGGGCGCCTACCTGATGCTCGTCACCCCGGGCGTGCCGGTGCTCGGCGCCTTCATGTTCCCGGCGATCTACAAGATGGACGCGTACCGCTTCAACTGCACGGGCGTCTTCACCACCAAGACCCCGACCGACGCGTACCGCGGCGCCGGGCGCCCCGAGGCCACCTTCGCCATCGAGCGGATCATGGACGAGCTCGCCGACCACCTCGGCATGGACCCCCTCGAGCTGCGGCGGATGAACTGGATCCGCCACGAGGAGTTCCCGTACGACACCGTGGCCGGGCTCACCTACGACTCGGGCAACTACGAGGCCGCCACCGCCCGGGCCGTCGAGCTCTTCGACTACGACGGCCTGCGCCGGGAGCAGGAGGAGCGACGCCAGCGCAAGGACCCCATCCAGCTCGGCATCGGCATCTCGACCTTCACCGAGATGTGCGGGCTGGCCCCGTCCCGCGTGCTCGGCCAGCTCGACTACGGCGCCGGCGGCTGGGAGGCCGCCACCGTCCGGATGCTGCCGTCGGGCAAGGTCCAGGTCGTCACCGGCTCCTCGCCCCACGGCCAGGGTCACGAGACCACGTTGAGCCAGATCACCTCGTCCGCCCTCGGCGTGCCGTTCGAGGACATCGAGGTGCTCCACGGCGACACGCAGGTGTCCCCGATGGGCCTGGACACCTACGGCTCGCGCTCGCTCGTCGTCGGTGGCATCGCCCTGCACCGGGCGGCCGGCAAGGTGGTGGACAAGGCCCGCAAGCTCGCCGCCCACCTGCTCGAGGCGTCTGAGGACGACATCGAGTTCGCCGACGGCACCTTCTCGGTGAAGGGGTCGCCGGACGCGTCCAAGTCCATCCAGGAGCTCGCGCTGGCGATCTTCGCCGCCCACGACTACCCCGAGGACATGGAGCCCGACCTCACGGGCCACGCCATCTTCGACCCGGAGAACTTCTCCTATCCCCACGGCACGCACCTGTGCGCCGTGGAGATCGACACCGAGACCGGGCGCACGAAGATCCGCACCTACGTCGCCGTCGACGACGTGGGCAAGGTCATCAACCCCCAGATCGTCGAGGGTCAGATCCACGGCGGCCTGGCCCAGGGCATCGCCCAAGCGCTCTACGAGGGGGTCGTCTACGACGACGACGGCAACCTGGTCACGGGCACGCTCATCGACTACCTCGTGCCGGGCGCACCGGACCTGCCGGCGTTCACCCTCGACCGGACCGAGACGCCGGCCGCGAACGACCTCGGCGTCAAGGGCGTGGGCGAGGCCGGCACGATCGCCTCGACCCCGTCGGTCGTCAACGCCATCGTCGACGCGCTCCGCCCGTACGGCGTGCACGACGTCGAGATGCCCTGCACCCCCGAACGGGTCTGGCGAGCGATGCAGGCCGGACGGGGAGGTGCGTCATGATCCCCGCCGCCTTCGACTACCTGGCCCCGACCTCCGTCGACGAGGCCGTGGCCGCGCTGGCCGAGCACGGCGAGGACGCCAAGGTCCTCGCCGGCGGGCACAGCCTGATCCCCCTGATGCGCCTCCGCTTCGCCGTCCCGTCCGTCGTCGTCGACATCGGCCGGATCGAGGAGCTCCGAGGCGTGCGCGACGGGGGTGACCACCTCGTCATCGGCGCCGGGACCACGCACCACGACATCGTCCACGACCCGCTCGTCCGCCAGCACTGCGGCCTGCTGGCCGAGGCCACGGCGATGGTCGGCGATGCCCAGGTCCGCCATCGGGGCACCATCGGCGGCGCCACCGCCCACGGCGACCCGGCCGGTGACGTGCCCGCCGTCGTGTCCGCGCTCCAGGCGACCTTCGTCGCCCAGGGGCCGGCGGGGCGCCGGGAGATCGCCGCTGCCGACTTCTTCCAGGGCTACCTGGAGACGGCGCTGGCCGGCGACGAGGTCCTGGTCGAGCTGCGGATCCCCAAGCACGACAGGTGGGGCTTCGCCTACGAGAAGTTCGCCCGCGTGGCCCAGGCCTGGGCGATCGTCGGGGTGGCTGCCCTCGTCCGACGAGACGACGGTGCCATCGCCGAGGCCCGCATCGGGCTGACGAACATGGGGGCGGTGCCGGTCCGGGCGACCGCGAGCGAGGAGGCCCTCGCGGGGGTCGACCGCACCGACGAAGCCATCCAGGCCGCCTGCCAGCACGCCGCCGATAGCACGCAACCACCGGCAGACCTGTCGGCCCAACCCGACTACCGCCAGCACCTGGCCCGCGTGCTGTCGGCCCGAGCCGTGGCCCGAGCCGCAGGTTGAGCCCGAAGCCCGCCGGGCTCCTGCCCGAGGGCGTGGAGACGCCGGCCGGTCTGCGCGACCGGCTGGCCGAGCTGCGGTACCTGGCCGACGACGGGCTGGCCGTGGCGACGTTCCTGGCCCTCCGCCTGGCCCGCCCGCTCTTCCTGGAGGGGGAGCCGGGCGTCGGCAAGACCGAGGTGGCCAAGACGCTGGCGCTGCTGCTCGACGCGCCCCTGCTCCGCCTCCAGTGCTACGAGGGCATCGATTCGGCCGAAGCCCTCTACGACTGGGACTTCCCCCGCCAGCTCCTGCACCTGCGGGCCACGGAGCACCGCGACGCCAGCGCCGAGGGTGCCGTGGCGGAGGTCTACGGCGAGGACTTCCTCCTGGCCCGCCCGCTCCTCGCCGCCCTGCGCACGAGCCCGTCGGTCCTGCTCATCGACGAGGTCGACCGGGCCGACGACGAGTTCGAGGCGTTCCTCCTCGAGGTGCTGTCGGACTGGTCGGTCACGATCCCGGAGATCGGGACGGTGACCGCGGCGCAGCCCCCGGTGGTCGTCATCACGTCGAACCGCACCCGCGAGGTGCACGACGCGCTGAAGCGGCGCTGCTACTACCACTGGCTCGACCACCCCGACCTCGAGCGGGAGGTCGCCATCGTGCGAGCCCGCGTCCCCGACGCCGCCGCCCGGCTCGTGGACCAGGTGGCCCGCCTGACCCAGGCGCTGCGAAGCGCCGACCTCTACAAGCCGCCCGGGGTGGCCGAGACGATCGACTGGACCGAGGCCCTGGTCGCACTCGGGGCCACGACCCTCGACGCGGACCTCGCCACCCAGACCCTCGGCGCCGTCCTCAAGTACCGCGAGGACCAGGAGCGGGCCCGCTCCCTGGACATCGGCGTCCTCGTGCAGCGCGCCGTCGCCGGGGCGTGACCGCAGACGCCGTCGACACCATCGTCGGCTTCGCCCGCACGCTGCGGGCCGCCGGCGTGGAGGCCGCGCCGGGCCGGGTGCAGGCCCTGGTCGACGCGCTGTCCGTGCTCGACCCCACCGACCACGACCAGCTCTACTGGGCCGGCCGCACCAGCCTGTGCGCCTCCCACGACGACGTCGAGCGCTACGACCGGGTGTTCGAGGCGTACTTCCGGGGCGAGGCGCCCCACGAGCGGCTCCGGGCCGTCTCCCCGCCGAGGACCAGCTCGATGCGGCCGTCGCTGGTCGACGCCCTGCCGCCCCGAGGTGCGGAGGATGACGCGAGCGTGCCCGTGGCCGTGCCCGACGCCTCGTCCACCGAGCAGCTCCGCCACCGGGACTTCGCCGCGATGGGGGACGCGGAGCGGGCCATGGTCGACCGCCTCCTGGCCCGCCTCCGGCTGCCGGGCGAGCTCCGCCGCACCCGTCGTCACCAACCAGGCGGCGGGACGACGCTGGACCGTCGGCGGATCCTGCGCGACGTGCTGCGCCACGGCGAACCCCGGCGACTGCACCGCCGCACGCATCGGCACCGACCGCGCCGGATCGTCCTCGTCGTGGACGTGAGCGGCTCGATGTCGGCGTACGCGACGGCGCTGCTGCGCTTCGCCCACGCCGCCTCGGTGCGGGGCGCCACGCCCACGGAGGTGTTCACCCTCGGCACCCGCCTCACCCGGGTCACCACCGAGCTGGGACACCGCGATCCCGACACCGCCATGGCCGCCGTCAGCCGCGCTGTGCCCGACTGGAGCGGCGGCACCCGCCTCGGCCCCCTCCTGAAGGAGCTGCTCGACCGGTGGGGTCAGCGGGGTCTCGTGCGGGGCGCCGTGGTGGTGGTCCTGTCCGACGGCTGGGAGCGAGGCGACGTGGCGCTGCTCGACGAGCAGATGGGCCGCCTCGCCCGCCTCGCGCACCGGGTCGTGTGGGCGAACCCGCGCAAGGCCCGGGAGGGCTTCGAGCCCACGGCGGCCGGGCTGGCCGCGGCGCTCCCCCACGTCGACGACTTCGTGTCCGGACACAGCATCGCCGCCCTGGAGGAGCTGGCCGAGGTCGTGCTCGGCCGGCGTCGGGCACCCGTGGGAACGAAGCGCGGGGTCGGTGGCGTTGACCCCTACCGTGCCCCTGGTGTCGAGCCTCCCTGAGCAGCCCTTCGGCACACCTCGCCGTTGGAGCGTCTTCGTGGTCGGCCTCGCGGCCCTGCTGACGGGCATCTCGCTGGCGATCACCGCCGAGCTGGGTGTCGGGTCGTGGCAGGTCTTCGAGACCGGCCTGGTCGAGGCCACCGGCCTCCCGTACGGCACGGTGGTGCTCGGCGTGGCCCTGGCCGCCCTCGTGCTCGCCTGGTTCTGGCTCGGCGAGCGTCCCTGGATCGCCACGCTCGTCCTGGCCTTCGGCGGGGTCGGCATCGGGGCGCTGCTGGGCGTCCTGTCGACGCCGGACGCCCTCGCCGCCCGCATCGTCCTGCTGGCGGCCGGAACGGTGCTCATCGCCGTGGGCGTGGCGTTCTACCTGGCCGCCGACCTCGGCCCCTCGGCCCAGGACGCCCTGTTCGTCGGCTTCTACCGGCGCTACGAGGTCCGCCCTGCCGTGGTCCGCTTCGGGCTCGACGGCACCCTCGTGGTCGCCGGCTTCCTGCTCGGCGGCCAGCTCGGGGCCGGGACGGTGGTCATGACGATCCTGGTGCCGACGCTGATCGAACCGGCCCTGCGACTCGGACACGGCCTCGCCGGCACGCCCGTCCCCGCTGCACTGCTCCGCCTGCCCGTGGTGCCCGAACCGGCCTGAACCCGACACCGGCGGTCGGGCCGGTGGACCCCGGGTCGCTAGCGTCGCCGGATGCCCGAGGAGCTGAGCCTGCCCTTCGACGAGCCGGCCTCGTTCTTCGTCGTGGTCTTCCTGGCGATCCTGGTCGGGCCGATCCTCGCCCGCTGGGCCCGGCTCCCCGGCATCGTCGGGCTGGTCCTCGTGGGCGTGGCGATCGGTCCCGGCGGGGCCGGGCTGCTCCAGCGGGACGGGACCGTGGCGCTCTTCGGGGGCGCCGGCCTGCTGTACCTGATGTTCCTGGCGGGACTGGGCCTCGACCGCGAGAGCTTCTACCGCGAGCGCGACGGCGCCCTCGTCTTCTCGATCGCCACCACCGTCATCCCGCTCGTCGTGACCACGCTCGCCGGGATGGCCCTCGGCCTCGAGTTCCTCGCCGCCGCCCTGCTGGCATCGGCGTTCACGTCCCACACGCTGGTGACGTACCCGACGGTGCAGCGCTTCGGCCTGGCCGAGACGCGCGCGTCGGTGATCGCCCTCGGAGGCACGCTGGTGTCCACCGTCGTGGCCCTGCTCGTGCTCGCCGTGGTCGCCGCAGCGCACAGCGGGACGCTCGGGATCGTCTTCTGGGCTGGCTTCGTCGGTGGCATCATCCTGTTCTTCGCCGCCGCGTTCACCGGCCTGCCGCGGCTGGCGCAGTGGTTCTTCACCGGCCTCGGCACCGATCGGACGGTGCGCTACTCCTTCACCCTCGCCCTCGCGTTCGGCGCCGCGCTGCTCGCCGACGTGCTCGGCATCGAGCCCATCGTCGGTGCCTTCGTGGCCGGCCTGGCGCTCAACCGCTTCGTCCCCGGCGACGCCCTGCTCATGGAGCGCGTCCAGTTCCTGGGCAGCAGCCTGCTGATCCCGATCTTCCTGGTCTCCACGGGCATGCTCATCGACCCGGTGGAGCTGCTCACCGATCCGGAGGGCCTCATCCTCGGGGCGGCGCTCACGGCGGCTGCCGTCGGCTCGAAGATCGTGTCGGTGTACCCGACACGCCTCGTCACCAAGCTGACCGGGAGCGAGATCGGCCTCATGGTCGGCCTGACCTCGGCCCAGGCCGCCGGTGCGCTGGCCGCGGCCATCGTGGCCCTCGACATCGGGCTCATCGGCGTCCGGGAGGTGAACGCCGTCGTCCTGGTCATCCTGCTCACCTGCGTGCTGTCCGGCGCACTCACCGAGCGCTTCGCCCGCAACATCCCCCGCCCCGACCGGCCGACACCGGCGATCGGCAAGACCATCGTCGTGCCGATCGCCGACAGCGCGCGTGCCGAGCAGCTCGTCGAGGTGGCCGCCGCCATCGCCCGTCGGGACAGCGGGATCGTGGTGCCGCTCACGGTCCTCAACTTCGACGCCGCACCCGCCGAGGTCGACCGCCTGCGGGAAGGGCTGACCGACGCCGTGGAGACGGTGGCCCTCGGCAGCGGCGCCGACCTCCGGGCCATGGTGCGCATCGACGTCACCGCCAGCGCCGGGATGCTCCACACGGCCATCGAGAGCGGCGCCAGCAGCATCCTCCTCGGCTGGAAGGGCTACCCCGCCCGGAGCAGCCACTACTTCGGGGAGGACACCGACGCCATCATCACGCTCTCGCCGGTCCCCGTGCTGGTGTGCCGACCCGCCGAGCTCACACCACGCCGGGTCGTGCTCGGCCTGAGCGATCGCGACCTCAGCCCGGTCTCCCGACCGACCACCCGACTCTGTGCCGAGGTCGGCCAGCGACTGGGCCGGCACTTCGGCGTGCCCTTCGAGGTGGTCACCGATCAGCACCCCAACCTCGTCACCACGGCGCTCGGCGACGACGTCGCGCTGATCACCGAGGAGCGATCCTCGCTGGAGGCGCTGCCCGATCGGACGGTCCCGGGCGACATCGTGCTCGGCGGGGTGCCGGCGACCCGCGCCGGCCTGGACCGGCGGGCGTCTCGGCTCGCCAGAGCCCTCCCCGGCCGGACCC
>Ga0208490_100511_pt1 | contig 23208 bp, 17 predicted proteins | sample SubbioAug_CSWold_FD_184818 | JGI IMG/M metagenome (GOLD analysis project Ga0208490, IMG submission 184818) | Serpentinite rock and fluid subsurface biosphere microbial communities from McLaughlin Reserve, California, USA - CR11Aug_CSWold (SPAdes) | ecosystem: Environmental > Terrestrial > Deep...
CAAAGAGATGGTGATGCCGGGCGACAACGTGTCGATCACCGTCAAGCTGATCAACCCCATCGCCATGGAAGAAGGCCTGCGTTTCGCCATCCGCGAAGGCGGCCGTACCGTCGGCGCTGGCGTCGTGGCCAAGATCATTGCCTAACAGCCCGTTTGGGGCACCTAGCCAGTAGGGGTATAGCTCAATTGGCAGAGCGTCGGTCTCCAAAACCGAAGGTTGTAGGTTCGATTCCTACTGCCCCTGCCACCCAACCGAAGGCGGCAAAAGTCTGATCTGACTTCCCTCCGTTGGAGTGGTTTTCAAGCCCACCGAAGTCGTCAAGACCTCTGGTGGGCTTGCGTGTCTCAAGCTTTGGCTTTGATGGCGCCACATTTCGTAACGCTTCCCCTGGAACCTCATGGCCACTTCCGAAGTTCAAACCGTCCACACGGGCGCTGACAAAGCCAAGCTGGCGGCGGCCGCTGCTCTGCTGGTCGGTGCTTTCGTTGCTTACTACCTGCTGAGCGCCCAGGGTGCCATCGCACAGTGGGGTGCTTTGCTGGTGGGTCTGTTTGCGGCCGTTGCCGTGTTTGCGGTATCCGAGTCGGGCAAGCAGCTGATCGCGTTTGGTCGCGATGCCTGGCGCGAAACCAAAAAGGTGGTGTGGCCTGCGCGCAAGGAGGCCATTCAGATGACCGCCTACGTGTTTGCCTTCGTGTTTGTGATGGCCCTGTTTCTGTGGCTGACCGACATGGCCGTCTCGTGGCTGTTTTATGACCTGATCCTGGGCTGGAGAGACTGATGAACGAACAACAAAGCCCCGTGACCGATGGAATCGCCGCTGATGGCATGCGCTGGTATGTGGTGCACGCTTACTCCGGCATGGAGAAGGCCGCCGAGCGCAACATCGTCGAGCGCATCAACCGCGCCGGCATGCAGGACAAGTTCGGTCGTATTTTGGTCCCCACCGAAGAAGTGGTGGAGATGAAGAATGGCCAGCGCCGCACCACCGAGCGCAAGTTCTTCCCCGGCTATGTGCTCGTGGAGATGGTGATGGACGACGAGACCTGGCACCTGGTGAAGCACACCAACAAGGTGACGGGTTTTGTGGGTGGTGCCAAGAACCGCCCCGCGCCCATCTCCGAGGAAGACGTTCAGAAGATCGTCAACCAGATGCAGGAAGGCACCGACAAGCCGCGCCACAAGGTCGAGTTTGTCGTCGGCGAGTACGTGCGCGTCAAGGAAGGCCCCTTCACCGACTTCAACGGCACCGTCGAGGAAGTCAACTACGAGAAGAACAAGATGCGCGTGTCGGTCACGATCTTTGGTCGTGCCACGCCCGTCGAGCTCGAATTCAGCCAGGTCGAGAAGACCTGAGTCCCGTTTCTTTGGCTGTTCCGGCATTTGGTCGGAACAGCGAAAACCGCCAGGGTCGGCCCGAAGCGGTTTTTGGTTTTTGTGTGATTCGGGCCGAGTGCGCGAGGAGGCTGTCGCCGTTGGGCATGGCAGTCGTTTGAACTCGCAGGAGCAAAACCATGGCGAAAAAAATCGTCGGTTTCATCAAGCTGCAAGTGCCAGCTGGTAAGGCCAACCCCTCTCCCCCCATCGGTCCGGCGCTGGGTCAGCGCGGTCTGAACATCATGGAGTTCTGCAAGTCCTTCAACGCCCAGACCCAGGGTCTTGAGCCAGGCATGCCGATCCCCGTGACGATCACCGCCTTCGCGGACAAGAGCTTCACCTTCAAGATGGGTACGCCCCCGGCGACCTACATGATCAAGAAGGCCATCAAGCTCGACAAGGGCTCGCCAGTGCCCAACAAGAACAAGGTCGGCAAGATCACGCGCGCTCAGCTCGAAGAGATCGCCAAGACCAAAATGAAAGACATGACCGCTGCCGACATGGACGCCGCTGTGCGCACCATCGCCGGTTCGGCCCGCTCGATGGGCGTGATTGTGGAGGGCGTGTAAATGTCCAAGCTGACCAAAAAGCAGAAAGCCTTTGCTGGCAAGGTCGACAGCACCAAGCTGTACGCCCTGAACGATGCCATCGCGATCATCAAGGAGTGCGCCAACGCCAAGTTCGATGAGTCCATCGACGTGGCCGTGCAGCTCGGCGTGGACGCCAAGAAGTCGGACCAGGTGGTGCGTGGCGCCGTCGTGATGCCCAACGGCACCGGCAAGACCAAGCGCGTCGCCGTGTTCGCCCAGGGTGCCAAGGCTGAAGAAGCCAAGGCCGCTGGCGCCGACATCGTCGGCATGGACGATCTGGCTGCCGACATCAAGGCAGGCAAGATGGACTTCGACGTCGTGATCGCCTCCCCCGATGCCATGCGCATTGTGGGTACCCTCGGTCAGGTGCTGGGCCCGCGCGGCCTGATGCCCAACCCGAAGGTCGGCACCGTGACGCCCGACGTCGCCCAGGCCGTGCGCAATGCCAAGGCCGGTCAGGTCCAGTTCCGCGTTGACAAGGCCGGCATCATCCACGGCACCATCGGCCGTCGTTCGTTCGACACCGACAAGCTCCAGGGCAACCTGGTGGCCCTGCTGGACGCCCTGACCAAGGCCAAGCCAGCCACCAGCAAGGGTGTGTACCTGCGCAAGGTGGCCGTGTCGTCCACCATGGGTGTGGGCGTGCGCGTGGACGTGCAATCCATCTCGGCGTAATCGCAGGGAAGAATTCGGGGGCGGGTCTTCTGACCGGCGTCCGGGTGTGGTGGGTCTGCAGGTGGGCGACGCGTTTGCCCCGCCGCAGAGTCATCCAAGACCGTTGGTGTCGGGCCAGGCTGCGAAGTCCATGCCCGACTTAATAGTGACAAGCCAACGCAGATGGCGATCCCGCTGCAGATGGAATCCGTTCCGAAACAGTTGGTCGCTGCAATAAGGCGTGTCGAGGCCCTCGGGCCAAAGGCACATTTAAGGAGTAGACCTTGAGTCTGAATCGCAGTGAGAAAGAAGCGGTCATTTCCGAAGTGACCAGCCTCGCCGCTAAAGCTCAAACGCTCGTGGTGGCGGAATACCGTGGTATCACGGTCGCCAACATGGACAAACTGCGCGTCACCGCCCGCAGCAGCGGCGTGAGCCTGAGCGTGTTGAAAAACACCCTGGCCCGCCGTGCAGTGGCAGGCAGCAGCTTTGAAGTGTTGGCCGACCAGATGACCGGCCCGCTGATCTATGGCTTTTCTGAAGACGCCGTGGCCGCCGCGAAAGTGGTGGCCGAGTTCGCGAAGACCAACGACAAGCTGGTGATTCGCGGTGGTGTGTACGGTGGAAAAGTCCTGGACGTCGACGGCGTGAAGCAGCTCGCCAGCATTCCTTCGAAAGAAGTGCTGCTGGCCCAGCTGTGTGGCTTGCTGATGTCGCCCATCTCGCGTACGGCCGTTGTGCTGGGCGCACTGGCGGCGAAAAAAGGCGAAGGCGCTGCCGAACCGGCAGAAGCGGCTGCAGAACCTGCAGCTGAAACCGCTGCCCCGGCAGAAGACGCCGCCGCTGCTTGAAGCGCGGCGCAGTCAATTAACCAATTGTTAGGAAATCAAAATGGCATTCGATAAAGACGCATTTCTGACCTCGCTGGACAGCATGACGGTCATGGAACTCAACGACCTGGTGAAAGCCATCGAAGAGAAGTTTGGCGTGAGCGCAGCCGCCATGGCCGCTCCTGCTGGTGGTGGCGGCGGTGCCGCTGCTGCGGTTGAAGAGAAGACCGAATTCAACGTCGTGCTGCTCGAAGCCGGCGCCAACAAGGTCTCCGTCATCAAGGCCGTGCGCGAAATCACCGGTCTGGGCCTGAAAGAAGCCAAAGACCTGGTCGACGGCGCACCGAAGAACGTGAAAGAAGGCATTGCCAAGGCCGACGCCGAAGCCGCCATGAAGAAGCTGGTGGATGCCGGTGCCAAGGCTGAACTGAAGTAATTCGGTTTCATCTTCAGGGGCTGGAGCGCTCGAAAGAGCCTCCAGCCTTTGGTGCTTTCAGAGCACACCCGAAAACCGGCCGGTTGCCCGGTTTCAGATCGCCTCAGGGCTGGTCTCGAAACCCCCCCGCCGCTTTTTGAGTGTCTTCTGACCCCGACTGCAGAAGACGACTTGGTTCGGGCCTGTGTGCAATGCACGGGCCGTCCGCCAAGGTTGGTAGAGGCCAGCCACCAAGCATGTCACCGGACGCCAGGCGCGACCGGTAGGCAAGACAGTCGCCGCAGACCTCAAGCCGGAGATCTCATGGCCTCAGCATCGAATTATTCCTACACCGAACGCAAGCGCATCCGCAAGAGCTTCGGTACCCGCGAGAACGTGCTCGCGATCCCGTACCTGTTGCAGATGCAGAAGGATGCCTACACCGCCTTCCTGCAGGCTGACTTGGCCCCGAAGAAGCGCACCCCCGAGGGCCTGCAGGCCGCGTTCGAGGCCGCCTTCCCGATCGTTTCCCACAACGGTTTCGTGGAGATGAAATTCGTCGAGTACAACCTGGCCAAGCCAGCGTTCGACGTGCGCGAGTGCCAGACCCGTGGCCTGACCTTTGCCTCGGCCGTGCGCGCCCGCGTGCAGCTGATCATTTACGACCGCGAGTCCTCGACCAGCCAGTCCAAGGTCATCAAGGAAGTGAAAGAGCAAGAGGTCTACATGGGCGAAGTGCCCCTGATGACCGACAAAGGCTCCTTCATCATCAACGGCACGGAACGCGTGATCGTGTCCCAGCTGCACCGTTCGCCCGGCGTGTTCTTCGAGCACGACAAGGGCAAGACGCACAGCTCGGGCAAGCTGCTGTTCTCGGCGCGCATCATCCCCTACCGCGGCTCCTGGCTCGACTTTGAATTCGATCCGAAGGACGTGCTGTTCTTCCGGGTGGACCGCCGCCGCAAGATGCCGGTGACGATCCTGCTGAAGGCCATCGGCCTGACGCCGGAAACCATCCTGGCCAACTTCTTCGTCAACGACCACTTCCGCCTGATGGACAGCGGTGCGCAGATGGCCTTCGTGCCCGAGCGCCTGCGCGGCGAAGTGGCCCGTTTCGACATCACCGACAAGGCTGGCAAGGTCGTGGTGGCCAAGGACAAGCGCATCACCGTGCGCCACACCCGCGAGTTGGAGCAGTCGGGGACCACGCACATCAGCGTGCCGGAAGACTTCATGATCGGCCGCGTGGTCGCCCGCAACATCGTGGACGCGGACACCGGCGAGATCCTGGCCAAGGCCAACGAAGAGCTGACCGAAGCGCTGCTGAAGAAGCTGCGCACCTCGGGTGTGCAGGACCTGCAGTGCCTCTACACCAACGAACTCGACCAGGGCGCCTACATCAGCCAGACCCTGCGCATCGACGAGACCACCGACGAATTCGCGGCGCGCGTGGCCATCTACCGCATGATGCGCCCCGGCGAGCCGCCGACCGAAGACGCGGTGCAGGCCCTGTTCCATCGCCTGTTCTACAACCCGGACACTTACGACCTGTCGCGCGTGGGCCGCATGAAGTTCAACGCCCGCGTGGGCCGTGACGAATCCACCGGCCCGATGGTGCTGTCCAACGAGGACATCCTGGCCGTGGTCAAGATCCTCGTGGACCTGCGCAACGGCCGCGGCGAAGTCGATGACATCGACCACCTGGGCAACCGCCGCGTGCGCTGCGTCGGCGAACTCGCCGAGAACCAGTACCGCACCGGTCTGGCCCGTATCGAGAAGGCCGTGAAGGAGCGTCTGGGCCAGGCCGAGCAAGAGCCGCTGATGCCGCACGACCTGATCAACTCCAAGCCGATTTCCGCGGCCCTGAAGGAGTTCTTCGGTGCGTCCCAGCTGTCGCAGTTCATGGACCAGACCAACCCGCTGGCCGAGATCACCCACAAGCGCCGCGTGTCGGCCCTGGGCCCGGGCGGTCTGACCCGCGAGCGCGCCGGCTTCGAGGTGCGCGACGTGCACGTCACGCACTACGGCCGCGTCTGCCCGATTGAAACGCCGGAAGGCCCGAACATCGGCCTGATCAACTCGCTGGCCCTGTACGCCCGCCTGAACGAATACGGCTTCATCGAAACGCCGTACCGCCGCGTGGTCGAAGGCAAGGTCACGAACCAGATCGACTACCTGTCGGCCATTGAAGAAGGCAAGTACGTCATCGCCCAGGCCAACGCCGCACTGGACGCCGAAGGCCGCCTCACCGGCGACCTGATCTCCGCGCGTGAGAAGGGCGAATCGATCCTGACGCCGGCCGACACCATCCAGTACATGGACGTGTCGCCTGCGCAGATCGTCTCGGTGGCCGCTTCGCTGGTACCCTTCCTGGAGCACGACGACGCCAACCGCGCGCTGATGGGCGCCAACATGTCGCGCCAGGCCGTGCCCGTGCTGCGTCCCGAGAAGCCCCTGGTCGGCACCGGCATCGAGCGCGTCGCCGCGATCGACTCGGGCACTGTGGTGACCGCCAAGCGCGGCGGTATCGTTGATTACGTGGATGCGACCCGCGTCGTGATCCGTGTGAACGACGCCGAAGCGGTGGCCGGTGAAGTGGGTGTGGACATCTACAACCTCATCAAGTACCAGCGTTCCAACCAGAACACCAACATCCACCAGCGTCCCATCGTGAAGAAGGGCGACTGGCTGGCCAAGGGTGACGTGATCGCCGACGGCGCCTCGACCGACCTGGGTGAAATCTCGATCGGCCAGAACATGCTGATCGCCTTCATGCCCTGGAACGGCTACAACTTCGAAGACTCGATCCTGATCTCCGAGCGCGTGGTGGCCGAAGACCGCTACACCTCGATCCACATCGAGGAACTCGTGGTGATGGCGCGCGACACCAAGCTGGGCGCGGAAGAGATCACCCGTGACATTCCCAACCTGGCCGAGCAGCAGCTCAACCGCCTGGACGACTCCGGCATCATCTACGTGGGCGCCGAAGTGCTGCCCGGCGACGTGCTGGTGGGCAAGGTCACACCCAAGGGCGAGACCACGCTGACGCCGGAAGAGAAGCTGCTGCGCGCCATCTTTGGCGAGAAGGCGTCCGACGTGAAGGACACCTCGCTGCGCGTGGACCAGGGCAGCTCGGGCACCGTGATCGACGTGCAGGTGTTCACCCGCGAAGGCATCACGCGCGACAAGCGCGCCCAGCAGATCATCGACGACGAGCTCAAGCGCTTCCGCCTGGACCTGAACGACCAGCTGCGCATCGTGGAAGCCGACGCCTTCGACCGTATCGAGAAGCTGCTGACCGGCAAGGTCGCCAACGGCGGCCCTAAGAAGCTGTCCAAGGGCACGACCATCGACAAGGCCTACCTGGACGACGTCGAGAAGTACCACTGGTTCGACATCCGCCCGGCGGACGAGACCGTGGCCGCCCAGCTGGAGTCGATCAAGAACTCCATGGAGCAGACGCGCCACAGCTTCGACCTCGCGTTCGAAGAGAAGCGCAAGAAGCTCACGCAGGGCGACGAGCTGCCCGCTGGCGTGCTCAAGATGGTCAAGGTCTACCTGGCCGTCAAGCGCCGCCTGCAGCCCGGCGACAAGATGGCCGGCCGCCACGGCAACAAGGGTGTGGTCTCCAAGATCACCCCGGTCGAAGACATGCCCTACATGGCCGACGGCACCCCGGCCGACATCGTGCTGAACCCGCTGGGCGTGCCGTCGCGCATGAACGTGGGCCAGGTGCTGGAAGTCCACCTGGGCTGGGCCGCCAAGGGCCTGGGCCAGCGCATCGGCGACATGCTGCAGGAAGAAGGCCGTGTGGCCGAGCTGCGCCAGTTCCTCGACACGGTCTACAACCAGACCGGCAAGAAAGAGAGCCTGGACGACCTGAGCGACGCCGACGTGCTGGAGATGGCCGAGAACCTGAAGACCGGCGTGCCGTTTGCCACCCCGGTGTTCGACGGTGCCTCGGAGGATGAAATCCGCGCCATGCTCAAGCTGGCTTACCCGGACGACATCGCCGCCAAGAAGGGCCTCACCGAGACCCGCACCCAGGCGCAGCTGTACGACGGCCGCACGGGTGACGCTTTCGAGCGCAAGACCACCGTGGGCTACATGCACTTCCTGAAGCTGCACCACCTGGTCGACGACAAGATGCACGCCCGTTCCACCGGCCCGTACTCGCTGGTCACGCAGCAACCGCTGGGCGGCAAGGCCCAGTTCGGCGGCCAGCGTTTCGGCGAGATGGAGGTGTGGGCGCTGGAAGCCTACGGCGCGTCGTACATCCTGCAGGAAATGCTCACCGTCAAGTCCGACGACGTGCAGGGCCGCACCAAGGTGTACGAGAGCATCGTCAAGGGCGAGCACTCGATCGACGCGGGCATGCCCGAGTCGTTCAACGTGCTGGTCAAGGAGATCCGTTCGCTCGGTATCGACATCGAACTGGAAAGAAGCTAACTCCCCCCTGCGCCGCTTCGCGGCTTCCCCCCAGGGGGACAACACCTGCGGCCCGGCAGAGCCGGTTCCGCGGTGTTCTGGGTTTGAGTCACTTCTCCCGTTTCGCTGTTTCTAGTATTTAAGGAAGTTCGATATGAAATCCTTGCTCGACCTGTTCAAGCAATTCACGCCCGATGACCATTTCGATGCGATCCGCATCGGCCTGGCCTCGCCCGAGAAAATCCGTTCGTGGTCTTTTGGCGAAGTCAAGAAGCCCGAGACCATCAACTACCGCACCTTCAAGCCCGAGCGCGACGGCCTGTTCTGCGCCAAGATCTTCGGTCCCATCAAGGACTACGAATGCCTGTGCGGCAAGTACAAGCGCCTGAAGCACCGCGGCGTCATCTGCGAGAAGTGCGGCGTTGAAGTCACGCAGACCAAGGTGCGCCGCGAGCGCATGGGCCACATCGATCTGGCCGCACCCTGCGCCCACATCTGGTTCCTGAAGTCGCTGCCCTCGCGTCTGGGCCTGATCCTGGACATGACGCTGCGCGACATCGAGCGCGTGCTGTACTTCGAGGCCTACGTGATCGTCGATCCGGGCATGACCCCGCTGAAGAAATTCGCGATCATGACCGAGGACGACTATGACGCCAAGCGCAAGGAATTCGGTGACGAGTTCATTGCCAAGATGGGCGCCGAGGGCATCAAGGAATTGCTGCAGGCCATCGACCTCGACATCGAGATCGAGAAGCTGCGCAACGACCTGACCGGCTCCGAGTTGAAGATCAAGAAGAACGCCAAGCGCCTCAAGGTGCTGGAAGCCTTCAAGAAGTCGGGTATCAAGCCCGAGTGGATGGTGCTCGACGTGCTGCCCGTGCTGCCGCCGGACCTGCGTCCGCTGGTGCCCCTGGACGGCGGCCGCTTCGCGACCTCCGACCTGAACGACCTGTACCGCCGCGTCATCAACCGCAACAGCCGCCTGCGCCGTCTGCTGGAACTGAAGGCCCCTGAGATCATCGCGCGCAACGAAAAGCGCATGCTGCAGGAAGCCGTGGACTCGCTGCTGGACAACGGCCGCCGTGGCAAGGCCATGACGGGCGCCAACAAGCGCGCCCTGAAGTCGCTGGCCGACATGATCAAGGGCAAGAGCGGTCGTTTCCGCCAGAACCTGCTGGGCAAGCGCGTGGACTACTCGGGCCGTTCGGTCATCGTGGTCGGTCCCACGCTCAAGCTGCACCAGTGCGGCCTGCCCAAGCTGATGGCCCTGGAGCTGTTCAAGCCCTTCATCTTCTCGCGCCTGGAAGCCATGGGCATCGCCACCACCATCAAGGCGGCGAAGAAGGAAGTGGAAGCCGGTACGCCGGTGGTGTGGGACATCCTGGAAGAGGTGATCAAAGAGCACCCCGTGATGCTCAACCGCGCCCCCACGCTGCACCGCCTGGGCATCCAGGCGTTCGAGCCTATCCTGATCGAAGGCAAGGCCATCCAGCTGCACCCGCTCGTCTGTGCGGCCTTCAACGCCGACTTCGACGGCGACCAGATGGCCGTTCACGTGCCGCTGTCGGTGGAAGCACAGCTGGAAGCCCGCACGCTGATGCTGGCCTCCAACAACATCCTGTTCCCCGCCAACGGCGAGCCGTCCATCGTGCCGTCGCAGGACGTGGTGCTGGGTCTGTACTACGCCACCCGCGAGCGCATCAACGGCAAAGGCGAAGGCATGATCTTCTCCGACCTGACCGAACTCCAGCGCGCGCTGGACAACGACGCCGTCGAGATCACCGCCAAGATCAGCGTGCGCCTGACGCAGTGGGCGAAAGACAAGGCCAGCGGCGAATTCGTGGCATCGAACTCGCTGGTGGACACCACCGTGGGCCGCGCCCTGCTGTCCGAGATCCTGCCCAAGGGCCTGCCCTTCGACGTGCTGAACAAGCCGCTGAAGAAGAAGGAAATCTCCAAGCTGATCAACACGGCCTTCCGCAAGTGCGGCCTGAAGGAAACCGTGGTGTTCGCCGACAAGCTGCTGCAGAACGGTTTCCGTCTGGCCACGCGCGCCGGCATCTCCATCGCGGTGGACGACATGCTGGTGCCCAAGGAGAAGCCCGCGATCATCGAGCGCTCCGAGAAGGAAGTGAAGGAAATCGCCCAGCAGTACGCCTCGGGTCTGGTGACCGCCGGCGAGCGCTACAACAAGGTGGTCGACATCTGGGGCAAGGCCGGTGACGAAATCTCCAAGGTGATGATGGCCCAGCTGGCCAAGCAGAAGACCACCGACCGCCACGGCAACGAAGTCGACCAGGAATCGTTCAACTCCATCTACATGATGGCCGACTCCGGCGCCCGCGGTTCCGCGGCGCAGATTCGCCAGCTGGCCGGCATGCGCGGCCTGATGGCCAAGCCGGACGGCTCCATCATCGAGACCCCCATCACGGCGAACTTCCGTGAAGGTCTGAACGTGTTGCAGTACTTCATCTCCACGCACGGCGCTCGTAAGGGTCTGGCCGACACGGCGCTGAAGACGGCCAACTCGGGCTACCTGACGCGTCGTCTGGTGGACGTGACGCAGGATCTGGTGGTCAACCACCCGGATTGCGGCACCTCCAACGGCACGCTGATGCGCGCCATCGTCGAGGGCGGTGAAGTCATCGAATCGCTGCGCGACCGCATCCTGGGCCGCACCACGGCCGAGGAAGTGATGCACCCCGAGACGCGTGCCACCATGTTCGAAGCCGGCGTGCTGCTGGACGAAGACATGCTCGACGAGCTGGAAGCCGCCGGTGTGGACGAAGTCAAGGTGCGCACCGCGCTGACCTGCGAAACCCGCTTCGGCATCTGCGCCAAGTGCTACGGCCGCGACCTGGGCCGTGGCGGCCTGATCAACATCGGCGAAGCCGTCGGTGTGATCGCTGCCCAGTCCATCGGTGAACCCGGCACGCAGCTGACCATGCGCACCTTCCACATCGGTGGTGCGGCCTCGCGTGCGGCCGTGGCCTCCAGCGTGGAAGCCAAGTCGAGCGGCTCGATCGGCTTCAACGCCACGATGCGCTACGTGACCAACACCAAGGGCGACCTGGTGGTGATCTCGCGTTCCGGCGAAATCATCATCCACGACGAACACGGCCGTGAGCGCGAGCGCCACAAGGTGCCGTACGGCGCGATCCTGGCCGTCAAGGCCGACCAGCCCATCAAGGCCGGTGCGATCCTGGCGAACTGGGACCCGCTGACCCGACCCATCATCACGGAATTCGCCGGTCAGGTGAAGTTCGAGAACGTGGAGGAGGGTCTGACGGTGGCCAAGCAGGTCGACGATGTGACCGGTCTGTCCACGCTGGTGGTGATCGATCCGAAGCGCCGCGGCGTGACCAAGGTGGTGCGTCCACAGGTCAAGCTGATCGACGCCCAGGGCAACGAAGTCAAGATCCCCGGCACCGACCACTCGGTGACCATCGGCTTCCAGATCGGCTCGCTGATCCAGGTGCGCGACGGCATGGATGTGGGCCCCGGCGAGGTGCTGGCGCGCATTCCGGTCGAAGGCCAGAAGACGCGCGACATCACCGGCGGTCTGCCGCGTGTGGCCGAGCTGTTCGAAGCCCGCAGCCCGAAGGACAAGGGCATGCTGGCCGAGATGACCGGTACCGTGTCCTTCGGCAAGGAGACCAAGGGCAAGGTTCGCCTGCAGATCACCGATCCGGAAGGCAAGGTCTGGGACGACCTCATCCCCAAGGAAAAGAACATCCTGGTGCACGAAGGCCAGGTGGTCAACAAGGGCGAGAGCGTGGTGGACGGCCCGGCCGATCCGCAGGACATCCTGCGCCTGCTGGGCATGGAAGAACTGGCGCGCTACATCGTGGACGAGGTGCAGGACGTCTACCGCCTGCAGGGCGTGAAGATCAACGACAAGCACATCGAGGTGATCGTTCGCCAGATGCTGCGCCGCGTGGTCGTGGAAAACGTGGGCGACTCCAGCTACATCTCGGGTGAGCAGGTCGAGCGTTCGGAGATCCTCAACACCAACGACGCCCTGCGCGCCGAAGGCAAGATCCCCGCGACCTACAGCAACGTGCTGCTGGGTATCACGAAGGCCTCGCTGTCGACCGACTCGTTCATCTCGGCCGCTTCCTTCCAGGAAACGACCCGCGTGCTGACCGAAGCGGCCATCATGGGCAAGCGCGACGAGCTGCGGGGCCTGAAGGAAAACGTGATCGTGGGTCGCCTGATCCCGGCCGGTACCGGCATGGCCTACCACGAGGCGCGCAAGGTCAAGGAAAAGATGGACGACGAAGAGCGCCGTGCCATTGCCGAAGCCGACGCGCTGTCGCTGGCGGCCGACCAAGCCGATTCGGCCGACGTCTCCAGCCCGAGCGAAGCGGCCGAGTAACGAGGCCAGGTAAAGTCCTCGTGCCTCAGCGGTCAGGCCCTGCCTGACCGTCTGCTCCTGAAACGCCCCCGACCATCTGGCCGGGGGCGTTTTTCATGGCGGGTACCGCAGCGCGCTCGGCGGCAAATGGATACCTCCGGGTTATATTGCTCCGCCACCTGTCCCGCTCACGCACGACCGCCCGGCGTCGCGCGGGGGCAGCCGCAAACCCGTCCACACAAGGAGACCCTGGCATGTCCATCACCCTCTGGATCGTCCTGGCCGTGGCGCTGGCCGTGTTCTTCTGGGCGGTGGGTGCCTACAACCGCCTGGTGCGGCTCAGGAATGCGATCGCCAACGCCTTTGGCCAGATCGACGTGCAGATCAAGCGCCGCCACGACCTCATCCCCAACCTGGTCGAGGTGGCGCGCAAGTACCTGGCCCACGAAGCGCAGACGCTGGAGGCGGTGATCGCCGCGCGCAACCAGGCACGCAGCGCCGAGCAGACCGCCGCCGGCAACCCGCTCAACGCCGGTGCGCTGGGCGCCCTGGCGGGCGCCGAGCAGCTGCTCGGTGGTGCCCTCGGACGGCTGTTTGCGGTGGCCGAAGCCTATCCCGAACTCAAGGCCGACCAGACCATGCGCGAGCTGAGCGAAGAGCTGGCCAGCACCGAGAACCGGATCGGCTTCGCGCGCCAGGCCTACAACGACCATGTGCTCGAATTCAACGACGCCGCGGCCCAGTTCCCTGCGCTCATCATCGCCCGCCTGTTCAACTTCCAGCCGCAGGCCATGCTGGCCTCCACCAGCACGGAGGCCGAGCGCCAGCCGGTCCAGGTGCGGTTTTGATCGCATCCCGCGCCAGCGGCGATGCAAGGGCGGTGTTCGGTCGCTGAGGCGCTGCGATGCTGATTTTTGAATCCCAGCGCGAGGCCAGGGCGCAGACGCGCCGCTTGCTGCTGGCCTTCGGACTCACCGTGCTGCTGCTGGCCGTCGCGGTCAACGCGGCGCTGGCGCTGGCCTGGGGCCTCAGCTGGGGCTTCTGGATGCCCGGCGACTTGCACTACCCGCGCCACTTCTTTGCGGTGAACACCGGTGTGGTGCTGCTGTTCGTGCTCGGCGGCTGGTGGGTCGAAACCTCGCGGCTGGCCCATGGCGGCGGCCAGCGGCTGGCCGAGCAACTCGGCGCCCGGCTCGCGCAGACCTCGGGCGACCCCGACGAGCGCCGCTTCAGCCACATCGTGGACGAGATGGCCATTGCCTCCAGCATGAAGCGGCCGCAGGCCATGGTGCTGGCGCGCGACGGCGGCATCAACGCCTTCGCCGCCGGGTGGAGCGAAGACGATGCGGCGGTGGCGGTCACCCGCGGTGCGCTGGAGCACCTCACCCGCGAGGAGCTGCAGGGTCTGGTGGCGCACGAGTTCAGCCACATCGCCGAGGGCGACACGCGCCTGAACATGCGGCTGGTCGGCATGGTGTTCGGCCTGGAAATGCTGTACCGCCTGGGCCAGCACCTGTTCGAACCCGACGACCGCGACCGCCGCACGGCCACGGCATTGATTGGCCTGGCGCTGATGGGTGCCGGCTGGCTCGGCTGGCTGGCCGGCCATGCCTTGCAGGCCGCGGTGTCGCGCCAGCGCGAGTACCTGGCCGATGCCCGCGCGGTGCAGTGGACGCGCAGCCGCGACGGGCTGGGCGGTGTGCTGCGCAAGGTGATGGGGCAGCAGCGCCGCGCGACCGCGGGCGGTGGACGCAGCCCGTCCATGGTCCAGCACATGCTGCTGGTGTCCAATGAACCCGGCGCGGTGGCGCACTGGCTCGATTCGCATCCGCCGCTGGCGCAGCGTATCCGGCGCATCTATGGCCGCTCCATGCCGCCGCTACCGCTGAAACGCCAGGACGAGGCGCTGGCCGCACCCGCCGCGCCCGCCAGCCCGGCCCAACCCGCGGCCGGACCGGCGGGTTGGACCCTGCGCTGAGCCCCGCGCCGCCGGGGGCGTTTTGCCGCACACTCGCGGGTCCGCCTCTGACATGATCTGCCCGTGACCGCTACCGCTCGCCCGACCCCCACCGCCCCCCCGCCCGCCAAGCCGGCACCCCGCCTCGCGCCCTCGCTGGCGGCCCAGCTGCGCCACACCGCGCACTGCGTGCGGGCGGTCGAACAGGGCCGCTCGCTCAGCGACGTGATGCCCGAGGTGCCGGGCGACCTGCGGCCCGGTGTGCAGGCGCTCACCTTTCACGTGTTGCGCGAACTCGGCGCGGCACGCGCACTGGTGGCGCGCCTGGTGCAGCGCAAGCCCGACGCCGCCGTATCGGCCTTGCTGTGCAGCGCCATCGCCCTGCTGTTGCTGCCCGCGCCTGCCGACGCGGCGAAGGGCGAGGAGGGCGTCCCGGCCCCGGCCACCGAAACGAAGGGCCGACCGGCGGGTCTGCATTACGCGCCCCACACCGTGGTGAACCAGGCGGTGGACGCCGCGCGGCAAGACCGCAGCACCCAGCGCCAGGCCGCGTTCGTCAACGCCTGTCTGCGCCGCTTCCTGCGCGAACGCGACGGGTTGCTGAGCAGCATCGCGGGCGACCCGGTGGCCCGCTGGAACCACCCCGCCTGGTGGGTGGAGCGTGTGCAGCGCGACCACCCGGAGCATTGGCGCGCGGTGCTCGGCGCCAACCACACGCCCGGTCCCATGGCCCTGCGCGTCAACCGGCGCCACACCGACCGCTCGGCCTACCAGCAGGCCTTGCTGGCGCAGGGTCTGCAGAGCGAACCCGCCGGCGCGGATGGGCTGGTGCTGGCCGAGCCGCAGCCGGTCGAGCGCCTGCCGGGTTTTGCCCAGGGCCATTGCTCGGTGCAGGACACCGCCGCCCAGCTCGCGGCCGGGCTGCTGCTGGACGGGCGCGAGTGGACCGCGGGCGACCGCGTGCTGGACGCCTGCGCGGCGCCCGGGGGCAAGACCGCCCACCTGCTGGAGCGCGCCGAGCTGGATCTGCTGGCGCTGGATGTCGACCCGCGCCGCTGCGAACGCATCCACCAGAACCTGCAGCGTCTGGGCCTGCGGGCCGAGGTGCGGGCGGCCGATGCCGCGCGCCCGGCCGACTGGTGGGATGGCCGGCCGTTTGACGCGATCCTGCTGGACGCGCCCTGCACCGCATCGGGCATCGTGCGCCGCCACCCCGACGTGCGCTGGCTGCGCCGCGCCAGCGATGTGGATCAGCTGGTGCGCATCCAGCGCCAGCTGCTCGAGGCACTCTGGCCGCTGCTCAAGCCGGGTGGTCGCCTGCTCTACTGCACCTGCTCGGTGTTCCGTGCCGAGGGGTCGGAGCAGGTGCAGGCGTTTCTGGCGCGCCACACCGACGCACGGGAGATCCCCTCGGCGGGCCACCTGCTGCCCGGTTTGGCGGGTGTCCATGATGAGTTCAACGACAATCCACCGGGTGGATACGACGGTTTCTTTTACGCTCGCTTCGACAAGATGGGCGCATGACGGCGGGCGCGGCGCCGTGGGCATGAGTGCGGGTGGCGCCGGGTGGCGCCGGCTCACCGCGGCCCTGCTGCTGCTGGTGCTGGCCGTCTGGCCGGCCCGGGCCTATGAGCCCGACACCCTGCAACTCGCGCTGCAGCGCTCGCCCGAAGCGCTCTACCTGTCCGCCCGGCTGAAGCTCGTGCCCGGCGCCGGTGTGGAAGACGCGCTGCTCAAGGGCGTGCCGCTCTATTTCGTGTGGCACGCCGATGTCTACCGACAGCGCTGGTACTGGACCGACAAGCGCGTCGCCAGCGCGGTGCGCACGCTGCGCCTGGCCTATCAGCCGCTCACCCGGCGCTGGCGCGTCAGTCTGTCCAACGACGCGAGTGGTGGCACCGGTGCCGGCCTGCAGTACGCGCTGCACCAGAACTTCGATTCCCTGGCGGACGCCTTGGCCGGCGTGGGCCGGGTCTCGCGCTGGCGCATCGCCGATGCCGCACGCCTGGACCCGGACGAGAAACACCGGCTGGAATGGGGCTTCCGCCTCGACCTGGCCCTGCTGCCGCGCCCGTTCCAGATCGGCATGGTGAACCAGCCCGAATGGGTGATGCAGGTGTCGCGCGCCATGCGCGTGCCCGCCCAGGTCGATCCTGAGCGCCGCTCCGAACCCGACAGCGACGCACCGATCAGCGAAGGCTGGGGCGAATCGGCGCCCGCAGCCGGCGCCGACGCGGAGCGCTGAGTCCGCCACGCGCCCATGCTTCAGGCCCACCCGCCGCCATGAAACCGCTCGACTCGCGTTCACCCCAGAAAAAGTCGGCTGCGCGGCGCTGGGCCTTCGTCGCCGGCCTGGTGTTCATGACCGGGCTGGGCATGGTGCTGTTGTTCCTGCTGACGCTGGCCACGCGCAACCGCGCTTTCTACGAGCAGAACTTCGGCTGGCTGGTGGGCATCAACGTGGCCGTGGCCGCGGTGCTGCTCGGCGTCATCCTGTGGCTGGCGGTGCGGCTGGCGGTGCGTTTCCGCCAGGGCAAGTTCGGCAGCCGCCTGCTGGTGAAGCTCGCCGGCATCATCGGTCTGGTTGGCATCCTGCCCGGGCTGCTGATTTACACGGTGTCGTACCAGTTCGTCTCGCGTTCCATCGAGAGCTGGTTCGACGTGCGCGTCGAATCGGCGCTGGACGCCGGGCTCAACCTGGGCCGCACGGTGCTCGACACGCTCAGCACCGACCTCAGCAGCAAGACCCGCCTGGCCGCCGAAGGCCTGGCGCGCGTGCCCGACGCGTCGGCCGTGCTGGCGCTGGAGCGCCTGCGCGAGCAGCTGTCGGCCACCGATGTGGTGCTGTGGAGCGCTGCCGGGCAGTCGCTGGCGAGTGCGGGCGTCTCGCGCTTCAACATCGTGCCCGACAGCCCCGGTCCGGCCCAGCTGCGCCATGTGCGCTCGGTGCGCGTGATGGCGCAGATCGAAGGCCTGGAAGAGGGCAGCGATGGCGAGCTGGAAGCGGCCATCGCCGCCGGGCAGGCCCGCATCAAGGTGCTGGCGCTGGTGAGCGCGCCTGGTTTCGGCTTCAATGCCGAGCCGCGCTACCTGCAGGTGATCGCCCCGCTGCCTGCGGCGCTGGTGACCGACGCGCTGGCGGTGCAGGTGGCCAACCGCGAATACCAGGAGCGGGCGTTGACGCGCGAAGGTCTGCGCCGCATGTACATCGGCACGCTCACGCTGGCGCTGTTCCTGGCAGTGTTCGGCGCCATGCTGCTCGCGGTGCTGCTGGGCAACCAGCTGGTGCGCCCGCTGCTCGTGCTGGCCGAGGGGATGCGCGAGGTGGCGGCCGGCAACCTCACGCCCAAGCCCGCGCTGACCGCGCGCGACGAACTCGCCGGCCTTACCCGCACCTTTGCCTTCATGACGCAAGACCTGGCCGATGCACGCGCCGCGGTGCAGCACAGCATGGAACAGGTGGACGCGGCGCGCAGCAACCTGCAGACCATCCTGGACAACCTCACCGCGGGCGTGGTGGTGCTGGACGAGGACGGCCGCGTGCGCAGCGTCAACCCGGGTGCGGCCCGCATCCTGCGCACGCCGCTGGGGCTGCACATCGGTCAGCCGCTGGCCGAGGTGCCGGGCCTAGAAACCTTTGCCACCGGCGTGCTGCAGCAGTTTGAACGCTTCCTGTCGGACCAGACGCCCCATGAAGGCGGGCACTGGCAGCAGTCGTTCGAACTCACCGCCACCGGGACCACGCCCTTCGACGAAGGTATCACCCTCATCGCGCGCGGCGCGCTGCTGCCCAGCAACGAGCGCCTGCTGGTGTTCGACGATGTGTCTGAAATGGTGTCGGCCCAGCGCGCCAAGGCCTGGGGGGAGGTGGCGCGGCGCCTGGCGCATGAAATCAAGAACCCGCTCACGCCCATCCAGCTGTCGGCCGAGCGCCTGGCCATGAAGCTCGGCGGCAAGGTGCAGGCTCCCGAGCAGGCGATTCTGGACAAGTCGGTGCGCACCATCGTGGACCAGGTGGACGCCATGAAACGGCTGGTGAACGAGTTCCGCGACTACGCCCGCCTGCCCGCCGCGCAACTCGCGCCCACCGACCTCAACGCCGTGGTGCGCGACATCCTGGTGCTCTACGACAACGCCGCCGTGCCGGTGCGCCACGAGCTGGCCGACCACTGCCCGCTGGTGAAGGCCGACGCGCAGCAGGTGCGCCAGATCGTGCACAACCTGGTGCAGAACGCCCAGGACGCCATGGCCGGGCGCCCTGGCGCCGAGGTGCTGTTGCGCACCCGCCTGAGCGACAGGGGCCAGTGGGTGCGCCTGGCCGTGATCGACCAGGGACCGGGTTTTGCCGAGCACATCCTCAAGCGCGCCTTCGAGCCTTACGTCACCACCAAGGTCAAAGGCACCGGGCTGGGGCTCGCGGTGGTGAAGAAGATCATGGACGAGCACGGCGGGCGGGTGGACGTCGCCAACCGCGTGGTGGACGGCAAGGTCGAGGGAGCCCAAGTGTCGTTATCATTCGCAGTTGCAAATTGACAACATCGACAGAGGGAAGAAGCGCGCGCCATGGCAACAATTCTGGTGGTAGACGATGAACTCGGGATCCGGGACCTGCTCTCGGAGATCCTCAACGACGAAGGCCACACCGTGGAACTCGCCGAGAACGCCGCCCAGGCCCGGGCCATCCGCGCCCAGCTGCGACCCGACCTCGTGCTGCTCGACATCTGGATGCCCGACACCGATGGCGTGAGCCTGCTCAAGGAATGGTCCAGCACCGGCCTGCTGTCCATGCCCGTCATCATGATGAGCGGCCACGCGACCATCGACACCGCCGTCGAAGCCACCCGGATCGGCGCCACCGCCTTCCTCGAAAAGCCCATCACGCTGGCCAAACTGCTCAAGGCGGTGGACCAGGGGCTCAACAAGTCGGTACCCAAGCTGGGGGCCAGTTCCTCGCCGCTCAAGAACGGTCTGTCACCCCAGGTTGACCTGACCGTCGAGGCGGCCATGACGGGCGGCACCCTGCCCGAACCGCTGATGGATCTGGGCCCGCAGCCACTGCAGTCCTTCAACCTGGAAGGCCCGCTGCGCGAGGCACGCGACGAGTTCGAGAAGGCCTACTTCGAATTCCATCTGGCCAGGGAGTCCGGTTCCATGACCCGCGTGGCTGAGAAGACCGGGCTGGAGCGTACCCACCTCTACCGCAAGCTCAAGCAGCTCGGCGTGGACCTGGCGCGCAGCAAGCGGGGCGCGCTTTGATCCGATCTCGCCGGAAGTGCGCCAATATCCTGCTATAATTTCATCTTGTTGGCCCGGTAGCTCAGTTGGTAGAGCAGCGGATTGAAAATCCGCGTGTCGATGGTTCGATTCCGTCCCAGGCCACCAAGTTACTGTTTTGAGACGTTCCATGACGTCCCAGGAAATCTAAAAAGCCCTTGAGAATCAACGCTCAAGGGCTTTTTTCTTGTCCCAGAGGGTTACACAAAATCCCTTGAGAGTTCACCCCTGCCGCAGTAACTTGTGCAGTAACCAGCTCGATCGCTGTTTCGGTCCAGAAAGTTACTGCAATGGCACGCTATCTCATCCCCTCGGACGCCACCATCAAGGCCGTGCGCAGCGGCGATCCGCGCAAGCGGTTGACGGACGGCGATGGTCTGTACTTTCTGCTCTTCGTCAAAGGCGGGGCGCACGGCTGGCGGCTCGACTACACCTTCCAAGGCCGGCGCAAGACGGTTTCGCTGGGCACCTACCCCTCGACCACACTCGCCATCGCCCGGCGCAAAGCCGACGCGGCGCGCGAAATGGTGGCCGACGGCCAGGATCCGAGCCAGGAACGCAAGGCCGAGCGGGTGGTGCACACCCAAGCCATCGAAGCCGAGAAACGTCAGCAGCAGGGCCTGCCGCCCATCAACTCGTTCGAAGAGGTGGCGCGAGAGTGGTTCGAAATCCGGCGCGGCGGCTGGGCCCTCGGCTATTCGGAAAAGGTCATCGCCCGTCTGGAAAACGACGTGTTCCCCTACGTCGGCAGCTTGCCGGTGACAGGCATTGCGCCGACCCAGCTGCTGGAGGTGCTGCGGCGCATCGAGGCGCGTGGCGTGATCGAAACCGCCCACCGCGCTCTGGAGAGCTGTGGGCAGATCTTTCGCTATGCCATCGCAACGGGGCGCAGCCCCACCAACCCGGCGCGCGACCTGAAGGACGCATTGCGCCGGCCCGAGCCCCAACACTTCCCGGCCATCACGAACCCCAAGCGCTTCGGCGAGCTGCTGCGCGCCTGCGATGCCTATGCGGCCACCCCCGTGGTCCGTGCGGCGCTGAAACTGGCGCCGATGCTGTTGCTTCGGCCGGGTGAGCTGCGCTTTGCCGAGTGGCCCGAGATCGATCTGGACGCGGCTTTGTGGACCGTCCCTTCAGTGCGCATGAAGCGCGAACTGCGCGAGAAGCAGCAGGGCGCGCCGCACTTGGTGCCGCTACCCCGCCAGGCCGTGGCTGTGTTGCGCGACCTTCATCCGCTGACCGGCCATGCCGCAATGGTGTTTCGCGGCGAGCGGCACCACCACCGCCCGATGAGCGAGAACACCATCAATGCGGCCCTGCGCGCCATGGGTTTCCCCGCCGACGAGGTCACGGGCCACGGGTTCAGGGCGACCGCCAGAACGATGCTCCACGAACGCCTGGGTTTCAGTCCGGACGTGATCGAGGCGCAGTTGGCGCACTCGGTGCGCGACAGTTTGGGAAGGGCCTACAACCGCACGGAGTTTCTTGATCAGCGGCGTGAGATGTTGCAGGCATGGGCGGACTACCTGGACAAGCTCCGGCTGGGAAGCAAAGGTGTAGGGTCTGGCCAACCCAAAAGGGCCAGCCTTGAGCATCAGTCATCGGCCGCCGAGCGTGCCTACTGACGGCTTAAAGAGAAGGCTTGCAACACGGGTGCCAAAGCGCCACGCAGTCGAGCAACGATCGCGGGCAGGGGTTCTGGCGTCAGTGCGTTCTTCCGAAGAAACGCCAACCACAGGGATTGCCGGGAAACGTCGTTCGCAAACTCGTCTGTCAGGCCGACAGGCAGCACATCAGGAGCCGGCATGCCGCGCCGCTCGAAGGTGGCCTGGATTGCCTGGGCCAGCAAGTCGGTGTCCAGGGTTTCCCGTTCCAGCAGCACCGACAGATCGAAGTAGTCTTTCAAGCGGCTATTGGTCATGCCCAGCAGGGCAATGGCGTGGAGCTTTTCCGCAATGACGGTGTAGGTCGGGTAGGTCCGCAGCCGTGGCGCGGGCAGATCATCCAGCAGCACCGGATAGACCGAGTCGACGGGCGCCGGCGTCACCGCATCCCCGAAACCGACGTCGATCTGGGTCTTGCAGCGTGCGCGTGCCAGGTCGCCGGTCATGAACACACGCACGCCACCGTAACCGGCTTCCTTGCGGATTTCTTCGACTGTGATCGACGCTGGATCAAACTCGATCCCGTCGCCGACCGGCACGGCGGCAATATCTCGGAACGCCTGTGCGACCGAGCCCAGGTCGCTGGCGCCAAAGCCGAGCAGATCGGCATCGCGCGTGGCGCGGTGCGGCATGTCGTACCAGAGCGTGAACAGCAGCGCGCCCTTCAGCAGGAAGCGATCCGCGTGCGGCGACTGGCTCATCCGGTAGAGGATGCGCTCCAGCGCGAAGCGCACCAGCACCTGGTTGAAATCGACGCCCTGTGCCTTGGCCACGTTGAGCAGTCGTGCGCGGACGGACGCGGCGACGTTTGGACCGACAGCACTCATCCGATGCTCTCCAGGTAGGGTCGCATCACGTTGGCCACACGACAAACCTTGGCGTAGCGCCAGATCTCATCCACTGTGGCCTTGTTGCGGGAACGGGCGTCCTTGAGTGCCTCCAGAGCCACATCCAGGCCGATCTTGTTGCGGTGCTTGAAGCAGTCTGCCACCGTCTTGGCCACGCCGTAAACCCGCAGTCTGACACCGTCGCGTTCAACTTGTTCGACCCCTGCCGAGTAGGCCTCACCCGTGAACTGCACCATCTTGACCGGTGGGTAGTCGATCCGGGGTGGGTGGCTGCCGCGTGGCATGGCAATCCAGACTTCGCGCGGCAGCTGTGTGGTCAGTTCGTGGAACTGCAGTGCGCTGAGCAGGCAGAACACGGCTTGCGGCACCTTGGTGGCGACAGTGCCGAGGCTTTCGAATTCAGATACCTGTGCGTCTGGCAGTCGGTACAGGCCGCGCCCGACCCGCTCCAGCAGCCCAGCAGCGTTCAGCCGCGTCAGCACGACCCGCGGGGCTTCGATGGCCTCCAGGTCGCTGGCGCGCAGCAGTCCCTTCTGGCCGACCAGATCAAGGACGCGCTGGGTGTGGGTGTCGGAATGCATGCCGTAGTATGTTCCGTTATTTCGTCGAATGCAAATTTATGGAGATAAATAGGAACAATGGTTGCCCGCCGCCTGCTGACGCAAGCCGTAAATCGCCGCTTGATTTCGACCCGAATCCAGCAGACAATGGATTTGGAGTTGACCCACTTCGGTGGACGGGTACCGGTTTGATTTTCAAACCGTTTCGGGTGCTGTCTGTACATGCACGGCGGCGTCTTCGACAACATCAAAC
>Ga0208490_100512_pt1 | contig 23107 bp, 21 predicted proteins | sample SubbioAug_CSWold_FD_184818 | JGI IMG/M metagenome (GOLD analysis project Ga0208490, IMG submission 184818) | Serpentinite rock and fluid subsurface biosphere microbial communities from McLaughlin Reserve, California, USA - CR11Aug_CSWold (SPAdes) | ecosystem: Environmental > Terrestrial > Deep...
GGCTCCGGTGTCGGAGGCTCGAGCGCTGGCGGCGCCGCAGCCGGGCAGGCCCCCGCACCGCGGCGACGCGGCGGCGGCGCGGCCGCCGCCGGCGGGTCGGGCGACAGCGTGTCGAGCCCCATGCAGGCCACCGTCGTGAAGCTCGCCGTCGCCGAGGGTGACACGGTGGTCGCGGGTGACCTCGTCGTCGTGCTCGAAGCCATGAAGATGGAGCAGCCGATGACCGCCCACAAGGACGGCGTCGTGGCGTCCATCGGCGCGTCCGTCGGCGAGACCGTGGCCGCGGGCCACGTCCTGCTCACGATCGCCGACGCGTAGCCGCGCGTTCCCGCTTTCGCGACCCCTCGCATACCCGGCCGCGGCGCCCCACAGCCACAAGATGCGGCAGTTTGAGCGCAATGCGGCACAACAAACTGCCGCATCTCGCCCAGAGTGCAGCTCCTCCGCAAGATGGCTACGGGAATACGAAGCCAGCAGCACGTAGTCGCCGCTCCAGGCGCGTCGGTGAGGCCGCAACACCCCAGTCGACCCGAGTCATTCCCCGCACCTGCGCACGGATTTCGTCCTCCCGGCGCTTCTCTTCGTACACGACCTCGCTGGCTGAGCGGCCCGCCATGTAGAGAGGATCGGTGTACTTGCCCTTGCCGTCGAACTCGAGCACAAAGTCTTGATCGGGCCAGTAGAGATCGACGTAGTACACGCGACCAGAGTCACCAACGAACCGCACCTGGGGCTCTGCTGGCGGAATACCCAATAGGTGAAGAGTTGCGCGAAGCAGCGACTCCCCTGCGCTGGCTGACCTCGGATCACCCATGCTGACGACTCGCAGCGCACGAGTCCTTCCCGCGTTCAGCGCGCGTGCCTGCGCCGTCTCGACGAGAAGCTCACGGGCGAGGGGCGGCCTTGCCCACGAGGCCTCCCGTTGCCCACGAAGAGCCGCGTCAACTGCGATGAGCCCGTTAGCAAGGCTCTCTGTCGACGCCACGTCGGTGACGGTGCGTGCGAGGGATGTGACCGGAAGCCCGTCCACCTCTGCGCCCAGGTCGGGCTGGGCCGATACGTGGCGAACAACGATGCCGTTACGGCGCCCCTGGCCTCTCGCCGGCCGAACCGTATGGACAGTTGCGGGCCACGGCTCGAACGAAGGTAGACGCCAGAGCGCCGCTGCGCTGCGATGACAAATGAGCTCGTCGGATGCCAGGCGCCCCGTCGCCGCAGCGTGCACAATTGCCCTGTACCGCGCATCCTCATCGAGGCTTGCCCACACGTGCGAGGGAAGGTATGCCCCGCGTGCGACCCGAACCAGGCGCCCGCGAGCAACTTCGCGCGAGATGAGGCGTCGATGGCCCTCGTCTGTCACCGCCATGGCCCGCACGAGCCCACTCGGATCGGCGTACTGCCTGAGGATCTCCATCGTCGGATGATGCGGCACAGCGGCCGCACGACGATCCGTCGCGTGTGAACCGGGGAGATGGACCGACGAGCACCGGGTGTGGACGAGTGGCTCCCGCCAGACCGTGCTGCAGTTTGGGCGCTGTGCGGCAGAACAAACTGTCGCACCACGCCCGAACTGGCGCACCGCCCACAGACGAGGGCGCGGGGGTCGGAGAAGGGACGGCGCGGCCCGCGGGGCCGGCGCACGGCGCGCGGGCGGGCGGGGCCGGCGGGCAGGGGCCGGAGGCGCCCGCCTACTCGCGGCGCACGTGCATGGCGCGGGCGGCGTCGGTGATGCCGCCCGACAGCGACGGGTAGACGCTCATCGCCGAGGCGAGCTGGTCGACGGTGAGACGGTGCTCGACGGCGAGCGCGATGGGCAGGATCAGTTCGGACGCTCGGGGCGCGACGACGACTCCGCCGATGACGGTGCCCGAGGTGCGGGAGGCGAAGAGCTTGATGAAGCCCTCCTTGATGCCCTGCATTTTGGCGCGCGGGTTCGACGACAGGGGCAGCTTGTAGACGGTGCCGCGCGCGACCCCGGTTTCGACGTCGAGCTGCGAGAAGCCGACGGTCGCGATCTCGGGGTGGGTGAAGATGTTCGAGGTGATGTTGCGCTTCTCGATCGGGTCGACCGCGTCACCCATGGCGTGGAACACCGCCGTGCGCCCCTGCATCGACGCGACGGAGGCGAGCGGCAGGTAGTCGCTGCAGTCGCCGACCGCGTAGATCGACGGGATGGAGGTGCGCGCGACCCGGTTGACGCGAATGTGCCCCGACTCGGTGAGCTGCACGCCCGCCTCTTCGAGGCCGATTCCGGCCGTGTTGGGCACGGCGCCGACGGCCATGAGACAGTGCGACCCCTCGATAACGCGCCCATCCGACAGGGTGACGCGCACGCCGTCGCCGACGTTCTCGACCGTGGATGCTCGCGAGGCCGACAGCACGTCGATCCCGTTCGAGCGAAACACCTTCTCAATGAGCGACGCGGCGTCGACGTCCTCTCCGGGCAGCACCTGGTCGCGCGACGACACAAGGGTGACGCGCGCCCCGAGCGAGCGGTAGGCGGAGGCGAATTCGGCGCCGGTGACTCCTGAGCCGACGACGATGAGGTGCTCGGGCACGTCGTCGAGGCCGTACAGCTGCTTCCACGTCAGCACCCGTTCGCCGTCGGGCTGGGCGCTCGGCAGTTCGCGCGGCGAGGCGCCGACGGCGACGATGATGGTGTCAGCCTCGCACTCGTCGAAGTCGACGCGCTTCTTGCTGTGGCCGGTCGAGACGACGACGCGGTTCGGGCCATCGAGCCGCGCATCCCCGTTCAGGATGCGCACGCCGGCCTTCTCGAGCTGCTCGTGCATGTCTTGCGACTGTTGGGCGGCGAGCCGCAGCAGCCGATGGTTGATGGCGGTGAGGTTGACGGCGATTTCGGGCTTGACGGCCCGGCCGGCTTCGGTGCGTGAGTAGAACTGCACGCCCACTTCGGCGGCCTCGGTGATCGCCTCGGCTGCCTCAGCGGTGGCGATGAGGGTCTTCGATGGCACGACGTCGGTGAGCACGGCCGATCCCCCGACCCCGCTGCGCTCGATGAGGGTCACCTCGGCGCCGAGCTGCGCGCCGGCGAGCGCCGCCTCGTAGCCACCGGGCCCTCCGCCGAGGATCACGATCTGGTGTTTGCGTTCGAATTGGGTCGCCACCCGCCCATTCTTCCACCCGGCAGGGATGCCCGGGGCTGGCCCCCGAGCTCCCGTCCCGGCCGGCGGGCGGCGCGCGACCGCACGGCCGCTGCATGCGCGCAGATGAGCGTGAGCCCGCGCATCCGCGCGACTCTACGATGGTGTCCATGTCCCACGCGCAGAACCCGCTCGACGACCCGACCGCCGACCCCTTCGCCATCGCGCGCGAGGCGGCGGCCCAGCTGGCCGAGGCCACCGGCGTCGACCGCCACGACATCGCGTTGACGCTCGGCTCGGGGTGGGCGAAGGCCGCCGACCTGATTGGTGAGACGACGCACACGATCCCCGCGCCCGAGATCGTGGGGTTCTCGAAGCCGGCGCTCGAGGGCCACGTCGGCACGCTCCGGTCCGTGCTGCTGCCGAACGGCAAGCGCGCGCTCGTGATCGGCGCCCGCACCCACTACTACGAGGGTCATGGCGTGCGCCGGGTCGTGCACTCGGTGCGCACGGCGGCCGCCGCGGGCGCGACGACGATGGTGCTGACGAACGGCGCCGGGGGCATCAAGCCCGAGTGGCAGCCGGGCACCCCCGTGCTGATCAGCGACCACATCAACCTCACCGCCGACAGCCCGCTCGAGGGCGCGACGTTCATCGACCTCACCGACCTGTACTCGGCACGCCTGCGCGAGATCGCACGCACGATCGACCCGACGCTCGACGACGGCGTGTACGTGCAGAACCGCGGCCCGCACTACGAGACGCCCGCTGAGGTGCAGATGGCGAAGACCATCGGCGGCCACATCGTCGGCATGTCGACGGCGCTCGAGGCGATCGCGGCCCGCCAGGCCGGCATGGAAATTCTCGGCCTCTCACTCATCACGAACCTCGCCGCGGGCATCAGCCCCGAGCCGCTCAGCCACCAGGAGGTCATCGACGCCGGCCGCGCCGCCGAGCCGGTGATCAGCGCCCTGCTGGCAAAGATCGTCGCCGCGATCTAGGCGAGTACCGCCCGCGACGCGCATCCCGAGACAACGACGCGCATCCCGAACCACCGAAGGAGACGCCCCGATGACGCACCTCGACTCCGCGAAGGCCTGGCGCGAGCAGGACCCCGACCCGGTCACGCGCGCCGAATTGGATGCACTCATCACCGCCGCAGAAGACGGTGACGTCGCCGCCACTGCCGAGCTCGCCGACCGCTTCGACACGCGCCTCGCCTTCGGCACGGCGGGCCTGCGCGGCGAACTCGGAGCGGGGTCGAACCGGATGAACCGCGTGCTCGTGTCGCAGGCCGCCGCCGGCTTCGCACGGTTCCTGCTCGCTCGCGAGTCGCACCCGAGCGTGGTGATCGGCTACGACGGGCGCGTGAACTCCGACGTGTTCGCGCGCGACACGGCTGAGATCATGGCCGGCGCCGGAGTGCGCGCGATCCTCCTGCCGCGGCTCCTGCCGACCCCGGTCCTGGCGTTCGCCGTTCGCCACCTCGGGGTAAGCGCCGGCGTCATGGTCACCGCAAGCCACAACCCGCCGCGCGACAACGGCTACAAGGTGTACCTCGGCGGGGCCGACCAGGGGTCGCAGATCGTCGCGCCGGTCGACGGCGAGATTCACGCCGCGATCCTCGAGGTCGCGAACTCGACGACGGTCGATCTGATCCCCCGCTCGACCCACTACGAGACGGCCGAAGACGACATCGTCGAGGCGTACGTCGTCGCGACGGCGGGGATTGCGGGCGAGAGTTCCGCGCCGGGCGCGACCCCGCGCATCCCGGTGCCGTTCACGTACACGGCGATGCACGGCGTTGGTTACGAGACGAGCCGCGCCGTGTTCGACCGTGCCGGCTTCGCCGAGCCCACCGTGGTGGTCGAACAGCGCGACCCCGACGGGGCTTTCCCGACGGTGGCGTTCCCGAACCCGGAGGAGCCGGGCGCCATGGACCTCGCCGAGGCGACCGCCAGCGCCGCCGGCTCGCAACTGATCATCGCGCACGACCCCGACGCCGACCGGCTCGCGGTGGCGATCCCCGACGCGACGTCGGCGACGGGGTGGCGCAGGCTGACGGGCAACGAGGTGGGCACGCTGCTCGGCTGGCGCGCCGCCGAGCGCGAGGTCGCCCGCGGCGGCACGGGGACGCTCGCGGCGTCGATCGTGTCGAGCCCCGCGCTCGCGGCGATCGCCGACCACTTCGGTCTGCCGTACCGCGACACCCTCACCGGATTCAAGTGGGTGAGCCGCGTCGAGAACCTCGCCTTCGGCTACGAGGAGGCCCTCGGCTACCTCGTCAACCCGCAGTCGATCCGCGACAAGGACGGCATCTCGGCCTCGACCGAGTTCCTCGCGATGGCGGGCGAGCTCGCCGCGGAGGGGCGCACGGTCGCCGACCGGCTGCGCGAGGCCGACGAGGTCTTCGGCGCCTTCGCCTCCAGCCAGGTCTCGGTGCGCGTCACCGAGCTGGCCGCGATCGGCCGCATCATGGCCCGCATTCGGGATGCTCGCCCCACCGCGATCGGCGGAATCCCCGTCACGCAGACCGACGACTTCGCGAACGGCTTCGGCGACTTCGGGCCGAGCGACATACTGCGGTTCTGGATGGACGGCGGATCGCGCGTCATCGTGCGCCCGAGCGGCACCGAGCCGAAGGTGAAGGTGTACATCGACGCGGTGTCGCACGACGGTACGGCCGAGCAGCGCCGCGCCGCCGCCGAGGCGACAGTCGCCGCGCTGACCGCCGGCGCGCAGGAGCTGCTCGCCGAGTAGCGCGCCGCAGCGCTCCACCTAGGCTGGATGCGTGACCGAGGCGCACCCCGACCCGCTGCTGCCGCGGCCCGTCGCGGTGGTGTGGTTTCTCGCCCTGCTGTTCTTCGCTGCGGGGCTCGTCGTCGGCGGCGTGATCGGTGGCGACGCCGCGACGACGGGCACGAGCATCCTGTCGCTCGCCGCCGTGTTGCTCGGCGTCACGGGGCAGGGCCTGCTCTACGCCCGCCGGGGCTACGATACCCTCGACCGCCTGCAGCGCGTCGCGACGACGTCGATCGCGCTCGCCTCGGCCCTCGCGACGGGCGGCATCGTCGCCCTGATCGTGTTCGGCCCCGACCGTCCGATCGGCCCGGTCACTGCGGTCGCCGCGGCCGCCGTCATGGCCGCCGCCGCGGCGGCCGCGGCCGCCACGAGCGTGCTGATCCGCCCGCACGTCGAGGCCATGCCCGCGCATATCTGGGCTGGCATCGGCGGGTCGGGCCTCGCGGTGCCCTTCATGGTCGCGGGCATCGACCCGGCCCTCATCGTCGCGGCGACCGTCGGCCTCGCGACGTACGACCGGGTGCGCGGCCGCCGCATCCACCGCGACCTGGAGCGCCGCCGCGCCCTGTCGGCGTCGATCGACGAGCGCGGCATCCCGGTGCGCGGGCTTCCCGGCTCCCCCGTCGTCGAGCGCACCCGCCCGCGCGTGCCGTGGAGCCGGCGCGAGCGTCGTCTCAGCCTCGCCCTCGGCGTCGCCGCCCTGCTCACCGTCGTCGGTGCCTGGGCGGGTGGGGTCCTCATCGCCGACGCCGCGCCCGGCCTCGTCTCGGCCGGACAGGGCCTCGCGGTCGTCACCCTCGGAGCGATACCCCTTCTCGTGCAGCTCGCGCTCCTGCTGCGCGTCGCCGCTCGCGCCCGGCGCGTTGTCGCGACGACCGGCGCGGTGATCGTGGCCGCGTCGGCCGCCGTGCTCATCACCCCGTCCGAGTCGGTGGCGCTCGTCGCCTGGGCGGTGCAGAGCGTCGCGGTCGGGTTCGCCGTCGCCGCCGTCACCCGGATGCTCGTTCCCGGCACCGCTCTCGGCGCGGCCGCCATCATGGTCGCCTCCGCGACGGCGTGGTGGGTGGTCGTCGTCACCTCCGGCGGCATCGCGCTGGCGTTCGGCGCCGTGCTGACTACGCTGCTCGCGCTGCGCCGCCGCACCACCGACGGCAACCTGCCGCCCGCCGAAGGCGCAGCTCCCGCGCAGCCCGCCTAGGCTGGAAGCCATGAGCATCGTCGACCGTCTCGCCTCCCCACCGACCACCCGCATGTCGGGAGTGGCATGGGCATCGGCGGCCGCCGTCGGCTTCGTCATGGCGTCGTTTGGGCTCACCCTGTTCTCGACGCCCGGCGACTCGCAAGAGACGCTGCTACTCATCTCGAACCTGACCGGGCTGCTCGGCGTCTTCGCCTTCCTCGCCCTCCTGCGTGCCGTGCACGCGGCGGTCGGGCGTCGAGGTGTTCCCGCCTGGCTCTTGCCTCTCGCCTACGCGTTGCTGCTCGCACGGGCAATCGTCTTGGTGCCCTACTTCGTGGGGGGCGCGGTCGTCGCGCTACCGGCCGCCCTGGCGCCGATCATCCCGATTCTGTTCTTCGCGCTCGCCGGAGCCGCGGCCGCGTGCGCCGCCATCAGCTGGATGCCCGCCACGCCCGAATCGCGCACACCGCTGCGCATCGCCGTCGTCGGCCTCACGATCGGCATCGTGGTGATGCTCATGCTGCTGACCGGCACCGGGCTCGTGCTGATCGTCGTGTCGCTCGCGCTCGCCGTCATGAACGCTTTCCGGAAGCCCGCGGCGGCCGTCGGCGAGGAGTAACGCGAGCACTCGGCGCGGCACGCGCCTCAGCGTGCGCACCACGCGGCGCGATCGCGCATGACGCGGTCAGCCGATCGCGGCCTCGATTTTGCGCGCCAACTCGTCCGTGTCGAAGTAGTTCTCGATGACGATCGTCTCGGCGCGGGTCGCGCCGATGGCCTCGACGAACTCCTGACTCGTGAGGATCACCTGCGCGTCGGCGGCGACTCGCTGCACTGACGACACGTCGGCGGCGACGACGGTGGCGCTCAAGCCGAGGCGCTGCAGCACCCGCTCGGCGTTGACCTTCAGAATGCCGGACGAGCCGATGCCCGCCCCACAGATGGCGACGATCTTCACGAGGCGGGCCTCCGAGCATCCAGGATGTCGCGCACCTGCTCGCGCGACGTGGCGTCCGCGATCGCCAGGATGGCGGACGAATCGTTGAAGACGTTCGCGAGGGCCGCGACCGACGTGAGGTGAGCATCCGGTGCGTGAACAGCCAGGCCGATCACGACCCGCACGGGGTCGTTGTGCGCGTGCCCGAAGCTCACCGGGGTGGCAAGCGTCACGACCGAGAGGCCGTCGCGACGCACCTCGGGACCGGGGCGCGCGTGCGCGAGCGCGAGGCCCGGCGCGATGACGATGTACGGGCCGTGGTCGTCGACCATGCGCACCATCGCCTCGGTGTATTCCGTCGTCGCGCAGCCGCAGTCGACGAGGGCGTCGCCCGCGAGTCGCACGGCGTCGCGCCAGTCGTCGGCGCGCGCCTGCAGCACGATGGCGCGGTCGGCGAGCGGCGGCAACGCGGCGTCAGCCGGATCGAAAGAGTCGGTCATCGGGCGGCGTCGAACCCTTCGATAATGGCGTCGGCGAGCGCCTCGCGGTCCTCCACCGGCAAGAACGCTGCCTCGGCGGCGTTCAGCTGGAAGGCGAGCAGGTCGTCGAGGTCGTAGGCGAACTCGTCGGCGACGAGGGCGAGCTCGCGGCTCAGCGTCGTGCCGCTCATGAGGCGATTGTCGGTGTTGACCGTCACGCGGAACCCCAGCTGGTAGAGCAGGTCGAGCGGGTGGTCGGCGAGGGTGTCGCCCCACTGCGCGATCGCACCTGTCTGGAGGTTCGAGCTAGGGCTCGTCTCGAGCGCGATGCGGCGGTCTTTCACCCACTCGGCCAGGCGCCCGAGGGTCGCGTACTGCTGGTCGCCCTCACGGGCGATTTCGATGTCTTCGGCGAGGCGCACCCCGTGGCCGAGGCGCAGAGCGTGGCCGTCGTTCAGCGCGCTGCGGATGCTGTCGAGCCCGTCGGCCTCGCCCGCGTGAATCGTCGCGGGGAAAAACTCGGCGGCGAGCAGGTCGAAGGCGTCGCGCATGCGGCTCGGCGGGAAGCCCGCCTCGGCACCCGCAATGTCGAAGCCGACGACGCCCGCGTCGCGGTGGCGCAGCGCGAGCTGCGCGATCTCGAGGCCGCGGTCGGCGTGGCGCATGGCGCTCACGAGCTGACCGACACGGATGCGGTGGCCGGCCTCGCGGGCCGCCTCAACACCCTGATCCAGCCCTTCTTGCACGGCCTCGACCGTCTCGTCGAGGCTGAGCCCGCGGGTCAGGTGCTGCTCGGGCGCCCAGCGCACCTCGCCCCAGATGACGCCATCGGCCACGAGGTCGTCGACGAACTCGCGGGCGACGCGAGTGAGCCCCTCACGGGTCTGCATGACCGCGGTCGTGATGTCGAACGTCTTGAGGTACTCGACGAGCGAGCCCGAGTTCGACTTCTCGGCGAACCAGGCGCCCAGCTCGTCGGCGTCGGTCGTGGGCAGCTCGACGCCCGCGTCGGCCGCGAGCTCGACGATCGTGGCCGGGCGCAGGCCGCCGTCGAGGTGGTCGTGCAACGACACCTTCGGCAGCTGCTCGAGCGCGATGTCGGTGCCGGGCAGATGGTGGGGCGTCGCCGTCGTCATACCGTCAAATCTAGTGGTCGCCAGAGCCCTACGCTGAGGGGATGCCCGAGAAGATCATCCTCGACTGCGACCCCGGCCACGACGACGCCATCGCGATGCTGCTCGCGCACGGCAGCCCCGAGATCGAGCTGCTCGCCGTCACCACGGTGATGGGCAACCAGACGATCGAGAAGGTGACCAGGAACGCGCTGTCCGTGGCGCGCGTGGCCGGCATCACGGGCATCCCGTTTGCGCGCGGGGCGGAGCGCCCGCTGGTGCGCGCGATCGAGACCGCGCCCGACATTCACGGCGATTCGGGGCTCGACGGGCCCGTGCTGCCGGAGCCCACCATCGCGCTCGATGAGCGGAGCGCCGCCCAGCTCATCATCGACACCGTCATGGCCGAAGAGCCGGGCACGGTCACCCTCGTGCCGACCGGCGCCCTCACCAACATTGCGCTCGCGGCCCGGCTCGAGCCGCGCATCGTCGAGCGCGTGAAGAAGGTCGTCTTGATGGGCGGCGGCGTGCACGTCGGGAACTGGAACGCGGTCGCCGAATTCAACATCGTCATCGACCCCGAGGCCGCGCACATCGTCATGAACGAGTCGTGGCCGCTCGTCATGGTCGGCCTCGACGTCACCCACCAGGCGCTCGCGACGCCCGAGGTTGCCGCCGCGATCGCCGCCGTCGGAACGCCCGCGGCCCGCTTCGTCGGCGAGCTGCTCGACTTCTTCGGCCACACGTACAAAGACGCGCAGGGCTTCGACCACCCGCCCGTGCACGACCCGGTCGCCGTCGCCGCGGTCATCGACCCGACGATCGTGCGCACGATCGCGGCGCCGCTCACCGTCGAGCTCACGGGAACGTCGACGCTCGGGATGACCGTGGCTGATCTCCGCGCACCCGCACCAAATGGATGCACGACCCACGTCGCCATGGATCTCGACGTCGACCGCTTCTGGGCGCTCGTGGTCGACGCGCTCGAGCGCATCGGCCACACCGACTTCTGAGGTCGGCGGCGCAGGCTACGCCTCGACGACGCCCGCGACGAGCGGGCCGCCCGTGACGACCTCGTCACCCGCCGACCCGATGCGGTACCCGCCCTCGAGCGCCTCGAGCGCCCGGTCGAAGCGTGCCGCCTCGTTCGTGTGCATCGTGAACAGCGGCTGCCCCTTCGTGACGGCGTCGCCCGGCTTCGCGTGCAGGTCGATGCCCGCGGCGTGGTCGACCGGGTCCTGCTTGCGGGCGCGTCCGGCTCCGAGGCGCCAGGCGGCAATACCGAAGGGCAGCGCCTGCTGTTCGACGAGCACACCGTCACGGTCGGCCGTCACCACGTGAGTCTCTCGAGCGACCGGCAGCGGTGCATCCGGGTCGCCGCCCTGTGCGCTGATCATGGCGCGCCAGGCGTCCATCGCCTGCCCGTTCTGGAGGGCCCCCTCAACGTCGGCGTCGGTGACGCCGGCGAGCTCGAGCATGTGGCGCGCGAGGGTCACGGTGAGCTCGACGACGTCGGCGGGCCCGCCGCCGGCGAGCACCTCAACCGACTCGCGCACCTCGTTGGCGTTGCCGATGGCGAGGCCGAGCGGCACGTTCATGTTGGTGAGCACCGCGCGGGTCGCGACACCGGCGTCCTCACCGAGGCGCACCATGACCTTCGCGAGTTCGCGCGACTGCTCGATGTCTTTCAAGAACGCGCCCGAGCCGAACTTCACGTCGAGCACGAGCGCTGCCGTGCCCTCGGCGATCTTCTTCGACATGATCGACGACGCGATCAGCGGGATGCACTCCACGGTGCCCGTGGTGTCGCGCAGGGCGTACAGCTTTCCGTCTGCGGGGGCGAGCCCCGACCCGGCGGCGCAGACCACGGCGCCCGCGCTCTCGAGCTGCGCCATCATATCGTCGACCGAGACGTTCGCCCGCCAGCCGGGGATCGACTCGAGCTTGTCGAGCGTTCCGCCCGTGTGTCCGAGTCCGCGGCCCGACAGCTGCGGCACCGCGACGCCGAACGAGGCGACGAGTGGCGCGAGCGGGAGAGTGATCTTGTCGCCCACTCCGCCAGTGGAGTGCTTGTCGGTGGTCTTCTTCGTGAGGCCTGAGAAGTCGAGCCGCGTGCCGGAGGCAACCATCGCGAGCGTCATGTCGCGCACCTCGTCGCGTTCCATGCCGTTCAGGAAGATGGCCATTGCCATGGCCGACATCTGCTCGTCGGCGATGTAGCCGCGGGTGTACGCGTCGACCATCCACTGGATCTGCTCGGTCGACAGCGTGCCGCGGTCGCGCTTGGTGCGAATCAGGTCGACGACGTCGAACGGTTCGATGCTCACGAGTGGTACTCCTCCAGGGTGCGCGGCCCGAACGCGTCGGGAATCACCTCGTCGATGGTCTTGATGCCGCTGACGGTCTCGAGCAGCATTCCCTCGGCCGAGTGTTCGTACAACAGCTGGCGGCAGCGGCCGCACGGCATCAGAGCCCCACCGTTGCCATCGACACACGTGAAGGCGATCAGCTTGCCGCCACCGGTCATGTGCAGCGTCGACACGAGCGTGCACTCGGCGCACAGCGTCAAGCCGTACGACGCGTTCTCGACGTTGCAGCCCGAGATGACGCGACCGTCGTCGACGATCGCGGCCACCCCCACGGGAAACTTCGAATACGGAACGTACGCCTTGCGCATGGCGTCCATGGCGACGGAACGCAGGGCATCCCAGTCGATGTCGGTGCTCGTCATCGCATGCTCCGGATGCTCGTGACGGTCACGATGTTATGTACGGTTTGCCGGTCGCGGCGGGCGGCCGGGAGTAGCCGACGAGGCCGGCCACGGCGAAGATCGTGACGATGTAGGGCAGCATCAGCATGAACTCGCTCGGCACGGGGGAACCGACGATCGACAGGGTCGATTGCAGGTTCGTGGCGAAGCCGAAGAGCAGCGCCGCGAGCGTTGCGCGGATCGGGTCCCAGCGGCCGAAGATGACGGCGGCAAGGGCGATGAAGCCGGCACCGTTCGTCATTTCCTTCTGGAAGGAGCCGACGGCGGCCAGCGAGAAGAAGGCGCCTCCGCCGCCGACGATCGCGCCAGCGAGCAGCACGTTCCAGAAGCGGGTCGCGCGCACCTTGATGCCGACCGTGTCGGCCGCCGTCGGGTGCTCGCCGACGGCACGCAGGCGCAGGCCCCAGCGGGTCTTGAACAGCGCGAACCACACGGCGACGACCGCGATGTACATGAGGTACACGATGATCGACTGGCGGAACAGGATCGGCCCGAGAATCGGAATCTCGCTGAGCAGCGGGATGGCGATGCGCTCGAAGCGGGCCGGCGCGTTGAAGGCCGCCGAGTTGCCCGACATGAGGGTCGAGAACAGGAAGCTCGTGAGGCCGATGACGAGCACGTTCAAGACGACACCGACGATGATCTGGTCGACGAAGTACTTGATCGAGAACGAGGCGAGGATCGTCGACACCAGCGCGCCGGCGAGCATGGCCCCGGCCAGCCCCGCGAACGGGTTGCCGGTGATGCTCGCGACGAGCGCCGCGACGAACGCGCCCGAGAGCAGCTGGCCCTCAATCGCGATGTTGACGACACCCACGCGCTCGCTGATGACGCCGCCGAGCGATCCGAAGATCAGCGGCGTCGACACGGTGAGCGCTCCGGCGAGCAGACCGATCATCGGCAGCGTCGCGCCGGCCGCCGCCCAGGTGAGGAACGCGGTGAGGAAGATGACCGCGAACAGTGTGGTCACCCACAGTGGGATCGTCTTCGCCTCGCGCGCCCGCAGGAAGGCGTAGACCGTGATGGTGGCCATGGCAGCGGTCGCCACGATGCCCGTCGCGAGCGCCGGTAGCGGGATCTCGGGCAGCTGAATGAGGTCGCTGTTCGTGCTGAGGCGGAAATTCGTGACGCCGTCACGACCGAGGCCGATGAACAGCACCGCGGCGATGACGACGAACGCCGAGAAGCCGATGGGGGCCTTCCAGCTGCGCACCGCGATTGTCGCGGGCGCGGAGCCGCCGGCGGGGACGGGGGTGGTTTCCACGTCGATCACTTCGCTACCTCCGCCTTACGGTCGAGCTTCGACTTTCGCCAGTGGAAGTTCGGGTCGGGTGTCGGCAGTCGGAAGATCGAGCGCACGAGCGGTGGTGCCGCGATGAAGAGCACGATGAACGACTGCACGACGAGCACGATGTCGACGGGGATTCCCTCGGCGGCCTGCATCGTCACGGCGCCCGCCTTCAGGGCTCCGAACAGGATGCCCGCAAAGAAGACACCGACGGGCTTCGAGCGGCCGAGCAGGGCGACGGTGATGGCGTCGAAGCCGATTCCGGCGTCGAGGCCGGCCGCGATACCGCCGGTGAAGTTGCCGAGCGCCTGCTGCACGCCGGCGAGGCCCACGAGGGCGCCGGCGATGACCATCACCTTGACGTACGTGGCCTTCACGTTGATGCCGGCAACCCGCGCGGCGTGCGGGTTCTCACCGACGGCCCGGAACTGGAAGCCCATCGCCGAGCGGTTGAGCAGGTACCAGACGTAGATCGTCGCGACGATAACGAGGATGAACCCGAGGTTCAGGTCATACGCGTCGCCCGCGATCTTCGGGAATTGCGCGGTCTCGAGCATCGGGGCCGAGCGCGGGTTCGACTGACCCGGCGCCTGCAGGGCACCGGGGGTGCGCAGCAGGAACGAGATCAGGTAGAACGCGATGTAGTTCAGCATGATCGTCACGATGACCTCGTGGGCACCGGTGCGCGCCTTCAGGAGGCCGACGATGCCGCCCCAGATCGCGCCGCCGATGAGGCCGACGACGAGGGCGACGATCAGGTGGATGACCGGGGGAAGCGGAACGTAGGCTCCCACGTATCCGGCAGCGGCGGCGGCGATGAGGATCTGTCCGCGACCACCGATGTTGAACAGGCCCACGCGGAACGCGAGCGCCACACCGAGGCCGGCCGCGATCAGCGGGGTCGCGTTCGCGAGCGTCGCCGTGAGCGGGCGGATCGCCGCCGCAAAGTCGTCGGCGCGCAGGTAGTTGAACACCGAGCCGCGGAAGAGAGCCGCGTATGCGCCACCCACGGCGTCGGCGATGGCGCCGATCATGTCGCCGGGTCGCGCGAAGAAGTAGGTCGCCGTCTGCTGCGCCACGGGGTCGGTCAGCGCGATGAGGATGCCGCCGAAGACGAACGCCAGCACGACAGCGAGCAGCGAGATCATCGCCGAGCCGCCGACGATCTCTTTCACGATCTGGTTCTGGCGTGGCGCCTCCTGCGTCTCCGCGGGAACGGCCGCCGGGGCGTCCGTCACCGTCGCGGGTGCTGCCGCCTCGGGGCCGGTTCCGGCTGCCGACAGCTGGTCGGGCTTGTCGGGCGTCGCCTTGTTGTCGTTCGTGTCGCTCACGCCGCCACCTCCGCGGGGGTCTCTCCAGCCATCATGAGTCCGAGTACGTCGCGCGGGGTGTCGCCCGGCACGATGCCGATGATGCGCCCGCGATACATGACCGCGATGCGGTCAGCGAGCGCCGCGACCTCGTCGAGCTCGGTCGAGACGACGATCACGGGAACCCCCGAGTCGCGGGTTTCGACGATGCGCTTGTGCACGAACTCGATCGATCCGACGTCGAGGCCGCGCGTCGGCTGCGCGGCAATGAACAGTCGCAGTTCGCGGCTGAGCTCGCGAGCGAGCACGACCTTCTGCTGGTTTCCGCCCGACAGGCGCCCGACCTTCGTCGCGATGCCCTGGGCGCGCACGTCGAACTCGGCGACCTTCTCGGTGGCGAATTTCGCGAGCGCGTCGAGCTGCAGGGTGCCGGCCTTGACGAAGGGCTCGCCCGTGTAGCGGTCGAGCATGAGGTTCTCGGCGATGGTGAACTCGCCGACCAGGCCGTCTTCCTTGCGGTCTTCGGGAACGAACCCGACCCCCGAGTCGAGTACCCCGCGCGGGTTTTTGCCGACGAGTTCGGTGCCGTCGAGCACGATCGAGCCGAGCACGCGGTGCTGCAGGCCCATGATCGCCTCGGTGAGTTCGGTCTGCCCGTTGCCCTGAACGCCCGCGACGCAGAGAATCTCGCCGCGCTTCAGCGTGAACGAGACGTTGTCGACGAGCACCTGACCGATCGGGTCGGTGACCGTGAGGCTGTCGACGACGAGGGCGTCGTCACCCGGGGTCGCCGCGGCCTTATCGACGGTGAGTGACACGGCACGGCCGACCATGAGCGATGCGAGCTCGGCGTTCGAGGCGGTCGGTTCAGCTTCGCCGACGACCTTGCCGAGACGAATGACCGTGATGCGGTCGGCAACCTCGCGCACTTCGCGCAGCTTGTGCGTGATGAAGACGATCGCGGTGCCCTCCGCCTTGAGCTGGCGCATGATGTCCATGAGCTCGTCGGTCTCTTGCGGGGTCAAGACGGCGGTCGGCTCGTCGAAGACGAGAACCTTCGCGTCGCGCGAGAGCGCCTTAATGATCTCGACCCGCTGCTGCACGCCGACCGGCAGGTCTTCGATCTTCGCGTCGGGGTCGATGTCGAAGCCAAAGCGTGCGCTGATCTCGCGCACCTTGGCCCGTGCGGTCTCGAGGTCGAGCACGCCAGCTGCCTTCGTGCTCTCGTTGCCGAGCATCACATTCTCGGCGACCGTGAAGACGGGAATGAGCATGAAGTGCTGGTGCACCATGCCGATGCCGGCGTTCATCGCGTCACCGGGGCCCTCGAACTTCTGCACGACGTCGTTCAGGAGGATCTCGCCCTCGTCAGCCCGGTACAGGCCGTAGAGCACGTTCATGAGGGTGGACTTGCCGGCACCGTTCTCACCGAGGAGACAGTGGATCTCGCCGGGTTCGACGGTCAGGTCGATGTGGTCATTCGCCGTGAGCGCGCCAAAGCGCTTGGTGATGCCACGAAGCTCGAGCTTCATGATCTGGGCCTTCCTGCGCCGCCGGGGTCGCGGCACTGCTTCCGAGATTCACTGTACTGGGGGCACACGGCCGGATTTTGAGCACGGGAGCGCTCATCTGAGCAGGAGGGGCGGGATGCTCGCAGCGCGCGTTCGTCGCCCGTCGCGCCCCGCGCATCCGTCGCCCCGTAACGGGCTGAGGGGGAGGCCGACTTTCGTCGACCTCCCCCTCAGTGAGGTACTACCGGGTTGTTACTGACCGGGCGTTGCCGGCGACTCGACGACGAGCTCGCCCGAGATGATCGCGGCGATCAGCTCGTCGATCTGCGCCTGCAGCTCGGGGTCAACCGATGCCTCGAAGTCGTGGAACGGGGCAAGGCCCACGCCGTCGTTCTCGAGGCTGCCGATGTAGAGGCTGTTGTCGAAGTTGCCCTCGGCCGCAGCGGTGACGACGTCGTACACGGCGTTGCCGATGTTCTTCAGCACCGAGGTGAGGACGAGGTCGCCCAGGTCGGGGTCGGAGACGAAGATGTCCTTGTCAACACCGATGAGAGCGATGTCTTGACCCGAGTCGCGAATCGCTTCAGCGGCGCTGAAGTAGATCGGGCCACCGACCGGCATGAGCACGTCAGCACCCTGGTCGATCAGGTTCTGCGCCGAGGTCAGCGCCTCGGTGCCGGGGGCGAAGCCACCGGTGAACGCGCCGTCCTGGGCGTCGAAGTCCCAGCCGAGGGTGGTGACGTCGGTGCCGTTCTGCTCGTTGTAGTAGTCAACGCCCTGCACGAAGCCGTCCATGAAGATGGTGACCGGCGGGATCGGGATGCCACCGAAGGTGCCAACGACGCCCGACTCGGTGTAGCTCGCGGCAGCGTAGCCGGCGAGGAACGCCGCCTGAACGGTGTCGAACAGGATCGGCTTCACGTTGTCAGCCTCGACGAAGTCGTCGATGATCGCGAAGTTCACGTCGGGGTTCGCGGCCGAGGCGGTCGCGGTCGCCTCGTTGAGGAGGAAGCCGACCGTGACGATGAGGTCGCAGCCCTGGTCGACGAGCGCCTGCACGTTGGGGGCGTAGGCGTTCTCGTCAGCAGACTCAACGGCGACGAAATCGACCCCGAGGTCGTTCGCGGCCGACTCGATGCCGTCGTACGCGGCCTCGTTGAACGAGCGGTCGTCCCAGCCACCGGCGTCGGAAACGATGCAGGGCAGGAAGTCGAGCGCGGGCTCGGTCGGGGCGTCGGTGCCGGGAGCCGTCGTGGGCTCGTCGTCGGGGGCCGCGGCGCAGCCCGTGAGCACGAGCGCGCTCGCGCCGAGCAGGGCGAGACCGGCGAGGCCGGACTTGCGGGTAGTGATCGTCAAGGTGTCCTCCAGAAAAGGGGTTCCCACGCGGGGGCGCGTGAGCGAATTGGCTCCACGTTAGCGCCCGATGGGGCCCTGTTCACCCGGTCTTTAGTCCCGGAGACCGAAGCGTTACGAATCCGGAACGCACGCGGAATCCCGCGGAAATTCAGGCGTCTCACGCAACCACGTGCATCCGGCTGCTCAAAAGAGCACGCGTTGCTCAGTCGAGATCGCCTGAGAGCGGGATGCTCACACCCCCTACAAGAGGTCGCTGCGGCCCGCCTGTTTGATCGCGTCAACAACAGCCTTCACGCGTTGCGCGTTCTCGCGGGTCGTGACGAGGAGCGCGTCAGGGGTGTCGACGACGACGATGTCGGTCACCCCGATGAGCGAAATCAGCCGCGGCGACTGCGACACCACCACGCCACTCGCCGAGTCGGCCAGCACGCGCGCACCCTCGCCCAGAATCGCGAGGTCGCCGACACGGCCGCCCGACAGAAGCTTCGCCAGCGACGAGAAGTCGCCGACGTCGTCCCACGGGAAGTCCCCCCGCACGACGGCGAGACGCCCCCGCTCGGCAGCGGGCTCCGCAACGGAATAGTCGATCGCGATCTTCTCGAGCAACGGCCAGGTGGCGTCGACGACGTCGTCGCGTTCCGCGGTATCCCACGCCTCCGCGATGCGCATCAGCCCGTGGTGCAGCGCCGGCCTCGTCTCGGCGAGCTGGGCGAGCAGAACGTCGGCGCGGGCGATGAACATGCCCGCGTTCCAGCAGTGGTCTCCCGACTCGACGTAGGCAGTGGCCGTTGCCAGGTCGGGCTTCTCGACGAAGCGTTCGACGAGCTGGGCGTGCGGAGCGCCATCCACGGCGAGCGCCGCACCCGTCTGGATGTACCCGAAACCCGTCGCCGGTTCAGTCGGCTCGATGCCGATCGTCGTGATGTACCCCTCCCGGGCGACGGCCACTGCCTCGGAGACGACGGCGCGAAAGCGCTGCGCATCCCCGATCACATGGTCGGCGGCGAACGAGCCGATCACCACATCGGGGTCGCGGGCGTGCAGGATCGCGGCGGCGAGCCCGATCGCGGCGGATGAGTCTTTCGGCTCGCTCTCGAGCACGATGTTCGCCTCAGCCAGCTCGGGCAACTGCTCGATGACGGCGACCCGGTGCGCGCGGCCGGTGACCACCATGATCGCGTCGTCGCCGGTGAGGGGCTTCAAGCGGTTCCAGGTGTCGCGCAGCAGCGTGTGACCGCTGCCGGTGAGGTCGTGCAAGAACTTCGGCGTCTCGGCCCGCGACAGGGGCCACAGTCTCGAGCCGACTCCTCCGGCGGGAATGATCGCGTGAAAGTGCGGCAGCGTCTCGTCGGGCGCGGTCATGCGCGTCACCCTATCGCCCGACCGTGTCTACCGGGGGTTCTCACCGTCCACCGACATCGTCCTAAACGACCGGCGACGGCGTCACGACCTCCGTCGCCCGCGCTTGCGGGCGGGCCGATCGGTCTGATTGCGCACGTGGGAGGCTTTCGGAAACCAGCTGGTCGGTCACGACGGGCGCGTCATCGACGCCGCGCGCGCTCGCGTGGGCGAGCGATTCGCCCTCGCCGGGGTGTGACAGGCGAATACCCACCGCGTCCGGGCAAAGCACTCAGAAAAGTGCGCCTACACTGAAGACACATCGGCGGCCACCAGTCGAGAACAGCAATCACCGGAGCCGACGCCGCGCGCGTCGACCATTCCGCCCCTGAGGAGGGTTTCTCGTGCCAGCGAAGGTTACGGGAGCTGAGGGCACAGAAGCCTCGGCGACCACGTCCATACCCGAACCCCGCCGATCGGTCTTATCGACCGGCACCCTGTACCGCGGCCGCGAGGGCATGTGGTCGTGGGTCCTGCACCGCATCACCGGTGTGGCGATCTACTTCTTCCTGCTCGTGCACATTCTCGACACGGCGCTCATTCGCGTCAGCCCCGAGGCCTACAACGCGGTGATGGAGACGTACAAGAACCCCGTCATGGGCATCGGCGAGCTGTTCCTCGTCGGCGCCGTCGGCTTCCACGCCCTGAACGGTCTGCGCATCATCCTGGTCGACTTCTGGAAGGTCGGCACGCGCCACCACCGGACGATGTTCTGGGGCGTCCTCGGCGTGTGGGCTGTGCTGATGATCGGCTTCACCCCCCGCCACCTGATGAACGTGTTCGGAGGCTGACCATGACTGCAACCATCGACGCACCCCGCAGCCCGTACGCGCAGACGAAGCGCGGCGTCAACTGGGAGAAGTGGGGCTGGATCTACATGCGGGCCTCGGGCATCATGCTCGTCGTCCTCGTCTTCGGCCACCTGTTCGTCAACCTCATGACGGGCACGGGCATCAGCCAGATCGATTTCGGCTTCGTCGCCGGAAAGCTCGCCGACCCGTTCTGGCAGATCTGGGACACGCTGATGCTGTGGCTCGCCCTCATCCACGGTGCCAACGGCATGCGCACCCTCGTGAACGACTACGTGTCGCGCCCCGGCACCCGCCGCCTCCTGCACGGTGCACTCGCCGCCTCGACGGTTGTGCTGCTCGTGCTCGGCACCCTCGTCATCTACACCTTCGACCCCTGCCCGGCCGGCGCTGATCCGTCGCTGGTCGCATCCTTCTGTGAGGGCCTGTAAACCATGAGCATCACTGACACGGCTCCGGCGATGCCGGAGGTCATCACGCACCATCACCAGTTCGATGTCGTCATCGTGGGCGCCGGTGGCGCCGGGATGCGCGCGGCCATTGAGGCCGGACCGAACGCCAAGACGGCGGTCATCTCGAAGCTGTATCCGACGCGTTCCCACACGGGCGCGGCGCAGGGCGGTATGGCCGCGGCGCTCGCAAACGTCGAGGAAGACAGTTGGGAGTGGCACACCTTCGACACCGTCAAGGGCGGCGACTACCTCGTCGACCAGGACGCGGCCGAGATCCTCGCCAAAGAGGCGATCGACGCGATCATCGACCTCGAGAACATGGGCCTGCCGTTCAACCGCACGCCCGACGGCAAGATCGACCAGCGCCGGTTCGGCGGTCACACCCGCGACCACGGCAAGGCGCCCGTGCGCCGCGCCTGCTACGCGGCCGACCGCACGGGTCACATGATCCTGCAGACCCTCTTCCAGAACTGCGTGAAGCTGGGTATCGAGTTCTACAACGAGTTCTACGTGCTCGACCTCGTCATGAGCGAGGTGGGCGGCGAGCGCGTCGCCTCCGGCGTCGTGGCCTACGAGCTCGCGACCGGCGACCTGCACGTGTTCCACGCAAAGAGCGTCGTGTTCGCCACCGGTGGCTTCGGCAAGATCTACAAGACCACCTCGAACGCCCACACCCTCACCGGTGACGGCGTCGGCATCATCTGGCGCAAGGGCATCCCGCTGGAGGACATGGAGTTCTTCCAGTTCCACCCGACCGGGCTGGCCGGCCTCGGCATCCTTCTCACCGAGGGTGCGCGCGGTGAGGGTGCGATCCTGCGCAACGCCAGCGGTGAGCGCTTCATGGAGCGCTACGCCCCGACCATCAAAGACCTGGCGCCGCGCGACATCATTTCGCGCTGCATGGTGCAGGAGGTCGCTGAGGGTCGCGGCGCTGGCCCGAACAAGGACTACGTGCTGCTCGACTGCACGCACCTGGGCGCCGAGGTGCTCGAGACGAAGCTGCCCGATATCACCGAGTTCGCCCGCACCTACCTCGGTGTCGACCCCGTGCACGAGCCCGTGCCGGTCATGCCGACGGCGCACTACGCCATGGGGGGCATCCCGACCAACATCAAGGCCGAAGTGCTCAGCGACAACGAGACGGTCGTGAAGGGCCTCTACGCCGCCGGCGAATGCGCGTGCGTGTCGGTGCACGGCTCGAACCGCCTCGGCACCAACTCGCTGCTCGACATCAACGTCTTCGGCAAGCGTGCCGGCACGTACGCCGTCGAATACGCCAACTCGGCCGAGTTCGCTCCCCTCCCCGAAGACCCGGCCAAGGAGGTGCGCGAGATGGTCGAGCGCCTGCGCGTCGCCAACGGCCCCGAGCGTCTCGCCGAGCTGCGCAAGACGCTGCAGGAGGAGATGGACAAGAACGCCCAGGTGTTCCGTACGGAAGAAAGCCTCGGCAGCGTCACCCAGACCATTCAGGAGCTGCGTGACCGGTACCTCAACGTCGGCATCCAGGACCGCGGCAAGCGGTTCAACACCGACCTGCTGGAGGCGATCGAGCTGGGCTTCCTGCTGGACATCGCCGAGGTCGTCGTATTCTCGGCGCGCAACCGCAAGGAAAGCCGTGGCGGCCACATGCGCGACGACTACCCCGACCGCAACGACGCCGAGTACATGCAGCACACGATGGCCTACCTCGTCGGTGACCTGCACTCGGCGAACCCGGAGGACCACATCCGCATGGATTGGAAGCCCGTCACGATCACGCACTACCAGCCCATGGAGAGGAAGTACTGATGGCGACTGCAACCGCAGAGGCCCCCTCGCAGGACGTCGGCGCCGTTCAGGCCTTCACCGTCACGCTCATCGTTCGCCGGTTCGACCCCGAGAAGGACGCCGAGCCGTACTGGGAAGACTTCGACGTCGAGATGTACTCGACCGACCGTGTGCTCGACGCGCTGCACAAGATCAAGTGGGACCAGGACGGCACGCTCGCGTTCCGCCGCTCATGCGCCCACGGCATCTGCGGCTCCGACGCCATGCGCATCAACGGCCGCAACCGGCTGGCGTGCAAGACCCTCATCAAGGACCTCGACGTGACGAAGCCGATCTACGTCGAGGCCATCAAGGGTCTGCCGCTCGAGAAGGACCTCATCGTCGACATGGAGCCCTTCTTCGAGTCGTATCGTGCGGTGCAGCCGTTCCTCATCGCGAGCGACAAGCCCGAGAAGGAGCGCATCCAGTCGATCGAGGACCGGGCGCGATTCGATGACACGACCAAGTGCATCCTGTGCGCCGCGTGCACGTCGTCGTGCCCCGTGTTCTGGACCGACGGGCAGTACTTCGGCCCCGCCGCGATCGTGAACGCGCACCGCTTCATCTTCGACAGCCGCGACGAAGCCGCCCAGGTGCGTCTCGACATCCTCAACGACAAGGAAGGCGTGTGGCGCTGCCGCACAACCTTCAACTGCTCGGAGGCCTGCCCCCGCGGCATCGAGGTGACGAAGGCGATCGCCGAGGTCAAGCAGGCGATCCTGTCGGGCAAGCCGTAACGGCACCACCCGATCAGCGCACGCGAGGGGCCCCGACGAGCGATCGTCGGGGGCCC